>WNGN01002465.1_pt1 | contig 16160 bp, 18 predicted proteins | sample 5400561 | NCBI WGS metagenome assembly WNGN01 (sample SAMN13153379, study PRJNA577476) | soil metagenome | isolation source: 115 cm soil or saprolite under Garry oak tree replicate 2 | place: USA:California | collected 2016-06-15
TCCTCCTAATCAGCCCACTGGCCTCCATCATTCTCAGCTTTCGAGAGAGGACTCGGGAGCTAATTCCTCTCAACGCCTTGCGGAGCTCTCCGAAGCCGACAGATTTCGGAGTGCTGAGGACTGTGAGAATTTCGATGGACCATTTGCTGACTATTGTTCTTGCCACCATCAGGTTGAGCCTTGTGTTTTCTGAAGGGTCACGGGCGAAGAAAGGTTTCGCCATCGCAATAGTTTCCTTCGACCATACTGCCACCAGCGTTTTGAACTCTTTGAACCGTTCCTCCAGCACTTCTTCAGACATGCGCTCCACGATGTTGCGCCTAAGTCCTTTTGACATCCGCGTCTTCTTTGCGAGCGGGCGGCTCGCCGACATTCTCAAAGTATATCCTTCTCTGAAGATTTAAGAGAAGTAGAATTTTTTTCTAGAGAAAGGTAGTTGGTAGTCAGTTCCTAAAACCGTTGCTAGGATTTTCTGCGCTACAGACATGAATAGATACCTAGTATCCGCTGTGCTACTTGGTATTCTGCCGGTCAGCAGCTTATCGGACTGTCAATCGGTCTTATCATCCTATGCTCCTCGCTTATCGTAGGCGTCACGATGCGTTGAAACGAATACTCTCGCTTCTCACAATCTTTGTGGTAGTTCTCAGCACAATCGCAGTATTCAACGCGCCGTTGGCCCGCGCGACAACTTCGACGGGACAGTACTTCGACCACATCGTCTTCATCATTGATGAAAACAAGGCCGAATGCCAATCCTGTACAATATAGTTCAGGGATGTCAACAGACTTCTCCACCCGCCAAATACATGGATAGCCTGTATCAGAATTACAGCGGTGCTACTCATCACACGTCTCTGGGCGGCACCACCATGTCTGGGACTTGCCCAGCTGGGGTTTCGAGTACAATTGATAATAGTCTACCCAATTACATAGCGCTTACATCGGGACAAGCGCCATGTACCATGCCTTGTAGTGCCGGAAATAATTGTCAATCGCCTGCCGCTGATTGTTCACCTGATAGTACAACTTGCAACATGGGAAGCACGACGAATATCGTTGATCGGCTTGAGAACGCAGGACTGACGTGGGCTGCGTATGCAGAAGACTATCCTGTAACTTCAGGATGCTACACGAGCGGAGATACCGGACACTTTGCTGGCCGACATTTCCCATTCAACTACTATACTGACATAACTGGTAACAGTGCAAGATGCAACAAACTATTCCGGGCGAACTCCGGGAACAACGGCCTACCCGATGACACGTTCGTGAACGGTTTGAATGCTTCCGCGCCCAACTTCATCTGGCTAACGCCAAATCTGTGCGACGATATGCACGACCCCTGCTCTTCGCCATACAACAGTAACCAAATAGCGCAAGGCAACATCACTCTTTCTATTCTGGTCCCCCAGATTCTGAACAGCCCTCTTTTTCTTCACACACGGGCCGCCCTATTCATAACATTTGACGAAGGGGGAGGATCGTGTCCAAACGCGCCAAGCGCTGACGATTGTGTCTACACGGTAATCTCAGGGCCTCTGGCAAGAAAGTCATACCATTCCTCCACGATTTACATGCCCGGCCATTATTCTTGGCTTTCCACGATAGAAAACAATTGGGGATTAGCATGTTTAGTTTCCGTGAATACGTATAATGATTGCACTGCTTCTCCTATGTCAGAGTTCTTCATTCCGAGCTTTGTTATGTCGACGAGTCCGTCGTCTGTCTCGATCTTCTGTAACCTCATCGGCTGCGACCCTGGACACACTGTGAACTCGACTCTGACTATCACAGGGTTGAATGGTTTCAACGGATTTGTGACCCTCTCCTATATCGGGCCTCCGAACCAGGTTAGTGGTCTCATGGAAGCGGAACCACATCAGGCACCTTTGTCTGGACAATCAACGGGAGCGTTCCGGGATTCACGATCAATACCACGATGACCATTAGGTATACCTGGTGTGCTCACTGCGTTCTACCACCCTGATGGCGATTGGACCAAGCCGGGAGGGAAGAGATATTCCTGTCGAAGATTGCTTCGGGGGTAGCTTTTGGTTGCTTGTACGCGGCATCCTTATCTGCGGGTTTCGCCAGCCATCCAGGTGTTGACGCTCGATCTTCCGCTCTTTGATACCTCGCATAGAAGATCCGTGCCTGTAGAATTCGCTCCGAGTGTTCATCGACAGCCTAGACCCTGCCCGTTGAACCGTCTGTCACGGAAATTATGTCGAGAATCTACTGTCACTCTTCTCCTAACGCTTCTGGCAGTTTCGTCAGCCGAAGTCGCTCAGACCATCGGGGTTGTCTCTACCCCCGGGAGAGACATGATAATGCAGCCCCTTGCGCAATCATCCCTCTCTGCTCCTTCCATAAGCATGACAACGGTTAGGGCTGGATACGAGCCAAGCATAACAGTCAACCCTACGAACCCGTCGAACCTGATCGTTTCGGGAGGTGGAGTAGGTAGCGACTCGGGTGATCACTGGGGGGTGGCGAGCGTGTCTTCAGATGGTGGCAGGACCTGGAGGTTCGGGAACGCCTCGTTCAGCTACATCCGTTCTATAGCGGGGGACAGCGGCTGGAGTTTCGTTGATCCAGTGGCAACCTTCGACGCCAGCGGCAGTGCTTATGTTGGCACTATTTACGGAACTATGGACTGGCTCTTCAAGTCCACAGACGGTGGGAACAGTTTCCTCCTGACCGGTCCCTTTCTCAAGATGAGCGATGATCTTCTGGACTATCAGACCGGGACGATAGTGCATCCTTGCGCGTCGGGACCTGATGCCGCGCAAGACTATCCCGCCGTAATCGCCGACTCATACAATACAAGCCCGTACCGGGACAATGTCTATGTTTTGGTCCGCATCGGCGCGGATTTCGGCCCAGTTGGCTGCGCGTATGGGTTGGCCTTCGAACGGTCGACGGACGGGGGGAAGACTTGGGGGTCGGGTATGTGGCTGGGTCCGTCCGATATTCCGCCTTACAGCCCCTTTCCGAGTGATTTTGCATTGTCTGGGAATAGAGGAATGGCCATAGCTCCGGATGGAACTGTTTTTCTGGCTGGCATAGGATATTGTGGGCAGCTCGGCACTTCGATCTTGTTGAAGTCGACTGATGGGGGCGTCAGCTTTCAGATGATATGTATTGATGCTCCTAACATTGGTGCCAATCAGGTGGAGGTGGCTGCTGCAAGTTCCAGCGACATCTACATCGTGCTATACGGGACGACGGGGGCTGGTAGGGGCTTCCATCTTTTCAGCGTCGTTTCTCACGACGGCGGGAGTTCCTGGTCTCCAGTCGCCCGGGTTGATGATGTTGCAATTCCGGATATTGGCCACGTGACCTCTGCTGGGGGTCCTCCCATGTGGGGACTCAGCCTATCGCAGCAGACCGGGCGCTTGGATGTAGGGTGGCTTGACAATCGGAACAATGGGGGAAACTATACCCTAGCCGATATCTACTACAGTTACTCGTATGACGGTATATCATGGATGCCTAATCTTAGGCTGACTCCCCAGGGACCTTGCTACATGTGTACTCGATCAAGCAACCGTTGCAATCTTAACGGTAACGATTTCATGTGGGTCACCAGCTCCTATACTCCCGGCAATGACATAGCGTACATTGTTACTTCAATCGGCAAAGCCAATTGCGGCACCTTATGCTCGGCTCTCCTAACGCGCTTTGTGACAGTCACATTTTCTTCACCGGCGCTTAGCGTCTCCACTTTCTTCACCGATCCCGGACTCAATCCATTACCCTATGACAGTAGTGGCAGTCCAGTAGTGAACGTAGTCTTAGCTAGAGGTATTGTCCAGCGTACGAGTCCCGGTCATGTTTTGACTTGGGTCAATGCTACCAACACCGGCACGACACCGCTCCAGTCATTCATGCTGAACGAGAGGCTGCCCATTGACTGGACGGTCAACCCGCCCTGGATGCCTGCAAAGGGAGCAGTGCACGTGTACTATGATAATACGACCAGTCTAGAAACAAATCCACTTTGAGTGCTGAAGCGTGGACTCAGCTTTCGTACACCGGCACCGGCGTCTCGAGCATGGGTTCAGGATTCTTCACAGCCTATGCTAGGATCCTAGGGGATGGCCCAATGGTGAGACCAAGATTCACCCAGGTCTGAACGGTGGCTTGGAGGAGCCTTTGAGAAGGCGACTCCCATTTTGGTCGTCTGCAAAAACGGCAGAGCCCATCATAGAGACGGCTTGTAAGCGAAAAATTGGGAGGAGCTTTGTGTCCATCTATTTATCATTCTTCCAAGGCGACCCTTTTCGCTCATCTTCGTCTGTGGTGCCAGGGCGGGAAGTTATCCTGTCATCATTGTAGGTCCTATTGCTGTCGTAGGATCATTGCTGGATTGCTTTCCTCTGGTTGCGACCATTCCCTAGAGGAAGAAAGACAGTAATGAGATCCTTTCAATCGAATTCTGCTAAGCGACGCCCGTGACGATTCCAAAGTAGATGCTTACGAGCCCCACGACTACGGCGATGGGTGGGAAGGCTAGGACCGAGCCTATCGTCTCGAGAATGTCCTCCACAAATCTCAGCAGCGTGTAAAGGATAAGAGTGAATATGAGGAAGATTATGCCTAGTTCAAGGTTGTTCAGCAATCCCGGAAACGCGACTCGGAGATAAGCTGCAACAAGAATCCCGATGCCGAGGGAGATCAATGATGCCCATCGTAGGTTCTTCAGAGGGCGGGAGATTAGCAGTACTCCGAGGACCGCCATGACCGGAAGATAGTACTTGAGATATGGATAATTCGAGTTTGTATTCGGCTCGAATCCTATCCCGAATATGCTAGAGAGAAAGTTCAGACCGAGGGCTAGGTCGATGGCCACGATGATTACAGCTATGCCTATAAAGAAGCCGATGATCGACAGCAACCGCGCGAGATCTTTTGATGCGCGGTTGAAGAGTGGCGCGGTTGCGCACATTCCTCCCACTATGAGGAGGATTGCTGTCGAGACGACCATTAGTATCCAGTCTGCTACAAAGGTTGAGGTTTAAGCAGGTTGCTACTGTTTCTCTGCTCCGGGCTCCCCGGGCGCTTCCTCTTCGGTCTCGGTTTCAGGCATTACGAGGGGTGTTTCGGCCAGCACTTCTTCCTTAACTTCAGGTGGGACTTCTGAAAGAATGGGAGTCGTGGACGCGGCTACTTCCTCTATGATTCTGGAGACTCTCTTACCTGTGGGAGCGGCTCTAGCCGGGTGTTGAGCATTGCTCAATGGACTGCGCACGTGAAAGGCGATTCTGGATTCCTGTTCGCGCTGAACAGTGTAACTTGGCACGGAGACAACGTCGCCGGCGACGCTGATGTGTCCATGAGTGACGAATTGGCGTGCCTGGTGGATGGATTTTGCGAGACCCGTTCTGTGCACTATTGTTTGTAGTCGGCGTTCCATTAGATCCTTAACGTTCAAGTCTAGAATATTATCGACGGTTGCTGCTTCCGGGAGGATTCCGAGTCTTGCGAGTCGTTTCAGGTACTGGCTTTCAAGCGGACCGCGTTCCTCTTCTTCCGTACCGAGCAGTGTTCTCGCGATTCCTCTGATTTGTGAGAGTTCGGTCTCGTGGCCGCGTAGTTCTCTCTTGTTTCGTAGGCCGTAGTCGCCGACTAGGTGGAGTTCTTCTTCGAGCTGGTCTTTGCGCCATGGGTGGCGAGGGGTCTGGTATGCTTTTCTAGGCTTTCGCGGATCTCCCATGGCATTACCCTAGTCTATTTCTTCTCCTCTTCCTTATCCTTCCTTCCGGCCGCTCTCGCTGCTTCCATGAGAACCTTCTTCTTCACTCCAACTGCCTTTCCTGACCTGCCTGTGGTCCTTGTTCTCTGGCCTCGGACCTTTAGGCCGAGAGAGTGTCGGATTCCTTTCCAGCTCTTGATATCCTTCATGAGGTCAATGTCAGATTTGATCTTGAGAGCCAAATCGGCTCCGACAAGGTGCATATCTCGGCCGGTCTCTATGTCCTTGCGTCTATTGACCATTCTAGGGGGTATGCCGTGTTTCAATGGATCCTTGATCACGTCTTCTACCCTCGATAATTCGCCGTCTGAGAGAGCTCCCATGCGGGCTTCTGGGTTGATCTTCGCAGCCCTAACGACTGCAAAGGCAAGGTTGGGCCCTACGCCTCGTATCTTGCCGAGACCGTAGGCTACTTTCTTGGTCCCGTCAATGTCCGTTCCCATGAAGCGGAGTATGAGCCTGAACTCTCTGGACATGATTTCACTACGAGACGAGTAATCGCTCTTCCCCTCGCGTAATTTAACGTTTCCACTTTGGGGAGTCCATCAAGACGTCGGTTGTCGTCTTCGAACCCTTATGTTAGAAGGTGCGATCCAAGTATGACGGGTTCATCTCGATTGTCGCCCCGATAGGACGGCGATAGATCAATTCGTTTATTGTTGCAGACTTCCAAAGGCATACGAAGCATCCGAGGATTCGAAAGCGTCTACTTTGCTACAACTATGTGTGATTCTCTCATCCGTCGGCTGGTCGCCTCTGGTTCTACGATTTCGTCATTGTTCGGTGGAATTTTTATCTACGATTTATTGCTCGCAAGTAGCCACTTGATCTTTTTTTCGGTGAAAAAGTTCGTGGAGAGAAAATTTTCTCCGTTGACCGAAAAATTTCACGCCGGAAAAAATTACTGTCGCGATCGATCTGCACGCAAACAATTCTTAAATACGCGCTGACCATTGATTGTTATCATCCGGAAAATTCGGACAAGAAAATCTTCTAGAAATGTTTGGGCCTCATCTTACTCTGGATTTGTCGGAGTGTGACAGTCGAAAACTCTCCGACCTTTCTCACATCTACGATCTCCTAGACGAGCTTCCCGACGTTATTGGGATGCACAAGATCACCCCGCCTTACACTTTCATCTATCGCCCCGGCGACAATCCTTCCGAATGGGGAGTCAGCGGCTTCGTCATAATCGCTGAGAGCCACATCAGCATTCACACCTTTCCAGACAGGAACTCGGCTTTCGTAGATGTCTTCAGCTGTAAACAGTTCGACATTCACAAGGCTGTCGACTACGTCGTTGCGAAGCTTGACGCTCACAGGGCTGATAAGAAGCTCTCCGGGCGAGGAAAGGAATATCCCCGACAGGTCGAAGCGGCCCGAGAGATAGTGATACGTTCCCGTCCAGGCATGAAGCAGTAAGCTGATCTCCCGCCTGAGAATCTAATCCTATTATTTTGTAAGAGCCTGCTCTCCGTCGTTCGGCGACATGTTTCAATCGGACCCACAGCCAACTCACCGCCCAGGAGTTATGCACAACCCTTCTATGTAGAAGGGTCGGGAAATCTTGCCAGACTCATCACAAGAATGACCCAGGGCCGAACCAAGGGGAGCAGCAGTGATTTTCTGTTACCATTCACCGTTACCAGTCCCGTTACCATCCAAGAAATCTCAAAGGCAGTTGATCCTCGCCAAACAACACTATTCTTTGTAAGAATTGTCTCCCTCAATCATAAACTGCTCTACTATCTTTTCTTTTTCTACTAACTATTGTTTTCTGTTATCTTTTTCTCGACCCCCCAGGGGGTACGTCGAAACAAAAAAAGTCCTTCACACTTTCAAGAACAGCGTGTCGTGTTGTTGGCGCCGGGAGTGGGATTTGAACCCACGCGCCCCGAAGGGGCACAGGCTGACAGGAGAGCCTATTCCAGACATGGGCCCGCGTGCTAGGCAGACTGCCCGGTACCAGGCTCCGGAATCCCGGCTAAGCCAGCCAAACATTTCACGACTATTTTCACTTTTGGGAAGCACCTCATAGAACTACCGTTCAACAATCCAAAATCAAAACTCGAGAAAGAGTATCCGAAGAAGACAAGCCGAAGGAGTGTTTGAGAAGATTAACGAGAGTGGCGATGGGAGCGGGCCAGCCAACAACCCTTAACGGGCGAATGGCCGTGCTCGCGCCCGGGGGACGCCACCCTTGAATTATTTACGTGAGGAATAATGATTCTAAGCCTGGCGTTACCCAGATTTCGAGGCCTTCGTAACTACAACCACCTCCTTTGCAGGCACGATTTTAAGTGAGCAAGGCTCCCCTAGCACGAGGCAATCTTGGAACGCTGTGCAGTATGCGGAGCAGAGGAATTCATCCCATACGTCTGCCGATACTGCGGTCGCACCCACTGCGTCCTTCATCGCTTACCTGAGAATCATGAATGCCCCAACATCCAGCAGGCCCGCGCTCCCAGACAGCCCATCGTGCTGGAACGACGCCGAGCCGGGACGACTCTAAGACTGATCCAATCCCCACGACTGAATCTGATGCCCCGGCGCGAGCTAGTAGCCCTTAGCACCGCATGGATCGTCCTCGGAATAAGCTTCTCGACAAGATACATGTTTGCTGGGTGGTTCGCTACTCCGATCGCATTTCTAGAGCTGTTTCTTCTGACCTTGCTCGTGATCGGTACAGGATTTCTCGGCCACGAGTTAGCTCACAAGTTCACAGCCCAGAGATATGGTGCATGGGCCGAGTTCAGACTCTGGACCATAGGAGCAATCATGGCTCTGGTATTTGCAGCCATACCACCAGGAACCTTCGTCTTCGCCGCCCAGGGGGCGGTCTATGTCGCATCTAGATGAAGCTACATAGGCGACGCGATGGATCGAAAAGCCAACGGCATAATCTCACTCATGGGACCACTAGTCAACATAGCCGCCGCGGGCATCTTCGGCCTGGTTTACGTCGGGCTTTCAGCGGCCGGATTAAGAGGAATAGTCATCAACGGCTTCAATTTCCTGCCCTGGGCGATCTTCATCAATCTCTGGCTGGGAGCCTTCAACATGATTCCATTCTTCATCCTCGACGGGCAAAAAGTCCTGACCTGGAACCGAGCCATCTGGGCACTAGTCACAATTCCACTATGGCTCGCAACCGCAGCCGCGCTAGTCCTCCAGGTATCCTAGCTATTCCGATTTCCATCTCAATACACTCTGCCCAAAGAAGCGATACTCCTGGCCACACTTGGGACAGGCAATATTGTACTCCTCCTCAGGTTTTACTTCCATCACAATCTCCTCTCCACAATTGCACACGAATGACACCTGGCTCTCCGTCAAGAACGATTCATCCTTGAGCCTGAACCGCAACCGTCTTCGTCCGCCAGAGGCGCGGATAAGTCTCAACAGGCATTATCACTCTCACAGTTTTCGCAGCCAGTCCATGATCCTCCTTCAGCATCTCCTCGCTTGACATGAGAGCCTTAGACAATGCAACAAGCTCATCTTTCAGGGTAAACAATGCAATCGACATCTTCGGAACAATACCCTCACTCAAACGGACGACTCCGGGAACCGCTAACTCTGCGCCGTGACAGATTGAACTCACTGCGGAATCTCGAATGTACACCCGTGGGACATACGCAAAAGCCAACTCCATCGGCTTCACTATGCGCCTCGCAATCGCCTCTCTCTCATCAGAACTAGCTTCTGACAGTTGCATCAAGTCGTATAGGGAGACTGATTCCGCTTCCGTGAAGCTTCCTGCCCGAGTTCGACGGAGCTCACGCATATGCGCGCCAACACCAAGCACCTCGCCAACGTCATAGACGAGTTTCCGGATGTAGGTGCCGGCCTGACAACCGACCCTGAAAAGGACCTCCCGGGCATCCATCTCTACATCTCGGATGTAGTAAATCCTCCTCCTTCTCACATCTCTCCTAACAGCAGCTCGGACGGGCGGCCTCTGAAGAATATCCCCGACAAACTCGTCGAGCACAGCGCGGATTGTCTTCTCTTCCACATCACCGTGGAGTGCCATCAGGCAAACGTACTCTTTTCCTGTTAGGAGGAATGACTGGATGGTCTTCGTTGCGTCTTCAAGAGCTAGAGGAAGCACGCCTGTGACCATAGGATTGCTCCGACCTGGCGAAGGTCTCTAGAGTTCCGCCATGGCCAGCATGCTTCAGCCTCAGCATCCTCTTGACCCAAGCCACAACTTCGTGGCTGGAAGGCCCCGAGGGCTTGTCCACATTGATTAGTCCGAAACGAAGATGTTGATCGAGGGGCCTCTTCGTCGGAGGACAACCCAGGGCTGGGTCGGTTTCCTCCTCAAGCTTGACCAGTAGCTTTCTCTGTTCTTCCCAGGGAGCTTGCTGAGACACTCATCATCTCCAATTGGACAATGGAATCCCGCTTCTCTTAAAGAGTCTCAACCGGAGAACTGAGAGTTACTCAGAAGAGAGGCGTTTCAGCGTTTCTGGCGGGAACTATCAGGCTGTCACGAGAGCCTGTTTTGGCAGAACGGCTTCTTTGTAGGATTCGGCCTTCTTTCCTTTGCCCATGGCTTTTGCCACATCGTCGTCCGAGGCTCCTTTCTTGATTTCGATCGTGTCTTCAGTGGGTTCGAGGTGTTTCACATTTGTTCTTCTACGGCGCACGCCCGAGATCTTTTGTGGCCCGGTGACTAGGACGAAGTTCTTGTCGATCACGTCGACTATGACGCATTTCTGTCCCGTTTCCCTACCGTTGAGTTTCACACAGACACGTCCGACTTCGATGGTGGGCATCGGGATAATCTTCCTAGACAGCTCTCGCGGTCGAATTCCTCATTTAAGGTTTCGTCGATTTTTTGTGGGCTTTCTTGGCTCTTCTTACCATTATGGCCGTTGAGACGAGAACCTTTGCCGTATCCTGAATACAGCCGAGGCTTGTATCGAGAACAAGATGGTAGATGGAGCGATCTTCAACCTGAAATCCATAGTGTCTAGAATACCTTTCCCGCTGAACAGATTCTCTCTGCTCTGTCTGAACGCGTGCCTCTTCGAGAGTTACTTTGTCCCGCTTCGCGATTCGTTCCAGTCGGACATCTTCGGGAGCCGTGAGATAGATTCGTAAATCCGCCCGATCTTTCAGAATCCAGCCTGCAAGCTGGCCATCCACAACCACGTTACCCTTTTCGCCTTCGGCGATCGTTCGCTCATCCACGAGTTTGTCGATGGATGAATCTTCAAGAGCCTTCTCGCCTAGGTCCTCAAGAGAGAGCTTCTTCTCCTTCGCGATTCGTCGAAATAGGGCACCGGCTGAAACGTGCCGGATTCGTAGAGCCTCAGCCAGGCGCGCAGCATAAGTTGACTTACCCGTGCCGTGCGGCCCACTGACGGTAATGATCATGTGGAAGCGCTGGAGGAACGGACAAGGGCTCGAACCTCCGTGGAGAGACACCTCGGGCACAATACCCCTCCGAACGGCCTCGATGGGGCGCGGGCGCTCCTCGAATATCTCAAGGGCTTACGAGTTGGGACCCCGTGTAGTTCCTTGCCACATCGAGAACACTGTGCCTTCGCCGGGGCTCGTGGCTCAAAATGCAAAGTACTCCTTCCGGACGGTAGTCTCACAGGCAACCTTCTGCGGCCATGAGTCCTCTGATGTGGGTTTGTCATTTGGTGTCTCCCGTTGTTGGCGCCATCGAGAACGCAGCTGAAACGCCGAAGATTCTCGACAGTGGGATGCTTATTGTGAATGAGCAGACGAGGTACCAGAAGAACAGGGGTAATCCAGCGGCTACTCCATTGCCGATGATCTGGGCGAATGGGAACAAGAAGGGCGCATACGCAGTGTTTGGAGTTGATGATAGAGCGTGGCCAAGTACTGCGTATATTAGATAGAATGGGACGATTGTGATCGGATAGGTTTTCAACTGTTCGAGTGTTGCTCTCGAACTCATTTTCATGACGGCTGATTGGCGTTTCATCAGTTTGTCCAGCTGTTTTTCGTCTCCGTCTTTGCGGGCTTTCCTCACGGCATTCATCCAGTTCATATATTCTCGTCTGTAGCTTGCAACCATCTTGTAGTTTACAAGAAATCGGTTAGCAAGCATGGCTATGAGTGACAGCAGAAGTGCGGCCCCTAGCACAACGAACGCGGACAATGGGGTGCACGGCGGCGGCGTTTGCGAGTGACTCGGATTGCATACGTCTTGTACCGGACCAGCCAGGAAGTTGATGATATCGTCTATGAAGCTCAAAACTAGTTACGCTTCTCGATTATCTTGAGGAGATCTTCGGCCGATTGTCGCTGCTGGCCGCTTCGATTCTGCAATATCTGGATAGGGACTCCGGCTAGGACCGCTATTGCGCTCGCCATGTTCCTCGACCATTGCAAGTCGGCCTTAGCATCTTCCAGGCTTTGACTGTCACGGTAGCGTGTCGTGTCGGCGGCTCTTCTCCGAGCGACTTCTTCTGGGTCCGCTTCTATCAGGATAATCATGCTCGGGTCCAAGGCTTCTAGGACCCTTCGCGGGGTGCCTGGCCAGATGCCGTCATTGGTTCTTACAAACATATGAGTGTCGACTACGAGGGCAGAGTTTCCTTGAGTCTTCGAAATAATTCGCGCTGCTTGTTCCTGTATCTTCGCCTGGAGGGTAATGTCCTCCCTGCGCATATGGTCCCGGTGAATCTCTACTCCACGCTTCTTGAATAGTCCGTTCATGACGTTTCCAAAGTTGATGATTTTTAGTGGAACCTTCCTTTCTTTCGCCACAGCCTCCAACTCTTGGAGAACTGTTGTCTTCCCGACCCCGGGTACGCCGGCGACTATGATTGTTGCCTGCAAGGCTTGGCCTCTCGCTATCCCAAGAGGCCTTTGGTTCCGGGGTATATCTCCGTAATTCTTTCTTTTACAAGAATTTCATAGTATTGTTGTATTATGCCTACTGTGAGCAGGATTCCTGTTCCTGTGCCGAAGGCTCCTAGGAAGTCTGCTCCGGCTGCTATGACTCCGATTGTGATTCCGCCAATTACTGTGACCGCGGGAATGTATCGGTCAAGAATTTGTCTGATAGTTGAGCCGGATCTTCGGAATCCTTCGATCTGCATTCCCGAGTCAATGAGTTGTTTGGAGACAGTTTTCGAGTCCATTCCACCGACTTCGACCCATGTTACTGCGAAGAATACGCAGGCGAGGACGAATATGAGCATGTAGACTCCTGCTCTTATCGGGTCGCCAAGAACGACTCCTAGCGAGCGGGGGGCGAAGGTGTAGTAGGCTAGGCCTTTGATCGGGACTAGTTGTCCGGTCTGTGGCTGGGATTGGTAGCATCCGGGGATTAGGCTGAGCCAGAAGTTTATTCCTGTGCTGGAGCAGCCGGGGTTGTATCTGTTGAAGATTAGTTGGCCGATGAAGAATATGTTTCCGAAGAGGGCTGCGGCGAAGATTACGGGTATGTTGGATACGTAGAAGAACTTGATGGGGAACCGTCCTCGGAATCCTCGGTATCTCGCGTAGGATACTGGTACTTCGACTCGTAGTCCGTTGAGGTAGATGATGATGAGGAAGACGACTATTGTTGTGATGAATCCGAGCATGTCGGGTAAATTGCCTCCCCTGTAGAGAGCACTCTGCCAGGATGCGAAACTGGTTGGACTGGCGAGTACTGGTCCAAGGGACTGGAAGAAGGCGATTATTCCTCCGAGGTATTTTCCGTCGGAGACGGGGGAGATTGGTCCAAGGCTGCTCCATACTATTTGGAGGCAGACGCCTGCTGCGATGAAGAGGCTGATTCCGCTTCCGAAGCCCCATTTTTTCTGAAGCATTTCGTCTAGTAGGATTATGACTATTCCCGCGAATATGAGTTGTACGAGGATGAAGAACTCGTTCTGTAGACTGGGGGGCATCGCGACGCCCGTCGTCTGGTTGGTGACGTTGTATGCTCCTCCGAGTATGAAGGCGAGTCCCTCGAACAGGGTCATGAATACGGAGAGGACTTTGCTCGCGCCGGTGAACAGCGCTCTGTCGCCTGGATTGCTGAAGTCGACGTTGATCATCTTGGAGCCGGACAGGACTTGGAGTATGAGTCCTGCTGTGACTATGGGTCCGATTCCGAGTTCGACGAGTGTGCCTCTCTGGCTGGCGAAGATGACTCGTAGGGGTCCGAAGGGATCGTTGACTCCTCCGGTGTGGGGTACTCCGTAGATCGGTGTCTCGGCCATTATGAGGTAGATTACGAGTGCTAGAGCGGTCCAGATCAACTTCTCTGTGAATCCAACTTCTCGGTCTGGCGGGCGGACGCTTGGGAGTACTCGGGTTAGAGGTCTGAAGATTTCGATGAAGCGGACCGTTTGGGATCAGCCTTCTTTGCTGGCTTCAGCAGGTTTGGGGAGTACTACTTCGCCGCCTGCCTGGGAGATCTTACTCGCTGCTTTCTCAGTGCATTGTGCGACGATGATTCTGAGGGGTTGTGTGACTTTTCCGTTGCCTAGCAGTTTGGTGTAGCCTATTTGGCCCAGGTCAACTTCTACCCGGTTCCCGGCGGCTTTTGTCTTGCCCTGTTCGGAGAGTGTCTGGAGATTCTGGCTAAGCTGGTCTATGTTGATGGTTCGTTGGTGTTTTGGGTTGATGGGTGTGAAGCCTGTTTTTCCGATCTCCCAACCGTAGCGTATGACGCTGCTCCACCGGTGGCGTTTCCATCCGGCGTTGCCGTGTCCTCCTTGCATTCCGCTGTCTCGGTGTTGTCCGGATCGTCCCCAGCCGTGGCAGCGGCTGCCTCGTAGGCGTCGTGTTTTTCTGCGTCTGGTGGCCATGGGGACTTGTTTCCTGTTAGCTTGGATAAGTAGGGTTGTGAGGGAGTTCCGGGCGGGGTTCAATTAAACGTTATCCGGATTTTGAATGGATTGTCTTGTATGGGGAAAGCCAATTAGGGGCGTCGTTTGGGTTTGGGTCTTTGCGGGAGCGGGCCTGGTGTTTGCGGGAGTCCGCCTTGTTATGGGGCGGCTCGTGTTGCCAAGCCAGGTCAAAGAGATCCGTCGTCTGTAGGGTCTTGGACGCGCAGGCCTGAGGCGCCTGTCCCGTAGGGGTTCGTGGGTTCAAATCCCACCTCCCGCACCATACCCCAACCTACGAACTTTCTCAAGGAAAGGTTGTGGAATATGGATTCCACCTACGGAAGAACGGATACCGCGAGTCGAGTATTGACCGGTCCGTTAGAATACTGAGACGGCTCTCAAAGAATTGTAAACTTGAGGATACTGAAGCGGTCAAAGCCTACCTCTCAACGTTGGAATGGTCTCTCGGAACCAAAGAGATTGCGTCGAACGTTCTCGATAACTTCTACAAGCTCCAAGGCATTCCGTTCTCCAAACCCCGCTATCGAAGAGTGGACAAGCTTCCCTTCCTTCCGAACGAAGGAGAGATTGACCTACTCATTGGCGGTTGCTCGAAGAGAGTCGCTTCATTCCTTCAATTCCTGAAGGAGACCGGAGCACGTGCGGGTGAGGCGTGGGCGGTCAAATGGACCGACTTGGACTTGGAGCAGAGGACCGTTAGAATAACACCGGAGAAAAACAGCAATCCGCGACAGCTAAGGCTAAGCCCTCGACTTATCGAGATTCTCGGCACTCTTCCAAAGGATAGTCCGAAAGTATGGAGGGATGGAACTCTCAATCATTTTGGGAGACTCTTCCAAAAGTCGAGAAAGAGGATAGCAACCAAGTTGGGCAACCCGCGCATCCAAGCGATTCACTTTCACACCTTACGCCATTGGAAGGGGAGTACAGAATACCACAAAACAAAGGACCTTGTCTACGTCTCCAGACTACTCGGACACAAGAACATCGGAAACACGCTGAAATATATTCAGCTACAAGTCTCTGATGATGACTCGTTCATTTGCAAAGCCGCCAAGTCCTTAGTCGAGGTCGCATCTTTGGTAGAATCCGGCTTTGATTACGTGTGCAAGTTGGAAGACGGAACCCAAATCTTCCGAAAGAGAAAGTAGACATTGACAGGTCAACGAGAAAAATTTACGTATCGCGTCGTTCGTTCTTCTGCGAGAAAGAATGAATCTTTCTTGCCCGCCCAAGGTGTCGGTGCCGGGGTGGGTGAGGGACTTGCGATTGTATTGAACCGCATCGTAAAAGGTCCGTTAGAATTCCGGACTCTTCGTAAAACGGTTGTCGGAATCGTCATTGATGAAACGTCGGATTATGTTATCGTCGAACGAAATGAAGGACGACGATTGAGGATAGCGGTTTCAGACATTATCGAACGAACGAAGTTCGCTTAGCTCATTATCGCAAACGACGTTCACAACTGTGCCGGGAACCCTTGGGAATGTGGGATAACCCAAAGTCCTTGCACAACTTGTTCGCTCCTTAGGATTGTGGCGGCAAGGTGTTCGCTTCTTCTT
>WNGN01011149.1_pt1 | contig 16159 bp, 9 predicted proteins | sample 5400561 | NCBI WGS metagenome assembly WNGN01 (sample SAMN13153379, study PRJNA577476) | soil metagenome | isolation source: 115 cm soil or saprolite under Garry oak tree replicate 2 | place: USA:California | collected 2016-06-15
GCAACACCTTGCTCGTCGCGGCGCTGGCGACGGTGCTGGCCGTCGTCGTCGGGTTCGCGATGGGATGGATCCTCTCGCGTACCAACGTGCCCGGCCGTGCGGCGTTCGAGCAGCTCATGGCGCTGCCGTACTACGTGACCCCGCTCATGGGCGCCCTCGCCTGGGCGCTCATCGCCTCGCCCAACAGCGGCTTCGTCAACCAGGTCTGGCGGGCGCTCGGCGGCGAAGGCCACCTCGTCGACATCAACACGCCCTGGGGCATCGCCTGGGTGATGGCGTTGTTCGAGGGCTCCGTCGCCTTCGTGATGATCGGCGCCGTGATGAAGTCGATGGACCCCGCGATGGAGGAAGCCTCGCAGGTCCTCGGCGCCGGCCGCGTGCGGACGATGCTGCGCATCACGCTGCCGCTGGTCTTGCCCGGCGTGCTCGGGGCGGCGGTGTTCGTCTTCGCCGAGATGCTCGGCTCGTTCTCCGCCGCGCTGGTGCTAGGCCTGCCGGCCCGGTTCTACGTCGTGACCACCGCCATGTACCAGCTCGTGTCGCAGTATCCGCCGCGCTTCCCGACCGCGGCGGCCATGGGTGTCTCCCTGTTCGCCGTCATGTTCACCATGGTGTGGATCTATCGCCGCATCGTGAGCTCCGGCACCTACGTCACGATCACCGGCAAGGCCTTCCGGCCGCGGGTCATGGACGTCGGGAGGCTGCGCTGGCCGTTCCTCGGCATCTGCGTCGCCTATCTCGGCGTCGCGGTCATCCTGCCCGTGCTGACGATCACGTACGCGTCGTTCCAGCACCTGACCACCGCGTTCCCCCGCGCCGGCAACTTCACGCTGGTCAACTATCAGACCGCGTTGTCTCTGGACGCGGTCCGCTCCGCGCTGGGCAACAGCCTGCTCCTCGGCCTCGCCACGGCGAGCATCGGTGTCTTGCTGATGGGGTTTCTCTCCTGGCTCATCTATCGTTCGCGACTGCCCGGCGCCGGCGCCATCGAATATCTCCTGATGTTCCCGCAGGCGGTCCCGCGCCTGGTCTTCGCCTTCGGGATGCTGTGGGCGTGGCTGATCTTCCCGATCCCGATCTACGGCACCCTGTGGCTCCTGCTGATCGTCTACCTCACGGTGTTCCTGCCACTTGGCTTCCGGACCATCTCCGGCGTGATTCTCCAGATCGACCGGTCCCTGGAGGAATGCGCCCAGATGTGCGGCGCGACCTGGGGCTACCGGCTGCGCACGGTGACCATGCCGCTGCTCAAGCCCGGGCTGATCGCGGCGTGGCTCCTTCTCTTCATCGCCAGCGTCCGCGAGCTGGGCGCGTCCATATTGCTGATGGGCCCGAAGGCCAAGGTCATCACGCCGGCCATCGTCGAGTCGTGGTTCTCGACCAGCACCGAGCTGACCGCGGCGATGGCGCTATTACAGACCCTGGCGGTCGTGGCCGCGCTGGCCCTGCTGTTCGCGGTCGCGCGACGCGCGGTCCAGCCCGGAGGCGAGTGACGATGGCCCGCGCGTCGATCGAGGTACGCGACCTGGTCGTTCGGTATGGCGGCGTCGTCGCGGTGCGCGGGGTGACGTTCAACGCAAGCGCCGGCGAGCACCTGACCTTGCTCGGCCCGTCCGGGTGCGGCAAGACGACCACGCTTCGGGCGATCGCCGGGCTCGAGAAGCCCGCGTCGGGCGAGATCCGGATCGGCGGAACGCCGGTGTTCTCGTCAGCGCCCAATGTGAACGTCCCGGCCGAGCGTCGCGGGCTCTCGATGGTCTTCCAGTCCTACGCGATCTGGCCGCACATGAGCGTGTTCGACAACGTGGCCTACGGCCTGCGCGTGCGCAAGCGCCCGGAGGCCGAGGTGGCCGCCCGCGTGCGCGAGGCCCTCGACCTGGTCCAGCTCGGCGAGCTCGAGAGCCGGAGCGCGTCGAAGCTGTCGGGCGGCCAGCAGCAGCGCGTCGCGCTGGCCCGGGCGTTCGTCTTCTCCCCGTCGGTGCTGCTCTTCGACGAGCCGCTGTCGAACCTCGACGCCAAGCTGCGCGCGGAGATGCGGGTCGAGCTGAAGGAGCTCCAGCGCCGCCTCGACATCACCTCGGTGTACGTCACCCACGACCTCGAGGAGGCTCTCGCCATCTCCGACCGGATCGTGGTGATGCGCGACGGCGTCATCGAGCAGGTGGGCTCGCCCGGCGAGATCTACGATCGGCCGCGCAACACCTTCGTCGCCGACTTCGTGGGATCGGCCAACCTGATCCGGGGTCGCCGCCGCCCGGACCTCGAGCGCAACGGCCTCGTGGTCCTGGAGACGCCGGGCGGCGCGCTGGTGCACGGCATCGCGCTCGGCCGCCAGGTCGGTCCCGAGGCGCTCGTCGCCGTCCGCACCGTCCGCCTCCGACTCGAGCGCGCGCGCCCGGCGACGGCCGTCAACGCGTGGCCGGCGCGGATTCGACAGCGCGTTTTTCAGGGAGACTTCACCCAGTATCACGTCGACTGGGACGGCCGGCAGCTCATCGTGCGCTCGGCGGCGTCGGACCCGATGACCGAGGGCGACGAGGTGTTCGTCAGCGCGGACCCGAGGCACTGCGTGCTCCTGGAGGAGTGAACGTGAGCAACCGGGCCACTCTGTGGGGGCCAGCCGGTGGCACGTTCGGTAAGGTTCAGCTATGCTTTAGCGTTCGCGTGACGCGGAGACAGGGTCACGAAGGGAGCTGCGATGGCGCGACGCGCCGAGCGGAAGCGACCGCGGGGCCGCACCTCACGTAGCGAGCTCCAGAGACGGACTCGCGCGCGCGAGTCCACCGAGCAGGCGCGGAAGGCGACCTGTCCCGTGGTCGTGGGCATGGGCGCCTCGGCCGGCGGCCTCGAAGCCTTCATCCGCTTCTTCCGGACCATGGCGCCCGACAGCGGCATGGCGTTCGTGGTGATCCAGCATCTCGATCCCACCCACGAGAGCCTGACCGCCGAGCTGCTGGGCAAGCACACGAAGATGCCCGTGCGGCAGGTGGCCGGCGACACGCCTGTCGAGAGAGACCACGTCTACGTGATCCCTCCGAACAGCGACCTCGGTATCGGCCAAGGCGTCCTGCGGCTCACGCCGCCCCCCGCGCGACGAGCGACGCACATGCCGATCGACCTTTTCTTCCGGACGCTGGCCGAGGATCAGCAGGAGCGGGCCATCGGCATCGTCCTCTCCGGCAGCGGCACCGACGGCACGCTCGGCCTGAAGGAGATCAAGACGGTCGGCGGTATTGCCCTCGTCCAGGAGCCCACCACCGCTCAACATGATGGCATGCCGAGGAGCGCGATCGCCGCCGAGGCGGCCGACCACGTGCTGACGGTAGAAAAGATTCCGGAGATGCTGCTGAGGTACGCGCAGCATCCCTACGCCGCCCTGGCGAGGCAGGCTCCCGCCGGCGAGAAGGGCGGTTCGGAAGACTTGACCGGGGTCCTGGCCCTCCTCCGCACCCGGCTTCACTTCGACTTCAGCGGCTACAAGCCCGGCACGCTCGTCCGGCGAGTCCGCCGTCGATTGGGGCTTCGGCACGTCGAGCGCATGCCGGACTATCTTCAGCTCCTGCGCAGCGACCCCGGCGAGGTCAAGACCCTCTTCAAGGACCTGCTGATCGGCGTGACCCGCTTCTACCGCGATAGGGAAGCATGGAACTACCTCCAGGAGCAGCTCCTGCCTTCCCTCCTGCGAGGGCGAGAGGCCGGCGCCCCGTTGCGGGTGTGGGTCGCTGGGTGCGGTACCGGCGAGGAAGCGTATAGCCTGGCCATGCTGCTGATCGAGCAGAGTCAGTCTGCGGAATGGAACGGCCCGATCCAGGTCTTCGCCTCGGACGTGGACAAGGAAGCGTTGGACATTGCCCGCACAGGCATCTACCCGGACAGCATCGCGGCCGACGTGCCCCCCGGACGCCTGCGCCGGTTCTTTCTGCAGGATGGGACCCACTACCGCGTGAACAAGGAGCTCCGCGAGGCGATCGTCTTCGCCGAGCAGAACCTCATCGCCGATCCGCCGTTCTCCAAGCTCGACCTGATCACCTGCCGGAACCTGCTCATCTACTTGAGCGCGGACGTCCAGAAACGCATCATCTCACTGCTCCACTTCGCACTGGCCGAAGGCGGATACCTCTTCCTCGGCAGCGCGGAATCGATCGGATCCGCGGAGGATCTCTTCGACACCATGTCGAAGCGTTGGAGGACCTATCGGCGTATCGGGACCACCCGTTACGAGATGCTCGGCCTGCCCACGGCCGCGCACAGGCCGACCCCAGAGTTGTTGGCCGATCCCTTGGCGCCATCAAGAGCCAATCGGCTGCTCACCCGGGTCCAGCAGCAGCTGCTCGAGCGCTATGCCCCGGCCGGCGTGGTGATCAACCGCCGGCACGAGATCCTGCTGTTCGTGGGGCGAACCGATCTCTACCTGACTCAGCCGGCCGGCGCGCCTACGGATGACCTCCTGACGCGCGTGCGCGAGGGTTTACAGACGCGGCTGCGGGGGCTGGTGCGCCAGGTGATCACCGACCGCGAGCCGCAGGCGATCGCCGTTCGCGTCCGGCGCGACAGCGCCTGGCATCGCGTCCGGGTTGCCGTCGAGCCGATCCAGCTTTCGGGTGAGACCGAGGGCCTGCTCCTCGTCTCCTTCGCTGACGACGAGGAAGCGAAGCCCAGGCTGGCGCCCGAAGCCGCCGGCGCAGCGGTGACCGAGCGAGACGACTCGGTGGTACGGCAGCTGGAAGCCGAGCTGAAGGCTTCCCGGGAGGACCTGCAAGGCACCGTCGCGGGAATGGAGGCCTCGAACGAGGAGCTCACGGCGGCCAACGAAGAGGTGATGTCGGTCAACGAGGAGCTCCAGTCGACCAATGAGGAGCTGGAGACCTCGAAGGAGGAGCTCCAGTCGCTGAACGAGGAGCTGAACACGGTGAACGCGCAGCTCCAGAGCAAGCTCGACGAGCTGGAGCGCACGAACAACGACCTCGACAACCTGCTGACGAGCACGAACATCGCGACGGTCTTTCTCGATGGCCAACTCCGTATCCGGCGGTTCACCGCCGCCGTTACGAGGCTCTTCACCCTGATCCCCTCCGACGTCGGCCGACCTCTCGCCGATATCGCGCCGACGTTCACCGACCCGGCGTTGCTGACGGACGCGACGACGGTGCTGAAGACGCTCACGCCGCGGCAGTCCGAGGTGGCCACGCGTGAGGGCCGCTGGTACATGCGTCAGGTCCTGCCCTACCGCACGCAGGACAACCGGATCGAGGGGGTGGTGATCACGTTCTCGGACGTGGCGGCCGAGGCGCTGCAGGGAGCCCGGTTCGATCTGGAGGCGGCGTTGAACAAGCTGGCCGCCAACGAGGCCCGGCTGCGGACGACCCTGGACACCGCCGCCGACGCGATCATCACGATCGACGAGTCGGGCCGGGTGCAATCATTCAACCTTACCGCCGAGAAGATGTTCGGCTACAGCGCCACGGAAGTGATGGGCAAGAACGTGTCCATGCTCATGCCGCTGCCGTACTCAAAGGAGCACCATGGTTATCTCACCCGCTACCGCGAGACGGGAGTGGCGCACATCATCGGGATCGGCCGCGAGGTCGAGGGACTCCGCAAGAACGGAACGCGCGTGCCGCTTGACCTTTCCCTGAGCGAGTTCACCGACTCTACGGGTCGCAAGTTCACGGGCATCCTGCGCGACCTGACCGAGCGCAAGCAGGCCGCGCAGTGGCGGCGCGAACACGAGTCGCAGCTCGCCCACCTGCTGCGGGCCAACACCGCGGGGGAGTTCGCGGCCGGCCTCGCGCACCAGCTCAACCAGCCGCTCGCGGCGCTCGCGAACGACATCGCGGCGTGCCAGGCGCGGCTCGGCGCCGGCCGCGCGCCCGGCGTGCGCGCGCTGCTCAAGCACGCCACCGCCGAGGCCCAGCGCGCGGGCGCGATCTTGCGCCGCTTCCGCGACCTGATCCGGAAGAAGCCTCAGCGATGGGAGCGGGCCGATCTGCGTGAGATCATCCGGGACGCCGGTGAGCTGATGCGTCCCGAGATGGCTCGGCAGCAGGTGGCGTTCGATCTTCGCCTGCCGCCCGACCCGCTGCCCGTCAGGGTTGATCGCGTTGAGATCGAGCAGGTGATCCTGAACCTCATGCAGAACGCGCTTGATTCTGTCGAGGACGTTCGCCGCCACGGGCAGATCAGCGCGCGGGCGATCCGCGCTGACCGCGCTCGGACGAGCGCACGGCCTGGCCGTCGAGGCTTACGCGTCGGGCGACGCGTTTCTGGCGGCGTACAACCCGGCGCGACCGGGGTGCCTGATCCTCGATGTGCGCCTGGCGGCTGGAAAGAATGGGCTCGATCTCCAGGACGAGTTGCGCCGCCGCGGTCACGACTTGCCCATCATCGTGATGACGGGCTACGGCAACGTGTCGGCGTCGGTGCGCTCGTTCCGCGGGGGCGCCGTGGACTTCCTGGAGAAGCCCGTGGTGCCCCGCGTGCTGCTGAGCAGGATCCGCGAGGCCCTGGCGGCCGATCAACGGCGCCAGGAGCGCTCGGCCGTGAAGCTGCGGCTCGCGCGCCTGACCTCGCGCGAGAAAGAGGTTGCCGGGTTTCTGGTCAAGGGCAAGCGCTCGAAGGAGATCGCCGCGGCACTCGGCATCAGCCCGCGCACTGCGGAGGGACATCGGCGCCAGGTGCTACGCAAAATGGAGGTTGGCTCGACCGCGGAGCTCGCCACCGCCTGGTTCACCCAGCAGCCGACAACTCCGGCAACCCCTTCGCGGTCGTCCACGTAGAACCACGCGCGTAGTTCTGTCCGCGTAACTTCCGTCGCCTCTCGTTCGACAGTCCCTGGTATCTGTGAGCATGGGCGTTAGTGGGATGGGTGAGACTGTCCTGCTGGTCGACGACGATCCCGACGTGCGCGCGCTCCTGAGCGAGGTGCTCCGGATTGGTGGGTTCGCCATCCTCGAGGCGCCGGATGGGACGACCGCGCTCAGAATCGCCGAGACGACCCTTCAACCTATCGAGATCCTCGTGACCGATATCAACATGCCCGGAATCAACGGACTGGAGCTCGCCCGCCGCGTTCAGGCCCTGCGCCCGGGCACCGGCGTCGTGTACATGTCCGGGGCGCCGGCGGACGTGGTGGCGGCGTGGAGCCTTGCGACCGGGACGGTGTTCCTGCGAAAGCCGTTCGGCGCGGACGTCTTTCTCGACTGTGTACGCGATGTCGTACGCGATGTCATGAGACGGGTCTAGGTCGGAGAGCGAGCAGGCGCCGTGAGTCCTTCCAGAATGCCGGCTGGGCGTGGGTGATGTCGACAGGGGCACCCGACGTACGGCCCGGCGCGGCCATCGACGATCGCGCCCGCCAGGCGAAGCCGACGTGGGCGATAGTGCTGGCGGGGGGCGAGGGACGGCGGCTCCGCCCCCTCACCCGGTACGTCTGCGGCGACGATCGACCGAAGCAGTTCGCCGCGTTGCTGGGGGGGCGCTCGCTCCTGCGCCAGACGCTGGACCGCATCCGACCGCAGATTCCGATCTCACGCATCGTCGTGGTGACTCACATGCGGGACGTCGAGTATGTGGCCGAGGAGTTCGCGCGCGGCGAAGCGCCTGAGTGCCTGCTCCAGCCCGAAGACCGGGGCACGGCGGCGGCCATTCTGTGGGCCGCCCACGTCATCCGGCAGCGCGACCCCGACGCGGTGGTCGTGGTGTTTCCTTCCGACCACTACGTGGTCGGCGAGCCCGAGTTCATGGGACACGTCCTCGACGTGGTCGCCTTCGTCCGCCGGCATGGGGAACGGCTCGTGCTCATCGGGGCGATCCCGACCGAGGCCGAGACGCAGTACGGATGGATCGAGCCGGGGAAGCCTGTCGGCCGGATCGATGGCGGAGCGGTCTACGGGATCACACGGTTCTGCGAGAAGCCGGACCCGGATGTGGCGCAGGCGTTCCAGGGTGCGGGCGCCTTCTGGAACACGTTTATTCTGGTGAGCCCGGTGGAAGCCCTGAAGACTGTCGGCGCCGCCGCGCTACCCGAGCTCGACGCGAGGTTCGAGCGTCTCGATCACCTCAGCGACGCGCCCGAGGAGCTCCGGGCGATCCGACAGGCCTTTGCGCTGTCTCCCCGCGCCAGCTTCTCCCCCGACGTGCTGGAGCGCGTCCCTTCCGTCCTGGCGGTCTCGCCATTACCCGCGAGCGTCGTCTGGACGGACTGGGGCACGCGAGAGCGCGTGGTCGCGAGCCTGCGCCGGGCGGGACTGAGGCCGCGCTGGCTGGAGGCTCTCGGCAAGCAGTCCCTGCAGTCGGCCTGACGCGGCAGCGACATGGGTGGGCCGGAACGGAAAGGCGGTCAATCGTGAGTACTGATCCGCGCGCTTCAGTCGACTGTCTTCGGCTCCTCGACGGAAGCCCTCAAATGCGCGCCATTCGGACGGTCGTCGAAAACATCGCCGACACCGATGTCACGGTCTTGATCCGTGGGGAAAGCGGCGTCGGCAAGGACTTCGTGGCCCGCGCGATCCATGCGGCGTCGGTCTACCGCCAGGGGCCATTCATCAAGGTCAACTGCGCGGCCATTCCGCCGGGGCTGCTCGAGTCCGAGCTCTTCGGCCACGAGAAGGGTGCCTTCACCGGCGCGCACCGGCGCAAGCCGGGGCAGCTCGAGTACGCCAACGAGGGAACGATCTACCTGGACGAGGTCGCCGAGTTGCCGCTGGCTCTGCAGGCGAAGCTCCTGCACGTGCTGCAGGACTTCCAGTTCTCGCGCGTGGGAGGCGACGCGCTGCTCGACGTCGACGCGCGCGTGATCGCTGCGACCAATCGTCACCTCGAGGAGACGATGGCTCGGGGCGAGTTCCGCGAGGAACTCTACTACCGGCTCAACATGGTGGAGATCCAAGTACCGCCGCTGCGGGAGCGCCGGGAAGAGATCCCGGGGCTGGTGGCCCGGTTCCTGGCCGAGTTCAACGGCCGGTACGGGCGGCAGAAGCATCTCTCGCCCGAGACGATCAAGCGGCTGACGGAATACAGCTGGCCGGACAACGTCCGCGAGCTGGAGAACGTCATTCGACGCATGGTGGTGCTCACGGACGGCGAGTCTGCGTTCGAAGCCCTGGTCGCCCGAAGTCAAAACAGTCATGCCACGGCGCACGCTTCGCCGGTTGTCACGGAGAGCTGAGGCGGCACGCGCTTGACGTTTTGAGGGAGCTCACCGCTCCCGCGACCGCTGAGCGTCGCGGATCGCCTGCCAGACGCGCTCGGAGGTCGCCGGCATCTCGATGTGCTCGACGCCCAGCTCGGCCAGCGCGTCGACGATCGCGTTCACCACGGCTCCGAGCGCCGGCGTCGTTCCGCCCTCGCCGCCACCGCGCAGACCCAGCGGGTGGGACGTCGAGGGCACCTCGCTGATCTCCGTCGTGAACGCCGGCAGCATGTCCGCGCGCGGCATCGCGTAGTCCATCATGGTCGAGGACAGGAGCTGTCCCGTCTCGGCGTCGTATGCGCAGGACTCCCACAGCGCCTGTCCCACGCCCTGCGCGATTCCGCCGTGGGTCTGACCGTGGAGGATCATGGGATTCACGGCGCGGCCGCAGTCGTCCACGGTGGTGTACCGCACGACGTCGACCACGCCGGTCTCGGGATCGACCTCGACCTCGCACACGGCCGCGCCGTAAGGGAAAGACGGCTGGGGCATGGTCTCGTCGCTCGTTCCGTCGAGAGGGCCGCGGCAATCAGGCGGCGCGTCCGCGCGCGCCGCAGCGGCGGCCACCCGGAACAGGTCGACCGAGCGGTCGGTACCTCTCACCGTGAACCGCCGTCCGGAAAACGCGATGTCGGCCGGCGCGGCCTCCAGCATCCAGGCGGCGATCCGCGTGCCTTTCTCGACGATCTGATCCGACGCCTTGGCCATGACGATCGCGGCGAGGCGGAGCGCCCGCGCCGAGTGGGCGCCGCCCCCGACGACGGTGACGTCGGTATCGCCGGTGATCAGGCGCACCGAGGCGAGATCGACTCCCAGCCACTCGACCAGGAGCTGCGCGAAGCTCGTGGCGTGGCCCTGCCCCGACGAGAGCGTTCCCAGCACCAGCTCGACCCACCCCTCCGGGCGCACCGTGATGTGCGCGCGCTCGCGCGGAAAGCCGGTGTTGAGCTCCAGATAGTTCGCGACGCCGATGCCGCGATAGCGCCGGCGGCGGCGCGCCTCCGCGCGGCGGCGCTCGAACCCGGCCCAGTCCGCCAGCTCCACGGCGCGGTCGAGGGCGGCCCGGTAGTCGCCGCTGTCGTAGACCACGCCGAAGCCGTTCCGGTACGGCATCGCGCTCGACGGCACGAGGTTGCGGCGGCGCAGCTCGACGCGGTCGAATCCGTGACGCCGCGCGGCGAGGTCGATGAGCCGCTCGATGACGAACATGACCTCCGGGCGGCCCGCGCTCCGGTAGGGCGTGGTCGGCGACGTGTTGGTGACCACGGCGCGGCCGTGCACCGACACCGCCGGCAGGTGGTAGACCGTGGTCGCGATGGCCATGCCCTTGTTGAGCGGGTTGAACGACACGGCGTGGGCGCCGACGTTGCTGGTGTTGGCGCTGCGAAACCCCAGGAATGTCCCGTCGGCGTCGAGCGCCAGCTCGGCGCGCACCGCGAGGTCGCGCCCCCCGTAGTCGGCCATGAACGCCTCGCGCCGCTCGCCCGTCCACTTCACCGGGCGCCCGAGTCGCCGCGCGGCCCAGGCGACCAGCACGAACTCGGCGTAGCAGCTGTTGCGGGTGCCGAAGTTTCCGCCGACCTCGCGCGCCGTGACGCGGACCGCGCTCTCGGGAACGCCGAGCGCGCCGGCCACGCCGGTCTGCGTCCGCCCGAGCCCGCCCGCGCCGGCGTGGACGGTGTAGCGGCCGCTCGCCGCGTCCCACACGCCGACCGCCGCGCGCGGCTCCATCGGCACGCCGGTCACCCGCTGCACCCACGTCTCGAACCGCACGACGTGGGCGGCGCGCGCGAACGCGCGCTCGACGGCCGCCGGGTCTCCGGCCTTCGTATCGACGCACACGTTCGACTTGGCTTCGCCCCAGAGGATCGGCGCGTCCGGGGCGGCGGCGGCGAGGCTCCCCGTCACGGCGGGCAGCGGCTCCCAGTCCACCACCACGCGCTCGGCGGCGTCGCGCGCCGCCGCCGGCGTGTCGGCGACGACCATGGCGACGATGGCGCCCACGAAGCGCGCACGATCGGCGGGCATCGGCGGATGCGGGGCCACGAAGAGCACGTCGCGCGGGCGGATGACCTCTTCGTGAGGGTTCGCCGGCACCGGCGTATGCGTGATGGGCTTCACGCCGTCGGCGGCGGCGTCGCGGCCGGTCAGCACGGCGATCACGCCCGGCGCGGCGAGCGCGGCGGCGGTGTCGACGCGCACGATTCGCGCGTGAGCGTGCGGCGAGCGCACGAAGCAGGTGTAGGCCTGGCCCGGCAGGTTGACGTCGTCGCTGTAGCAGCCGCCGCCCGTCAGCAGGCGCGAGTCTTCCTGGCGAAGCACCGGCTTGCCGATCCCCTCGGGAGCCAGGCGCGTCCGGGAGCTCAGGAAGGACACCGGGCTCACGACAGCTCGATCCTGAACACCTCGTACGGGCGATTCACGCGCGGCGCCTGCGAGTTCGGAAAGTAGTAGCAGCCGTCGGGCCCGATGCTCCCCTCGTTGGGGCCGCTGATCCGGTCGTCCCGGACCACCGTCTGGAACTTCCGGTCCGCGCCCATCTTGAGGACACCGTCCTCGGTCAATGCCGAGAAGTAGAGCGCGCCGGCCGCGTCGCTCGTGATGCCCGTCACCGGCGGGATCCTCACCACGGCCTCGACGCGCGCGGGGGCTTCGCGCGCCAGACTCGGGTCTTGCAGGTACTTCGTCTCGACGCGCCAGAGCATCGGGCCGAAGAGCGGCGTGAAGTACATCCACGCTCCGTCCGGGCTCAGCTCGAGGTGCGAGAGGTTGATGACCGGAACCCTCCCGTTCGGGTGCCTCATGGGCTGGCCCTGGATGACGGGCGTGATGCTCCGATCGGCGCGCGAGCAGGGCGCTCCTTCCAGCACGCGGTGACCACGACCCGACGCCCGATCGATCACCACGATCACGCCGAAGCCCGAATCGGTGACGAGCGCGTAGATCCGCCTCACGCGGTTCGTCTCGAGGTCGATCTGCACCAGCTTCGCCCCGCCCTCGACCATCTTGCCGTGATGCGGCGACGCGTCGTCGATGACCCACAGGTTGTTGTCGCGGTCGGCGTGCAGGCCATGCGTGCACACGAATCGCTCGTCGGGTGAGAGACCGGGCTGCCACTCATTCCAGGTCCCGCCGGGGAACGGCGTGAAGCCGCCGTCGACTGTGGCCTCGCCGACCGACGGTGTAGGGACGTCCGTCCAGCGCGGGAAATTGCCGAAGAGCCGGCCGCGCGGGGACACGGCCGCGTTGGTGATCATGACGTTGCCCGACGAGGCGACGGACGTCAGCTCCATGTGGCCGACCATTCTACAGCGCCCTCCCGGCCTTGACACCTGCGTCAACGCGGTGCTACGAGTGCGCCGTGGGCGTTCGACAGACGGTGCGCGCGGCCCGCTCGATCCGGCGTGCGCTGGCCGTCGGCGCCGTCATCCTGCTCATCGCGCCGACGGGCCTCGTCGGCGGTCAGCTTCCGGGCCTATCCCCGCCGGGCGCGTCCACCGAGTCGCTGGCCGCGCTCGCGCGCGGCGAGTGGCCGACCTACGCGGGCACGTATTCCAGCGCCAAGTACTCTCCGCTCGATCAGATCACCCCGGCGAACGTCGGCGATCTCGGGGTCGCCTGGCGCTGGACGTCGCCCGATCACGCCGTGCGCGCCGCCAACGCCCGGATCGATCCGAGCTGGTTCCACGAGGGGACCCCGATCATGGTCAACGGCGTGCTCTACACGAGCACGTCGCTCTCTCAGGTGGCCGCGATCGACGCAGCGACCGGCCGGACGAAGTGGGTCTTCGATCCGGGCGCCTGGAAGCTCGGGATGCCGACGAACAACGGCTGGCTCCATCGCGGCGTCGCCTACTGGCGGGACGGTGAGGACGAGCGCGTCATCATGCTCACCGTTCACGCCTCGATGATCGCCCTCGACGCCCGGACCGGCCGGCCGGTGGGCACGTTCGGGGACAAGGGCGCGGTGGATCTGGTCGCGGGGCTGCGCCGGCCGCCGAATCCGCGCTGGATCTACGGCAACACCTCGCCGCCGGTCATCCTCCGCGACGTGATCGTCGTCGGCTCATCGATCCTCGACTATCCGATCACGGGCGGGGTGCCGCCGGGCGACGTGCGCGGCTTCGACGTCCGGACGGGGAAGCTCCTGTGGACCTTCCGATCCGTGCCCGAGCCCGGTGAGGTCGGGCATGAGACCTGGGAGAACGACGCCTGGAAGACGACGGGCGGCACGAACGCCTGGTCGTTGCTGAGCGCCGACGAAGAGCTGGGCTACGTCTATCTGCCGTTCGGCACGCCCGCGAACGACTACTACGGCGGTCACCGCCCGGGCGACAACCTCTTCGGCGAGGCGCTCGTGTGCCTCGAGGCGCGCACCGGCAAGCGGATCTGGCACTACCAGCTCGTTCGCCACGGCCTGTGGGACTACGACCTCCCGGCCGCGCCCAACCTCGTCGACGTCAGCGTGGACGGCCAGCGGGTCAAGGCCGTGGCGCAAGTCACCAAGCAGGGGTTCGCGTTCGTCTTCGATCGCGTCACCGGCAAGCCCCTCTGGCCCATCGTTGATCGCCCGGCGCCGCCATCGAAGGTGCCCGGCGAGAAGAGCGTCGCGACCCAGCCGTTTCCCACGAAGCCGGCGCCCTTCGAGATCCAGGGCGTACGCGAGGACGATCTGATCGACCTGACCCCGGCTCTCCGCACGCAGGCCCTCGACATCGTCAGCCGCTACGATCACGGCCCGCTCTACACGCCGCCGACCGAACGGGGCGCGATCGTCATGCCCGGCATCGTCGGTGGCGCCTCCTGGTCGGGCGCCGCGTGGGATCCCGAGACGCAGATGTACTACGTGACGACGCAGCGCTCGCCCCATGTGCTCGCGCTGAGCTCCTCCCCGCGCTTCAGCAGCGACCGTTACGTCGGGACTCCCCGGTTCCTGCCCGGGCCGCAGAATCTCCCGCTGTTCAAGCCCCCGTGGGGCAGCCTCGTCGCGATCGACCTGTCGAGCGGCGATCACCGCTGGCGCTCTCCGGTCGGCGGCGGCCGGTACGCGACCGTCACCGGTCTCGGGATCACGGAGCGGCTGGGTTGGCCGAGCCGGTCCTTCGCCCTGGTCACGAAGACGGTGCTGCTGGTGGTACAGACCGGCTATCTGAGCAACCGGCGACCGGCACCCTATGCTCCCAACCGCGAGGTGTACGACCTCAACGTCCGGGAGCCGAAGCTCTACGCCTATGACAAAGCGAGCGGGCGGCTCCTGGCCCAGATCGACCTGCCGGCGAACGCGAGCGGCGCGCCCATGACCTACATGGCGGGAGGCAAGCAGTACGTGGCGTTCCCGATCGGCGGGGCGAACATCACGGAAGAGCTGATCGCGCTCGGCCTGCCCTGACGGGCGTGGCCCGGCGCGGGAGGGGAATGCCCGTCCCCTCCCGCGCGGTCGAAGCGCGACAGAACCTACACGGTCTGCAGTATTTCGGCGGTCGCCATCTCCGGCGTCAGGATCTCCCGCCAGTCGGCGTCACGCGCCACCACGCCTTCGGAGGCCCGGAGCGTGTAGTAGCTCGGCCCGGTGCCGCGCGGCGCGCCGCCCTCCTGCACTGTCTTGATGGCCGCGAGCAGCAGGCGACGGGCCTGGATGATGGCCTTGTCGGCCGGCCCGAGATGCTCTTTGCTCCGATCGACGACGCGCCCCATGCTCTCCTGGATTCCGCGGTCCTGCGTGTTGATGCCGTCGATCCCGGTGAACGTCTCCGTCTTCTGCACGCGCCGATCGAGGAGGTAGTTGTTCTCCCGGTTGGCCCTGGAGCGAAACGTCTTCTGGTCCACGTGGTCGGGGCCGTTGCCGGAGCGGCGCTCGGCCCGATCCTCGTCGTCGAGCGGCGCCTCCGTCGTGTGGTGCCAGTTGTAGACCATCGTGTTTCCGTCGTCCATCGGCACCCAGATGTGACCGGCCACCGCGGGGAATCCGTTGTTCGTCTGGTACGGGCGAATCTGGTGGAACGGCATCACGAAGTGATAGGTGCGGATGTGCATGTCGGCGTCGTCCAGCGGCCGGAGGCCGGAGTACTGATAGCCCCAGTCCGTGAGATCGACGACGAGCTTCGGCGCCTTGCCGCGCACGAACGCGCTCGCCGGGCTGATGCCGCCCCGCCGGGAATTGGTCGTGATGAGCCGGTGCAGGATCGGCGCGTGCGAGGTATCGATGCCGCCTTCGAGCGCCTGGAGCCAGTTGCACTCCTCGATCACCTTCGACACGTGCCGGTGCGTCGCCGGCGACTGGGTCCACGCGAACTTGGGCAGCGGCGGCTGAAGGTCGGGCGGGCCCATGTACGTCCAGACGAGACCGCCGAGCTCGACCGTGGGATAGGACGGCTGGCGGATCTTCTGCTTGAACGAGAGCTCTTCCGGCTCGTTCATCATGTCCACGCAGCGACCGGTGACGTCGAATTTCCAGCCGTGGTAGACACACCGGAGCCCACATTCCTCGTTGCGGCCGAAGAAGAGCGAGGCGCGGCGATGCGGGCAGAGCTCCTCCAGGAGCCCGACGCGCCCCGCCGTGTCACGGAAGGCCACCAGGTCTTCGCCCAGAAGCTTGACGCGCACAGGCGGGCAGTCCGGCTCCGGCAGCTCCGAAGCGAGCAGGGCCGGAATCCAGTACCGGCGCAGCGTGGTGCCCATCGGCGTGTCGGCGCCGATGTGTGTGATGAGCTCGTTCTCTTCGCGTGTCAGCATAGGTCGCCCTCCCCGCTGAACGTCTCGTGGCCCGAAGCTCGGAGCCGATTATACAGCGTGCCGACCCGCGTGAGATTCGGCTTCGAGGGGGCGTCCGGCCTCAGATCACGCGGTCGCGGCGGAGGGCGGAAATGTCGCCCGGTGCCACGCCCAGCTCGCCCAGGATCTCGTCGGTCTGCTCGCCGAGCCGGGGCGCTGTCCGGCGCACCGCCACCGCGGCCGTCGACATGCGGATCG
>WNGN01001731.1_pt1 | contig 16143 bp, 10 predicted proteins | sample 5400561 | NCBI WGS metagenome assembly WNGN01 (sample SAMN13153379, study PRJNA577476) | soil metagenome | isolation source: 115 cm soil or saprolite under Garry oak tree replicate 2 | place: USA:California | collected 2016-06-15
AGACGATCTTGCCCTGCTGCATGCCGGCCAGGAAAGTGTCGCCGGCGCCGACCGGCACCAGCGTGTAGTCCTGCGGCTTCAATCCGGCCTTTGCCGCCAGCGCGCGGGTGAGGAAATCCGTCGCCGAGCCGAGGCCCGTGACGCCGAGCGCCTGGCCCTTCCAGTTCGCGGGATCCTTCAGCTTGTCAGCGTCGGCCGCCTTCACCAGCACCACTTCGCCGGGCGCGATGCCGAACTGCACCACATCGGTGATGAACTTGCCTTTGGACTGCAGGTCGATGGTGTGATCGTAGAATCCGACCACGCCCTGCACCTCGCGCGCCAACAGCGCGGTCGCGGCCTGCGAGCCGGAGGTCGAGTTGAACAGCTCAACGTCGAGGCCCTGCTCCTTGAAGAAACCGAGCTGGGCGGCGAGCTTGGCCGGGAGGTAAATCTGCTTGTCGATGCCGCCGACCATGATCTTGATCGGGGTCTGCGCCTGCGCCGGCGCGACTGACAGGAGCGAGGCCGAAATCGCGGCGTAGACGGCGGCGGCGAGAATTCTGCGCATGGGGCGTTTCCTTGTGGCGGCGTTTTCTTGTGGTGCTGGCGTGAAATGTTTTGCGGGGCCGCGGGTTCCACGGGGGGCGGTTTTGCGGCCTATTCGGCGGCCATGAGGCCCCCGGCGCTATCCCGTGTCAATCGGACATTTGGGGTGTCGGGCTGCCTCCGGCAGGCTCGAACCGGTCGTCAGGACCAGGTCAAACTTGCGATGCGACAGCTGGTGAAGGGCGCAGCCCGCGGAAGACGCGAGAGGTCGGTCCGAAACCGAAAAAACGAGAACCTCAGCCAAACCAATTCTACCTGATCCTGACCGTAATTTTATTCGAAACCAGCGGCGGGTTGAACGGATAATGTTTTGCATCGCCCAACACGAGTTGGAGAGTGTGCTTTCCGGGTGGAAGTTCGATACGCGCCTCGGTTTGGCCCGCGCCAAAATGAAGATGCGACTTGTCCTGTGAAATCGGTTCGTTGGCGTCGAGCGGTTCGGTCACATCAATCAGCAAATGATGATGGCCGCTGTTCTGAAAATCGTCGCCCGCGTGGGTGACACCCATGTTGCGCAGGCCGAAGCGACACCAAAATCCGCCCTTGATCGTAGCGCCGTCCTGCGGCCACACGAAATACAGCACAGCATCCTTTGGCGCGGGCTTTCCTTGAGCCCGCGCGGCAAATGGCAGGCAAGTCAGGACAACGGACAGCGCGATCAGCCGGGTGATCTTCATGACGCATCCTCCTCTAATGCGCCCTAGAGGGACAGCGCGACGCGGAAACCGTGTGTCGGATATCGAACGTTGGTGTCGTAACTATCGCGGTTCGCCGGCCGCGCATAGCGCGCGTCATTCTTCCAGGACCCGGACCGAATGACATGCGACGCGCAGCCGCCCTCGACCCATGGCGAGCCGTCCGACGGAGCGCCCTGATAATTCTTGTGCCAACAGTCCTCTACCCACTGATCGACACCGCCACCCATGTCGTACAGCCCGAACGGATTCGGCTTGAAGCTGCCGACCTTGATCGGTTGCTCGGCGGCCGCGATGTCAGTGCAATTCTTGCAATTGGCCATGCCGGGCTGAAACTGGTCGCCCCACCAGTACTTGGTTTGTGTGCCCCCACGCGCGGCGTATTCCCATTCGGCCTCGCTTGGGAGCCGATATGCCTTTCGGGTTGCGCCCGCGAGCCAGGCCACGAATTGCTTGGCATCGCTCCAGCTTACGTTGGTGATCGGCGCGTCGTCTTTGCCGGTTGCCACGAACGCACATGCCTTCGCCGCGGCGCATTCGTTCCATTCGCGAACTGAAATCGGATACGGACTGATCGCAAACGGCTTGATGGTGACCTGGTGGGGCGGCTTCTCCGTGGCATCGTCATCGCTGCCCATGGTGAAGCCACCGCCGCGAATTGTCTTCATCTCGGGCTCCCGGATCACTGCGACCGACGGTGTGGCGGGCGTGGCAGGAGACAGGGGTTGAACTTGCGGCGCCGCTTGCTTCACAGCCGGAGCCACCGAAGGCATGGGCTGAGGCTCGGGCGCTGCTTGCGGGGCGGCCGGCGCTGCGGGGGGCAACGGTTGAGGTAGCGGCGCGGCTTGTTTCGCGGCGGGTGGCGCCGGGGATGACGGCACCTTCGGCATCTCCTGTGAAACCGGGACTGACGCCTGATGGCCTGGCTTGCCGTGCGGCAGCCAAAACGCATACCAAAGGGCGCCGCTGGTGATGACCAGCAAGATCAGGCTCAGCAGAAAAATCAGAATGTGCTCGCGTCGTTTTCGGGTCCTGTTGAAGGCGGCGGGATCCGGAACCACGCGATAGACCTTCACCGGATCGGCGATATTCTTGACTTTGCGATCTCCGAGCGACTCATATCCGCAAACCAGTTTGTACTTCACCTGCTCGTAAATGCCGCCCGAGATGTAAACCTGGCCAGGATCGGCAATGCCCTCGAGACGCGAAGCAATATTGACCCCATCACCGTAAACGTCGTCGGCTTCGACGATGACGTCGCCAAGGTTGATGCCAATCCGATACTCGATCCAATGATGCCTGGGCAGCGATGCATTGCGTCCAACCATGTCTTGCTGGATAACGATGCTGCACCGCACGGCTTCGACAGGACTGTCGAAAATCGCAATAAAACCGTCGCCGGTGGTTTTGACGAGCCTGCCGTGGTGTCCTGTGATGCTGGGTTCGATCAGGCCGCGCTCGATCCGCTTCACGCGGCCGTGCGTTCCTTCTTCATCGATTTCCATCAGGCGGCTGTAGCCCGCGATGTCGCCGGCGACAATCGCGGCAAGACGGCGCGGTGATGCTTCGCGCGAAGGCTTGCCGCTCTTGTTCGATTTGAAATCCCGAATCTCGCCCATGGCTCGTTCGGTCTCCATACACCGCCAACGGCGGTGTTAGGGGCGCGCAACTAATTTCCGTAAAAATCGGAACTCGCAAGCACAAGTAACAGGCTATCATATTGCCGGATTGGGACAAGCCAATTGAGCTTTCCTCAAACGGCCTCAACGTAATAGCCCGAACGGCGGTATTCGAATGTGAACCGCTTCACATATTTCGACTTCAGCGCCGGCTCGGCGTGCGTATGCATCAAGCTTCGCAAGAGGCTTGCGAGAAGATGGATTGCGGGGTCATCCAGCGCGAGGACGCGCTTCGCGCTTTTGCCCGGCAATGACCGCAGTCACCTGGTTATCAGGCCGCGCTATGCCGTGAAACCGAACAGCTTTGCTGCAGTGCGGCCGAGGATGTCGGCCTTGTCGTCGTCGCTGAGCGATGCAGAGGCGAAAATATGATCGACCGGCTGCAGCTGCCACGGATAGGGATAGTCGCTGCCGAGCACGATCTGACCGGCGCCGACCTGGGCCACCAGATGGCGGATGGCCTCGGGTGAGAAGATCAGGGAATCGAAATAGATCTGCTTGAGATATTCCGTCGGCGCCTTGCCGAGCTTCATCTCCGGGTTGCAGCCCTTGGGGCCAACCAGGCAGGCATGGTCCGAACGATCGGCGTAGGAGGGCAGGAAGCCGCCGCCGTGGGCGCCGATCACTTTCAGCCCGGGAAAACGATCGAGCGTGCCCTCGAAGATCAGGTGCGAAAGCGCGATCGTCGTCTCCAGCGGATTGCCGATGGTGTTGCCGAGCCAGCCGTTGCCGGCGAGGCGCTTGCTGAGTTCAGGCACGCCCTGCGGATGGATGAACAGGGGCACGCCGAGTTGCTCCGCCTTGGCCCACACCGGATGGAATTTCGGGTCGGAGAATTCCACGCCGTTCACCACGCCGCCGATCGCCGCGCCCTTCAAGCCCTGCTTCTTCACCGCGGTCTCGAGTTCCTGCACGGCAAGGTCGGGCGCCTGCAAAGTGAGCGAGGCGAAGGCTGCGAAGCGGTCGGGCTTTGAGGCGCAAAGCTCGGCGAGCTTTTCGTTCTGGATCTTCACGATCTCGGCGGCAAGGTCGCGCTCGCGGTTGTACCAGAAGGGATTGATCGACAGCACCTCGAGGTCGATCGCCTGCGCGTCCATGGCGGCGAGCCGCTTGTCGATCTCGATGAAAGCCTCGGCCGCGCCGTTGACCGGCGGAAGCTGGGCCGCGGCGGCATCGGCGCCGAGCAGCGCGCCGGCTTCGCGGAAGTGGCAATGGGCGTGCACGTCGATGGTTTTGACCCGTTTGCCGCCGACGGTGACCGGTAGCTTTTGGCGCCCCGGCTGCTGGGCGTGCGCGCTTTGCTGCAGACCGCAGCTGCAGAAGACAATGCCGGTGGTAACAGCAGCGGTGCCGGCTTTGAGAAAATCACGGCGTGTGGTCATGACAATTTCCTCCCATGGCTTTTGTTTGCTGGCGTGGTCTGCCACCACCACGCCAGATTGAAGGGGAGCGTAAGACTACCATCGGCCGACGGCAAGGCGGCGTTCGCGCGGCGTTCGCGCGCAGCGAGGCCTGTGCGGATCGCCACGCCGCGACGCGGCGACGCACCGGCCGGTCTTGAACCGCCCGAGGGGCGATCCTTACCTGGTCGGAGTATGTCGCGGCGCCTTGCGTCCCTATCAAGGAGAGAGTGATGAATTACCTCCGAACAGCGATCCTTCTGGCCGGTCTCACGGCCCTGTTCATGGGTGTCGGCTATTTGATCGGCGGTGCCAGCGGCGCGACCATCGCACTGGTGATCGCGGCTGCGACGAACCTGTTCGCCTACTGGAACTCGGATCGCATGGTGTTGTCGATGTATGGCGCCCACGAGGTCGATGCGCGCACTGCGCCCGAACTCGTAAGTATCGTGGCCGCACTCGCCGTACGGGCCGGGCTGCCGATGCCGCGGGTGTTCCTGATGGACAATCCGCAGCCCAATGCGTTCGCCACCGGACGCAATCCGCAGAACGCCGCGGTTGCCGTGACCACCGGGCTGGTACGGTCGCTCAGCCGCGAGGAACTCAGTGGGGTGATTGCCCATGAACTCGCGCATGTGAAAAATCACGACACGCTGCTGATGACCATCACCGCGACGATCGCAGGTGCGATCTCAATGGTGGCGCAGTTCGGCATGTTCTTCGGGGGCAATCGCGACAACAACAACGGCCCCGGCCTCATCGGTTCGATCGCGATGATGATCCTCGCGCCACTCGGCGCCATGTTGGTGCAGACGGCGATCAGCCGCACGCGCGAATACGCCGCCGACAATCTCGGCGCTCGCATCGTCGGCCAGCCGATGTGGCTGGCGTCCGCGCTGGCCAAGATCGAGGGCGCCGCGCACGAGATTCCGAACATGGAGGCCGAACGCAATCCGGCGACGGCTCACATGTTCATCATCAATCCGCTGTCAGGTCACGGTATCGACAATCTGTTTTCGACGCACCCGTCGACCGAGAACCGGATCGCCGAGCTGCAGCGGCTTGCCGCCGAGCTTGGGTCGAGGCCGGGTGCTGCGCCTGCGGCGCGGGCGGAATCGCCACCTCGACGTGGTCCCTGGGGTGCGGCTGGCAATCGCGCGGCGTCGCGCGGTCCCTGGGGCTGAGCGGCGGGTAAGGACAACCGTCATGCGCGGGCCTGACCCGCGCATCCATTAATCTTCGCAAAGAGGCTCATGAAGAGAACGGATTGCCGGGTCGAATCCGGCAATGACATCCCGTCACCGCGGCAGGTTCGTTGTCCCCATCAGGAACTCATCGATGGCGCGGGCGCAGAGGCGGCCTTCGCGGATCGCCCACACGACGAGGGATTGCCCGCGGCGCATGTCGCCGGCCGAGAACACGTTCGGCCGCGAGGTCTGGTAGTTCGCGGCGTTGGCGCGCACGTTGCCGCGCGGGTCGAGATCGACACCGAGCGTCTTCAGCAGGCCCTCATGCACCGGATGCACAAAGCCCATCGCCAGCAGCACCAGTTGGGCGTCGAGTACGAATTCAGTCCCGGGAATCGGCTTGAACTTGTCGTCGACCTGCACGCAATGCAGTTTTTCCACCTTGCCGTCGGCGCCTGAGAACTTTTCAGTGAGCACAGCGAATTCGCGCCTGGCGCCTTCGGCCTGGCTCGACGAGGTCCGCATCTTCAAGGGCCAGTTCGGCCAGGTCACGCCCTTGTTTTCATGCTCGGGCGGAGCCGGCATGATCTCGAGCTGCGTCACCGACAGCGCGCCCTGCCGGAACGACGTGCCGATGCAGTCCGAGCCGGTGTCGCCGCCGCCGATCACCACCACATGCTTGCCGCCGGCGAGAATGTCCGGGGCGCTGCCGAGCGGCTCATTGCTGACGCGGCGGTTTTGCTGCGGCAGGAAATCCATCGCGAAGTGAATGCCCGCCAGCTCGCGGCCGGGGATCGGCAGGTCGCGCGCGGCTTCTGCGCCGCCGGTCAGCGCCAGCGCGTCGTACTCGTTCAGCATCTCGCGCGGATCGAGCGCGCCGGCTGACGTACCGCCGACATGGACGCCGTAGTGAAAGGTGACGCCCTCGGCTTCCATCTGCGTCACGCGGCGGTCGATGATATGCTTCTCCATCTTGAAGTCGGGAATGCCGTAACGAAGCAGGCCGCCGGCCTTGGCGAATTTCTCGAACAGATGCACGTCGTGGCCGGCGCGCGCCAGCTGCTGCGCGCAGGCGAGCCCAGCCGGGCCGGAACCGATCACCGCGACCTTTTTGGCGGTCTTGGTGGTCGGGATTTCCGGATTGACCCAGCCATTGTCCCAGGCGCGATCGACGATGGCGCATTCGATGGTTTTGATCGTCACCGGATTGTCGTCGATGTTGAGCGTGCAGGAGGCTTCGCACGGGGCCGGGCAGATGCGCCCGGTGAACTCCGGAAAATTGTTGGTCGAGTGCAGATTGCGCGAGGCTTCTTCCCAGTTGCCGGCATAGACCAGGTCGTTGAAATCCGGAATCTGGTTGTTGACCGGGCAGCCCGGCGTGCCCGGCGCCACCGAACCGGTGCCGTGGCAATAGGGAATGCCGCAATTCATGCAGCGCGCGGCCTGGTCGCGGGTATCCTTCTCGCTTAAGGGGATGACGAACTCTTGATAGCTTTTGACGCGCTCGGCAACCGGCGCGTATTTGCGCTCGCGCCGGTCGATGTCGAGAAAACCTGTAATCTTGCCCATTAAAACCAGCGCCCCTGAAACTCTGCTTCTCTTCTCCTCATCGTCCTGAGCAACGCGCCGGTATTCGGCGCGCGTCTCGAAGGATGAGATTTGCATTCTGGCCTCATGGTTCGAGACGGCGCAAGCGCCTCCGCACCATGAGGCGAAGAATTCACGCCCCGATCGCGATTTTCGGCTCGGCGTCGGCGTTGGCCTTCAGTTCCTTCAGCGCGCGGCGGTATTCCACCGGCATCACCTTGCGGAACTTCGGCACATAGCCTTTCCAGTTCGCCAGAATGTCAGCGGCGCGCTTCGAGCCCGTCAGCTTGGCGTGGCGCGAAATCAGGATGTGCAGCCGCTCGACATCGGACTCCAGGAGATTGGCGAACACGTCGACCCTGCCATGGGCTTCGAGATCGCCGGTGTGGTGATAGGTGTTCTGGTTGACCATCTCTTCCGACAGCACCGGCTCAAGCTCGACCATCGCCATGTTGCAGAGCTTTTCGAAGTCGCCGGCCTGGTCCAGCACATAGGCGACGCCGCCCGACATGCCGGCCGCGAAGTTGCGTCCGGTCTTGCCGAGCACCACGACGATGCCGCCGGTCATGTATTCGCAGCAATGATCGCCGGCGCCCTCGACCACCGCCACGGCGCCCGAATTACGCACCGCGAAACGTTCGCCGGCGATGCCGCGGAAATAGCATTCGCCCTCGATCGCGCCATACATCACGGTATTGCCGACGATGATGGACTCCTCGGGCACGATACCGGAATTGCGCGGCGGCTTGACGATGATGCGGCCGCCGGACAGGCCCTTGCCGACATAATCGTTGCCTTCGCCTTCGAGATCGAAGGTGATGCCGCGCGCCAGCCACGCGCCAAACGCCTGGCCCGCGGTGCCCTTGAAGCCCACCTGGATGGTATCGTCCGGCAGCCCGGCATGGCCGTAGATTTTGGCCACGGTGCCGGACAGCATCGCACCGGCGCTGCGGTTGGTGTTGTTGATCTCGATCTCGAACTTGACCGGCGCGCCGCGGTCGATCGCGGCTTGCGCCTTTTCGATCAGGGTGCGGTCGAGCACGGCTTCCAGGTGATGGTTCTGGCTTTGGGCGTGATAGATCTTCTGGCCCGGCAGTTCTTTCTGGCGCACGAACAGTTTTGAGAAATCCAGTCCCTTGGCCTTCCAGTGCGCCACCAGCGTGGACTGGTCGAGCATCTGGGTCTGACCCACCATCTCGTTGAAGCTGCGGTAGCCGAGGGCGGCCATGATCTCGCGTACTTCCTCGGCAACGAAGAAGAAGTAGTTGATGACGTGCTCGGGCTGGCCGGTGAAACGCTTGCGCAGCACCGGATCCTGGGTGGCGACGCCGACCGGGCAGGTGTTGAGATGGCACTTGCGCATCATGATGCAGCCGGCCGCGATCAGGGGCGCGGTGGCGAAGCCGAATTCGTCGGCGCCCAGCAGCGCGCCGATCACGACATCGCGTCCGGTGCGGAAGCCGCCGTCGACCTGGACCACGATGCGGCTGCGGAGCCGCTCGCGCACCAGGGTCTGGTGGGTTTCGGCAAGGCCGATTTCCCAGGGGGAGCCGGCGTGCTTGATCGAGGTGAGGGGGGAGGCACCGGTGCCGCCCTCGAAGCCTGCGATGGTGACGTGGTCGGCGCGCGCTTTCGCGACACCGGCGGCGACCGTGCCGACGCCGATTTCGGAGACCAGCTTCACCGATACCAATCCGTCCGGACTGACGTTCTTGAGATCGTAGATCAGCTGCGCCAGATCCTCGATCGAATAGATGTCGTGATGCGGCGGCGGCGAGATCAGGCCGACGCCGGGCGTCGAATGCCGCACCCGCGCGATGACGGCGTCGACCTTGTGGCCGGGCAATTGACCGCCTTCGCCGGGCTTGGCGCCTTGCGCCATCTTGATCTGCATCATGTCGGCGTTGACGAGATATTCGGTGGTGACGCCGAAACGCCCCGACGCGACCTGCTTGATCGCCGAGCGCATCGAATCGCCGTTCGGCATCGGCTTGAAGCGATCGCTCTCTTCGCCGCCTTCGCCGGTGTTGGACTTGCCGCCGATCCGGTTCATCGCGATCGCAAGCGTAGTGTGGGCTTCGCGCGAGATCGAGCCGAAGCTCATGGCGCCGGTGGCGAAGCGCCTGACGATGTCCTTGGCCGGCTCGACCTGGTCGAGCGGCACGGGCTTGCGCTTCTCGTCCTCGGCGGTCTTGATCCGGAACAGGCCGCGCAGGGTCAATAGCCGCTCGGACTGCTGGTTGAGGATTTTCGCGAACGCCTTGTAGCGCTCCAGCGAATTGCCGCGCACGGCATGCTGCAGCGTCGAGACCGACTCGGCGGTCCAGGCGTGATCCTCGCCGCGGGTGCGATAGGCATATTCGCCGCCGACATCGAGCGCGGTCTTGTACATCGACGCATCGCCGAAGGCGTCGGTATGGCGGCGCGCGGTTTCCTCGGCGATCTCCGCCAGGCCCACACCTTCGATGCGGGTGTGGGTGCCGACGAAATATTTGGAGACGAAATCCGCCTTCAATCCGACGGCGTCGAAGATCTGCGCGCCGCAATAGGACTGATAGGTCGAGATGCCCATCTTCGACATCACCTTGAGCAGGCCCTTGCCGATCGACTTGATGTAACGCTTGATGATCTCGTAGTCGTCGAGCGCCGCCGGCAGCCGGTCCTTCATCGCGATGATGGTCTCGAACGCCAGATAGGGGTTGATCGCTTCGGCGCCGTAGCCGGCCAGACAAGCGAAGTGATGGACCTCGCGCGGCTCGCCGGATTCGACGACAAGCCCGACCGAGGTCCGCAACCCGGTACGGATCAGATGATGATGCACGGCGGCGCAGGCGAGCAGCGAGGGTATCGGAATCCGGTCCGAACCGGCCATGCGGTCGGACAGGATGACGATGTTGATGCCTTCGCGGACGGCGGCTTCCGCGCGCGCGCACAGTTCGTCGAGCACCTGCTCCAGGCCGGCGGCGCCGAAGCCGGCGTGGAAGGTGGTGTCGAGCGTACGCGACTTGAAATGGGTGTCGGCGATTTCGGAGATCGAGCGGATCTTTTCGAGGTCGCCGTCGGTCAGGATCGGCTGGCGCACCTCGAGCCGCTTGGTGCCGGCCACACCCCGCAGATCGAACAGGTTCGGCCGCGGCCCGATGATCGAGACCAGACTCATGACCAGCTCTTCGCGGATCGGATCGATCGGCGGATTGGTGACCTGCGCGAAATTCTGCTTGAAGTAGGTGAACAAGGGCTTCGGCTTGGCCGACAGCGCCGAGATCGGCGTGTCGTTGCCCATCGAGCCGTTGGCCTCTTCGCCGGTCGACGCCATCGGCGTCATCAGGATGGTGATGTCTTCCTGGCTATAGCCGAACGCCTGCTGCCGATCCAGGAGCGGCAGGTTGGAGCGGATGCCCTTGGTCGGGGCATCCGGCAATTCCTCCAGCACGATCTGGGTGCGGTCGAGCCACTCGCGATAGGGATGGCTCTTGGCCAGCTGTGCCTTGATCTCGTCGTCGGGAATCAGCCGGCCCTGTTCGAGGTCGACCAGCAGCATCTTGCCGGGCTGCAGCCGCCACTTGGTGATGATGTGTTCTTCCGGAATTTTCAGCACGCCCATTTCGGACGCCATCACGATGCGGTCGTCGCTGGTGACGAGATAGCGCGCCGGGCGCAGGCCGTTGCGGTCGAGCGTGGCGCCGATCTGGCGGCCGTCGGTAAACGCAATCGCGGCCGGGCCGTCCCAGGGCTCCATGATCGCGGCGTGATATTCGTAGAACGCGCGGCGCGTTTCATCCATTAGCGGATTGCCGGCCCAGGCTTCCGGAATCATCATCATCACGGCGTGCGGCAGCGAGTAGCCGCCCTGCACCAGGAATTCGAGGCCGTTGTCGAAGCAGGCGGTGTCGGACTGGCCTTCATAGGAGATCGGCCACAGCCGGCTGATGTCCTTGCCGTACAGTTCCGAATGCACCGAGGCCTGCCGCGCCGCCATCCAGTTGACGTTGCCGCGCAGCGTATTGATCTCGCCGTTATGCGCGATCATCCGGTACGGATGTGCCAGCGACCAGGCCGGGAAGGTGTTGGTCGAAAACCGCTGATGCACCAGCGCCAGCGCGCTTTCGAAATCGGGCTCGCTCAGATCGGGATAGTATTTGCCGAGCTGGTCGGCGAGGAACATGCCCTTGTAGATGATGGTGCGGCACGACATCGACACCGGATAATAGCCGGCGAGGCCGCGGTCGCGGCGCAGGTAGATCGCCTGCGAAATCGACTTGCGCAGGATGTAGAGTCGGCGCTCGAATTCGTCGTCGCTCTTGATGTGATCGCCGCGGCCGATGAACACCTGCATGTTGGCGGGCTCGGTCGGCTTGACGGTTTCGCCGAGCGAGGAATTGTCGGTCGGCACGTCGCGCCAGCCGAGCAGCGTCAATTGCTCGGCCTTGATCTGGTCGGCGATGATGCTCGTGATGACTTTGCGCCACGCCGTTTCCTTCGGCATGAACAGCGCGCCGACCGCGTAGTCGCCGGGCTTCGGTAACTGGAAGCCGATCTCGGCGGCCTTGCGCAAAAAGAAGGCGTGCGGAATCTGTACCAGAATGCCGGCGCCGTCGCCGGCGCGCGGATCGGCGCCGACCGCGCCGCGATGCTCGAGATTGCACAGAATGTTGATCGCGTCGGAGACGATCTGGCGCGATTTCTTGCCCTTGATGTTGGCGATGAAGCCGACGCCGCAGGAATCCCTTTCCAGCGATGGGTCGTAGAGACCCTCGGCGGGGGGACGCCAGCTGTGCTCGCGCAAGCCTTGTTCGCCCAGGGCTTCATCCGGTTTCGACGCCGGGGCCGCCGACAGCGCATCCATCACGATGTTTTCGCGCTCGAACTCCGACCCGCTCATCTTAAGTCCTCTCAATCAGGCAAGGGTCTCAACCGTCGTTGGCGCACCTTGGGCGTTTGCGGTACCCACCGGGCCACCGCTCGTCCTCCGCGAGCCGCAATTTCATAAATTCAGGCCTGGGCGTTCAGCGTCCCCGACGAACGGCCTTGCCTGCACTTTCCGGGCGCCTGGCGCCCGACTTTCGTTGCAATCCCTGTGCCGGGTTTGCAACCGCAATTGAGACAGTGATACTGTCCTAACTCTCACCATGCCAAACTTTTTTCTATCATACAAGCGCGCGGAAGTCGCCGGCCGCATGCCACGTGCGTAGAGAACGGCAGAGTCGTGCCGGATTTGAGGCAGGCGCGCCGCGATACGGCCAAAGGACCGCCGGATTCAGCGACGAAGTTGCCGCCGGGGATTAACAGAGCGGAAAAAACGCTCGGGGCCTCGGGGCGTTACAGGAGCGACGGCGATGAAGCTGTTCACAACATGGGTCGTGTCGGCCGGGCTGGCTCTGGCGGCCACGGCCGCGGACGCGCAAGTTCTGGTGCCACACGGAGCCGGCAGTTCGGGTTATACCGCCGTGTCCGACGTCGACGGTCCCTATGCTGCGGTGCCGGAGGGCGTGCCGGCGCCTGGCTATGGGCCAACACTGCTGCCGGCACCGGAGGTCTACACCGTCCTCCGCGAAAACGGATTTTCGCCGCTCGGAGCTCCGCAGTTGCGCGGCGTGGTTTACACGATTGCGGTGATCGATCGCCGCGGCGATGACGGGCGGCTGGTGATCGATGCCCGCAATGGGCGGATCATCCGTTTCATGCAGGCGTATCGGAGGATCGGCAATCCCAATGACGACTTGAGCATGACCGACGGTCCGGTGGGGTCGTTGCCGCCGATCAGCCAGGTTCGGGGAGCGCCGCGTCCGCCGCTGTCAATACCGAGGGTTGCGAGCCGTACGCCTTCGGTGCCGATGCCGAAAGCATCGCCGCCGCGCGCCGCAGGGCCGGCGCCATTAGCGGCCCAGCCTGCTCCCGAGCCGGTGCAGCGGTCGGCGGCGACGCAGCCGAAACCGGCCGATGCGCAGGCCGCCGTGCCCGCGGCCGTCGCACCGGCTGCCGTCGAGGCGAAGCCCGCGCCGCAGATTCAGCCGACGCAAGCGATGCCGAATGCGCAGGGGCTGGATTGAGTTAATCGTCATTGCGAGCCAACGGGTCGCGCGAATGCGCGCCCGATGACAGGCTCCGCGAAGCAATCCATCTCGCCCCGTAAAGGAAGAATGGATTGCGTCGCAATGACGGGATTAGCTTTCGTGATCGTAACCACGCAGTAAAAAGCGCTCCGGTTCCTTGGGGCGCTTTTGCATTTATCAAACGCGGATCACTATCGGAAATCGAACTTCGCTCGCCGGATAGACGGCTATTCCTTGCGGCCGGCGGCCGCCAGGATCAGATCGGCGATCTCTTTGGGATGAGACACCAGAGACAGGTGACCTGCCTCCAGCTCCACCGTGGTCGCATTCATGCGTTTCGCCAGGATTCTCTCCAGGTCGGGATTGATGGTCTGATCGAGCTTCGACACCGCATACCATGAGGGCTTGGAGTGCCACGCGGCGGCGGTGGTTCGTCCGCCGAACAAGGCTGTGGCCGCAGGTTCCTGCACGGCATAAAGCACCTGAAGCAGCGGGATCACCTCGGCCCAGCTGGAGCCGTCCGCCCACGCGCCATGCACCAGCACGACGTTGCGCGCCGCAATCGGCGCGGCCGGCTGCACTTCAACTGCGCCTAGGGTCGCTGTGAGCGCGGCGATGGCGAGTGCGATCGTGACTTGGCCTATCTTCATCGGATTAACTCCGTGACTAAATTTTCTAGGTGAAGCGTTGCGCCTCATAAATGTTTGCAGCCGTCCGCGTTGCAAGAGATTCACGGCTCGGTGATACCGGCAATTCGTGCGAACTGGAAAAAGCAGGAGCTGGAGAGAGCCGGCGCATATCCGCGAGTCGTCCCGCGTTCGCGCAGACGACAACAATAAACTCGGCGCACAAAAACGCCCCGGTTTCCAGGGGCGTTTTCGCAATTGTGGATGCAGATGCCGGCCGAAACCGAACTGCGCTTACGCGGCGGCTTTGGCGGCCGAGCCGTCGACGACCTGCGGAGTGGCTGCGCTCGTGGCCGCGATCGGAATGCTGCGGGGCTTCTTGGCCTCGGGAATCTCGCGAACGAGATCGACGTGAAGCAGGCCGTTCTCAAGCGAAGCGTTCTTCACCACCACGAAATCGGCCAGTTGGAACGCGCGCTCGAAGGTGCGCGCCGCGATGCCGCGATACAGCACTTCGGACTTGTGCTTGCCGTTTTCGTTGGCGGATTTTTCGCCCTTGATCGTCAGCGTGTTTTCCTTGGCGACGATGGAGAGTTCGCCCTGCGAAAAGCCGGAGACCGCAACGCTGATGCGGTAGGTGTTCTCACCGGTGCGCTCGATGTTGTAGGGCGGATAGCCGGGGCTAAAACGGGGTGAGGTCATAGGTACGCATAGGATAGTCCTCCATTGAGCGACTGTTGAATTTAACCCGCCCGCCATCGGGCCGGGCTTTCGTTGATCGTGCAGCCTTGCTCGGTTCCCCGAAACACTGGTAGCGGCCTGCACGAAGGTGATATGGGAGGAACCTGTTGGTGTTCAAGAGGGCGGCACCGAACCGCTTTTTGACGCTTCCCAGCCTTGCCCGCCCTTGATTTTCAGCACGTTTCACCTAGCCGGTCCCCGCCATGACGCTTGTGTCGATTCCCGCCAATCCCGTTCCGGAGGATGTCGTCACCGGCACCATCAAGACGCCCGACGGCGCGGAATTGAGGTTTGCGCGCTGGGCGCCGCCGGCCGGGCGCAAGGGCACGGTCTGCGTCTTCACCGGCCGCGGCGAGCAGATCGAAAAATATTTCGAAACGGTGCGCGACCTGCGCGACCGCGGCTTCGCGGTGGCGATGATCGACTGGCGCGGGCAGGGCCATTCGTCGCGGCGCTTGCGCGATCCGCGCAAGGGTTATGTCCGCGATTTCTCCGATTTCGAAGTCGACGTCGAGACCTTCGTGCAGCAGGTGGTGCTGCCGGATTGTCCGCCGCCGCACTTCGCGCTGGCGCATTCAATGGGCGGCGCGGTGATGCTGCGCGTCGCGCATGCGGGAAAACGCTGGTTCGACCGCATGGTGCTGACGGCGCCGATGATCGATCTTCCCGGACACCGTACCGGCTTTGCGGCGCGCGCGCTGCTGCGCGTGTTGCGGCTCGCGGGCCAGGGTGGCCGCTACATTCCCGGCGGCTCCGGCGATCTGGTGGGAACGTCGTCGTTCGTCAACAATCCCTTGACCAGCGATCCCGTGCGCTATGCCCGCAACGCTGCGATTCTGGATGAAGACCCGACGCTCGGCATCGGGTCGCCGACGGTGGCCTGGGCCGACACCGCGTTCAAAGCGATGCGCGGCTTCCGCGCCTCCAACTACCCCTCGCAAATCCGGCAGCCGATCCTGATGCTGGCCGCCAGCAACGACACCATCGTCTCGACGGCGGCGATCGAGGAGTTCGCCTATCACCTGCGCGCCGGCTCGCATCTCGTGATCGCCGGCTCGAAGCACGAAATCCTGCAGGAGCAGGACCGCTACCGCGCGCAATTCTGGGCGGCGTTCGATGCCTTCGTGCCGGGCACGCCGCTGTTCAAGTAAGGGGCGTGTACCCATGGCGTCGAACACAACGGTCCGTCACGCCCCTCCCAACGGACCGACGCGAGCGCAGCCCCTCTGCATTCCACCAAATTCAATTCTTGGCCGATGAAGGCGATGCTTTGTGCGGCGCCGGCAGAGCCGCCTTGGCAGTCCTGGCGCGGTTCAAGTTTTCGATGCGCTTCGCCTGAGCAATGTCGGCGAATGCGCGGTCGAATTCGTGCATGCGATAGAAGACGATGCCGCGATCGATGTAGGCATCTGCAAAGCCCGGATCGTGCTGGATCGCCCGATCGAAGTCGGCGATCGCGCGGTGCAGGTCGCCGTCGCGGTACGCGAAGATTCCCCGCTCTCGATAGGATTTGGCGTCGTGCGCTGCGAGGTCGGGAGCCGGCCCGGCATTGGCGATTGCCCGAGCGCCGTCCGTATTCGCCGCGGT
>WNGN01001348.1_pt1 | contig 16138 bp, 14 predicted proteins | sample 5400561 | NCBI WGS metagenome assembly WNGN01 (sample SAMN13153379, study PRJNA577476) | soil metagenome | isolation source: 115 cm soil or saprolite under Garry oak tree replicate 2 | place: USA:California | collected 2016-06-15
GAGGGACTGGCAGCGGGCACAGATTAACGCACGCACGGCGTGGATAGCAATGCAGGGGGAGCCCGCGGGTTCCGGGCAAGGGCTATCGCATTTGACCAACTTCAGCCGTGTGCTGATACAGTCGTGGCCTCGCACAATATCTCAGCGGGTCGTCCCTGCGAACGCAGGGACCCATCACCCCTGGCCGCAAAAGTGAAGAAAGGCCTTTGCTCCAGTGCCGAAACGAGAGTCCGCGGCGTATGGGTCCCTGCGTTCGCAGGGACGACTCGTTGAAACGCCACACACAGGAAAATTCCATATGCGATAGCCCTGACCGCAAGCGGAAGAGGTGACGTGCTTATAGGAGAATGCTGCAAATTTTCAGCACTTCACTCACGGGCTTTGGCAGCGGCTTCCCTGATATCCATCGGCGTGGCGCCGTAGATTCGTCGAAAGGAGCGATTAAAATATGAAAGGTCACCAAATCCAGCGTCGTAGGCAATCGCGCTCACCTGCCTTTGCACGGACTGAGGCTCGCTGAGCATGCGATGAGCGCTGGCAAGGCGCCGCCCGAGCAGGAAGGCGGAAAACGTGGTGCCATCGCTCTCGAACAGTCTCTGCAAATAGCGCGGCGTCACGCCGAGATACGCCGCAACGCTGCCGATCGAAATATCCCGGCGGTTAATATTCTCGATGACATAGGTCTTTGCTGCTCTTAATCGGGCAGCGCCCATCCCGCGACTTCTTGCAACGCCTTCGGCTTCGCGAGTCGCGCCAAGCGCGAGCGCTGCCAAATCGTGCACGTGGGTCGCAACATGATGTCGAAGAGCAGGCGTCTCCACCGCGAGATCGTCATCCAGCAAGATGTTCGAGTAGCTTGTCAGAAGCTTGAGCGCGGCCGTATCCCGGGGTATGTGATGCATGATTGCGTCGTCGAGATCGACGACCACCGGCGACAACATCGAGTATGGAATTCGAATCGCGATAGATTCGCCGAAAGAACGGCGGTCGAATACAACCGCCTCGCCGCTGCTGATCAACACTGCGTCATTTTCGCGAAGCGTGACCTCACGGCCGCGCGCAGAAACAATGACGCTGCCGGTCTGATTCACGAGGAGCGAGAGATCGTCGTTGCCGTCTGCGATCATCTCACGCGTACGTACTATTCGGGCGGCCGTAAACCGACCCGACACCAGTTGCAGTCCCGGCAAGGCACGCGAGGTCACAGTCGCGTCGAGCGAAGCGTCGTCAGCGGGCTCGATCTCAGCCCTCAGCACGGTGTGGCGGTAATGCTCGCGCCAGGTGGCAACTCGCATGTTTTCCGGAAGATCGGCTGTCGAGAATCGAACTGTCGCGAAACTCTCTGGATCGGTCACGTGGGTTACTTCCGATAGGCCGGTCATGATGGCGGCAATATCAGCCATCATTCCGCGATTTGGCCCCCCTGCAACGTTGATAGGTCACGGCGGAATCGATCGCTTCCCCCGATCAGAGGATGTTTGTTGCAGCGCAGTGATCAAAATAAGTTGATGAGGCCGCGGTCGCGCCGGCGGGGCATTCGAACCACATTTCTGCCGAATTTAGAACAAGATACGTCGGGAGCGGCCGGTTCCGCGGGGGACACCCGCTAGCCGATCAGCGGTGTCGCAAATCCCGCAACGACCTTGACAAGATCGGCCTGCCGGCCGGCGCCGGTTTTTACAAACAAGCGCCCGAGGTGCGTCTTGACCGTGCTTTCGGCCACGCCGAGGGCCACCGCAACCTCCGGGACACCGCCGACCTCAACAATCGCCATCAGCACGCGCAACTCGGTCGGGGTCAGATTGTAGGCGCGGGCGATGATTTCCGGAGGAGATCGGATTTGCGTTGCCACCTTGCAAATGAACAGGGCCGCAGTTGCGGAGTAAGCCTTCCCGGCAAGACGGCGGGCACCGGATGTCAGCGGGAGGACATGCGCGACATAACATGAGCCGTCCTGCGCCTTCAGCGGCAAGGCAATTCCCCGAATTCCGATTGCCGCATCGCCGCTCCCGGCGGCTGCAAACAGCTCGCGAAGAGCCTGATCAATCTTGGCATCGCTTGCGACGATCCGCCCCCCCATCGTGGACAGGAAGTCGCCGGCGTCGAGAATGATGTGACAGGCGGCATTGGCGTGAACGATGCGTCCACCCGCATCGACGAGGCACATTCCCGCGCTGAGGCCGTCGAGTATATCAGCGAGGCTCGCAGCATCCGCGGCCCTGAGATCGATAAGTCGGCCGATCAGCACCGCCCGGCGGATGTGCGGAACGATAAGGCGCATGCGCCGGCGCGCTTCGTCGTCGACAATACCATCGCTTTGGTAGCGAAACACCCCGAACATTGCCGCACTGGTCACCGATTTATCGAGCACCGCCGTTACGGCATCCACCATGCCCTGCGGCTGGACCCACTCCTTGTAAAACCGCGTTTCCAGGAACTCCTGGTAAGGCATGATATCCGCCACTGCCATCGGCTGCTCGACATCAGAGAAGTATTGGGCGGTGGTGAAGGGGTCGAATTTTATGTATTTGTTGAAATAGAGCTTTCGGTAAGGACCCGATATATCGCTGGAGTGATAATAGACAGTGCCGGTCAAGGCGGTTGGGCTCTTGGAAAAGATTGCCGCCACCGGGCCGCCGACGAAACGCCCGGCCTTGCCGAGCACGTCGCTCCACCGCGAGGGATCGAGCGCTGCATCATAAATCTCGCCGATGAGTTCAGAGAGCTGCCCTGCCTGATCCATGGTCATCCTCGAAGAAGGACATCCGGGCCGGCCCTGCTTTTTGTCGCCGTCGTCGCTGTCTTTGGCTTTCGCTTTGGGCCTCGACTTGAACAGAATATCCGACCCATCTGTTCGCTCCCTTAGAGAACCACCACTGAAATCAGTATTGTTTGTCACGAATGAGCCTTAAACTATTTTGGACCAGACTCGTTGGAGCTCGGACTGACGGCAGCGCCAATGCATGCGCCGTTGCTCGCGATCTGGATAACCCCTTACACGGACCATTGACACCCCGCTTGGGCGCAAGCGACAGCGGATTGGTGAGGAGCGAACTCGGTGGGGACGACTGATATGCCGAGGACAAATCGGAGCGCGGGGATCGTCGCGTTTCGGCGCGCGGCCGCAACTATCGAACTACTGCTGATCCATCCCGGCGGACCGTTTTGGGCGAACAAGGATGCCGGCAGTTGGTCGATACCGAAGGGGCTTTATCAGGACGGGGAGGAAGCGCTGGTCGCGGCGAAGCGAGAGTTCGCAGAGGAGACGGGCTTGGTTCCAGTCGGGCCCTTCATCGAGCTCGGCGCGTTCAGACAGCCCAGCGGAAAGGTAATTTCAGTTTGGGCCGTCGAGAACGATTTTGATCTCGTTGCATTTCGCAGCAACATGTTCTCGATGGAGTGGCCTCCGAAGTCTGGGCGCATGCAGGAATTTCCGGAGGCCGATCGAGCGCAATGGTTCAGTGTCGATCAAGCTCGCCACAAGATCACGAAGGGCCAGATCCCGATTGTCGACGCTCTCGCCCAACGGTTCCAATGACGCGCGTTAACCCTGTTGCCAAATCTTTCTTCGCCTTGTCCCGGCGATTTCGTTTGCTGCTGCTAAGCTGCGTCATTGGACCTTAAGGTTTTCCTGGCACGTTTGTTGTCGCCTGGTTTTGGTCAGGATCTTCGTTCGGAAAGCGTTAGATCATGATGAGAGCGGCTCTCATCCTTGTCGGCGTCGGCTCACTGTTCGCGATGGAGCGCGGGACGCCACTGCGCGTTGCAAAAGCCGTCGATCAGCCGCCCACCCAATCAACCGTTGGCGTAAGCGATTCACGGGACACTTTGCAGGCAGGCCGGCTCGAAATTCCCTACTTCCAAAACGAATTACCAACTCTGCCGATTTCATTTGAGCTGACGCCGCCAGCGGATTCAACACCTGTCATTTCAAAAGAGGCAAGCAAGGTCGTCAGTGGTGGCGACCGGCACGACGCCGAGACCAGGAAGATCGCTTTCGTACGTCCCAAGCCAAGGCCCAAGATTCCGGATTCCAAACCAAGGCCCAACACCAGGCCCGCGACCGCAGATTCCAACACAGTCGCGAATACATATCGCCCGAAGGCGCCTATGGATGTTGCGCCGTGTCGGCCAAACGCGTTCGATCGCTTCCTCAAAACATTGAACCTGCGGTCCGGCTGCGAGGCCTAGAGCCGGCTGTCCATTAAGTCTCGATTCAGCTTCTGGTGGGATCATCACGCAGATGAACCCAGCGATGGGATTGCATGAGCTATGAAAGCCCCTCGGGGCCGATGCCACCAGGGCAACCATCAGCTCTTGGACTCGATCAGGTCGGGCGTGCTGACGAGGTCAGGCCACCCAGGCCGGACGAAGCGTTGTCTGCGAACGCATGTCGTGACGACCGCAAAATCTCGGTCGAATCCCTTACGCTTGCTATCATAGCGACGCTTGCATTGGCATGGGTTGGCGGCACCCACCTTGTCACCAACGGACTGCCGTCATTCGGCAATGGGGCGGTCAAGGCGATTGTCGAACGGATCATCGTCGTTGAATCAGGCGGCGACTCGAACGCCAGGAATAAGCGCTCGAGCGCGACCGGAGCTGGTCAGTTTCTCGACGAAACATGGCTGGAGATGATCCGAACATACCGAAGCGATCTCGTCGGGGGCCGCAGCGAAAAGGAGATATTGGAACTACGGCGGGATCCAGCACTCACCCGCGCGATCATGACGCGATTGGTAGAGCAGAATGCCGCGATGTTGAAGAAGCGAGGCCTTCCGGTCACGCCGGGTACTCTCTACCTCACGCACTTTGCCGGTCCCGCGGGAGCCCTGGCCGTGCTGTCCGTTTCGGAAAATGCCGACGCGGCGTCACTCATGGCGAGCGCCGACGCGACCGGCCGGACAACGCGTGAAAAGCTCGTCAATGCCAATCCATTCCTCAAAGAGCTCACGGTCGGCGATCTCAAAAACTGGGCCAATCGGAAGATGCACAGTTATTAGAGCATGATCCGGAAAAGTGGATACCGGTTTTCCGAAAAGATCATGCTCAAACAAAAAGATAGAGCGGGATGACGATTCGAAGAAAAGTCATCCCGCTCTGGACCGTGGATTGCCAAGCTGCCGCGTCCACTCAGGATGGCCGCTTGCGCTTGTGCGCGAACGGATTGGCTTTTTCACGCAGCGCGATCCGCACCGGCGTGCCCGGAAGCTCGAAAAATTCACGCAACGAGTTGACGAGATAGCGCAGGTAGGATTGCGGCACCGCGTCGGCGCGCGAGCAGAACAGGATGAAACTCGGCGGCCGCGCCTTGGCCTGCGTGATGTAATTCAGTTTCAGCCGCCGCCCCGACACCGCCGGCGGCGGGTTGGCGTCCACCGCCTGTTCGAACCAGCGATTGAGCGATGCCGTCGGCACCCGCCTGTTCCAGACCGCGTAGGCCTCTTCGATCGCGCTCATCAGCCGGTCGATGCCCTCGCCCATCAGGCCGGACACCGCGACGATCGGCATGCCCTTGACCTGCGGCAGCAGATGATCGGCGTCGGTACGCAGCGCCGAGATCAGGCTCGACTGCCGTCCCATCAAGTCCCATTTGTTGACCGCGATCACCAGCGCGCGGCCCTCGCGCTCGATCAGGTCGGCGATGCGCAGGTCCTGCTCCTCGAACTTGTTCTGGGCGTCCATCATCAGCACCACGACTTCCGCAAAACGAATGGCGCGCAGCGCATCCGACACCGAGAGCTTTTCGAGCTTCTCCTCGATCCGCGAACGCCGCCGCAATCCGGCGGTGTCGAACACGCGAAAATCCCGGCCCTGCCAGGTGAGCTCGACGGAAATGGAATCGCGGGTGGTGCCAGCCTCGGCGCTGGTCAGCAGACGTTCCTCGCCGAGCAGATGATTGATCAGCGTGGATTTGCCGGCATTGGGGCGCCCGACGATGGCCACCCGAATCGGCCGCTTGGCGAGATCTTCGAGCTCGATGACCTCGTCGTCGTCGAACTCCTCCGGCTCGTCGACGGGCTCGGGCATCAGCGCGCGCAACGCGTCGTAGAGATCGCTCAGGCCCTCGCCATGCTCGGCCGAGATCTGGATCGGGTCGCCCAGGCCCAGCGCGTAGGATTCCATCGCGCCGGCGTCGCCCTGCTTGCCCTCGCTCTTGTTGGCGACCAGCACCACCGGCTTGTTGGCGCGGCGCGCGAAATCGGCAAAGGCGCGATCGTTCGGCGTCAGGCCCGCGCGTGCATCGATCACGAACATCAGGGCGTCGGCAAGTCCGATCGCAACCTCGGTCTGTTCCTGCATCCGCGCGGTCAGCGAGCCCTTGGCGCCCTCGTCGAGGCCCGCAGTGTCGATGAGCGTGAATTCGAGATCGCCGAGACGTCCCTCGCCTTCCCTGCGGTCGCGGGTGACGCCGGGTTCGTCATCGACCAGCGCAAGCTTCTGCCCGACCAGCCGATTGAACAGCGTCGATTTTCCGACATTGGGCCGGCCGATAATGGCAATCGTGAAGGACATAAGCGATCCGTGCGCGCCTCACGCGCGTATTCCGCAAAAGTGTGTAGCGGTTTTGCGATAACGATACGCGCAGATTATTGAATCCACGCGCATGTCAATGAGCTGAAAAACGAAATATTAGCGCGTGAAGGTGCCGCTCGGCATCGGTGCCGGGAATGGCGAAGCAGAAGACTGCGATCGCGCTGATGGCGCCGATTCAGCGGCCGGCTGATCGGGTGGGGGTGCGGTGGTGCGCCGCTTGACGATTTTCTTGGCCTTGGGAGCTGGCGGCGCCGCGGCGGTGCTGCCCTCTTCATCCGGCGCGGCGTCGGGATCCGGTGCGGCGGCAGTGCCCTGTGCCGCTGCGTCCGGTGCGGGAGCCCTGCTGGCCGCGGGCTGCTTGCCCTTGCCCTTGGCGCCGCGTTTTGATTTCAGGTCCTCGGCAGGCGGAGCCGTGGCGGCCGCCGCAGCCTGGGCGTTCTGATCGATTTGTTCCTGCCGGGAGCCCTTGTACAATTCCTTCGGCACGCCCTGCTCGAGGCCGGGAACGCCATCCGGGAAAACCGGCTTGCGTTCGCCCGGCAGCTTTTTCTTGGTGTCGAGAAAGTCCAGCAGATCGGACGGGTCGAAACTGCTCATGCCACTGCTGCAGCCACCCAGCGCGCCCGACAGCGCGATGAGGACAGTGGCGGCGATCAGACGTTGCGAGCGGCGCATGGTCGATTTCTCACTCACCTGTTTTCCCGCCGTCAGCTTTTCGCAACCGGCGGAAGCAACGCCTGCAGCGCTTCGGCGCGCGAGCGCAGGCTTGGCGGCGTCTCGCCGTCGTTGGCAATCACATCAAGCCACTGCCGCGCCGCCGCCGCGTCGTTGGCACGCCATGCCGACAGCGCCAGCAGTTCGCGCGCGATATGGCGAAAGGTCGCCGCCGGTGCCGCGACAGGCTCAAGGCGCGTCAGCAGGTTAGGATAGCTCGACGTCTCCAGCAGCAAGGCGGCGGCGCGGACCTTGGCCAGATCCTGCTCCGGCGCGCCGACGCTGCGATCGGCGGATATGTCGTCATAGAGTTTCACGGCCGCCTGGGGATCGCGGGTGGCGGCTTCCGCCGCGGCGCGCAATCGCGCCAGCATGCGATATCCCGATGGCGCCTTCGCAGCGAGGTCGGTAAAGGCCGATTCGGCCTCGGCATGCTTGTTCTGCTCGGAGAGTTCCGAGGCCTTGTCGAAGGCTGCACCGGCCTCGGCCGCCTTCTTGGCCTCCAGATACTGATAGCCGCGCCAGCCGCCCACCGAAGCGATGATCAGCAGCGCGCCGGCGACGATATAGATCGAATACTGGTCCCACAGCTTCTTGAGCTGATCGCGACGGACGTCTTCGTCAACTTCGTCAAATAATTCAGACACTTAAAGATATCCCATCCCTGATGAGCCGCGCCAAATCCGGACGGTATCATATACTTTATCCCAGTGGCGGCGGCGATACCCTAGCGATATGGCGGTGGCAAGGCAAAGCTAACCGGATCAAAGCGTTACCGGGGGACAAGATTAATACCGGCGGCGTAGCCGGTTGTGCCCGGCCGCAGTGCATAGCCCCGCGATGTTGACATCGCGAATCAAAATTCGGCGTAATCTTTCTCGCTGGGTTTTCATTTTGTTTTTAGGTGGTTCATGCTTTGCCGTGCCCTGGTTGTCATTCTTGCTATGAGTCCGGCAGCCCTGCCCGAAGCCTCCTTGGCCTACGACATCAAGCCGAAAACACCCGAGTCCGCGTTCGCGGCAAAACTGCGCCCGGATATTCTGGGTATCTCCACGGACTCCACGGCGGAATCCGCACGGGCGAGCTTTGAATCGGCTTTCAAGGGGCGCCTCGATACCAAGAGCGACATCCAGCAGCAGAAGTTTGGCGGCTCAGCTACCAGCTTTGTCGCAGCGCTGATCTTCAGTTTTCCCGCCGGCCCGAAACAGACCGGCGAAGTGCTTTCGAGCAGCTTCTCCTCGCCGGCGAGCGCCAACCGCGCTTATTTCATCGCCCGAAACCTCACATTTGCGCAGGACCAGCAGCCGTCCAAAGCCGATATGATCAAGCAGGTCATGGATAAATACGGCGCGCCAACCATCGTCGGGGATCAGCATCTCTATTACATCTATCGGGCAGGCTCGATCGTATCGGTGGGCGCGAAGTACAAGGAAGCGACGGCGCTCGACGCGATCGACCGGCCGCTCGATCCGAGAACCGCGATCAAGCTCAACGACGGCAATGGCCGAGGCAGCTGTGTGGCCGTGGTGAAACGCTCGCAGGCCAAGGAGAAATCGTTGAGCGCCATGCTGGACGAAGCAAAAGGCGCCAATTGCGACGGCGCGCTCAGCGTGCAGCTAACGCCGGGCACGACGCCGGGCCAGGTCGGCAATGCGCAATTCACGCTATTGGATTTCAAACGCATGATCAGCGCGGCGGCGATCGACGATAATGCGCTCGTCGCGGAAAAGAACGAGCGAAATCCGACACCGCAGGGCAACGCGCCAAAGCTTTGACGCCTTGGTTCAACGCCCGCGTAGCCCGGATGAACTAAGCGATATCCAGGACTGGCATCCGAACCAACTGCACCCGCATATCCCTGCGCTCATGCGGGCTACTTGCTCGCCTCATCGCAACAGCAAGCGTAGCCCGGATGAGCGAAGCGATATCCGGGACCGGTGTCGCGTGGATCCCGGATTTCGCTTCGCTCCATCCGGGCTACGATGTTGGCCAACGTCATAGAGGAGCGACCGCGCGCGTCTCGAACCATGTGGCACGTGGCCCATCCTTCGAGACGCGCGCTTAGGCGCGCTCCTCAGAGCCCCTGAAGAATACCGACCTCATCCTGCTCGTAATTCCCCGATGTGCAATTGCACATCGTGGATGCGCCTTCGGTCGGCAATTGCCGACCTGAGGCGACAGGCCCGGAATCCATACTCCCTGTCGTGGTTATGGATTCCGGGCTCGCTCGTTTCACTCGCGCCCCGGAATGACGTCACTCATGGTTATTGAGTTTCTCAATTGTTACTTCTTCGACTTCCGTTTCTTGGCGGCCTTCTTTTTCTTCGCGGCCTTCTTCGGGACTTTCTTGCCTTCCGCCCGCGCCTCGGAAAGACCAATCGCGATCGCCTGCTTGCGGCTCGCGACTTTCTTGCCGGAACGACCGCTCTTCAATGTGCCGGCCTTGCGTTTCTTCATCGCGCGCCCGACTTTGGCGGATGCCTTTTTCGAATACTTCCGTGCCATGGCCATTCTCCCAATTGCGGGAAAACAATCGTCGCGGATGGAGATGGTTCCGCAAAGGCGCGCCCGAAGCAAGATCTGCGATTCATCGCCAGCGGCGTCCCGACATTCCATTTGACGGCGGGTTCTCCAGTGCTAGCCTTCCCGGAAAGCTCTGCCTCGGAGCCAAAGTTCAACAGCGGTCACTGGGGACGGAAATCATGAACGTAGCGTCATCAGCCGTCTTGGCGACGGAGCCCGCCAACCCCGAAGGAGTCGTCGCAGCCGGCGCCTATGTCGATGGCCGACGCGTCGCCAATATTGCCATAGACGAAGCTTCAAGCTGGCGCAGCCGGCCGGGCCATGTGGTGTGGATCGGGCTGCACGAACCTGATATCGCGCTCTTGACCAGCGTGCAGCAGCAATTCCAGCTGCACGATCTCGCCATCGAGGACGCGGACCACGCCCACCAGCGACCGAAGATCGAGCAATATGGCGACGGGCTGTTCATCGTGGCGCGCACCGCTCAACTCGTTGGCGACAGCATCGCATTTGGCGAGACCCATCTGTTCGTCGGCGAAGGATATCTTGTTTCGGTCCGTCATGGCGCGTCGACGTCCTATGCGCCGGTACGTGAGCGCTGCGAAAGCTGCCCGCGGGCGCTGGCCCGCGGCGAGGACTATATCCTCTACGCCATCCTCGATTTCATCGTCGACAACTATTCGCCGGTGCTCGAAACCATCCAGGAGGAAGTCGAGGCCATGGAGGCGCTGGTGCTCGCGAGCGCGATGACACGGGCGCAGATCGAGCGGCTTTATCTGTTGCGACGCGACCTGTTGCGCCTGCGAAATGCGGTCGGGCCCCTGGTGGAGGTCTGTCGCAGGCTTGAGCATGACAACCTGCCGATGGTGCGGCCGACCATGCAGCCGCTGTTTCGCGATGTCACGGACCACGTCAGGACAGTTCAGGAGCAGATCGACTCGCTTCGAGAGGTTCTCGCATTTGCCTTCGAAGCGAGCCTTCTGGTCGGTCAGGCTCAGGAGACCGCCGTCTCCAAAAAACTGGCCTCATGGCTGGCCATCATCGCGGTCCCGACCGCGATCGCCGGAATCTACGGCATGAACTTCAAGAACATGCCGGAACTGCAATGGGAATATGGTTATGTCACCGTTATGAGCGTGATCCTGATAGCGTGCGCGGCGCTGTACTGGCGATTCCGGCGCGTCGGATGGCTGTGAGCCCTATCGTCAAACGATCGCCGAATAGAGTTCCGACGTATTCTTTGCGCTCCGCAATCGCGCGAGATTTTCCGGCGGTCTTAACGTCCGGGCCACCAGCGCGAGCGCGCTGAGCTGTGCATTCTCCACGGCAGCCGGCAACAAGAGAACAAACACGATGTCAACCGCCTGACCATCGATGGCGTCGAATTCGATCGGCTGCTTCAATTTCGCAAGCAGCCCGTGAGGTCGCTGCAAATCCGGCAGCCGGGCATGCGGAATGGCGACGCCACGGCCTATCCCGGTCGATCCGAGTTCTTCCCTCTTGAGAAGGTAGGGCGCGATGTGATCGACAGGCAGGCCGAGACTATCAGCGGCTTTACTCGCGAATTCCTGCAACAGCAGCCGCTTGTTGGAGGCTCGAGCGTCGATCATGACGTCCGTTGGCGACAGCAGATCGGAGATTTTCATGATTGCTCCAGGAGGGCGCATCGTTAAAAGCATTGATCGGGTCTCAGTTTAGAGGGCGGTTTACGCCTCCCTCCCGACAACGGGAAGAGCAAAAAGCTAAAGCCAGCTGCCAGGCATTAATCCGGCGCCCTCAGTCGATATCCGATCCCGGTTTCGGTCAGGACGAATTGCGGACGCTCCGGATCGGCTTCGATCTTCTGCCGGAGCTGGCGCACATAAACCCGCAGATATTGCGCGTCGGTCAGTTCATCCCACAGCTCCTTCAACAGAAACCTGTGGGTCAACACCTTGCCGGCGTGCTGCACCAGCACGCGCAACAATTCGTACTCCTTCGGTGAAAGCTTGACGTCCTTGTCGCCGACCTTGACGATGCGGCGCACCAGATCGACGTTTAGATCGCCCGATCGAAACACCGGGCGTTCGCCATGGACCTGCAACTGATGCCGCAACGCCGCGCGCATGCGCGCGAGCAGCTCATCCATCCCGAACGGTTTTGTCAGATAGTCGTCGGCGCCCAAATCGAGTGCCTGGACTTTGCCGGCCTCGTCGCCGCGGCTTGAGAGCACCACGATCGGAACGCTGTCGTTGCGGCCGCGGATCATGCGCAGCAATTCATGGCCCTGGATATCCGGCAAGCCGAGATCGAGAATGATCAGTGCGGGTTCCTGGGCCAGCAATTCGAGGGCCATCTTGCCATTCGAGGCCTCCAGGATCTCGTAGCCCTGCGTGCTCAATCCCATCCGCAACAATTTGCGGATCGGCGGCTCATCGTCGATGACGAGGACCTTGATCGGGGCAGCGCTCATGCGGCGGTGTCCAGCGCGGCTGATGCAGCCGGGATCGGCAATCGGACGGTCAAGACGGCGCCGCTTCGATCGGAGCGATTCGCGGCGGAAATCGTGCCATGCATGGCCTCGACAAAGCCGCGCGAAATCGCAAGCCCCAGGCCTGTGCCGGGGCGGACATGGTCGCCCTTTTGCACGCGATAGAATTTGTCGAATACACTCTCCAGTTCCGTCGGCGGAATGCCGTTACCCTCGTCGAGGACCTGCAAGGTGACCCAATCCCTTTCCCGCAAACTCCTGATCGATATCGTGGTGTCGTGAGGTGCGTATTTCGCCGCGTTGTCGAGGAGGTTAAAGAGCACCTGCTCGAACAATACCGCGTCAAGCTCCAGCATCGGCAAATCGGCGGCGAGTTCAAGCGAGACCTGGTGGCGGGCGAGGATCTTGCTGGCGCGCCGCAACACACTGCCGACGATCTCGCCGACATCGTGCCGCGCCGTATTCGGCACGATGGCGCCGGATTCCAGCTTGGTCATGTCGAGCAGATTGGCGATGAATCGGTTGAGCCGCTCGGATTCGTCGATCACGGTGGCGAGCAGATCCCGCTTTTCCGAGTCAGTCAGGCCGCCGGCGAGATCCCGCATCGTGCTGGCGGCGCCAAGAACCGAGGCCAACGGCGTCTTGAGATCGTGCGAGATCGAGGTCAGCAGCGCCGAGCGCAAACGGTCCGACTCTACGGTGCGCTTGACGCGATCCATATCCTCCACGAGCAGCACCCGTTCGATCGCCAGCGCGCCCTGGTCCACCAGCGCATCGAGCAGGCGGCGTTGGTCCGGCGTCAACAGCGGCCCGGTTCTGTCGTCGTCGATGCCGATGACGCCGATTGGCCCGCGTCCGGTTCGCATCGGCAGAAACAGACGCTTGGCGCCCGGCAGCGTATCCGCGCCACGCCCGGCTGGGCGGTCGTTGCCCCAGGCCCAGTTCGCGGCGGCAAGATCAGCCTTGTCCAGTTCATCTTCAGGGGGGTAGCCCGTCTTCACGATGAGGACGCCGTCCTCGGGCAGCAGCAACACCACCCGTACCCTGAGCATCAACGCCGCCTGATAGGCGGTCGCCCATAATACATCGTCCAGCGTCGCTGTCCCCGCAAGCTTGCGGCTGAAGGCATAAAGCGATTCCGTGGTCCGCACCTTGCCGATCGCGGACACGGCCTGGGTGCGCACGCGTGCCGCGACATTGGAGACCAACATCGCAATCAGCATGAAGAAGAAGAACGCCGCGACGTTGGTCGGTTCGGTGATCGTGAAAGTGTAGATCGGCGGCAGGAAGAAAAAATTGTAGCATAACGACGCCGCGACGCTGGCGAGCAGCGACGGCCAAAGACCGAAGCGAACCGCCACGCTGACCACCGCCGTGATAAATACCAGGTCTACGTTCTCGATTCCAAAATAAGGCTCGATCAGTTCGGCGACCCCGAGCGCGGCCGCGACAATCAAAAGTGACATCGAATAGGGCCGCGGATCGAAAGGCTCCGGTCGTTCGGCCGTGCGCACGGTCTTCTTTGGAACAGGCTCCGCCGCGAGTTCCTCGCCGGCGATGACGTTGACGCTGATATTGCCGGCTCGCCGCACCAGATCGTGCACCACCGAGCCGCGCATGAGTTCGAACCACCAGGAACGCGCCGACTTTCCGATGATGATCTGGGTCACATTGTTGGCGTGCGCGAAGCTGATCACGTCATCGGCAATGCGGCGTCCGACGCCGGGAATGGTGAGCGCTTCGCCGCCCAGCGCCTCGGCCAGCCGCAACGTGTCGGCAAGCCGGTCGCGTTGCTCGTCGGTCAATTGCAGGCTGCGCCTTGTCTCGATGCTGACAGCGGTCCAGGGCGCGTGCAGCCGGTCCGCCAGCCGCTTGGTGTAACGCACGAGCCCCGCCGCGCGCGGGTCCTCGCTGAGGCAAACCAGAATGCGCTCGCCCGCGGCCCAGGGGCCGGCAATCGCGTTGGCCTGCATATGCGTCAGGAGTTGTTCATCGACGCGCTCGGCGGTCCGCCGCAGCGCCAGTTCGCGGAGCGCGGTCAGATTACCCGGCGAAAAGTAATGCTCAAGCGCGCGCTCGGCCTGTTTGGGAACGTAGACCTTGCCCTCTTTCAGCCGCTGAATCAGGTCGTCCGGCGTCAGATCGATCAGCTCGATCGCATCCGCGCGATCGAACACCGAATCCGGCACCGTCTCGCGCACCCGGACATGCGTGATCTGCGCGACCACGTCGTTGAGACTCTCGATGTGCTGAATATTGACCGCGGTGTAGACGTCGATGCCGTGCGAGAGCAGTTCCTCAACGTCGAGATAGCGCTTCGGATGGCGGCTGCCTGGCGCGTTGGTGTGGGCAAGCTCATCGACCAGCGCGATCTGCGGATGGCGCGCGATGACAGCATCGAGATCCATCTCCCCGAGAATCTGGTCCTTGTATTCGAGCCGTTTGCGCGGGAGGACCTCAAGGCCTTGCAACAGCGCTTCGGTCTCCGCCCGTCCATGGGTCTCGACCACGCCGACGACGACGTCGACGCCGGCCTTCAGTTTGGCGTGGGCGCTCTGCAGCATTTCGTAGGTCTTGCCGACGCCCGGTGCTGCGCCGACGAAGATCTTGAGCCGGCCAGCCTGATCGTTCTCTCGCCGGGCGGCTTCGAGAAGCGCGTCCGGCGAGGGTCTTTTTTCAAGGTCGCGGCGTTGATTTGCCATACGGCAATATAGTCCTCGCGCCTGATACCGCCTAGATGGCTCTATTTGGATGCAGCGGCGTCCAGCGCCAGATTGAGCGCCAGTACATTGACGCGCGGTTCGCCGAGCAACCCGGCGAGGCGACCTTGGGTCTTTTCCGTGACCAGTTGGCGAACCTGATCTTCCGGCATATTCCGCGCCTTGGCAACACGCGGCACCTGGAATAACGCGCCCTCCGGCGAGATATCGGGATCGAGGCCGCTCGCCGACGTGGTGACGAGATCGATCGGAACAGGCACCGAGGGGTTCTCGGCCTTCAACTTGTCGACGTCTTCCTTGACCCGATCATTCAGGGCCTTGCTGGTCGGGCCGAGGTTGGATCCGCCCGAATTGGCTGCATTATACGGCGCCGAAACAGTCTTGCTGGCATCGGCCGGGTCCGGCGCCGAGGTCGCCGAGGGGCGGTCGTGGAAGTATTTATCGTCCTTGAATTCCTGCCCGATCAGGGCGGAGCCGACCACCTTGCCATCCCTTTCGATCAGACTTCCTTCCGCCTGCTTCGGAAAGATCACGCCTGCGATCGCGGTCATGGCAAGGGGATAGGCGAGACCGGTGATCAGCGTGAGTGCGACCAGCAGGATGATGGCGGGGCGAATTTCTTTCAGCATGGTGTCTCTCCTCAGAATGTAGTGTTGCCGTCATTGCGAGGAGCGAAGCGACGAAGCAATCCATCTTTTCTATATGCCTGTGGATTGCTTCGCAGCGCTCGCAATGACGGTGTTAAGCCAGATGCAAGGCGGCGACGACGAGGTCGATGGCCTTGATGCCGATGAACGGAATGATGATGCCGCCGAGGCCATAGACCATCAGGTTACGGCGCAGCAGCGCGCCGGCCCCGATGGCGCGGTACGCCACACCCTTCAAGGCCAGCGGGATCAACGCGATGATGATCAGCGCATTGAAGATGATCGCCGACAGGATGGCGCTTTGCGGACTTGCCAGATGCATCACGTTGAGCACAGCGAGTTGCGGATAGAACGCCAGGAACATCGCGGGGATGATGGCGAGATATTTCGCGACGTCGTTGGCGATCGAGAACGTGGTGAGCGCGCCACGGGTCATCAACAGCTGCTTGCCGATTTCGACCACCTCGATCAACTTGGTCGGATTGGAGTCGAGATCGACCATGTTGCCCGCCTCGCGCGCGGCCTGC
>WNGN01003039.1_pt1 | contig 16137 bp, 31 predicted proteins | sample 5400561 | NCBI WGS metagenome assembly WNGN01 (sample SAMN13153379, study PRJNA577476) | soil metagenome | isolation source: 115 cm soil or saprolite under Garry oak tree replicate 2 | place: USA:California | collected 2016-06-15
CGTTAATCTCCATGCCGGCCACGGCCTTCAGGATGGTTAGGACGCGATTGAAGACGATGATCGGGCGCTTCTGATCCTCCAGGATCGCCTTGTCCTTGTCCTCCCACTGCTCGCCCGATCGGAACTTGAAATCCTCGCGCGCCTGGATGCGCCAGCGCGATGAGAACTCAGCATCGGAACGGAACCAGCGCTGCAGCACGCCGAAACGCTGTATCGACGATAGCTTGCTCGGTGGCAAAACCGGATTGCCGCGCTGGTCGACCGGCTGGCTGGGATCGTCCCGGCGCCGCTCGTCAGCCTCATCCGGCTCGTTCATATCGAGCAAGGACATCGCCTACCCCTCTCACTTGCCCTTGGGCGCCACCTTCAGAGCTTTCAGCTTGGCCTCGAAATCAGCCAGGTAATCCATCACAGATCGCGGCGGCTGCTCGAACTCGCCGAATAGTGCCTTCTTCAGCGCATCAAGCTCCTCGCGCATGCCCTGGAGACTGTCCGGAGAGAATTGCGGCGGTTTGGCCTCACGCGGGAATCTCCACGCCGGATAGTCGTGCTGTTCGCTCCGCATCGGGATGCGCTCGCGATAGCCGAGATCGGACTCGTCGTAGAAGACCACCAGATCGAGCGCGTTGCCATCGCCTTGCGGCTCGGACATCACGATCGCGGGAAACTCCTGCCGGCCGCGCCGGCCTTCACCAGGTCGGCAGATGTAGACCACCATATTGGAGATACCGGGAAGGGTTGCTTCTTCACCGCCGATCATGTCGACGGCGCCGGGATTGACGGTTGCTAGGAGGTGACCCACGAGGTGTCCTTTCACTGCTGGGAATAATAGATTTCAATCGAACCGGTCGTGGCTAGGAAGTCGACACAAACATCAAGGAGTGGCGGCACAGGCCCGATGCCGGCAAAATTGCCAGAACCAAAGTTGGAAACTCCGGCAACTAAATCCCAATTTGGTGTGAGATTTACGACTGGAGCTGACGTGCAATTGGCACCGGCGCCACTCTTGAGTTGGATGGTAGCAGCAGCGGACGCCGAGGTATCATAGCCGCAGATATAAATCTTGTTGCCCTGCGTGCCGGTGATGACCTTGAGCCGGCCGGTGCCAGAAACGAAAGCGCTCTGAGAGCAGTAAATCGGGCCGACCTGTTGGGCTCTGGCCGGCGGTGGCTGTTGGGAGATGACGACGGCTGCCAGAGCGATGAGGGCAAGGCCGTAAAGGAACGTTTTGATGCGCGACATCATGGCGTGGTCTCCGCCGTTTGTAGAAACTCCTGGGCTGTCACGCGCGCTACCTCAACCGGGTCGGCATTCGGACTGTGCGGCTCGCTCGATACGTCGAACTGCACGCCGCCTGGTCCAATACCACGGAACTGCAGGACTTGCCACTCCTTGCCTGCCTCATCGCGCTGGTAGCCCAGCAAAGCGATCTGGACGGCATACTTCGGCCCTACCTCATCAGCGAAGGCCTGCTTCAATTCGGCTATACCCATCCTCCAAAACCCTCCTGGCCTCATCTTTCGTGATCGAGTAGCGATACAAGTTCGAAGCCAGCTTCCCAGCCACGAACGAAAGGACGCGCCGCCGGTCGTTCCTGGCGCTATAGGTGCGGAGAAGCGCGCAGTACTCGGCGATATGACCAATCTTTTCTTCTTCGAGCCTGAAATCCGGATCATTGATGTACCGCGTCCACCAGCCCGAGATTTTCTCGAACTGAAGCTGCCGCTTGCCATGCGCTTCCTCGTGACGCAAGAGCGGCACCGAGATGTCGCTAGTTTGTGGCGCGTATATGATCTGACCCCAGGCGAACAGGATCGGCTTGCCGCGGACGTCGAACGCGTCGGCGATCTCATCGTACATAGGCGGCCGTGCGTGGATCAGTTCCATTTTCATGCGGACCACGCTGAACCTTCCTTTTTGTTTTTCGTCTTGCCCGATGGCACGTTGTCGGGCACCCAACCCATCGCGCCGCACATCAGCGCGTCAGCTGGATGAGAAGCCCAATCGTGGACCGGTATCGCCGACCAGGCTGCGAGCTTCTCGTTCCAGGTCTTGCGGTAGTTGTCGAGAGCCTTGATGCCCTCGGCACAATGAACGCTATCGAAGTAGCTCAGCCCGATGAAGCGGCGCGCGGCCTCGATCGCCTCGCCCTTATCCTGGACCTTCGGCACGATGATGAACTTAATGCCGAAGCCGGCCGCGGTCTGCGCGCGGGTCTGGACATTCGGATTGCCCCACTCGCGCACGGTGAGATCGTGCGGGCCATAGTGCTTTCCGTAGATGAAACCGCGCTCCTCGGCTTTCTCCTTCAGCACGCGAATATAGTGCGACAAGCCCTCACCTGAGGATGACGAAAAGTCGATGAAGCGGTGGCGCACGCCGTCGGTCTGGTGAAACCAAATTGCCTGCTCGTCGTCCATGCCGATGTCGCCGAACGTATTGACCGGCCTGGTCGGATCGTACGGGACCGGCAGCCCTATGCGGCGATCATTACGAGCCCGGCCCATCTCGCGCTTGAAGTACGCGCCCTCCAGCGAATTGAAAAAGCACTCCTGCATAATCGATGGAAACTCGGACTTGATATCGTCCGGTCCCAGCTCTTCTAGCTTCTTCTGATAGAAAGCGATCTGGTCGGCATCCACGATGAGACCGTGATTCGCACGCAGCAGGCGGAAATATTCCGCGACCTCCTGCGTGATCGTCACCAGGTTGTTCTGCAGCCGATAGCTAGGGTCGATATGCCAGCCGTAGAAGTGAAGCTTGAAATCGAGCTTGGTGAGTTCCTGGCCGCTCTTTTGGATCGCCTCGGCGCGCTGGACCATATTGTAAAATTCACCGCCGGCACCGTGCGCGGTCGACTCGACAAACACCTTGCCGTTCATGCCGACGGATTGGATCGCACCGGTCTTGATCTCGTTGGCCGCATTCGGATTGTCGGTGCTGATCTTGCCATACTCGGAGATGTGCAGGAGTTGCGGCGTGTCGCCTCGATAGCTCGTACCGACCGAGATTTTCGAGCCGTTCGAGAGATGCATTTCCGCTTCGTTGTCTTTGGTGAGACGCACGACCTCGCGGATTGTCGTCGGCAACCGCTCATAGGCATAGCGGATCATATCTAGCTTCTTGACCGCGTCAGGAAGCTTGTAGTCGACGATCGCCGAGACTTTGTGGGAGTTGAAAATGCTTTCGTCTATGATTTGGATGGCGATGTCGGTGGAAAAGCCGAGCTTGCGGGCTTTGCAGATGACATCTCGGTACCAGGTATTTTGCGCGAAAGCCTTTTGTGCGGCGTTGCGGTTGAACCGCGTCTCCTTGCCGTCAACGTTTTTGATGAAATAGAGGTGATTGATGCGCCAATCGCGGCTTTTCAGCTGTTCGGTAGCGAGGCTGAAGCCGGGGATTTTCTTGATTTCGGCCGCACTCGCTGCCGTAGCCATTTTCGCACTTTCTTACGGGTGGCCGGCGCCGTCGACCATCGAGAAGCTCCAGCCCTGGCCCCACGGAAAGACGTCGACACCGGACAGCCGGGGCGAATTATCGCCCGCGGCCACATTGCGTCCGGTCGGATTGACCTCGTAGCGAACGGCAGCACCTGGCGGCACCTCAACGCGGATCACAGATGACTTGTCTGGATTCACGGTGACGAAGCCTGGCGTCATGACATCCCCATTGACGCTGATTTTCTGAACCCACTCATAGGGCTCATCCATCGCGTAGACGGTGTCACCGGTGAATTGCTGGGCGCTCAGGTTCGGGACCTGGCGCATCCCCTTATAGCCGTAGATTCGGACATTGAACGACAAGATTAAATCCTCCGAAACTTACCCTGCAATTCCAGGGACCATTTTTCGTAAGCATCTATAGCCGCGTCAAGGTCGTAAGAGAATTGCCGCCGCACACTTTCCAAATTAGGCGACGGCAACTTTCTAACGGCCATGGCGCCCTCCTGGATCAGTCAAAAACGTTGAGAGAGCCGCTGTTGGCGTCGACCGCACGCTCTAGCTCCTGAAGGGCGTCAAACAGCGTCGTGATGACAGCCGCCGGCTGATTGATCTTGTCAGAAGGAGGATCGGACCAATAGCCAATCGATCTCGCATGCATCAAGATGCGCTCAGTCGTCCCATTCACGCGTCTGGTCAATTCCTTGACCCGCTCAATATCGTGGTCGATCCGAGACATCACCTTGTTGGGCGGAGGAGCATTCGCTGCAATGCCCTGGTTCGCAATTCCCATCGTCGTCATCCTTCCTCTGAGACCGTGCTCATGTAGTGGCCAGCCCCCGCACCCATGCGCGGCTGAAGGCTGCCAAACGCAGTGGCCGGCGTCTCATCGGCCAAAGCGGGACCGGTGGACGTCGGGATTTGTTTGATCTTTTTGATGATGCCGGCGTGGTGCTTCGGGGTGATGTGCCCCATGCTCACGAGATGCTTCGCACTAGCGAGCGCCAGGTTCTTGAGAACGGCCGGGTTCTTCATCGTTGCCTCCTTCAGGCGCGAGGCGATCCATCCGGATTGCGCGTGATCGAGACGTTGCCCCACATCGCCACCTCGCGATGCTGGCGCAGCATGTAGGTCTTGTCGGGACCGTCGGGGATGAGGTTGCCGATCGCATCAGCAAAGGTTGCGGCCGCGGCTCTGAAGCTGGCCATAGCTTTCATCTGCGGATCGGTCGGCTTGAGATACTCGAAGGTCGAAATGTGCATCTCTGATCTCCTGTGCGTGGCTGACGGTTACCCAGGTCGACCTCTAACTGATCAAAGCTCTCTCGTCCACTGCCACTGATCGCCATCGTAATCGTAGGCGCCAACCTCCGCCTCGCCGTCGGTTGTTTCGATCTTCGGCTGCTTCCAATCCCTGGGAACGAATTGGCTGATGAGCTTGCCGCGGCGCTTCACAAGGAAAAGCCGCTGCTCCGAGTGGTGCAGCGGCCTCCCTGAAAGTGGTCCGTCTCGGCAAATGCCGGAGAACACTTACGGGCTCGTGCCAGCAGCCGGAGGCTCCGGCGGGACCGGCACGGGCGGCGCAGCGCTGCCGGCCTGCGGAGTGCCAGTCGGAATGTCGACACTCAGCGTCGAGATGGAGTTCTGAAGCTCGGTCGCGGTGGAAACCAACGCGGCCTTGTCGTCGTCGCTGAGGCTCGGGGTTTGATTGGCGATCTGGTTCTTCAGATCGGCGACCTGGAGCATCAGGGCTTTCATGCCGGCGTCGACGGACGCCACCACAGTAGAATTGGACCTCGCAAGGTCCAGCACCGTTTGGACTTGGGGAGATACGGTCATTATCACCTCGTAGATGGATGCGAGCAGGTTGATCGCTCTCACGACTAGCTCGCGATCGTCGAGAGAAAACTCATGGATGTGCCTGACTGTAACGATCGCCATGGGGCAAAACCTCAATGTCGCGTTCCTGGCTCGAAGCTCATGCTCGGGATTTTCTCAGCCAGGCCCCTTCGTGCCGTACACGTCGCACAATTGCAATCGTCAGGTTGCCCAGGGGGCCTCAAAGCTACGGCCATGGCCATAGCGAGGATGCGCGGGAGTTCGGTAGCAAAGATATTGCCCTGCCGCGATTCGAGACCGGTCACCGTCATATTCACCGTGCCATCATCATCGACCCGGATCAGAGCTTCGATCTGCTTTTTGCGCTTACTCATATCGTCTCCGAAAAAGTACCGGGTGACGGCTCTAAGGCCCGGTCTCCACGCTTTATCTGCGCCGTCTACAGGGGGCTCGACTATCGCGGTCGATCACCATGCCCCGAACCATCTTCCACTCCCCGATCTGCAGATCGGATCGCCGCAGGCCGCGATGGTTATAAGCTCAGGCGTCGATCGGAATCGATGCTTCGTACTCGCGGATAAATCTCAGAACATTTTCGCTAAAGCCATCTATCCTGGCGGTCCAACCCTTGCCATAGCTAACCCCATTTTGATAACCGGCAACATTAATCATGAAGGCATGTTTCGCCGTCGGCGCCGGCATGCGATCAGCCGACTGCTCGTCAGTGATCACAATGAGGCGATCAATATCCGCCATCTCGTTCAATTTCCGCAAGGCGTCGCCGAGATAGGTGCCACCGTGAGTTTGGGACTTCATGATCACATCTACTCCGGCCATACCGCGCCGCGGCGGACATTCGACCAGATAATCCGAGAAAGAGAACACTCGCAGCCGTTCGGCATTGATGACCGAGGCTAGCGCGGCTGCCGCATCCATCCTCTTCAGATCGGACTTGCCGGACAGTTTGTGATCCATCGATCCTGACACATCGACCAGAACCGCGGTCGTGCCCTTCAGCTGCGGCATCTCGCCGATCGAAGCAACCAGAGCATCGTCAATCGCCTTCTCAAGCCGCGGAGCCGCACGCGCCGCGGCAATATAGCGGAACGGCAGCACACGGGCCGAGCCCTTACGCATGCGGATCGCGGCCTCGATCATGTCCTGCGGCACGCCAACCTCCAGCATCTTCCGCAGATTGCGGAGCAACGCCATGTAGCCGAGCGAGCCCTCGCGGATCAGACGTTCGAAGGTCTCCCGCTTATCCTCGCCGCCCGACAGCGCCACCTCCCAGGTATCCGGGATCGGTAGATCACCGGCGACCGCCTTCTTCCACAGCGCGGACTGCTCGTCGTTGAGCGGCTCGGGGTGGACCAGGCGGAAGACGTCGCGAAGCTTCACGGTCGCATCCTTGCGATCGTACTTGGCCAGGCCATAGGCACCGAAGTTCTTGCCAAGCTGCAAGGCCAGCTCGATGCCTTTCCGGATGGAAGCCGGCAACGTCTTCGCCTTGTTGACGTTCAGGATGCCGCGACGCTGCAGGTTCAGTGCGATCAACTCCGCCGGCTCATCAGCGCGCTGCAAGAGCTGCGCAACCGCGCCGGCCATATCCGGAAACCGCTTGGTCATGATGTCGGCGAGCAGCAGCGGGACGTGGCGCAGCTGCGCAACATTCCGGGCCTCGATCGCAATTTTCGATAGGGTCGCTGCATCAACCAAGGCCGCGGCTGCCTCGATCTGGTCGGCGACCGCAACGCCATTGACATAAAATTGGTCTTCGAAAAGCAAGCAAGCCATCACCAACCTACGAAGCTGATTCTCGGCACTGATATGCGGCGAAGCCGGACCTCCTTCATGGGTAGTTCTCAGAACCGTGCGAGAGCGGTTATTTGTTCTCATAAATGCCTCCAGACTTCATACCGCTTGATTGCGGAAACATGTCGATTGCTGATGCCGTAGTCGGATGCGATCATCCTGTGAGAGCGTAGATCGGCGCGAATCTCGATAACCTGCTTGGCTATTAGTTTCGACATTCCGGACAGCTCACCAGTTTGTCTCGCTAGTCGGCCCTTTCTGGCGGCATCCTCGAAGTTTTGCTTGTGAGTGCCGCGGAATAGATGATTGGAGTTGATGCACCATGTCATATCGCATCTATGGCAAGCCTCGTCCGGACCGAGCGGCCCAACAAACTCCTCGAAAGAAAGGCGATGCGCGTATTGATTCCGGCCTTCGTGATAGAGCTGCCCGTAGCCAGCCTCAGTGAGAGCACCCAACCAGATCGTGCAGCCAGAGTTCGGCTCGGGAATGGAACGCTCCTCAAGGCGAGTGCGCAGCAGCAGATTCATGTCCGGCTCCTTTCTGATGCGATCGGCAGGCTGAGGCGGGGCAAGTGACGATCACGGCGTCTTTCGTTTCTGGTGAAGTATCCGTGATCTGCAGCGCCCGCCCCAGTCTGCCGACCAGGGTTTTGAACTTTCCGATCAAATCGGAAAGTTGGTTTGACGCCATATCGAGCCTGAGCAAGTGACGAAAACGGGGTACGTAAGCGCTCTAACCACTGAGCTACCGGGCGCCACCGTGGCGGCATTCCCAGGCTGGAATCGAACCAGCGACCTCTCGCTCCAAATGCGAAGTATCCGTTTTCTGCAGCGTCCGGCCCGACATGACGTCGGTTAGCGTGATGCTGGGATCGAGCAAGTGGCGGAAACGGGATATGGCCACTGAAGGCCGTTCCATTATGCAAAGAAGTATCCGTTATCCTGCAGCGTCGGTCCCAGCATCACGCCGGAGCCTTAGTGAGTGAGAGCAAATTCGATTTCGGTACCCCTCTTTCGAGGGAGGCTTGTTGCTCTACCGCTGAGCTATGCCGGTTTCCCAGCAATTGGATTTGAACCAATGACCCACAAGATATGAAGTATCCGAAGTCTGCAGCGTCTCACCCACTAAGGCTGCTGCTCACGTTCCGCTTGGATGCCTACCTCTCGGAGGGTAGGTGGGGGACTTGGGGTGAAAGACACCCGCGCTTTGCGTGAGCAGCCGGGCTGATATAACGCCTCCCGCCATCTTGTCAACCATCGTTGACGCACTATTTCAAATCGATCGAAAGGAGGCTTCTCATGTCCAAACTTACGCCTGATATCGTCAAATCGATCGCAACTAGGGTGCTATTCACGAAAGAAGAGGTCGCCAACGGCATCCCGGAAGATCGGAAAGATGTCGATGGCTTGGTGAATAGTTTCAGTTTCCACCCCGAGCGCCTCAAAGAGGCTAAGCCGGAAATTGATGCGCTCCTAGCCGAACTCCCCGACAACTTCCGAAAAGATAAGGGCGGTGGCTGGTCTTTCCTCAATGGCTGCGAAGACAGACATGGCGATCTTTGGACTGGTGAGCAGCGCTCTGTTGAGGTGCTGGTCTGTCTCGGGATCGGCGTCGATTCCGCGTCCTGGCTCGGCAAAGAGATGGCCGACATGATGCCAGGCGGCGTTCCTTATTTCGAAGTGCATCCGACGGTTTAGTATTTGCCGTCCAAGGAGCCGAAGTAATGCTTCGGTTCCGGCTTCTTCACGCGCGCCGGCATGGTCTTGTAGGCTTTCTTCGGCGTCGCCTGGATGAACTCGCGCGCTACTTTTCCTTCGCGCGTCGAAGCGTTCTGATTGGCAAAAGCCCATCTTTGCTGAGCCTTACTGACCAGCGGCATTGCGATGCCTCCCATTCAGCTCGCGAATTTTGTAAAAGCAGGCCCAGCGCTCTTCCATATGTCCTGGATCGGGCTTGCGGCGCCCGCAACCTGTAAAAGTCCCACGCGCCCTCAAATAGGCCTCTGCCTGACCTTTCTTCACCATGAGATATGGCAAAATATCCGACAGGAACCGCGCTCCAGCATCGCCATAAGCTTGCCAAGTAAAAACGGCGCTATGATGCGCTTTTTGCACTCTTTTCCGCTGACGAATTGCGCCACCATAGATTTCCGCGAGGAGATCGACTGGTTGTCGATCGCACATTGAGACCACGGCGGTGAACATGATAGCTTCAATGCGCCCACCTCGCTTATCTCTGACTTTCACGGCGCCGACGCATCCTTCTCCATCAAATAGACCAGCCAAATAGACTTTTTCGAAGATCGAAGCATCCCGCATCAGCTACCGTCCAAGGAACCAAAGTTCCCACCGAGCCGGGAGCGCGCCTTGCGCTTGATCGAGGCCTCCTGGCCAGGAGTGATGTTGCCGGCCCTCTCAGCCCGCGTGGCGCCGCTAATCGCCAAACGCTGGTGGGTCTTATCGTTAATTGGAAAACGCTCCCCGGGCAGCCCAAAGGCGCTGGAGGGCATGTTCTTGCGGCGGGCAGCGGTCAGGTCTGTCATCGCCAAGCTCCAAAAAGATGGGCCGCCTCCTTATCGGGGACGGCCCAGTCTGGGAGGAAATTTGCCTTGCTAGGCAACTCCGTAGTTACTTCGGTTCCGGCGCCGACGCAAGGCGCTGCATGCGCTCGGCCGGCGTCTCGACTTTCGTTCCGCTGGAAAAGGCCGAAGAGACAAACGGGTTGTCGAGAGCCGAGGGCTTGCCAGGATCAACCATCTGGCCAACGCCAGCGCCACCGCCGGCATATTTCGTGGGGTCCTGCCGCGGGATCGACCGCTCAACCGGCCTGGCGGGATTCTCCAGCGGCTTGTCGGCCACCAGGAAGGCCTCAGCGGTCATAGGATGAGGCTGGGGAGGCACACCGCGGATCGGCGCCATCGCCTCGTGGTGAGCTTCTAGGCGCCTCTCGACCTCCGCCTGGCGCTCAGCGGCATCCAGCGGCAGACCGACGGCTCCCTGGAGCTGATCAAGCGCCGCCTGATGCCAGCCGCGGCGTTGCGCAGCATCCTCATAGACGGCCTTGGCCTTGTCGCGCATGCTCGTCAGCAGCATCTCGGCCTTCTCTTTGAGAAGACTCTTGCGCCGATGCTTCTCATCCGGCGCGGCATCCTTGATCTCGCCCTCCAACTGCTGAGTAGCGTTCTGAACGATCTTCGCGTGGGCCTCGTCGACACGATCATAGAGCGCTTGCTGCGCTTGCTCGTGCAGATCGGTGACATCGCCGGTCGGGGCCGGCGCGTTAGTGTCCTGGTTAGACATCTACGGAATCTCCTTCCCGGCTAGCGGGCTCGTTGTGGGGCGTAACTCCGGAAAGCGGCCGGCGTTCCGCGTAAGGCTTCTTACGCCATTTTGCACTCCCGCACAGCTGTCTTTTGAGATTGCATTTCAAACAGGCTGCGACACGTCGCCTCTCGTTGGGTTTAACTTTGGGATGGACGCGCCGCGGATCGAGTCGATCGTACACATGATCCAGTGTACACATCGTCAGCGGATATTCCGGATCGCCGTGCTTGCGCGCCGGCAGCGTCGGCGTCATCTCGACACCGCACCAAAAGCACCGGCCATTCTGCTCTTTCATGAGCAGATTTCGTTGTCTCCAGTGTCCCACGCGAGTGGCTTTCATTTTTGTGGTGTTAAGGCTGCTTTTCCGGACACATAGCGTCATGGCCGCTGGCATCCCCGCCACCGCATGCACAGTCATCCGCTTCCTCGTAAGCGGCACATTCGCATCCTGTGCAAGCCATCGAACCAGGATATTTCGGATCGTGTCCATGTTCTTCAATTGCGTGTCCACATTCACAGGCCATCACGATTTCCTTTGCTGCTGATTATTAAGACAACAATTGCATCCATAGCGGGAATGTAACCAAAATTGTGTACGGCACTGCACCGATAAAAAATAGGCCGATGACTTCGATCATGGTTGTGTTTCCTGCTCCACGATGGCGACTTCGCACGATGAAGCCCAGATCGTCGCCACATTCGCCGTCCCACAAAGCGCTGAGCATAGGTCGTGCCGGCAGGATTACTGCCTCAATCAGGATTCTTGCGAACCGGCCAGCGGCGCATCTCTTCAGCAATCTGGCGCGCCTCGGCGACCTTCTTAGCTTTGGCGCCATCGCCAGCCGATCCGATATCGACGCTAACCCAAGTCGATTCTCCTTTTTTACCCGCGCGATCCTGGCATAAAGCAGCGGACTTCCAAATCGACTTGCTTGCCAGGCACCCGACGGAAGATAACCCAGATCATCGATCGATTGAACCGATTAGGTTCTGTCACGACTCGGTCGGTCGGCACCTCCACGAGCTTTAGACCGCCATCGACGGGCACGGCGACCTGGTAGGCGATCTCCGGGTGCTTCGGGTCTCTCACGTCGATCCAGTCGACATCCGGGATACCCTCATGATCTTCGCAGCATTTGCCGCCGCCTGGGCTCGCAAGCTGCTCGAACCACGATCCCAGTTCGCCGTGGACGCCATCGGCGAATGCCCACACGCAGCTGAGGATGACGAGGATCAGGATCACAATGATCAGATGCACGCTTCTCATTTCACCGCCTTTTCGATCCTGGTTGCAATCGCAATCATCCCCTCTGACGATCGCCGTAGCTCGTTGATCGAGCCGTTGAGAGCATTGGCGCGGACGATCAGGTCAGTCGCTTCTCTGCATTCTATGAAGCGGATCGAACGGACCCGGTTCTCCACCCGGCGCGCCATTGTCGGAAATTCCTGCTGATTTGACCTGAGTAGGTTGTTCACCTCTCGTCTCCTTTCTGAGACTTCGCTGCGAGCGCTGGCGCTGGACTTGCAGCCGGCCGGCGCCGGTGAGTCGATATTCAAATCGTACCGGATCACGCCGCGAACTTTTGCGATTCGCCGTGAGCTGACGTTCGACGAGGCGATGTTTGATCAATTTCACGACCACAATAGCGATCCAACCATTGGCCTTGGTGCTGCCCATAGCGCTCAATTTGATCCACGGATCGCCGCCGGTCGCAGTCTTGCCCTTGGAGGCGTCATCCATCGCCTCCAAGAACCTCTGATCGCGCTCGGTCAATGCGCCCCAGCTCGTCATCGCACCAACAGAAAAACGATGCCGATCAGCGCCCAGAAACATGAAATGAAGAATGGCCGGAGCACGAGAGGATCACCCGTGTCCGATATATTCTGACCGCCGTCGTTCTTCTTGGCGTTTTTGGCCGCTTCGACGCCGCAGCCGAACGCGAAAAATAGCGCCATCCCGATGCTGACGATACCGAAAAGCGTGGTCACGAACGTCTGGATCATCGCTTCACCTTCTTCCTGGCCTTGACTTTGACGCCGGCCTCCGTGGGTTTGACCCAGCCGAATTTGGCAGCTTGCTTGTAGGCGGCTTTCACCAAGCTCCGTTTCTCCTTGCGATTGGCGCCAGGTAGTCTCTCACGCCAATGCTCCAAGGCTTCGGCCAGCGAATTGAAGCTCCGGCAACCAGCGCCGTAGATGAACTTACCGCGCTTGGTCTCGGCCAAATAATGGCGTCGGCTGGTCCCGCCGCGATAGCCCATGTCGATCGTGCGACGATTTACATCCGTCAGATTGTAGTTGCCGTTACCAGGCCTTTCGCTGTGACCTAACTCATAGCCAGATGCAGCCTTGGCCTGACCACGATGGTTGTAGACAATGCACGCGACATAGTTGGGCGAGATGATGATGTGCTCTTGGCCGTCATCTTCAGTGAAGACGTCCCCGATTTGCCAATTAGGCAAGGCCAGCTCCAGCCGCGCTAGCAGCGACTTTTCTTTTTCGGTTTGTTTCAAATTTTCCTCCTTCAAGGTTGTGGCGATTACAACGAGATAGGAGCGATCGAGAGATTTGTCAACCTGGGTTTACGGGAACGAATTGAGCCGCCGGCAGGTTGTTCCCTTTTCAAGCGGAGGAGCAGGCCATGCTCTCGTGCTTTTCACTCGCCTGGGCGATGCAGCTATGCATCGCAATCGTCATCATCATCGGCGTCTGGTCGATCATCCAGCTGCTGCTACCCTACGCCGCGCAATTCTTGCCTGGGGTCGTGATCGAGATCATCCGGATCGTGTTTTGGGTGGTGCTTGCCATTTTCACCACTGAACAGCAGGCTCAAATAGAAGTGGCGCCGGCTCAAGAGGCGGCGCCACGAAGTATTTGCAAGGGCTGCTAGCGCCGGTTGCGGCCTTCCAAGCCCTTCAAGGTCTCGCGAGTCAATTCGCGACATTCTCGGCAAAGAAGCCTCTCTCGCGGGCGCTCATGAGAAGGAGCTGGCTGATCATCGTTGTAATTGAATTGCAGCGTCATCCAGCCGGGCGGAGTGCTGTTCGTATATTGGCCGGCGGCATTGGCCTGAGTGTGCCACACACCGCAAAAGTCGCACTTGTAGACGAACGACCGGGGGATTTCCTCGATCGCCATCACGCGTTGCCTTTCATCTCGGGCTGGCCTTCGAAGCGGGCGATCATCTCCTTGAAGAGGATCGTCAGGGCCTTCCGATTGGCGCCATTCGACATGAAATTGACGCGGGCGCCTGGCTCTTCGCCGAATGGAAAGACCAGCAGCACAAACCCAACCTTGCGGTCGGTGCCGCGCTGCTTGCCGTTGAAAAACCGGTCAATCTTCTTGACGACCTCGATCATCTTCTCCCGATATTTCGGGTCGACTGGTCCATCACCGAGAGTGTTCACGCTGTCACTCCCATCTTGCGCTTCTCCTCGAAGCGCTTGGTGAACTTGTCCGGGTCTTCGGCCAGGACGCGGCGCACCTCGATTTCCAAGATGTTGTCCATGGTGTAGCCGGTCCCCTCGGTGAAGATCGCAAGCGTGTTCGTCACCCCGCCAAGTTCCTTGAACCAGTGGCCCTTCGGCCGCCCGTAGACCACGCTGACCAGCCGGTCCATCTTCTCTCGGTCGACGTCGAGAGCCTGGCACAGCTCGATCGCTTCCTCGGCGATCCGCAGCGCGCGTTCCTCTTTGTTTCCCACGGCGACCCTGCCAAAGACACGGCAAGCCCACTCGTGGGCGATCCTCTGCAACGCTTCCATCATTCCTTCCTTTCTGCGGCCCTTGGCGGGCGCGGTGATCTAGCCGAGCAACCCGAACGTCAGCATGCGAAGAACCGCGCGCCGCGGCGTATTGGCCGCGCGCGCCCGCTCCAGGGCTTCGCCGAACGTATGCCCCTCGGTCTCGGCGACACGATTCCAACCCATGGGGAGCCGGCGAAGACGACCATTGATACAGGCGTTGACCTGGCCGACGCTGACGTATTTGTCATCCGTCATCTCCCCGAAATATTTGGCGAGCATGCAGCAGTCGGGGCGGTAATAGGAGTATTCTTGTTTGGGGCTCTTCATTTCGAGCCAGGCGATCAGGTTGTCCCACGAGAAGATGTCGCGCTTCGGCGGCTCCCACTTAGGATTGTACAACATTTGATTTCTCCTTTTCCAAAATGTGGTCACAGATGGCCCCGATGATCGAGGCCGGCAGTCCCTCTTCATCGCGCGTGATGGTGCGCGCCAAAGCCTCTATCGTTGATCCGTTCTGCAGGAGCAAGCTCATCGTCATCGCGCTGTCGCGGCACACGCCGTCCAGCTGGTAGCCGAGCTTCGAGGCGACCTTGTCCTTGACACGATCGATGAAGACCTCGCCAACGCGACCATCATTGTAGTAGCCGACGGTCACGATGTACTTCTCGCCACCGAACTCGATAGCGGTAGTCTCATTGCTGCGCCGCTCTGGGAGCTGCTCACGCGCCATCAGAGCGCCCCCAATGCGTAGGCGCAGACGAAAAGCCATCCTACAGTAGCGATAGCAAACGCAATCCAGATGAACGTCCAGATCGGCCGTTCCTCGTTGCCTTCTTTTTCACGATCGATTGGCACCAGATTCTCCTGCTAAACCGCAATAACCAGAGCCAGGATTGGCTTGACTCGGCAGATTCGTCCAGCGCCACATCATACAGTCAGAGGCGATGCAGCGCGTTTCCTCGTAAACGCCTTCGATGGTGTTGAAATTATCAGCGACATGACGATTGACGGCCATTCCTGCGGTCAGGCCGGTGCGGACAAAGGGGCACCATTTGGTGCGAGCCGTACTTTCGAGGGGAATGAGAGCCTCCTAAAGCGAGTTGGCCTGGCTTTTGTCACCGGGCCGGTTTCATGATGATTCCCTCCTGGACCACCGCTTGGGGGAGCGGCTCCCGTCCAATACTCGCTTGGTCAGGATATAGACCAGGCTTTCGGATTGTCAACGGGGGTTGACGTTAGTCGTCGTACATCTTATTTGCGCGCGAATGAGGAAGTGGACGATCCAGGTAAACTACACAGCTCGCGATAATAAGGGGAAACCCTTCAGAGCGCGCAGCATATTTCAATGCGAGGCCGGCACTCTCGAAGAGGCTTATCAGTTGGCTGAAGGAGCCGATTGGGGCGGCTATGAACCAGCTACGTTTGGGGCCTGCTTGGTTGGTTGGCATGGGATTTTTTAAGAAATCCCAGTCGCGCGCTCGATCGCATCAGCTTTAATCTCGTCCCAAACCGCCCAGGCCTTGTCCCATTGCCCAGTCCCTGGCTGATGCTTTCCGTGCCCGCGCGCCTGGCGCTTCAGCTGGGCGAAATGCAGCCGCTTGATGCGATCGGTCTGGCGCCAATGCGTGCCGCAAATCCATTCAGTAGTTTTGCAAGTGCCATCTTGGCCCCGCGTCCTTCGACAGAACGGGACGACGCACGGTACGCGCTCTTTGATCCGGTGAGGTCTCAATGATCCGCCTCATCTCTTCGTCGCTGATGCCGCGCCCGTGAGTGTAGCTGCGTGCGATCCTGATCTTGTCCTGGGGAAATGTCACTACCACACCGGTGTCGAGCGCGACCGTCCACCAATTGTCATGCTCATCGAGTTCGACGACCAGGACATAGCCGTCGCCGAGCGGCGTGCTGACGTACAGCGAGGAGGGTTCCCAGATACTCACTCGTTCGCTTCCAGCTCCAGGTCAGGCGGCGCCCAG
>WNGN01001955.1_pt1 | contig 16135 bp, 23 predicted proteins | sample 5400561 | NCBI WGS metagenome assembly WNGN01 (sample SAMN13153379, study PRJNA577476) | soil metagenome | isolation source: 115 cm soil or saprolite under Garry oak tree replicate 2 | place: USA:California | collected 2016-06-15
CGCAACTACCTCTGGAGGTTGATTCCCATGATCCGTCGCCTCATCCTCACCGCCGCTTTGCTCGCGGCTCCTGCCGCCATCGTCGCCCAGCAGGTCGCGACGGCAGCCGCGCCGACGCCGCAGGACTCCGCGAAGGCCAAGAAGGCGGCGCCGAAGAAGAAGGCCATGAAGAAGAAGGCCGCCAAGCCCGCTGCGAAGGACACCGCCGCCAAGGCCAAGCCGTAGTCACGACGTGTAGCCCGCGTTGATCCGGACGTAGTCCGGCGTCAGATCGCAGGTCCACACCACCGCCTCCGCTCGACCGACACCAAGGTCGAGTCGGAGGCGGATCGTTTTCTGTTGGAAGACGGAGCGGGCGCGCCCCAGGTCGGGGTTGGCGGTCGCGCCGCCGGTGGCGAGGGTGAGCCACTCGTCGCCCTCCGCGGCCTGCAAGGTGAGACGGTCCACGGTGAGCGGAACTCCCGCGGCACCGGCCGCCGCGAGTACCCGCCCCCAGTTCGGATCTGCGCCGTAGATCGCCGTCTTCACGAGCGTCGAGCGCGCGATCGCCCGGCCGATCTCGCGCGCCGCCTTCTCGCTCGTTCCCCCCACTACGTGGATCTCCAGCACCTTCGTGGCACCTTCGCCGTCCGCGACGATGGCAAGTGCCAGGGTGCGGGCCACCTGCTGCACCGCGGCTTCGAACTGCGTCCACAGTGCGCCGTCGCGCGCGGGATCCACGCCCGAGGTCCCGTTGGCGAGCAGGAGCACGGTGTCGTTCGTGCTGGTGTCGCCGTCCACTGAGATGGCATTGAAGGTGCGGTCCGCCACGCGATGCAGGAGCGGAGCGAGGGTCGCCGGCTCGGCTACGGCGTCGGTGGTGAGAACGGCGAGGAGCGTCGCGAGGTCCGGGTGGATCATACCGGCACCTTTGGCGATGCCTCCCACTGTAATCGCGCCGCTCGGCGTGTCGAGGCGGACGGCGCAGTGCTTGGGACGTGTGTCGGTCGTCATGATCGCCCGCGCCGCGTCGGCCCCGCCCTCGGCGGAGAGCCGGGCGGCGGCCTGGCGGAGGCCGTCTGCGACGGGCGCGAGGGGCAACGGCACGCCGATCACGCCGGTGGAGAGGACGAGCGCGGTCCTGGGCGGCAGGCCTGCGGCCTGCTCTGCGGCTTGGGCCATGGCCCGGGCGGCATCCAGGCCGGCGGCGCCGGTGCAGGCGTTCGCGACGCGGGCGTTCATCGCGACTGCGCGGACCCGCCCGGGCCGCTCGCTCAGCAGGTCCGCGTCATACAGCACGGGGGCGGCGCGCACGGCGTTGCGCGTGAACACGCCCGCCGTCGCGCAGCTGGTCGCGCTAACGAGCAGCGCGACGTCCGGCGCGCCATCGGCCTTGAGTCCCGCGTGCGCGGCCGCGGCGGAGAAGCCGCGCGGTGAAGTGACGGACCCGTCCGGGAGCGAGTCGAGTGTCGCGGTCATCGGCGGTCAAGATAGCGGGCGCCACTCGCTTGTGTAACCGCCCGGGGTTTCTTATCATAGCACAACCTTCCCGGGAGGCCCGTTCGATGTCGGACCCGTTCTTGAGCTCCGACGATTACGACGAACGCGCGCATCAGCTCTACAACGAAGGACACTACGACGAAGCCCTCGAGACGCTGCGCGAGGGACTCACCATCTACCCCCACGCCGTCGAGCTCCACGTGGGGATGGGGTATGCACGTCTCGCACGGGAGGAGTATCTCTGGACGCGACGCGCGTTCGAGGAGGCGCTGGGGCTCGACCCCGGTCACGAGGACGCACTCGCGGGATTGGGCGAGGTGCTGCTCAAGTTCGGGGACCGCACGGCCGCGGTTGCGTGCTTCGATCGCATCCTGGCGCTGGGCTTTCGCGACGATCACGACCTCATGCTGCAAATCGGCCGCGCGCTGTTTCGGGAAGGGGTGCTCGACCATGCACGCCGCTTCTTCGAGATCGTGGCCGGGGCCCATCCCGACTCGGCCGAAGCAGCCGCGTGCGTGGGGTACGCGACGCATCGGCTGACGGACGAAGGCGGGGCGCTATCCTGGCTGCGACGCGCCCTCGAGCTCGACCCCGGGCACGCGGAAGCCCGCGTCTACCTGGCGAACCTGCTGTACGATCGGGGCGAGTACGAGGCCGCGCTGTTCCACCTCGAGCGCACCGAGCCGGAGGAGCACTTCGACGCGCTCGCTATCTGGCGGCTCATGGAGCTGAAGAAGGGGGTCTACCGGCTCGCCGCCGACGACCCCGAGCTCCTGCCGTGGAGCCGGCGCCTCGAGGAGCTGGCGGGCGGCGAAGGACCTGACGACCTGCTCCTCGCCGAGATCGAGGCGATCGGCCCCGATGGTCAGGTTCGCGATCCGAGGCAGCTCGAGTTGTTCGGCACGCTGCTCACCGAATTGAAGGGGATGCGAGCGCGCCCGGGGACGGGTGACGGGGGCGGGAGCGGGGCCGGCGGCGGGAGCGCGAGTGGCGAGATGCACCGGGTGAGTACGCCCACCGGCGCCACCTACGTCGGCACTTGGGAGGAGATCGTCCGACAGATGAAGGACGACGCGGCGGAGTGGGTGGAGGGCTCACTCGAGGAGTACATGGCTGCGAGCGCGCGCCGCGGCCGCAAGCAGACCGGGGTGGCGATTCCCGCCACCGACCCTGAGAGCTTCATCAGGGGGAGTGCGGACGCGGGGCTCCTCAGGATACTGCACTGAGCGCTTCCCGTTAGAGTCCCCGCTTGAGCCCGATCGCCACGCTGAGCGGGCCGTCTCCGAGCGCTACCAGCGTGATGGCGCCAGCCAGGAGCAGACCCTCGAGCTCGAAGTTCCCCGCCTGCGGCACCTTGACGGCGAGAATGGCGACGACCATCTCGACGGCCATGCACGCCGCCCAGAAGCGCGTGAAGATTCCGAGCAGCACGCAGGCCGCGCCGACCGTCTCCACCGCGATCAGGACCACGGCCCAGATGGTCGCGAACGGCAGTCCGACGCCGTGGAGGAAGCCGGCGACGGCCGGGACACCGCTGTGAACCTTGACGATGCCGTGGCGCAGGAACACGCCGCCCACGGCGAGACGCATGAAGAAGGCGGCGTACGGGCTCAGCTGGTTCATGCACCCTCCGAGGTGGTGGTGGGCTGCGTGTGCGGGCCCCGGCGGCGGTTGTCGATCCGGATCTGACGCGCCCCGAGCCGCCGGGTGACGACGTCCAGGCCGCGCTGCGCGTGCACGCCGCCCACACCCGCCACATCCACGAAACAGACTCCGGCGTCCGGTACGGCGTGCAGCAGCACATGGCCGCCATGGCAGAGCAGGACCGCCCCGACGCCCCTCGGCCCGACCTTGACGGCGGGGGGGCTCGCGGGGTTCAACCCCGCCGCGTTCGCCGCGGCCAGCAGCAGGCCGGTGAGGCCCTGCACGTCGTTCAGGCGGTCGGCCGGGATGCCGTCGAGGTCGGCCGACAACTGCTCCAGCGACACGCTTGGCACTTCGGGTGGCCCCGCCGTTTAGAACATCGACATGGCGAGGAACGAGCGCAGGTTGTCGTTCGTCACCCGCAGTCGTGCCGAGAGCAGCCGCACGACGGACCAGAGCACCTTGTAGGCGATGTCGCGATTGAAGTCCAGGAGCAGCTCGAAATCGGAGCGGGAGATCGTGATGAGGGTACAGGCGGTGTTGGCGATGGCGTCGGTCGAGCGCTCCGAGCGGTCGAAGATCGACATTTCGCCGAAGCACGACCCGGGCTTGAGAACGGCGAGGGCCTCCTCGCCGGACCCCGGGATCGTGCGGGAGATGCGGACCTCGCCGTCGGAAATAATGAACAGCCGGTTACCGGGCTCGCCTTCCTTGAACACGTGTTGTCCGAGAGTGAACTTCTGCTCGCGACACACCTCCGATACCCGGGCCAATTCACCCTCGTCGAGGTCTTGGAAGATCGCCGCTTGCTTCAACAGATTGAGGTCCACGGCGTGAAGCTATGCCGCGCGGGAGGGAGGGGCAAGTGAAACCGTGGGTGACGGGGGCCGATGTGCTGACGGCGCTTCGCATTCCCCTCGCGGTCGTGTTTCCCTTCCTGCGCCATCCCGTCGAACAGCTGGGGGCGGTCGCGGTAGCAGCCGCGTCGGATTTCTTCGATGGGGTGCTGGCGCGGCGTTTCGGGAGCTCTCGCGCCGGCGCGGTGCTCGATCCGGTGGCCGACAAGCTGTTCATGGTCGCGGCGTTCCTCACGGTCGCGCGCTGGGGCATGCTGCATCCCCTCGAGATCGTCGGGGTACTCACGCGTGACGCCGTCGCGGTGCTCGGATTCCTCGGCACCTGGCTGCTGCGCCGGCCCGTCGCACTGCCGGCGCGGGCCGGGGGGAAGGCGGTGACGGTGGGACAGATCCTGACCCTGGTGGCGGCGATCGCCGGCTCGTCGCTGGTGCGGCCGCTGGCGTGGGCCACGGCCGCGATCGGTCTGTACGCGATCTGGGACTACGGGCGGGCGGTGGCGCACGCGCGCGCCCGGCCGAACGGGGAGTGACATGCGAGCTGCGTGGTTGCTGACCTGCGGCGCCGTGCTGGCGACGCCCCTCGCCGCGCAGGCGTTCCCCCCTCCACCCGTGCAGCGCACCCGGCACGGCGGCACGCAGGTGGGGCTGTTCGGGTTCGGGGTGTGGAGCGGTCTGGACGTGAGGGGCAGCGGGCAGCTCGTATTGGGCGCGGCGCTCGACGTCGGGAACGTGGCCGTCTCCCGCCTCCGACTCCGCCCGTCGGCGGAGATCGCGATCCTGAACGGCGCCAACACCTACACCGGCAGCTTCGAAGTGCTGTATCGCTTTGCCGACGACAAGCCGGCGACCGTGCCATACGCCGGCGCCGGCATCGCGCTCGCGGGCCACGCCGATTGCGGCGCCGGGTCCGGCTGTCCGGCCGCGTGGGTGAACGCCGTCGTCGGCATCGAAGTGCGCTACCGCTCCACCTTCAGCTGGATGCTCGAGTACCGCGCCCTGGACGCGTTTCAGCACAACCGCTTCTGCGTCGGACTCACGACCCGGCGCGGCAGCTGAGCATGGCGGGAGGCGAGCGCGTGGTGACGGTGCGCTGGCGCGAGAAACTATTGTTCGAGGGCGGCGCCGCCAGGCAGCCGGTCATCCTCGTGGACGGCGACAGCGCCGCCGCGACCAGTCCCGTCGAGCTGTTGCTCGTAGCCGCCGCCACGTGTACCGCCGCGGACGTGGTGTCGATCCTCGAGAAGGAGCGGGTGGCGCTGCGGTCGCTCGAGATCGCGGTGCAGGGTACGCGGCGCCAGGACCACCCACGGCGTTACACCGCGCTCCACTTCCACTTCACCATCGCCGGCGCAGGCGCCGATGAGCCGAAGGCCCGCCGGGCGATCGACCTGTCGCTGACGAAGTACTGTTCGGTCGTCGCGTCGCTCGCCCCCGACACCGCCATCGCCTACGACGTCGCCATCGGCCACTAGGGCGCTCGTGTGGTGCGCGGCTTTCGCGGCCGCCGCTGGAGCAAGGGGGAGCGCCAGCGCGCAGCAGCAGTTGGCCGTGACCGAGCTGCAGGTGGGAGTGAGCGGTGCGCTGGCGCACCGCGACTTCTGGGGAGCCGAGGTGGGGGTCGCCTGGCGGCCGCACGGCCAGGACCGCTTCGCCGCGTCGGCCGCGGTGGGAGACGGGGAAGGCGCGGTGGCGGTGCGCGCGGGGGCGACGGCGCAGTTCGTGCTCCGGCCCGCAGCACGCACGGGGCTGAGCCCCTACGCGGGCCTGGGGCTCGCGTTCGCGGGCGCGCGCGGCGTGGCTGGCGCGGGGTATCTGCTGGCGACGCTGGGCGTCGAGGCGGCGCCCGGACGGCGGCGCGGGTGGTTCGTCGAGGTGGGGCTCGGGGGCGGGATCCGCGGCGCGGTGGGGCTCCGCTGGCGGCACCTCCCGCGGGGGTGGTAGCTCAGCTCGCTACGTCGACCTGCAGGCTGCGCGCCACCACGGGGCGGCAGTAACGCTCGCCCAGCACGCGGAGCTCCGCGAGCCGGTCGTCGTCCAGCCCCTCGTAGCGGTCACGCAGGTAGAGCATGGTGTCGTCAAACCATTCCTTCTGATGCTCGGGCGACGCTTCCAGAACGCCGCAGCGAAGAATGTGGGAGAACAGTTCGTCGCGCGCCTGCTCGAAGGGCGTGGCGGGCTGGCTCCTGCGGGGTTCGGGACGCTGGTTGCCCATGCGGGGGATGCTCCTTCTTCCAGGTGGGACGGTGGTGGTGAAATCGGCGCCGCAATGTAATACCGCTCGTCTGCCCAGCCAAGGGCCGACGCGGCTGCGCGACTCGTGGTATAATCACGTAGACCGTCCCGTGAGCGACGCAATCGACGGGGCGGGTGGCAGAGGAAGGCGGGGTGTGGCATGACGGACGATCGCGGGCAGGACGAGGTGTACGGTCCCGAGCGCGCCCAGCGGCTGGTATCGCTGTTGCGCGCGCTCGCCGAGCGGATCCAGGAGCTCGATCGGGCCAATGGCCTGCTCGAGGCGGCGCCCGAGCTTCAGAAGCTGCTCGGGAACGCGCGCAGCGAATTGTTTCACTACGAAGTGCGGCTCACGTACGACACGCCTGAGGTCGCCGAGAGCCGTCGCATCGTGGAGGACGCCGAGCGACGGGCGCGGGAGCTGGAGTTCGAGGGGGGCGACGGGGAGGAGGAGGGATGAAGGGGTTCTACGTGCTGCTCGCCGTGGTGTTTCTCGCCGGCGGCGGGTGGCTGGTCTACTCGGCCAACCACAAGTCCACCGCTGAGCCGAGTTCCACGGCTCCCGTGCCAGCGGCGGCAGCGGACGGGTTTCGCGGGTTCACCTTGGGGAGTGACGCCGCGCCGATCGAGGTCACGGAGTACTCGGACTTCGAGTGCCCGTGGTGCGCCGCGTTCGCCACCGTCCAGATGCCGGTGGTGCGCGAGCAGCTCATCGCGACGGGGAAAGTGCGCTGGCGCTATCGCGAGTTTCCGCTGTCGGCCCACAAGTACTCCCACCTCGCCGCGCTGGCGGCCCAGTGCGCCGGCGAGCAGGCCAGGTTCTGGGAAATGCACGACGCGCTCTTCACCCGGCACCAGTGGGCGCAGACCGGGAAGGATCCGAGCGACCTGTTTCGCCGCTTCGCGAAGGACATCGGCGTCGACGTCGACAAGTACGACGCCTGCATGCGGAGCCAGCGGTACGCTGGCCGCATCGACGCGAGCTACCAGGAAGGCGAGGCCCGCGGGGTCCAGGGCACCCCGACGTTCTTCGTCGACGGCCGCCGGTTCCAGGGCAACCCCACGTCGGACGCCTTCAAGGCACTGGTCGACAGCCTGATTGCTGGACGTCGCAAGCGCTGATGCGGCGGCGCCAGGCGATCGCCGTGCTCGCGCTCGCGGGCTGCTTCGTCGCGCTCTATTTGTGGCTCTCCAAGCTGGGCGTCATGGGCGAGCTGCGCTGCGGCACTGGTGGGTGCGAGACGGTGCAGGCGAGTCCCTACGCCGAGCTCTTCGGGGTGCCAGTCGCGCTGTACGGCGTCGCGGGTTACGCGGCGCTATTCCTCGTGAGTCTGGCGGCGTTGCAGCCGGCCGCCGCGGCGCGGCGCCGGCCGGATGTGGCGCTCGCCGTGCTCGCGTCGATCGGGTTCGCGTTCACGCTCTACCTCACCGCGCTCGAGCTGTTCGTGATCCACGCGTTCTGCCGGTGGTGCCTCGGCTCGGCGGCGATCATCACGGCGGTCTGGATCCTGGCGCTCGCCGGCGTGCGTCGCAACACATGACGAGTCCGTCGGCCGCAAGCAGCGCGCCCCCTCGGACCCGCTAATATTCAGCGCCATGAGCCCGCCCTCGGAGCGCAGGGCTGCGCCGCGCGGCCGCTACCTGGCCACCCTCGCTCTCGCCGCGCTGGGCATCGTCTACGGCGACATCGGCACGAGCCCGCTGTACGCGATCCGCGAGTCGTTCTACGGCACCCACGGCATCGCCGTCACCCCGGGCAACGTGCTCGGCGTCCTCTCACTCGTGTTCTGGTCGTTGATCCTCGTCGTCACGATCAAGTACCACGTCGTGATCATCCGTGCGGACAACAAGGGGGAAGGGGGCGTGCTCGCCCTGATGGCGCTCGTCAACGGCAGCCGCCTCGCCCGGGGGCTGTCGCCTCGCCGGATCATGATCGTCCTGGGCATCTTCGGGTCGGCGCTGCTGTACGCCGACGGCGCGCTCACGCCAGCCATCTCTGTGCTCAGCGCCGTCGAGGGGCTCGAGATCGCGACGCCGGCGCTCGCGTCGTGGATCATCCCCGTGACGCTCGGGATCCTGATCGGCCTGTTCCTGTTGCAAAGCCGTGGAACGGCGAAGATCGGCGCGCTGTTCGGCCCGGTGATGCTCGTCTGGTTCGCGACCCTGGGCGTGCTCGGGTTGAGTGAAATCCTTCGTCAACCCGGGGTCCTGGCGGCTATGTCCCCCTCGTACGCGGTGCGGTTCTTCGCAGCGGACTTCGGGCGGGGCTTCATCGTGCTCGGCGCCGTGTTCCTGGTCGTCACCGGTGGGGAAGCCCTGTACGCGGACCTCGGCCATTTCGGCCACCGCGCGATCCAGATCGCGTGGTTCAGCAGCGCGCTCCCCTGCCTGCTCCTCAACTACTTCGGTCAGGGAGCGCTGCTGCTGCGGGACCCGGCCACGGCGGAGAACCCCTTCTACCATCTTGCACCGAGCTGGGCTCTGTATCCCTTGATCGCGCTCGCGACGGCGGCGACGATCATCGCGTCGCAGGCCGTGATCTCCGGCGCCTTCTCGCTGACGCGCCAGGCGGTGCAGCTGAGCTACAGCCCGCGGCTCCGCATCGAGCACACCTCCTCGCGCGAGATCGGTCAGATCTACGTCCCGTCCGTCAACTGGGGCCTCATGATCCTCACGTGCGCGTTGGTGCTGGGCTTCCGCACGTCGAGCAACATCGCCGGGGCGTATGGCGTGGCCCTGTCCGCGCTGATGCTCATTACGACGCTCATGTTCTACGTGATGTGTCGCGAAGTGTGGGGTTGGAGCATTCCGCGGGCTGCGCTCGTCGTGGGGCTCTTTCTTCTGATGGATGTGCCGTTCTTCGCCGCCAACATGCTGAAGATCCGCTACGGCGGCTGGGTCCCGCTCGCCATTGCAGCTGGCCTCTTCACCCTGATGATCACCTGGAAGCGCGGGCGGGAGATCCTCGCCAAGCGGATGTTGGAGAAGACGGTGCCCCTCAAGATGCTGCTCGCCGATCTCGCTGCGGAGCCGCCGATCCGCGTGCCTGGCACGGCGGTCTTCATGTACGGCAGCGCCGACGGGACGCCGCCGGCGCTGGTGCACAACCTTGCGCACAACAAGGTGCTCCACGAAAAGATCGTGTTCCTGACGGTGGTGACGGAGGACATTCCTCACGTGCGGTCGAAGGAGCGCGTGACGGTCAAGCGCTTCGGGAAGGGCTTTCACAGCGTGGTCGCTCGCTACGGCTTCATGGAGGATCCGGATATCGACGATGTCCTGGCGGCATGCCGGGTGCAGGCGCTCGACATCCGGATTGAGGGAACGACGTTCTTCCTGGGTCGCGAGACGCTGGTTGCCTCCGACCGGCCCGGGATGGCCCAGTGGCGGGAGAGCCTGTTCGCCTTCATGTCGCGCAACGCGATGCGAGCGACGGCCTTCTTCAAGATCCCGGCGAACCAGGTATTCGAGGTCGGGGCGCAGGTAGAGCTGTAACGGTCGGGCGACGACGGTCCCGCTCCGCGACAAAACGACGCAGTCGCTGCGCGGGACCGTCGCCGCCCTTGAGCCGCTTCACTCGACTTCGCCGAACTTCGCGATGTCCTCCGGCAGCGCCCCTTGCTTGGTGACGGTTTCCTTGCCTTGCACCATCGTGCGGATTTGCTCGACCACGTCCGGGTTCGCGAGGGTCGTCACATCGCCGACGTCTCTGCGATTCGAGATGGCCGCAAGCACGCGGCGCATGATCTTCCCGGAGCGCGTTTTGGGCATGTCGGGCACGATGTAGACGTGCTTGGGTCGCGCGATCTTGCCAATCACCTCTTCGTTCGCCTTGATCACGCGGTCGATCACGTCCTGGCTCGGCTGCACGCCCGGCTTCACCGCGATGTACACCTCGGGGACTCGTCCCTTGAGCTCGTCCTGGACGGGGACGACGGCGGCCTCAGCGACTTCCGGGACCGTGAGACAGGCGGATTCGATCTCCTTCGTGCCGAGGCGGTGACCCGCAACGTTGATCACGTCGTCGATACGGCCGAGGACGCGATAGTAGCCGTCGGCAGCTTGCACCGCGCCATCGCCGCACATGAAGGGCCAGTCGCGCCAGTCCTTGCTCCGGGGATTCTTGTTGTACTTGGCGAAATACGTCTTCACATAGCGGTCGCGGTCGCCCCAGATCGTCTGCATGATGCCGGGCCACGGATTGCGGATGCAGATGTTGCCTGCCCTGCCGGAGCCCTTGGGGACCTCCGCGCCCGTCTCGTCGTAAATCACTGGGTGAATCCCCGGTGCGCCGGGACCGCAGCTGCCCGGCTTCATCGGCTGGATCGCTGGAACGGTCGTCCCGAGAAAGCCGCCGGTCTCGGTCATCCACCAGGTGTCCGTGATCACGGCTTCGCGTTTACCGACCTCGTCGTAATACCAGCGCCACGCCTCCGGCTCGATCGGCTCGCCCACCGTCGTCATCGACTTGAACTGGTAGTTGTACTTGCGCGGTTCCTGGGGACCCAGCTTCCGCAACATGCGAATGGCGGTCGGCGCGGTATGGAAAATGTTCACGCCCAAACGCTCGGCGATGCGCCAGGGCCGCCCGGCGTCAGGGAATGTGGGCACGCCTTCGTACAGCACGCTCGTCGCGGCGTTCGCCAGGGGACCGTAGACGATGTAGGAATGCCCCGTGATCCAGCCGATGTCCGCCATGCACCAGTAGATATCGTCGGGATGAATGTCGAGAATCCACTTGGACGTGGCGGCCACATAGGCCAGATAACCCGCGATACTATGTTGCGCGCCCTTGGGCTTGCCCGTCGTGCCGCTCGAGTACATCAAGAACAGGGGCCCCTCAGAGGGTAGGGCAACGGGCTCCACTTTCTTGCCTTGGTACTCCTTGAGCAGGTCGTTGACAAAGAAATCGCGACCGGGAACCATCGGCGTCTTGGCGGAATACTTTCCGGGATACCGCTGCCACACCAGGACCTTATCGACGTCCTGCCCCAACTCTTTCGCCGTCCGCACCGCGATGTCGGCATTCGCCTTGTGATCCACGAGCGCGCCGTTTCGCCAATAGCTGTCCATCGTGACCAGCACGCGGCTGCCGGAATCCTGAATGCGCGAGCCGCACGCCTGACCGCTGAACCCGCCAAAGACTTGTGAGTGGATGATCCCCAGCCGGGCACATGCGAGCATCGTGATCGGCAGCTCCGGGACCATCGGCATATGGAAGGTGACCCGGTCTCCCGCCTTGAGTCCCAGGCCGCGCAGCAGGGCGGCCAATTCATTCACCCGGGCGTACAACTCCTGATAGCTGATCGCCACATCCGGCTCTTTTTCCGGCTCGGGCACGAAAATGAATGCGGCTTTGTTTCCATACTTGGCCAGATGACGGTCTACGCAGTTGTACGATGCGTTGATCTTGCCCCCGACGAACCATTTCCAGAACGGGGCGTCGCTGGTATCGAGGACGGTGCGGTAGGGCTCGAACCAGGTCAGCTGGTCCGCATATTCCTTGAAGCAGTCGGGAAAACGCTCGAGACTGAACTTCTCAAGGATGCGCGCGTCCCGCATGTTCGCTTGTGCCTTGAACTTCTCGGAAGGCTGATAGTAGTCCTCTTCCTTCCAATGCACCGCGATCTGCGCTTCGCTGACCTCGGTTAGCTCCTGCTTTTCGATTGCCTTCGCCATGTGATTCGCCTCCTACGGGTATGCTGCACGGCAACGGCGTCAGGGTCAAGCGGTGCTCGCCCGGTCCTTGCATTCTGCGTCCAGGCGCTCGCGTTGCGGCGCCGCAGCACGTGAGCGACCTCACCGGCGCTTTGACAAGCGGTTGATCGGCCGCAGCTTAGCTCGGTGGCACCGGAGTCGCACAGCACGCCGCCGGACCTTGCAGGAGCTGCGTGTGGAGGAGCTGATGGCAATGACGACGCGACCCACGGAGAAGGTGCTGGCCGCCCCCGAGGAGCTGGGCCTCGAGTCGCGGACCGGCTTCCGCCGGGCCGCTGGCGAGCTGCTGGACCAGCTGCCGGAAGGCGCGGGGCGGCTGGTGATCGACCTCTCGGCGACGCGGGCGGTGGACAGCGCGGGGCTCGGAGCGTTGATGCTGATCCAGCGCAAGGCGGCCGAGCGACGGCTCACCGTGTGTCTGCGCGGCGCGAACGAGGAGCTGCGCTTCCTCCTGGTGCTGACCAAGCTGGACGACCTGTTCGAGCTGGAGAGCGGCGGGCGGTAGACCGTCTGTAGAACGCTCCTCCGGGTGGGACGCTATATTGCCCAGCCATGGAGCCCGCGGCGTCGCGACGCAAGGTTCTCTTCGTCGAAGACGAGGCTCCCATCCGCGCGAACTATGAGCGGTACTTCGCCGCGCATTACCAGATGGCGTTCGCGGCCAGCGGCAGCGAGGCGCTGCGGCGTCTCGAGAGCTTCGAGCCGGACGTGCTTGTACTCGACATGCGGCTGCCCGACACCGACGGGGTGGCCCTGCTCCAGGAAATCCGCGCTTCTCATCCCAGCCTGCCGGTGATCGTGACGACCGCCTACGTGAGCATGGAGCCCCTCATGACCATGCTCGACCTCGGGCACAGCGGATACCTGGTCAAGCCCTTCAACATGGACGATCTCGCCGCGCGCATCGATGCTGTGCGCTGAAGACCTGCGGCACAGCTTCGGCCCGGTCCGGGCGCTCGACGGTATCTCGTTCACCCTTGGCGAAGGGCAGACGCTGGCCCTGTTCGGGCCGAATGGGGCGGGGAAGACGACTCTCCTCAAGGTGCTCGCCGGGTTGATCCGGCCGGAAGGGGGCCGCGCCGAGGTCACTGGGGGACGCCGGGCGGTTGGGTGGATCGGGCACCAATCCTATCTCTACGGGCATCTCACCGTGCGGGAGAACCTGCTCTTCTGGGCGGCGCTGTACGACGTCGCGCGGCCGTTGAGCCGGGCGCGCGCGGCCGAGCTGCTGGGTCGGCTTGGCGTCGCCGACCGGGCGGATGTTCCTGTGCGGGTACTGTCGCGCGGCCTGATGCAGCGGGTGACGATCGCGCGCGCGCTGATGCACGATCCGGAGGTGCTGCTGCTCGACGAGCCGTTCACGGGGCTCGACCTCGCCGCCGCGGCGGAGTTCCGCGCGTTGTTGGCGGAGCTCGCCGGGAAGGGACGGATCGTGGTGCTCGCTACCCACAACGTGGATGAGGGGGTCGAGCTCGCGACCGACGTCGCATTCCAGGCGCGGGGGCGGTGCGTGCAGCTCGCGCCGCGGGGAGCCCGCGGCCCGGGCGAGATCGCCGACGCGTACCGGCGGGCGGTGACCGGTGGATGAGGTGTTGCGGCACGCCTGGGTGATCGCGCGCAAGGACCTGGTGCTCGAGTTCCGCTCCCGCACCGCGTTCGTCTCGGCCGCCGTCTTCACGGCTCTGGTGCTCACGGTCTTCAACTTCGGACGTGATCCCACCGCGGTCGCGACCGTGGACCTCGCGCCCAGCATCCTGTGGGTGACGTTCACGTTCGCCGCGATGCTGGCGCTGAACCGCGCCTTCCAGCTGGAGCTCGAGAACGAGGCGCTCGACGGACTGCTCAGTGCGTGGGACTGCCGTTGTTCGTGCTGTTCTTCGACGTGCCGGTGGGCGGAGTCCTGGCGCCCCTGATCGGCGTGATCGCGCTCGCTACCGTAGGCTTCGTGGCGGTGGGGACGCTCTTCAGCGCGATGGTGATCCGGACGCGGTTCGCCGAGCTGATGCTGCCGGTGCTGCTGCTGCCGTTCCTGATTCCGCCCCTCATCGGCGCGGTGCAGGTCACGGCCCGGCTGCTCGGGGGCCGGCCCTTGAGCGAGGTGACGGGGTGGCTTAGGTTGCTCGCCGCCTACGACATCGTGTTCCTGACGCTCGCGACCCTGCTGTTTCCAACAACGGTGAACGAATGACTCTGGCGCAGCGCGGTCGCTGGCTGACCCTGGTGGGCCTCGTACTGCTCGCCGGTATCTACGTGCGCGCGCTCGCTTTCACACCCACAGAGCGGTTCCAGGGGCTCGCCCAGAAGATCTTCTATGTGCACGTGCCTGCCGCGTGGTCCGCGATGCTCGCCATGGGTCTCGTGGGCCTGGCGAGCATTCTGTTTCTGATCATGAAGGACTACCGCTTCGATCGCTTCGCCGCCGCGTCGGCCGAGGTGGGAACCGCGTTCTCGCTCGTCATGCTCACCACGGGGCCGCTGTGGGCGAAACCGATCTGGGGCACCTGGTGGACCTGGGATGCCCGGCTGACGCTGACCCTTTTCCTCTTCTTCTTGTTCATCGGCTACCTGCTGCTTCGTGGGGCTGTGAGCGAGGCGCCGCTGCGGGCCCGCTACTCGGCGGTGCTGGGGATCTGCGGCCTCGTGCTGCTCCCCTTCATTCATCTCAGCGTGTACCTGTTCCGCACGCTGCATCCGATGCCGATCGTGCTGAAACCGAGCGCGCCCTCGCTCCCCGGCAGCATGCTCGTGACGCTGCTGTACTCGTTTGGGGTCTTCACACTGCTGTACGTGGGGTTCGTGATGCAGTGCTACGCCTTGGCAGGCGCGAGCGACGTGGGGGGGGCGGGGGCGAGCGATGCCTGAAGGGCCGGCCAACGGGGGGTACGTCGGGAACCTGCGTTGCCCACAGGCTCAGCGCCTCGTCCGCCGCACGCGTGTCGCCCGCCTGGAACAGCGCCTGGGCGTTCGACCACAGGGCGGGGGCCCCGCCCCCCGCGGCGTACGCGCGCGCGAACCGGGCCGCCGCGTCGGCGGGCTCCCCGGCGCGCATGTAGAGCTCGCCCGCCGCCATCGCGGCATCCGCGCGCTCTTCTAGGGCGAGCGCCTGCTCGTAGGCGCCGAGGGCCTCCTTCTGGCGGAACACCATCTGGCACGCTTCGCCGAGCAGCATCCACGCGTCCGGGTTGCCGGGGAAACGGTCGACGGCGGCGCGCGCCGCGCCGAGCGCGCCCCAGCGGTCGTCCAGTGCGCGCCGCAGGTGCACCAGCGCGGAGAACACCTCCGCGAACGCGGGGGAAATGGCGCTTCCGAGCCGCAGCCATAGCACGGCGCGGCGCGGCGCGTGGCGCTGGCACGCAGCCGCGCGCCGGACGGTGAAGCGCGCCAGCGCGGCGCGCAGGGAGTAGAGCATTCCTTGATTATGGGTTTTGCCGCGGTGAAATTGCAACCAGCTATGGCCCAGGCGTGGCGGCCGCTCGCGGGGCGGCGGATCGTGGTCACCCGCGCGCGGGAACAGGCGGGGGACCTGGTGCAGGCGCTGACCGCCCTCGGCGCCGACGTGGTCGCGGCTCCGACCATCCGTATCGAGCCGCTCGCCGACCTCGCGCCACTGCGCGCCGCGCTCGCCGATCTCGCCCGCTACCAGTGGATCGTCTTCACCAGCCAGAACACGGTGCGCGTGGTGTGCGATCGCCTCCCCGAATGGGGCCTCGAGCCGCGCGCCCTGACGCGCGTGGCCGTCGCCGCCATTGGGCCCGCCACCGCCGCCGCCCTGGCGGAGCGGGGCGTTGCGGCCGCCCTCGTCCCCGAGCGGTTCGTGGCCGAGGCGGTGGTGGAGGAGATGGTGCGGCGTGGGGACGTGCGCGGGAAGCGCATTCTCGTGCCGCGCGCCCTCGAGGCGCGCGACGCGCTCCCCGAAGGGCTCCGGGCCCGCGGCGCCGTCGTCGACGTCATCCCTGTGTACGCGACGGTCCGAGAGCCGGGAGATGGCCGCCGGCTGGCGCGGGACATCGTCGCGGGACAGATCGATGCCATCACCTTCACGTCGTCCTCGACCGTGCGTCATTTCGTGGACCTCGTCGGTCGCGAAGCCGCGACCTCCGGGCGGTTCGCGGCCGCGGCGATCGGCCCCGTGACCGCCGCGACGGCGCGGGAGCTCGGGATCCCCGTGCCGATTGAAGCGGACGGGTACGCGGTGCCGGGGCTCG
>WNGN01001351.1_pt1 | contig 16116 bp, 20 predicted proteins | sample 5400561 | NCBI WGS metagenome assembly WNGN01 (sample SAMN13153379, study PRJNA577476) | soil metagenome | isolation source: 115 cm soil or saprolite under Garry oak tree replicate 2 | place: USA:California | collected 2016-06-15
CCCCCTTCGATTCTTGTCTGGACCTTGATTTCTCCGAATTCGCTGATTACTGGGCCTGGTGGCAGTCCAGTGTTTCCGGCCGGGACCATGATCTCACCTGTTGCAATGTCTCCCGCTTTCGCAGGTACTCTGACCTTGCTCTTTTCCAGCAGTATGATCAGAGAGTAAGGATTGACATCAGTGAATAGGAGAATCTTCGACCCTTGGAGATCCTTGACGAACTCCCCCACCCTTCCATGGCCGGACTCTGACAGCTCCACTGACTTGCGCAACAAATTGTTCTTAGTAACCACCATGGCGACTCTGTCCCGAAGACGCTTTCGTAGTTCGTGAATCTGAGATGACCGCACTTTGGTCAGGTCGGCAGCTGCGATGACCGGATACTTCTCCAACAGAGCTTGCAGCTCGGCTATTGCTTCTTTCTTCCAAGCTGCAACCTTTCGGGTCGTCGACATTGTCTTATGCCGCCGTGGTCAGCGGTATCTTTACCAGCGGTCCCATTGAGGCTTTGATCGAGACGGCTTTGATGTTCTTAGGACCTTTCTCAAGTTTCGCCTCCAATCGCGAGATTACCGTCTGGATGTTCTGCACCAGGACATCGTCAGCCATGTCCTCGGTTCCTACTTTGACCTGGATTACGGGCTGATCCTTCATCTTGAGCCGGACATTGCGGCGCTGGCGCTTGATGATATCGTCAATCGGTGCCGTGGGAGGGATAGGTGTTGGCATTTTGCCTCTAGGTCCGAGAATCTGTCCGAGTGTCTTTCCGACCTGCGGCATCAATGGGGCTTCTGCGACAAAAAAGTCGTAGCTTTGAGCTATCTTCCGAGCTTCCTTTTTCGCTCGACCTAGTTTGTCAAGATCTTCGCGTCCGATAACAATGTCGGCTCCTGCGTTCTTGGCCCTAACAGCGAGATCGCCACCAGCTATCACAGCGACTTTCGAATCCTTGTCTGCTGGCGTCGGGAGTTCGAGGTTCTCGTTGATCCTACCCTCAGGCTTTTTCAGATCTATCTCGCGAAGCTTGACCGATAGTTCAATGGCCTGTGTGAACTTTCTCTTCTCTGTCTTGCTCCTCACGTCGCCTAGTGCTTTTGTGATTGAATCCCTAGACAAGGGCATCTTACCGTTCTCCTATTGTAATTCCTTTAGGGCCGCGTCATACTGACCCGCATCGAGGTTCTTGATGAACTCTTTCGGTTCTTTAGCGTCTACGGTCACACCCATGCTCACACATGCTCCGGCGACCTCTTTCACGGCCGACTTTAGGGTTCGCGCGTAGCTGTCGGTCCGTTTCATCTGGGCAATCTTCACGATCTGTTCAGGAGATAAGTTGCCGACCTTGGTGGCCTTGGGTGTTGCTGATCCCTTCTCGACTCCCAATTCCTTGACTATCAAGGCGGAGGTGGTAGGTGTGCCAATCTCAACCTCGAAACTCTTGTCTTCCACGTTCACGAGAATCTTTACGGGAACTTTCATTCCCGCGTAGGCTTTAGTGAGCTCGTTGATCCTGTTGACGATCTGAAGGATGTTTACTCCTAAAGGTCCAAGTTGAGGACCTAGCGGAACGCCTGCTGTGGCTTTGCCGCCGTCGATTATCGCGTCAACTGTTTTCTTGTCGGCCAGCTTCCTCGACCTCTCCTCGACTTACGAGCTTCACATAGTCCGCGTGTACTGTTATCGGTAGTGTTGCGAAGCCCTCTTCCAACAGCTCGATAACGACCTCCTGTTTGACTTTGTCGACGTGCGTGATCTTTGCCTTCAGACCTCTGAAAGGTCCCCCGACAACCTCGACGAGGTTGCCGACGCTTAGCTCCTCGATTACGGGTTTTGTTACTATGAATCGTTCGATGGCAGCGAGAGATACGACGCCTTTTGTTCTCGTTCGGGCGTGTCTAGTCCCAGCTATGGCTTCATCGACAAAGTGGGGTCCCATTGCCTCGACGAAAATGTATCCTTTGATCACTTCCGGTGCGAGTATGGCGACGATGGGCAGCCTCTTGGGCTGGATCCTGCTGGCCATGAGGTCCACAACGGTTCTCTCCTGTCCGCTGGTCGTGCGGACTGCGTATATCGAAGTCTTCTGAGTTTGAGTGGCCACGATCTTGCCCTTCTATCGTCCTGCGGCAGCTTGGCTAGCCGGCAACTGGTATAATCCGACGACCCAGAAGAGGATTCTGAGCACGAACCCTATGCCCCCGACAATAGCTACGCCTATCAGGATAATCTTGATATTGAGTTTCGTTTCTTGCCAGTCTGGCTTTTGGGCTACGTGAAACAAGCGTCTCGCGGATTGAAGGAAGGTTCCAATGCCCATGGCTAGCCCTCGATTATGGATCGGAGTTCGAAGGAGCCGGCCCTCCCTATTTTAACTATGCTAGTCCCTTAACGTTCTTAGCATCTTTCAACCTCGATGTTCCACCTCTCGGGAAGCGAGAGGCGATGCAATGATCGCTGGACCCAAGGAGGCTTCTATTCTAAAGTTGACTACAGAATGAGTGAAAGGAGTCCTCTGGCCGTGTGCAATCTGTTTTCGGCTTCGTCCCAAACCGCTGATTGGGGGCCGTCGATTACGTCTTCGGTTACTTCCTCGCCCCGATGAGCGGGTAGGCAGTGAAGGAATATCGCTCCAGGCTTAGCATGCGAGAGCAGTGACCTGGTGACCTGGTACTTTGGAACGAACGTCGATAGTCGTGTATCCTTTTCTTTCTCCATGCCCATTGAAACGAACGTGTCGGTGTAAATCGCGTCTGTTCCCTTTACTGCTTCTTCAGGGTCTTCCACAATGCTAACTGTTGCTCCGGACGTTCTGGCGGCTTCTTCGGCATGTTTGATTGCTTCTGGGTCCGGGCCATAACCTCGGGGCCTAGCGACTGCAATGTCAACCCCGGTCTTGGCGCAGCCTATCAAGAGGCTGTTGCAGACATTGTTTCCGTCGCCCACGTAGGCTATTTTCAGGCCTTTCAGTCGTTTCTTGTACTGTATAAGTGTCAGCAGGTCCGCCAGAATCTGGCACGGGTGGTGTTTGTCAGAGAGACCGTTGATGACGGGCACCTCAGCATTCTCAGCGAGAACAACAAGGTCGTCATGCGAGTAGACACGTGCCATTATCGCGTTGACATACCTATCCAAGACCTTGGCAGTATCCGAAATCGTTTCTCCTCGTCCCAGTTGCATCTCGTTCCAGCTTAGATAAATGGGATGGCCCCCTTGTTGCGCGACTGCTGTTTCGAAAGAAACCCGGGTCCTTGTTGAGGGTTTCTGAAATATCAAGGCCACCGTCTTTCCTTTGAGTTGTTGTGGAATTCTCGTTCGTCTTGCCAATATCGCAGAGCGCTTTAGGATTAGATCGATTTCTCTGGCGGATAATTCGACTAACGAGAGAATGTCTCTTCCTTTCAGGCCGACCAAGGCTCTTGATACTTCTCCGCGACTGTTTCGCGTCGAGGATTCTCCTCTTATAAGAACCCGCTGACTCGCGTCCTCTTATCGATCTTGGGGTTGAAAACGAGTTTAAATCTCGCTGATCGTACATTCTACAGTTGAGCTACATGGTAGACTTAGAAATAACATACTGCCAACCCTGTGGACATCAGCCAACGGCGATTGACATGGTAAATCAGCTTCTCGCGACCTATGGCATGCCGCTGAACCGGAAACTGACGGTTTCGCTGAAGCCGGCAGACAAAGGAGTCTTTGACGTTGTACTTGATGGCCAGCTTATCTTCTCGAAGCACCAACAAGGTAGGTTCCCGACTATGGAAGACCTCAGGAAACAGCTTGACCAGAAGCTTACGATTCCCCTAGAGACCCCGCAGTAAATACACTAAAACGTCTGACTCTTCCTTACCAAGGTTTCGCCAGGGTACTACACTAGATTCGCTTCATCCAACTAGGTTTCTTACGATAGTCTGGGGCTGGAATGGCTCCAGATCGTCGTAACCCTGGCCTGTTCCGACCATGGTCACAGGACGACCCATTACGTAGGACAACGATATCGCGTTACCGCCTTTGACATCTGCGTCGAGTTTTGCCAGGATTATCCCGTCAATCTTAACTGCTTGGGAAAAGACCTTGCCCTGCTCTACCGCATCGTTTCCAGTGAGGGCATCAACCACCAGAATCGTCAAGTCTGGTTTCGTAACTCGAACGATCTTTCTCATCTCTTCCAACAAGTTCTGGTTTGTTTGCATCCGACCCGCGGTGTCTATTAGAACCACGTTTATCCCATGCGCTCGTGCATAGTTGACCGCGTCAAACGCTACAGCAGCTGGATCAGCCCCGTATTGATGTTTTATCATTCTTACTCCGATTCTTCTCGCATGCTCTTCAAGCTGTTCTATTGAACCTGAGCGGTATGTGTCGCTTGCAGCGAGGATGCATGTCCGTCCTTTCTTCTGGAGAATGTGCGCGAGTTTTGCGATGCTTGTTGTTTTCCCCGTTCCATTGATGCCTACGAACACTATTATCGCGGGCTCTCCGGCGTTCCTTTTCTTCTCAACTAGCTCGAAAATGTCGAGTCGTCCAGCTCTATCTAGTACTGACAGTAGTACGTCGCCTAGAATGGCCTTGACCCTTCCTCTGGGATCTGAGAATCTGGCGAACTGAACGTCTTTCAGCTTCTCTTTCAATTCCGTTGCTACGTAATCTGCAACAGAGACCGCGACATCGTTTTCCACCAGCGAAAGCTGGAACTCGTCTAGAACTTTGTCTAGATCCTTTCCTTGGAGCTCTGCTTTGGTTACGCGGTCGTAGAAGTTGGAAAACTGGGCTCTGAGTTTGTCAAACAATCTCTACCGGCCCACCGCCTTTCCTGCGAGCTAGATCCTCCAGGCGGGCTCTGTAGTCCTCGGTTTGGTTAATGATCTGGTTCAGCTGTTGTGTAACGTTGATTCGTGCCTTGTCCAGATCGGTCGCTCTCATGTTGAGATCCTTAATTGAGTCCTCTACAGTTTTTTCCAAACAGACGCCCGCCCCAACTCCGATTATGATGTGCTGAGGGTCTTCGAGCTTCGCTTTGACAAAGGAGCCGGAGCCTATCGGAATCAGCATCTCGACGTCCTTGCCGGACTCTTTCGTGCCTTCTAGAGTTTGCTTGGCGGTCTGGGTCTCGGAGAGAGCACCTGTGACAATATCAAGTCTTGATGAGAGAACTCTGGCTGACCCCTCCAGCATTCTGATCTCGACAAGTAGCTGGCGCATTTCCTCGTCTAGGTTTCGAGGTGCGGTCATCTGCTTCTTCGAGCTCGCCATCAGGCTGCCTCTGGTTCAGGTAATTCCTCAATCTGTTTGACTGTTATTTCGAACCGTCGTGCTTTGTGGCGGCTTCCCATGTCTGAATAGAGGTGTTGTAAGGCGTCTTCTTTTTTGACTGCCCTGATATCCTTGGTGAATGGGAGTTTGTCTCCTCCCTTGCGCAATTCGCCTGTTATCTTGAATCGTCTCACTTGACTCAGTGTGGTAGCCTTTTTCCTAGAATATCTGAGTTTGCGAGTGGGCGGTACTTAACCTAATCCGTTTGGAAAGCGTTGCTTAGAGTGATAAGTTCGGAGCCCAGTGTGTGAGACCCAACTATTGCGCCTCTGGAGTTTACCACCAGTCCGGCTTTGGGGTATGGAACCCCAGAGTTGACGGTCCCTTTTGACACGGGAACGCCGAGAACATTTGAGATAGTCCTACTCTCATTGTCGGTTATTATTGGGTTCACTAAGACTCCCTTGTTTGAAGCTGTTGCCAATGCGCCAACGTGGGGAAGTCCTCCTATCGTGGAAGGTCGGACAGGGACATCGAGCGTTTCTTCGAGTTCTCTAATTGTATTGTGTTTGAGTCGTGGGTCGACTATGGCACCATGGTCGTTGCAAAGTATTATGTTGCCCAGTGCTGTTCGTTTCTCTCTTATAATCTCGATGTGTGTTCCTGTAGAGCGGAGTTGCTTTAGTTCATCTTTCGTGGTAATGTAGGGAACTAGGACGGCGTTGGAGTTACCCGTGACATAGATTCCGACAAGTCTGGATTCTGCGATTCCCACTGAACAGGGTTCTACTCCCAGTGTGTCGTGGAAGCTGCTAATCTTCTTGTGAGAAATGCCGGCAGGCAAGATTGCTATCTTGTCGTTCGCGAAGGAGAAGATTCCGACGTTCGGATCCCCGAAGATGTCAGAGAGAATGACAGGCACTATTCATTTTCCCTCACCCGGAAACACGATAACCTTGCCTTCTTTGTCTTTGACGACGCGAATCCTAATCTTTCGCGGGGGTTTGCTGATTCCTCTCTTCCATAGAAGACTGTTTGTCTCCTCGCTTAACGAGACGTTATCGGTTTTCATTCTTTGGGCAGCATATTGTCTGACATATCTTACCGCTCTAGGCGTTCGTTTCTCCCTGGGAGCTGTCCAAATACGACGTAGATTGAGGTCGTAAAATTTCTCTTCAACGATCTCTACCTCCTCTTCCTCAGCAGCCTCTTCAACTCCCGGAGTCTCTGGGGCTTCGGGTGCCTTCGCCTCTGATCCTAGCCCTTCCGTTTCCTCTTCTGTCGATTCTGCTTTTCCGGCCTCGGGCTTAGCGAGATCCGTCTGTGTAGACGGTTCTATGTCAGCATCGTCTTCAAGCGCGACTTCCTTTTTCGTCATCTACATTACACTTTGATCTTCGTTTCTCGCCAGTGTCGCTGCTTCGGGTTTCTCCTGACTTTGCCCTCAGTCTTGGCTACTACCCACGAGGGAACGGCTTGAGCTTGTTTCAGAGCATGAGATAGGTGCTTCTTCTTTCCTGAAGGTTTGTGGCGTGCCATCTTATGCTCTCCTAATCTTGATTTCTTTTTTCTGCGACTGTAACTGGACCAGTGTTTTTTTCAGTTGTTCGTCCGTAATCTGTGTTTGAAGCCGTCCTGACTGAGCGAGCTGTATGAGTTGCATTTCCAATTCCTCGGCGAACTCGGGTTTGACCATTCGAATATTGGCAAGCCGCTGCCTTGCTTCTGGCGTGAGGATTTGGCGAATAATTGATTGTTTCTGACGCTCCACTTGTTGCTGAGCCTGTGAACGACGTTGTTCATCGTAGGCTGACCTTTGCATCTCGGCTATTCTTCGTCGACGTAATGCTTCAAGCTCTTCGTCCGTGTAGTCTCCATTGGACATTAACTTGGGGCCTCTTGAGGCCGAGTTTTCAATTCCTTGGCAACTTCAGCTGCTGTGCGGTTTAGGAGCGCGATTCCTTCCCTCGTTAGCTTCCGGCCTTTCTTTCCATCCACTGCGACGAGTTCTGCCTTCTGAAGCTGTTGAAGTGGTTCTCTGATGGCGGAACCTCCCGCGGGTACGTGATGAGCCGGCCGGTTCCCGTGGCTCACACGTCCTCCGTACTGAACGCGCAACCGGGAAACTCCGACGGGGCCTCGGACATACATTTTTCGGAGAAGCGAGGCACATCTGAAGTACCACCAATCCGGGTTCTGGGGGGGCCTCTCCTTGTGAGCTCCAGTCTTCGCGAATTCCGTCCAGGGCGGCGGCGTAATGTCGCTCACACTTTCTTTCAGGTGCTTGGCTAACCTATTGATCAGTTCCTCGGCGGGGACTTCGAAGACTGTAGGCAATTCTGTTAATGTCCTCAGTGGGTTCTAGATTTTCGTCGGGAAGGCGAGGGTAGCGTAATATAAGGCTTCATCGAAAAAATGTGGCGGTTAACCTAGTTTTCTATACGGATACCTTCGAATTGCGCCACAGCCGAGACAGGAAATGATGATTCTAGAATTGGTAGGCCGAAGCCTGATTCGCACGTTCTTTCCGAGAACCAGGGGCTGGCCGCAGTTCTTGCAAAGATAATGTTTTTTCTCTCGTGGAACCCTGATCTTGGTCCGCTTCGAAATCTTCCTGGCGAGTCCAACATACCTCCTAGACAACTTGACATCCTTCGCAAGGATTTCCTCCGCCTGAAGGAGAAGAATATCTATCCGTTCACGCGCGACCGTTGCTACGGCCGACCGCATCTTTCCGTAGTTTCGCCTCGTGGGCCTATTTCCCATGAAACTCATAACCTAGCTCTAGCAACGAATGACTGGTCCGCGTTGGTTCTGTCACTAATTCTCGCAGAGTCCTCGATAGAGCTTGTGCCTAATGAACTGGTCGACCACCCCGCGATCTTAAATTGGGCGCAAAGGAAAAGAAAAGACCCCCACTCCCTAATATTAGACCAGACCTATCATCACTCCGCCATCCTCCGGCTGGGACCCCGTGGGATTTTGAGGGGGCGTCCAGACATCGCCCATCTCTCCTTGCTGCTCGCACTAGGTTCGCCGCTTAACCTGACAGGTGGATTGAGATGTTACGTGCATACGAGGGATAACAATATCATTAATGTCGATTCGGAGGCAAGGCTTCCGAGGAACACTGACCGATTCACATCACTACTCGAACAACTCTACCAAGAAAAGGCTGTTCCTCCTACGGGGCGTCCGCTTATGTCGATTAAGCGCGGGTCGCTTGGAGATCTACTTAGCGAAATATCAGGAGTGGTCATAGCGCTAACAACAAAGGGGCTCCCCAAACGCATGAACGAAGTAGCTTCGAGATTGGCAGAATTACACAATCCTGTGTTGCTGGTAGGAGGGTTTCCAAGAGGACACTTTTCCAAAGACGCCCTCTCCAAAGTCAAGGAATGCTACCGAATTCATGATCAGGGTTTAGAGGCGTGGACAGTTGTCGCGAGAGCAATCTACGACTACGAGAAGGAGACTGCGTCGAGAGGAACTTTTCCCAAAACTAGCCTTATGTAGACCAGGTCCGAATTTCTCTCTTGAATGGTCTAGGCTGATGTCCTCCGATTTGGAACTTCAGAGACAAAAGCGAGCTCTGGAACTCCGCCGGAGATTGCTACAGTCCCAGAACAAACCGGCCGCAGCTCCACCGCCAAAACCGACAGAACCTGCACGAGACATCGTTCGGAAAATCCTTGTTGGCAGGGGTACCGAAGTGATGGAGACTGCGCGTAGACACTATCCTGCTGAAATCGAACGATTGGAGTCAAGTATCGCTTCCCTCGTCGCCGAAGGAAGGCTGAGAGGCCCCATATCAGGAGAAGAGTTGTATGCATTCCTCCGGAGGCTCGGACTCGCGTTTAGCATGGATGTGAAGATTAGGATAAAGGAACACGGCGAACTCAAGAGCATCGAAGAGAAACTTCGGAAATCGTCGAGTTAGCATCCGTCTCGGGAGTCTTCACGGATTCTTCGTCGAGAGTCCACGTGGACCATAGTACTCTAGGCGTGGTTTGAGGGGCACGGAAGACATTTTTTCGTTCCGCCCGTCTTAAGGCTTGTTCGTCCTTGGTAACGACTGCAGGTGCCTTCAACGTTCCGCTGAAGTGCACGCCCGAAGAAACTAAGCATTTTGTCGAACCGGCTATGAAGGAGGCTGAAGGCTCTAACTTTACTGGAGCGTTGGAAGTTGTCAACGACGGATTGAACGCCCATCCCGCTTCTGAAGGGCTTCTCTTTCTCCGATCGTATTTCTGCTACAAGATTGCAGATAGCATAAGCAGTGAAGTCAGCGCGCTGCCGAAACCAATTCAACCGTTGGCAGAGGGTGTGCTGATGGTTGATGGCGCCATGACAAACCAAATGCTTGGCCGCTTCCAAGAGATAGTCAAAGTTCTAGGAGACGCTGAAGAGGCGATCAACGAGATATTGCAAGTGAACCCCCGTAACAACGAAGTTACCGCTTTCAGAGCCTACATTGACAGCAAGCTGCAGAAGCTCGGGCAAGAGTCCGAGAATATGCGGATGACTTTCACAAACACCCCCAACATCGCAGGCAATTTCTGCGTGGGATGCAGGAAGAATATTTCGTTCGACACGCAAACCGTAGTCTTTCGGAAGACTTCGTCAACACAACTAGAGGTTTGGCATCTGCCCTGCTTCAAGCAGATGGGCAACAAGAACTAGACTAGCTTGGTTACCACTGCAGGCAACGGACCGTGAGCCGATTCCACAGCTAGCTTGGTTCCTTCCTGGGCAAAGTCTCGCTGAGCGTAGGCTAAACCTACAACTGCTTTTAGTCCAGGGGAGAATGCAGCACTGGTGACGTATCCTGCTTCTTTGCCACTCGCCTGGAGCTTCGATTTTGGCCGTGGGACTTGATCGGATTGGGTTTGGAACTGGACAAGGTTCTTGTTTACTCTGCCTATGTGAGTAGCACGAGCCACGACCTCTTGACCGAGATAGCATCCCTTGCTGAAGCTGATGGCGTCCTTGTATCCAGCCTCAAGAATGATGATGTTCTCGTCCACGTCGACCCCATATCTTGGATATCCTGCCTCGAGCCTCAGAATCTCGAGCGCATCTTGCCCAACGGGGGTGACTCCTTTGAGGAGGAAGCCTTGCCATACTGCCTCAGCCTCGTCATTTGGAATTATCATGTCGTATCCAGATTGACCGGTCCGGTCCCTGACGACGATCACGGTAGGGCCTATCATCTTGTGCTGCAATGGCTTCATGTCTACGAATTCTATGCCGAACAACTCTTTCGCGTTCTCAGTCGCTTGCGGCCCTTGCATTGTTAAGTGAACAAATTCAGAGGTAATGTCTTTGACTCTTACGTCCTCGGTAATGATGAAGCGGTCGAAGGTATCTCTAATCCTGGCTGCTGAAGCATCACCGGTGTCGATTAGAAGATCATCTTCTCTCGCATAGAGGTGGAGGTCGGCTAGGACTCTGGCTTTTGTGTTGAGAAGGGCCGAGCGGACGCCTGTGCCTTCGTTCAGCTTCAAGACCTCGTTAGTGAGTAGTCCGTTGAGGAAGGGCAGTCTGTCCTTACCGGTTATTCGCAATAGACCGAGATGGGAAAGGTCAGCTAGGCCTACATGGTTTCGGACAGCCCAGTACTCTTCAGCCGGACTTGTGTAGGATAGAGGAATCCGGCTTTGTTCCAGCTGGGCTCCCATCCTCTCATGATGCAGAGCCAGGGGATTCGACATATCCAGCCTACACTGGTCTAATCGCGGGTAATAGGATTGAGCCTGTGCGGTCATCTTGGTTTGGTCTCGCGTCAGGTATTTTATTGATGGTGCGGCCGCCGGGATTTGAACTCCCGAACCGCTGTTGAGGCGGTTTCCCGGGTCGTCAGCGTTCTGCTAAGCCTAGGAATGGCAGGCTGATATCATAGACCAGGCTAGACCACGGCCGCACAAAACGAACTCCAAAGCTTCCGGTCATTTAAAGACTGAGCAAGCTGAGGCGCGAATGCACGTAGAATGCCGACTGCGCATCTTGAGTTGCAACCGCTTCCATTGTCTTAAATAGAAAAATGGAACCGTGCCAGATTTCAGAAGAGTCACAACCTTGAGCATGCCACTAGAGAACCTGAGGCGTGACTTACGAACACGGCTAGAAAGCGACAAACAGATGTCAGGCGCCTGGGCGATCGTTCCGTTACTACCGACAATCGTGGGGATCGCTATCACTGCAATCATTTTCGCGGTCATATTCAGCTCCCTGGCCAACCTTCCTCGGACAACCATGCCTACAAATTCAACAGTCACGACAATAGGGCCACTAATCGCGGCCCTTATTGGAGCGATAATCCTCGCATATCTCACCTATTTCATCCTGCTCATCTTAGTTATCGTTCTGATCTTCAAACTAGTGAGTCGTCGCAACAACCATTTCAACCGACAAATTCTTCTCCAAGATGATTTGGTAAGCATGGCGAAGGAGCTGGCGGCTAAGAAGGGTGTTGACGTCTCCATTCTCCTCAACAATATGGAAAGAAGCGTGAGAGAGGCGCGCCTGGAGGAGACAGAGAAAAACGCTACCCTGTATGCGCTTGTTGGCGGCATCATCTGGATTTACTGCGCCTATTTTCTCATGAAGGACTTTTTCAAACATGAGAGAAGAGAGGATCTGTTCATCAATGATATGCTGAGGACCTTCAATGCTCTCGGCGTGTCGATAAACTTCCCCTACCGAAACCCGCCGATACCAGACAGAAGTTTTGCTCTCTACTTTGTCTTGACACTGATAACCGCGAGCATCTTCGGAGTATACTGGGTCTACGTGCTAGTCACTGACCCTAACAACCACTTCCGACAACAGATGCTCATGGAAGACACTATCATGGCTCAGCTATCTGGGACACCGCCCCCAGCCCCGATTCCAGCCCCGCCACCTAGCTAATCTACGAAAGGCGAGTCTGTGTTGATATGACAGTCTCCCAACAGGTCGGCCATGAACTTTCTTTTTCGACATTGGTTCAGATGAGACAGAGGACCGATGTTGAGGTCCCCGCGACTTGGCTATTGCTTCCGCTTGCAAGTTACTTAGTGTGGGCCACTTTTGCGGCGGTATGGTGGATTGGTAGTCTCGGACTTGGAAAGATCGGACTCGGCCCTGTGGGCGTCATCAACCTGATGCCCGCTGGCATCCTTGGCTTGATCGGCATTCTAGGGCTGACTACGTCAGCAGGGTCGTCCTACTTACTTTACACTCTCGTGAATCGGATCAACACCCACTCAGAGAGAACTGAAGTTCTCCTCTTGAAAACCGTAGATGCCCTCGAATCTCGCATTGGCTCTCAGGGCTCGCCGGCACTTATTCCGTTGAATTCAGCTGAGGGCGGCCTGCAAGGGCTCGCTCACGCAGAACGAGAGAGGAGTGCTGTGCTCTGGGCGCTTCTCATGGTAATTCCGTTCATAGGCTGGATCTTCCTGCTTGGAGCGCTTTGGCTCCTCTCACGAGACCTCTCGAGGCATGCACGTTGGGAAGGCGTAGTTCTGGAGGATGTGGACAGGACCCTGAAGGCAGCGGGACTCCAGGGGATTCATGTGACCAACATTCAGATTCGTTCCCACGGCGTTCTGGGAATGGCAATCATAATCATCTCAATGCTTGAGTTTTTGTCGTCGTTCCTCTTCGGTGCAGAAGGTGCTTTGGTCTTCATCTATCTGACATTGGGAGCATTTTCGTTGGCATGGATCGACCTCTCGATCCGAGACCCTGTGCACCACTTTCATTACCATTCCATTGTTGAGAACGATATCTCCCAATCCCTAACAGACGCAACTGCGATTGGCAGAGGAGCTGTCTAAGTTGGCGAGAAATCCACTTTTTGGATTGAAGAGGGTCTTCTTCGACAGAATTTTTGAGAGGTCCTTCTGGATCTGGAGAAAACATCCGACTATTATTATTCCAACGATACTTGGACTGGCCTTGTTTCTGATTGAGTCATCTATTGTCTATCTCACGATAATGACCCTAGAGACTTTCTGGGCACTAACAGGTTCGCTGTCTGGGATTCTTACGCAATACCACAGTTCCGGTTTGAATGGCCTTCTTCAAGACCCAGCGTCTTCGTTGACTTTCATTCCGATTTTTGTGATATTGGCTGTTGCGCTTGTTCTGGTGGGCGTTATTGGAGGAGGTTACGTCTATTCATGTGAGTATGGTATCTATCTGGAAGCCTGGAATAATGAGACTGTTCCGGTCAGATCCATATTGGTGAACGGTTCCCGAAAGTGGAAGGCGATGGCGCGGACCTTCTTACTCTCCAACCTCATAACCTGGGGTCCTGCTGCCGTTGGCCTGGCTCTGGTCCTAGGCTCTATCTTGAGTCTGAATCTGGTAGTGTTCCTCGGATCGCTTTACGTGCTCGGACCTCTCTTTATCGTGTCGATGATATTGTCGATTTTCACAATCTACTCATATCCTGCGGTTGTGGTCGACCAGCTGTCCGGACTGAGTGCTATCCGCCAGAGTTTCAGGGTGGCAAGCCACCATCTGGGAATAACGTTCACCTATTCTGTAATCCAGGCGATATCTCTGGGTCTCCTCTTTCTGATATTGTCCTTAGGAAGCGCCTTGGGACTACCACTCACCTCTATCGTGGAAGTGATCCTGATCTTCGTGTTCATACCGATTCTTCACCTTACAAAAACGATGATCTACTACCATGCAAACCCGTCTGTCCCTGAGATGTCTTTCCGCCTCTCCGATCCGATCTGGCGAGATGTATTCAGCAAGCTGCCTAGATCTGCTTGGACAAGAATCAAGACAGGCATGTCTGAGGGAGTAGGGTTCGTACTTGGGCCTAGGAACTTTCCTTTCCATGCTGCATCTGTTGGAGCATTCGCGCTCGGAATTTACCTGGGATATTACGTATCAATCAGTGGCTGGGCGAGCTACGCCCTCAGCTTTGGAGCCCAGCCAGGCCGAGGCAACCCAGTGATCAATCGTGTGTTTCTGCCTTTCCTGGGTATCGATATTTTCCTCCACAACTGGGTTACCTCATTCGCAACCACTTTGGCTGGTTTCGGGTTCGGAGCTCCCAGCTTTGTTGCAATACTCTACACCGGATTTACCCTTGGCCAAATAGCTGTCCCTCAATTGTCTCCAAGTCTAACAATGTTTCTTGCAATAATTCTACCTCACGGGATTATTGAGATTCCTTCATTTCTGATTTCAGGGTCTGTGGGAATCAGGCTAGGCTACGCAGTACTGAAAGCAAAATTCAGACCCGGTCTAGGAAGCGACAATTACCTCTCGAAAACCCTCAGGGTCGCGGTCTATGTCGTGGTCGGACTTGTTCCTCTCTTCCTTGTCGCCGGCTTGATCGAAGCTGACCTTACTCCGATAATTGCTCGTATGTTCGGTTGGACTTTCCCACAAACTCCTTAGAGGAAATGCTAAGGCGTTGCAGGTCTTCTATGTTGATGGCCAGAGTCAGGGAAACGAGCAGAATAGCCTACCTCGAAAGGCGAAAATTGCAATTGCCTACGCGGAGTCCGATGCTGTTGACCGTGGAAAATTCAGAATCTACTGGCAGCCGATCGGAGACAGAACCAACAACGAGGCAGAGTACTACGCGTTGCTCAAGGCACTAGAGCTGATCGCGGAGAAGGCGACCGGAAAAGTTCCGGGCAACATCGGTGAGGCGGTCGTTCGTTCGGACTCAAAGCTTGTAGTAAACCAGGTCAATGGAGAGTGGAGGGTTGAAGACGAGAAGCTCATAGAGCTGAGCGAAAAGGCCAGAGATTTGATCGAGGACCTAGGCTCTATCCGATTGGAATGGGTTCCACGTGAGGAGAACCTCGCGGGTCTCTGGCTGGAAGGGAAGCTGAAGCCTTTCAGTGTCGAGCGATTACGCTACTAATCAAGACAAACCTTCAGGTCTTGTGTGACGCGTCCGGGGGTCCGATTCTGCGTCGAGAAAAGGGTTCTATGACCATGATAGTCTGGGGAACACCATTCTGATATTGCCGGCTTTGCTAGTCCTTTCGTGAGGCGAGCGCGACCGGTCTGTCGAGCTGTTCTTGGGCTCATAGATTGATCATGGAGGATTGTGAGTAGACTTGGACAAGTTTTCTACTATTAGGACGATAAAGTTGTCTTACAAGATTGATCAGGTGGAGAACGGCTGGACGGTAACGACTTTGGACGGAACTGTTTTTGTCTTTCCTGATGCTAGGGAGATGGCTGAGTGGTTCTGCATGGTGGTCGGTGTTCCTTTCCAGTACAGGAAGATGGAGCTGGATCCGTTGGAAGAGGAGATACGGAAGCTTACGAAGGCTACAGCCAGCCTCCTAGCCTGACCCTTTCAGGGCTTCTGGTTTGGTACTGGAAAACAGATATTGCCGATTGTTATTGAGGTTGGCTGGAAGGTCTAATATTTGGCAAATGTTCCTTCTGATATCGTTCGTGTTCTCGGTCCCGGCGAGCAGGTTGAATTGTACATTCAGCAGAAGATCTATCATCCAAAGATCAATATTGATTCTGTGGTCTTGACTTCGCAGCGGATTATTCTGCGTCACCCGCATGAGCTGGGTTTGAAGAAGGATTTTACCGATTTTAACTATACGGATGTTGCGAACGCGATTCTCGACAAGGGAATACTAAGATCAACAGTGAAGATTACGTTGAGGTTTGGGGGTGACCCGTTGAATCTCGCTGATCTTCCGAACGGTGATGCGGAGAAGGCTTACGGGATCATACGGTCGAATATTTCACGTTTCCAGACGCCCTTCTCGACAGGCTACGCGGGGATGGCGCCGGTGATGCCGATGGGCGGTATGGTCCAGCAGCAGCCTCCTCAGATGCAGGGAATTGTCTGCGGTAAGTGTGGGGCGCGGAGTG
>WNGN01005822.1_pt1 | contig 16102 bp, 9 predicted proteins | sample 5400561 | NCBI WGS metagenome assembly WNGN01 (sample SAMN13153379, study PRJNA577476) | soil metagenome | isolation source: 115 cm soil or saprolite under Garry oak tree replicate 2 | place: USA:California | collected 2016-06-15
CTCGGTCGATGAAAGCATCCTGCAAGCAGATGACAACTAACAGCTTCGTATTACGGTTACTGAAATGCAGGCCTGACCACGGTGAGAGTCCGCTGGTCAGGAAAGTAAGTCGGCATTGGAGAGTGGTTTCCCGCCCACGAATGGGTGTTTACTGAACCGAGCAGTAAGACAAGCAAGCGTCTTATTGAACGGATAAACAGTAAGGTAGCGATAGGAAGATCGAGGAGCGTCACCGGTCTCTACGGATGAAGTACAGCTTCGGAAAACTCTCAACTCTAGATTGTTACTTGAGGAGCAAAGGAAGGCAGAGAGCTGCTTGGCAAAAGAAGAGAAAAAAGATCCAGAACGGGAACGCATCCATCGCTTTGTGCAGGCTTGTGGATTGCGCAGAGGGGCACTTGCTCGCCTGCGTGTAGAGGATATCCAACAGTATGAAGATGGCTCCATTTGGATCTCTGTCAACGATCCTGATGACGTTCCTATCTATGAGATTCCGGTTCTGAGAGGCCAGGAACGCGTGGTATTGTCAGCCATAGCAGGCCGTGATCCCGAAGAGCTGATCTTCCCTCACTTGCCACGATCGCTATCACTGCAACCCTTGCGGATCCAATATGCGCGTGCCCTTTACCACCACGTGCTGGCCCATAACGAGCTAGGCTATGGCGAAGAGCAGGTGGTGCGGTACGTGCTGCACGCCCTATGTTTGGAGGAACGCCACATGGATTTGGTCCGGGACTATTTCCTGGGACTAGGCCCCGAAAGGACAAGCAAAAAGAACAGGTGAACTATGGGAAAACGACCAGGAGCCAAATATGCCGCTGTCCAGCGCCTCAACGAGTTGATGGCAGATGGCAAGAAGCGGTCAGATGCTAAAGCAGAGGCAGCTGCGCGTGGTGAGTCGCTGATTGCGTTCACGGATGGCAGAATGCATGCATTTGAGTCCAGAACGAATTATCAAAAAATTGTGATGCGTTTTCTCAACTGGTGCCGCGACACCCAGGATGTACGCGATCCGGCCCGGATCGATGAGCGCGCCGACGAGCTAGCCTCGCTCTATCTAACTGAACGAGTGGCTAAAGACTATAGCGCCTGGACGCTGCAGACGGAACGCTCGGCGCTGCGCATGTTCTTCCAGAATCGCGGGCTGGCGGAAAGCGTTGAACTCCCGTTGCGCAAACGGGAAAATATTAAGCGCTCACGCCGGCCAGCGAAACGTGACAAAAATATCAATCTGGCCAACTGGCAGCATGTGATCCAGTTTTGCCTGGCCTGTGGCTTGCGCCGGGAAGAACTGCGTGATTTGTATGTACGTGATGTCTATGTCCGTCCCAGCGATCAACATCTGGTGGTGCGCGTGGTGAAGGGCAAGGGTGGCAAATGGCGCGAGGTCAAGGTGTTTCTGGGGCGCGAGCAGGGAGTGTTGTCGCAGGTTGAGGGCCGGGAGCACGAGCCGGAGACTCATGTGTTCACGCGGATCTCCGGGTTGCTCGATATCCATAGTTTTCGCCGCCAATTTGCCCAGGACCTCTATGAATTTCTGTCCGGGCGGCCCCTACCTCCGCTAAAGGGCCGATTATCGTCGCCGGACCTGGACAAGGACGCGGCGCTGGAGGTGTCCCACCGTCTCGGGCATAACCGGATTGACATCATTTTTGGTCATTATATCCGTTAGCAGAGTGTAAGCTTACATCTCACCCGCTTCTTACCTACTCTCTATCCAGCAACCTCCCACTCTGTACCCGTTCAAGCTCCGTTCTCTTACCACTTGTATTTGCTATGCTGCTGACAAGGGCAAATGCTGTGCAGATCCACTGGAATGGGAGCGCATCAAGGGCAGCGAAGTGATGAGTGTAGCTTATTACTCAATGAAACAGAAAGGTGCGACAATGACATCACAGCATACGCGAGGGGAACGGGCCTATCAACGAGAAGAACGTCTCCATTCCTGGGGACGAGAGCGGATCGAGCATCCGACACCGCAGTTAACTGATTTGCATCCTGAGCTAGAAAAAATCAGAAAGCACATGGAAGAGGCAATCCGTGAAGCGATAGAAGATGCGAACGCCCCCCGGACGCGCTATAAGGCCAGAGATGGTACATTGTGTTCTACACATGGCGGGAGCTATCACTATGATTTCTTCCTTGAGAGATTGTGGGAACCGAAGGACGATACGCCCGTCAAGATACAGATTGATCCTCATGATCCCAAACGGGTGATCGACGGGACGGTGATCGAAACAGACGGAACGATTATCAGCTTAGCGACGGAGATACCATTGCCTGAGCAGGCGCTGCAACTTATCACTCTCTACGAGGATACAAGCTGGCTCCTGCAACAGCTCCATAATGCAGTGACTGCATTGCAGGAAACGCCTTCCCAGATGGGAGCAAAGACATTTGGGGTCGTAGAATGCATCGATAGTGAGCAACGCACAGGGAAACTGCTCAAAAAAGTTGGCTCATTCGTACCCGATAGCGATCAGCGTAAGGCGATTTGGCGCGTGCTTAACTGCGATATGCTCCGCCTGATCGGTCCACCGGGAGCAGGAAAAACGAAGACCCTCGCCGCGCTGGCCTGGTATTATCTGCGCCAGGGCATGAAGGTCTTGCTACTTGCATACACTAACGTATCGGTGGACAACGCCGTGGCAAGCCTAAAGGAGGTGTGCCATGATACCGGGCACACCGATTGGCTGACAAAACATCGCATTGTGCGCATTGGGAATGCGAGGGACCTGGATGCAGAGATATACCGCGACGTCCTGCATGGTGCGATTGCCGATCAAGAACTGGGCGAGTTAGCCGCAGTACGAGACGAGTTGAGGCAGGAAGACAGCCAGCTTTCTGAGGAGAAGACAGCCGTAGAGCAAACGCTGGTGCATAAGAAAAAAGTGTGGAAGTCGCAGCGTCGACCAATCGCGCATCACCTAGAGGATGCAGAAACGAAGTTAGGCGAAGTCAACGCACGCATCGAGGCGATACGTTCTAACATCGAGCAAGAGATCAAGGCGAAGCAACAGGAGCGTGCTAATGCACAGCTCGCATTGACACCGCTTGAAATCTCGGAGAAGCGGCTCACAGAGCGAAATGATGAATTGAAGAGGTTTCAGCAAATGGTGAGTCGCGAGTTAGCCAGCGTAAGGGAGGAAATTGCGAAAGTTGAAGGGATGAATCGGCTACAGCACTTTATCTACATTCGCCGAAGAACCTACAGTCCAGAAGAAGTCGCGAGGCGTTCGCAAGTACTGGGCTTCGCGGTAAAAGAGAAATATGACCTCGAGGAGGAAAAGACCTATGTGCGACGGCTGCATGAAAGTATAATCGGAATAGGCCGAACGCTCCAGGAGCTGAAAAAGGGGCTAGACGAGATTCAATTCAAGATAATTGAACCACAGGTGACCATCAAAAGGGCCAATGAACGGGAAGCGGAGTTGCGGAAGATCCTGGCAGAGCATCCCAATGCCTTGCATCGGAACCTGCGTGCTCAGCACGAACAGGAACGGGACCGGATTGCTGCTGAACTGAAGCGCGGTGAGTTGGAAATCGGCACCATCGAGCAAAGAATCGAACAGGTTCGTGATCGCTGGGACGAGATCAGGGAACGCCTGGAGGAGATTGAACAGGAGAGCCGTTTGGTGAAGGAGCAAGTGGCGGCCAATGCAGACCTGATAGCTACAACGCTCAGTAGTGTGTTCACAAGTCCCTATCTCAAAGGGCGTTACTTTGACAGCATCGTTATCGATGAGGCTTCAATGGCGGCATTACCCGTGATCCTCGTTGCAGCGGCCCGCGCGACACAGCATGTCTACATCATTGGCGATCCCCTGCAGCTGGCTCCGATTACAGGGCTCAACAATGAGAGGAAATACCCAAAGGCCCGAGAGTGGCTAGGAACAGATATATTCTCCTACCTAAATATCACTTTGGAGCAGGCTGAGCAGGGAGAAAAACAGGCCTTCTTTCTCTCGAACCAATCGCGCATGGATCCGGATATTGCACGCGCCGTCTCGGAGCACATTTATCAAGGGCGGCTAAAGAACCGGGAACGACCTGGATATGTCCGACCGGCGCTGGAGCCGCTATCGGAGAAGGCGTGGCTCATGGTTGATACCGACGATGAACCGACATGCCAGTTCGAGCACCCGGCCAATAGACGCTCAAAATTCAATGAGTATCATATTCATTGTGATCTCCAAACGGTCCAGCGCTTGTTAGATTCGATGCCAGAACTCATGCATGCCGATCGTCCATGTATTGGCATTATTACACCGTATGCGCCCCAGGCGCGCAAAATCCGTGCGGTCGTGTCAGAGCGAGGATGGGACCGGTATGTACGCACGGGGACGATCCATGCTTTTCAGGGACGCGAGTACTTGGCGGTCATTCTCGACCTCGTCGAAGCTCCTCCAGCTGACAAGAAAGAAGATCCAGTCATTCCACGTTTTACGTCTGATGTCTGGGGACACCGAGGAATCGCCACTTCAGCAACACGGCTGATCAATGTCGCGCATTCGCGTGCGCGAGTGAAGCTCATCTACGTGGCGAATGTGCAGTATCATCGCGAGCACAGTAGCGAACGGCATGTGCTCATGAAATTTATCAATGATGGTGTCGCGTCAGGTCGAATGGCCTCTCATGAACTCTGGCAGTAAAAACTTGAGCATCAGTCAAGTAGTTAGGCAGCCTCTGCCCCAGACGTCTCAAGTAAACGAGCGATTATATGCAAGCTATGAACCACCGTGCTGCGGCGCAAGTCAAATAGGTTTTTGCGCAGGCCGCGATAGCGCGCCCGCCGTCCTTGCCATCGCCCAATATGGGCCAAGGCATGCTCAACCGCGATCCGTTCACGTAGTTTGGCACGACCCACCGGGGTGAGCTGCCGCTGTCGTAACTCCCACAGCGCCACCTGGTTCGGACATTCAATCAGGTGGTGTTCCCAACCCAGCTGAAAGGCTGTTTTTGGAAAGCAAGTGCTATTGCGAACCGGACACACCTTGCAGTAAACCGCCAGTTCAGTTGGGGGCTCTCGCACTAACAGGCCACTCAGATAGGCTCGGTCAATGTTCAGTTCGCGCAGCACGCTCCGTTGAACTGCCAGATCGGCGCTGATGGCGTGCATCTGCTGCGAGCACTAGAACAGCCCACTGCCCCTGCCGAGCTGAAGGAGGTAGCTAACGTGTAGCTCTTCAGGAGGCACATTCAATCTTGCAGGCACGACGATACGAACAACAGGCGCCACAATTTCGGCAGCAGTATCAACACGAGCAGGGATTGCGGGGAAGCTTTTTGTCTTCGATATTGCAACGCTGCTCTTTTACTCTAATGATGTTCGCACAGAACGTGAGCAACTCTGGCAGTGTGTATTGGACCAAGACAGCTTCAGGCTTATCAGCGTCTACCTCGCTTTTTTGATTCTCCGTCATGTGGACTGGTCTCTTCGCTATCATGATCAGAAAACTATTGAGGGTTATCTGAACCGAGGAGGACACTTCTTGTGGAGATGAATGATCGGTTCAAGCGTTCTCGCTAGCATTTTTCTCATGGAGATCGTTCCATCAGCTTGTGCCAGTAGTGCTTTTTGCAAATTATACTTAAATATCAATGTTAGAACTCATTTTCCAACAATGAATATTGGTATAAATAAAAACTATCTATCCATTAACAAATCTCAGTAAGTATGCTACAATAACGGTAACTTGGGATGAGAAGAGTTTCTCCTGTACAATGTTGATTTCTCTCGTTGAAGCCGTGTACCTAAGCAGGAAAGACAAGCTCCTTGTAAGTCCATTTTCTATTTTTGCTACTTGTGGGTTAACTCTTCTAAAACGCCTACTTTTGGCTGGCTAGATGGGGATTGCATGATCCAGGACGACTTATGGGCCAATCCAAAAGAAGAGCCTGGTAGCCCTGTGCTACCAAGCAAATCACCCAGCCAATATACTAGAGATAGTAGAGGCTTGGATGATGTTGGGCTTACGAGTACGCTACAAATCCCTGATACCACACTTCATCTAGATCTCCCCCACGATATCATTGAATTCTCTCCACCAAGCAGGGGTCCTTTTCAGTTAAACTCGATCGAAATTGAGGATGATCTATGGACTATTCCCGATAACTCTCAGTTGTTGAGAGAGAAATCAGAAAACGGCTATATTGGTAGCGAACCATCTCCTAATCTTGCATACCCGGCTGCCTCTCAATCTGCTCCAACAGGCATTTCTTTATCAGATAATAAATATGATACTGATACCTCACTTTCATTTGAGATTTTTCCATTAAAGCATGAAGAAGAGATAACGGAGAATGATATTTCACTAAATAGCCTCGAACTACTTGACATCGAGGCCGAACTACTTGCATTAGAGCAGGCAGAAGAACAGTCACAATTGCAAAGAGAAACAGTATTTGTTGGGACAGGTGGCCAAGAGCAGAGAAGAGAAAGGGCCCCAGGTTGGCTTGGCAATTGCAGTGTCCTCTATATTAACTGGGAAGATGAAGAGAAAGCACAACAAGAAGCACTTGAACGTCTGGGATATGCAGGGCATGCTATTAGTGATGCTACACGCGCATTTGTCATACAAACGGCACGCGCAAGTAGCCTTACACGACGCCAAGAACGTCAATACGTCGCGCAGTTGGTTAAAGCTCGCGCATATCTCTTAGGGTTGTCAGATTATCCAAATTTTGATGCCGAGAGAGAGGCTGTAAAAGCAGAGATTGCAGACCTAGAACGGTTTCTTGTCTATAAGATGCAATGGGTAGCGGTGAAAAAAGCGGTTCGCTTTTTGGATCAGGGGATCGAACTTGACGATCTCATTCAGTATGGAATGCTGGGAGTAATACAAGGCGTTCAGGCCTTTGATGCTACTAGAAGCACACGTCTACTTGTTTCCGTTAATTGGTGGGTATTCTCCTGGCTGAATCGCGCTGTAGCCAGCTATAGTCGGCAAATTGTGCTTCCTGTTTATATTCACGATATGCTGATGAAGGTAAAGAGACAATGCATTCTTCTAAATAGGGAACTCGGGCGGCTCCCTACGAATGAAGAACTCGCTGAAGCACTGAACATATCTCCTCAAAAATTAACCGAACTATTACAAGCTGATAAGAAGGTATGCTCTCTCAATCGTTACATAATGAGAGAGCATGCCCATGATGGGTACTCCTTTCAGGCTGTGGAAGATGCGCTCCACGCTGAAGAGGAGTACATGTTTCAAGATGAGATAGAGCTGTCAAGTACAAAGCAAGAGGTCGAAGCCCTGCTCAGTGATCTGAGCCCACGAGAAAGGCAGATCCTCTCACTACGATATGATTTGAATAATGAAATTGGCGGTATGCGGACGCTGGAAGAGGTTGGTCAGGAATTGCATGTAACACGAGAGCGTGTGAGGCAGATAGAGGATAGAGCTTTTCAGAAGATTCTGAGAAAGTTTGTACTTGGCAAAGTAAGGCATCGTAAGCAGCAATCGGAAAAAAGTTATAGCAATGATCATAGTGCAGCTGCATTACTTGCTGACCTCGATCCGCAAGAAAGGCAGGTGATCGAATTGCTTTACGATTTAGATGGCAGTCATGGACGTAACCGGACGCTAGAAGAAGTTGCTTGTCAGCTTCAGATGACGCTGGAGCAGATCAAACGCATTGCAGAAAGGGGGTTCCAAAAAGTGCGCAATAGACTTTTTTAAAAGAGAAATAGCGGTGGGTAATCACAAGAAGCGTATGCACCTATAGTTAAGGTAGAGCGACAACGTAGATGACGTTAGATTTTTTTGCTTCTATAACAGCATGTCCAAGTGATGTTCGTAAGATTGAGAGCTATCTAGAGAGAGCGAGCTCTGAAAGTGACTCCCTGGCACACGTGCTGACAACTCCTTTATTTATGAATCAGGATGCACTCGGCATCATCAGACGCTTTCAGATCGAGCGCGGGAGTAAAATCTGTTTTGACAGCGCTGGATATTATGTTCAGGTTGGCAAGATACAGTATCACGAACTCTACATGAAACTCTTAACATGCTATCGCAACCATCGCTGGGCTGATCGTTACGTACTGCCGGATTATGTACCGTTGTCGAGCGATCCAGATGCGGAAGTTGAAGAGAAAGTACGGCAGACGGTCTATTACTCGTGTCTCTTCTTTCAAGAGATGCCAGACGAATTGAAACCCAAGGCTATGCCCGTAGTGCATGGCCGAACCAGAAAACAGGTTGAGTACTGCCTTGAACACTATCTCACGCTGGGTATAGAGTGGGTAGGTTTCGGCAGTTTTGGTACTTTTGGCAAGAACAATGAGACGAACGTAGCCACTCAATCCGCTGTTGAAAATGCACGACTCGTTGTTGATATAGCAAAGAGGTACGGTTTGAAAGTTCATCTGTTTGGGTTAGGGGCACCCGCATTAGTAGGAATGCTGTACAGCATTGGAGCAGATTCTTTTGACTCGGCATCATGGTTTAAGTCTGCTGGATTTGGGCAGGTACATATGCCATTGGGCCGTGGCTATAACATTACCTACAATAACAGCTGTTCAACAATTCAAAAGGGTATTACCTGGGAGGATTTCACACGCCTCAAAGAGATAACTGGGCACACGTGTCTCTACTGCACCGATTACCAAACTATTGTGAGTCACAAGATGCATCGCGTCGTTCATAATCTCCTTGTTGTAAATGAATCAGTACATATGTTGAACCAGGGCGAATTTGATCGAGCACGCTCTATTTATGAGCAAGGATCAGTAAAGTATAAGGAAGAGTATAAACGATGGCTTCCACGGGTAGTGTAGTCTTTCATTTCGATAAGGCGTTTGCGCCAAATAGAATACTGCATGCATTGAAAGTATTACAGGATGCTGAAATACCCATCTTGGATGGTGCCGTATGGGAATACATGGCCAGTGAACAGAGCATTGATGAAAACCGTTTTGACGAAGCCCGTACGATAGCACAACAGTTAGGATTGGTAGAGGTAACGAAGGAAGGTATTCGTCTCACTCGTCTCGCTCTCGGGCTGCTTGCCAAACGGGACGCAGTACAGTACGATCTGCTTCACGCTCTGTTTTACACTGCCTGGAAACCGGAAAAACCTGCCGAGTTTGGTCGCTCCTGGTTTTATCGCTCCTTCTGTAATATACTTTGGAGCGTACAGGACGTAAAGCTCGATCGAGCCACGCGCTTAACACTTACAGAGCAGTTACTTCACGAAGCACAAATATCCTTTCAAAATGTACCAAATTTTTCAAGCGAAAAACTCTCCGTCGGTATCAAATCGATGGATGGAGCGCAGGCTTGGTTATCTTACTTACAGCCTCCCGTACTCAAGCAAGAGGTCAAACGCATACTCGAATTTAAGCCTCGACAGGCATGTTCGACAGAATTATTTTTGTTTGCCCTGAGCCATGGCCACGCGGTGAGCAGCTCAGAAATAGGAGTAGATTTGTTGCTTTCTCCACAAAGACGTAACGAGATCTGCAAATTATGTTTGCTCAATCCATTGCAGTTTGATCGTATGCTAGATTGGACGTTACCTCTATTTCCCCAGTATATCAGTCAGGGAACGCGTTCTGGCTCATACGGTCGCTTCGTTCGGTTGAAGCAGCTCGTGCAGGCAGACGATCTCGTACAACGGGTTGTAGCAATATAGTCAGAGAGGAATGCACCATGATTGCAGATGAATTAGAGCACTTAGAGGTCGTATTGCAGAAAAAGCCCATCGTAGGCACACAGACCCCTGATGATTTGCTTAACGATCCAGAACGCGTATATCATGGCTACATGGAACACGCTCGCTCGTTTGTCATTCTCGGACGTCTAAGCACTTCCAGTGACGAAGATCAGCCCACGGTGGCGGACTACGAAAAACGCTTGATCAAACTGGTCAAGGAGCAGGGTGCTGCAAAGGGATATATCACAGCTGAATATGGATATGGTAAAACAAGTACAGCTATTTTTATGTGGCAGCGTTGCGAGCAGGCCAACATTCTCTGCGTTCCCCCATTCCAGATTCAACATCTCGACCACCTTATCAGCGCCACCTATGGCTGGGTACGCTTCAAGTTAGCGGGGAGTTATCCTCAACTGGTTTCTGAGGCCGATGCTATCTACCAGCGCAATGTAAAGCGCAGCATCGACGCAGAAGCGAGCGATGAAAGCACACGACGGTTATTGTATCGACTGCGCGACGAGGGACGCTACAATTTGGGGTTGCGCGCATTAGATTATCTCAATTTCTTTGAAGAGATGACAGCGCTTGCCCAAAAAGCCCACTATGACGGCCTGGTGGTCATTGCTGATGAACTCCAGCAGTATCTCGAAACCAATAAATCGCATGATGCACTGCCCGCGCTCTTCAATATAATCCAGGCTCTCATCACGCGTAAGGGCAAGCTCCCGTTTGGACTGATCCTTAGTGTAGCCAGGCAGGATCTGGGTGTCATGAATGATCTTCGTAGTGATCTAGTACAGAGGCTCAAAGAAGATAAATTGGCGCTTGATCTCGGCATTATCTACAATCAGACCTTTGCACGTGACCTCTGGGATCAGCTTGCGCGAGAATTGCGCTTTGAAGCGATCAAGGACGAGATCGTTCTACCCGAAACACTGGAGGCGTTAGGACAGATCTCTGCACGAGCCGATCTCGCGAACGGGCCGCGCACGGTCGTAGATGTTTTCAGACTAATGAGTAGCCGTTACAAAGAGCAGAGAGGACGCAGCGAACCATTCAGCCCTATCGACCTGGTGGATGGGTTTCTGAGAGGAGATATCAGCTACGATAACACAGGACTGCTTCAACGCGTGGTGAACGAGCATCTTGCTCAGCACTTCGTGCAAAAAAATCCAGACTACCAGCGGGCCATTAAATTGATGGCAGCCTTTCCGATAGGTGGCCTATCTCAGCATCTTTTCGACAAATATCAAGTCCGACACGCAATTGAAGATCTGACCGAAGAGGCGCGCGGAGACATTGTCACGTTTGCTGGCGGTGGCTACGATGCACAGGGGCAACTACGCGAGACACATGCACTCCTGGTGGGCCTGGAAGATCGCAGAATCAACACAGATTGGCTTACGACTACTATGCGAGAGTTCACCCGTGGTTACCATGAACAAGCAGCTCATGTACGCGAACTGGCGGTAAATGGCTTCCAGCAGCTCCTGAAAAGTGACATCTTCAAGGACGGCAATTGGAAACTGATACTTAGTTTGGAGAAGCTACTCACACAGAATCGGGCCTATATTTTTGAGGGCGCATTCACAACGACCCGCAAACATTATCCTGAGCGGCATCTCCATGCCCATATACTCCTTGAGGATGAGCATGTGAGCGATACCGCTATCGATGGAGATGTCGCACTCAATTTTCGGCTGATGTTCCACAGTGACCAACCTGAGCACCTACGTCTCACGCTGAACGGACTGATCACGAGCGAAGAGGATAAAACAACAACTTTTTTTCTTAACATGAGTCATCACAGTGGTATGTCATACTATGGAGATCTCAATACGACACTTGGTCAGGTTGTTGCACCCTCAACGATTAATCCGATATTGCTCTTGAGTCTCTATGCCTATCTGGATCGAAAACGCGAAGTCGGTGCTATGCCTAAAGATGCAGATGAAATGATCCGCAGCAATTTCCAACCGCTTTTGCTCGACCACGCTTTACAAGAACTCTTTAATGCTGATATCGGGAAGAGCGCCAATAATGCCAAAGGTGCTCGCATCGTGGAAGAAGTGGTGAAGCGACAGCTAGAGACGGATTATCCAGAGTACAAAACATTGATGACAAGTTCTCAGTGGAAACATGCTCTACGGGATTACCGAGATGCTTTGGGAAAGCTCTCCACATCGGCGGAACGTCAAGGCAAGCAGCTCTATGACAAAAATAAACAAGACCTAGCAAAACTATTCGGGCGCACAACTCCCGCAATAGACACGTTCGTCAGCAATAATTCACTCCTCATCAAAAACGAGGGAAGTGGTTGGAGGTTTACGCTTCATCCACTCGAGATACGTATTCTCAATCAGATCAAGGGCAGTATCCTGAGCGAACCCTCTCGTGCAGGAAAACCTCGACCATATATTACCTATGAAGTCGCGCTTGCACGAGCAAAAGAGGCTGGATATCGAGAGGAAGAAGTGCAAGAGGTCATAGAAATGCTAGAGATACGGGGCTTGATCACGTTGGATACCAAACGCACAAAGCTCATCGAGGAAGTTGCGCGTGTGCCACAAGTTGAGGAGTTGCGGACAGCCCTTAAAGAATATGAGGAAAAGCTCTCCTCCCTTATAGTAGCTCTACCAGAAAATCTACAATTGAGCGAGTGGACAACAGAAAGCGCTTCTATTGAACGCATCATTGAGAGTTGTGTGCGTACGCCAGATGAGCAGAAACAGAGCAACCTGGAATTCACGATTAAGAAGCGTCAGCAGGGGCTGAACATGCTCATGCAGACAGAAATAGCCCGGCTGGCTGATACTCTTCGGCCTCGTGTACAACGAAGCATCGCAAAATCAATCAAGACCGAAACGCTCGACAAACCTTTGAGTGACGGTTTGTTCGCAGACCAGTTGAATACTCAGCGACTTAATCTTCTGAAAGACTATCAAGAGATCGCCGATCGCCTTGAGAAACTGGAGAAACAGATACGCACGTTATACGATTCTCTCCCCCATGTTTCTTTGTCAGCTATCGAGGTAGCCCGCTCAATAGAGCAATACAAACGCATACAAAAAGATTTGCAGCAGCCACAAGAACGCATGGCACAGGTCGGGGAAAACATACAATATTATCATCAGGCACGACAACTGTTGATGCAAGCCCAAAGCCTCCAGCAACGATTAGAGAACGCCCCAGCTGATATTGCCATGCCATTCGTTAATGCTTTACAAGCATGGTCCTTGCAGGTGACCAGCGAACTTAGTAGCGTAAAACTCGGCGGTCTCAAACGGGAACCTCAGTGGCGTGAACAGTTCGAAAGCATCGAGCGAGAGTTTACCCAGCAGCTTAAAGAAGAAGAGGTGCGCTTCATAAGCATACAAGAAAACTATCAAACTTTTCTTCACCATGCGTTTCCCTATGTGAGAATCTGGCCTGACATTGTCTTCAATGCAACCCAGCCCCAAGATAGTTATAAGCGTTTATGGGAGGGAGTACACAATGCGTTTGCTGAGTGGCCTAGACAACCTTCCTCAATCGGAGCGTTCCGCTACGCACACCCGGCTTACTGGCTTACTGGCAGAAATTGGGAAATACATTGAAACAACTAAGAAGTGGGTGGAGTCAGTTTCGAGTCCAGACTTCATCGAGCCCGTTGTTAAACGAGGGACAACAGAAGCTGCCGAGACGGTATTGCACAATGTCGTGGCGAACATCACTAAGCTCACCGAGCATATACCAGAAGTGCATACGCTTATTATTGCTGATGAACAGCGCGTACTGGCCGCTAAACTATCAACCGAAGAAATAGCAATGATGGCCTTGCTACGTGAAGTAGCACGGGAAGGCGACGGGATTGATGGGGTCGAATTAGGGCTATTATTTCAACGTCTCAGAGGTTCGCAAACTGCCAATTGGCAATCCCTTGCAAGCCTGTACTCTAAACAGAGATTAAGTGTAAAAGTAGCTCCCACCGAGTACGAGTAAGAATTGCCTGGGATGATATGTAAGTAAAACGAAGGATAGTGTTGATGAGCGTTCAATGTAGTCAAGAGAATGCATATACGCTACAACCGGAGCGAATCTCTTATGTAAAGCATTCTACGAATGCAACCATTGCACAAGAGGAAAGCATATGGCCTACACTTTCGGTGGAGATGGCACAGGAATGCCATCTCTCATCGGTGAAAGAGTTAGCAGAACGGCATAAGCGTGAGCTCGGATTCGTCAATAGGGAAATATTACGCAAAGCCATTGAGGCCCGATCAATCCTTGTTGTCCCGGTAGGAGAAGAGGAACCTGCACTTCTGGCTGGTATGGTACATTTCTACATACGGCGTGATAACGTTGTGGCGCTGTACAGTATTGCCGTTGTAGAGGCATATCGAAGGAGAGGGATCGGACGTTTGTTATTCAATGAGCTGGTAAATATCACCCGCACATCGGGAAAGACCCAAATCCGCTTAAAGTGTCCTGCTGATCTCCCTGCTAACCTCTTTTATCAACGTTTGGGACTTGAGTTGCTGACGGTGGAGCCAGGAAAGCGTCGTCCACTAAATGTGTGGGTGTACGCGGTAGAGAGTTAGTCATCGCCAAAGACCTCAGGAGAGAGAAGAATGATAGAAACAATTCCTGGTGGCATCCAGCATCCACTTGTAGCGTTGCTACGCGATATATTAAAGCGTCTAGCCTCCTTCCTCTCTGACGTAGAACCGCGTCACGATTTGCTGGCATCCTCCCTACGTCGTGAGATGCAGATGATGTTGCACACAATGCCCTCGGAATCCCCTTTTCGGCCTTTCATGCTCTCAAGCTGTCAGATGATACTGCAGCTAGGCCCAAAAACGCTGGCAGGATTTCTTGGCAAGCAGGGACTCCCGCCCGCCCGCTTTTTGAGCGAACCACCACCATCTTTTGATTGTGCTCTTGTTCCTGTTGGCGATGATGTAGGAGGTAGCGGTTTCATCTGGTACTTTGCCGATAGCCTCACACCGAGTAATATCTATTATCTCCTGGCCCATGCATACGGGCATTTGGCTCTGGGCCATCTACGTAAGGGGGATCGCTACAGCCACTACGATGTGCTATCCGCCCTAAGGTCACCCTCGGGGCCGGCACGCCGATGGGATCAAGCAGTACAGCAGCTGCAACCCCTCTGGTTCCAACCACTTGCAACCATTAATATGCCACTGGTTGAGGACGTTCATGAGTGGAAGCTAGCGGGAGTGGTACAAGCTTTTGAGCGTTTGTGCAACAATCAGGTCGACGACGTGGCGCTACTTACCCAAGCGTTTGTCTCACACTACGATACTCATCTCCTTCACGTTGATTTTGACCTGGAGCGTGATGCACAACTCTTTCCTCATCAGAAGCGAGGGGCGGCAGAGTTGGCCGTACGCCTTCAGAAATTAGGAGTTGCGCTGCTTGCTGACTCTGTGGGACTGGGCAAGACACGAACGACCGCCACACTCATCAAAATCTTGCGCCAGCACGAACTCCTCAAACAAGCCGCTGTACTGACACCTAGCAAACTAGCGCGTAATTGGCGCGAGGAACTCGCCAAATTGCATCTCACGGTTGGAACTCCAGGGGATAAGAATGCTGATGTGGTGATTGTAAACAAGGACAAGTTTAAGCGTCTGGATCGCGCTGAGGCAAGAGAGCAGGTTCGCGGATGTGATCTTCTAGTGATAGAAGAGGCACACCAGGACATGCGCAATAGCAAGAACAAGTTTTATCGCAATATCCGCGAGGTGGCCATCGACAAGTACGGGCTTCTGGTCACGGCGACGCCCTGGAATAATCGGCGTGGCGACATTTTCACAATGCTTTCCCCTTTCGCGGCAAATACCCGTGGGAAAGAACGGCCTGCGCATATCTTTAGCTGTTTCTCTCAAGCATTTCAGGCTGGTCTACAGACGTTTGAACAAGATACGCAAATTTTTCGTCAGGTGTATAACTTCACCACACTGCAGCGAACCCGTCGCCAACTGCGGGAGAGTGGTGATACAACGGTCTTCTACGCCCAACGGCGTCCACATCTCGTCGAGGTCGCCTATACTCCAGAGCAGCGTAAAGCTTTTTCCACGCTACTCGATAAAATCGAAGAGTTGCGCCTCCCCCACTTTAACCCGCTTCGTTACTTGCCCCCAGCGGATAGCGGCGCTAATCATCTCTCTGGGATCCACCGCTTTACCCTGCTTAAGCGGGCCGAAAGCGGTATGCAAGCATTCTCGCGCTCCCTTGCGGCGCTCGCCGAGAAAGCCATATCCCTGCGAAAGGAATTGGAAAGCGTTGAAAACAATGAAGTCGCGGTCGCACAGTGGTTAAAGCAAAGGTACAATGTCGAGGAGCAGGATACTGAGGAGGAGTTCGACTGGGAAACTACTACTGGCCTCCTTCCGCACACTAGAGCAAGAATGAAAAAGATTCGCCAGATCATAGA
>WNGN01011507.1_pt1 | contig 16095 bp, 13 predicted proteins | sample 5400561 | NCBI WGS metagenome assembly WNGN01 (sample SAMN13153379, study PRJNA577476) | soil metagenome | isolation source: 115 cm soil or saprolite under Garry oak tree replicate 2 | place: USA:California | collected 2016-06-15
TGGCGATCGCCCCGCGGACACGACACCTGCGCATGAGATTCGTCTTCGCGATGTCACGTTCGCGTACCCTGGGGGCGCGTCGACTCCTCCCGGCACCGGCGCGCCCGTGCTGGAGCACTTCGATCTCACGATTCCCGCCGGCTCGTCGCTCGCCATCGTTGGACAGAACGGTGCCGGCAAGACGACCATCGCAAAGCTGCTGTGCCGCTTGTACGATCCGCAGTCAGGCGCGATCGAGATCGACGGCGTCGACATTCGCGAACTGGATCTCGCGTCGTGGCGCTCGCGCGTCGCGGCCGTGTTCCAGGACTTCATCCGCCTCGAGCTGCCGCTGCGCGACAACGTGGCGCCGGCAGGCGCGCCAGACGATGCTGTGCGCGCCGCGCTCGAGTCGGCGGGAGCGGCGAACCTAGCCGCACTGGACACCGTGCTTGCCCGCGGGTACGACGGCGGCACCGACCTGTCGGGCGGCCAATGGCAGCGCGTCGCACTGGCCCGAGCGCTGGCAGCCGTCACGCTCGGCGCCGGCGTCGTGCTGCTCGACGAGCCGACCGCGCAGCTCGACGTGCGCGGGGAAGCGGAGATCTTCGATCGCCTGCTCGCCGCGACGCGGCATTGCACGACCATCCTGATCTCGCATCGCTTCTCCACGGTTCGTCATGCCGATCGTATCTGCGTGCTCGAGCATGGCCGGGTGATCGAGCTCGGCACGCACGACGAGCTGATGGCGCTCGCCGGGCGCTACCGGACGATGTTCGATCTGCAGGCGCAGCGCTTCATCGTCCCGGATGAAGAATTGGGTACTACGTATGACGTCCTCGCCTGATCGAGATCGCGCGCCCGGGACGCCCGAGACGATTGACCCGCTGCCTCCCGCGCTGTCGTCGATGTGGCGGTTGTGCAAGCTGGGGTATCGCCACGAGCCGCGCTTGATGGTCGCGGCGCTCGTATTGTCGCAGCTCGCCGCGTTGCCCGATGCCCTCCTCGCGTTGTGGTTGATGCTGCTTGGCAAAGGAATCCTCGAACACAGACCCGGCATGGTTCAGGGCGCGGCGATTGGCCTCGGCCTGTCGGCCGCCGCGACGTGGTTTCTCCGCACGGTCAGTACGCGCGTGCAGCGCCGCTTCCGCGACAAGGTGACGATCACGCTCGAGTCGCACGTCGCCCAACTGCAGGCATCTGTCGCCACGGTCGCGCATCAGGAACGCCCCGAATATCTCGATCGGCTGTCCATGCTCCGCAATCAGGTGTTCGTGCTCGACCACATGTACATGTCGCTGTTTTCCACGCTTGGGTGGATCCTGCGGCTGGGCGTGACGATGGCGCTGCTGGCGTCGATACACCCGGCGCTCCTCCTGCTCGCGGTGTTCGCGGTCCCGACCGTGTTGACGTCGACGTGGCGCCCCGAGGTCGAGAGATCCGCGCAGGAACGTGGAGCACAAACCAATCGGCTGGCACGTCACCTGTTCACCATTGCCACGACCGCGCCGCCCGGTAAGGAAGTGCGTGTCACCGGCATTGGAGAGCGCCTGGTCACAGACCGCCGTGCCGCGTGGGAGCGCTGGTACGGACCTGTGGCGACCGCTCGGTGGGGCTCGGCGTTGTGGCACGCGCTGGCGTGGGCGATATTCGGTTTTGCGTACGTCGGCGCGGTCGTGTTCGTCTCGTCCGGCCTGGGCGCGCCGGCCGGCGCGGTGTTGCTGGTGCTCGCCGCAGGTGCGCGTCTGTCCGCGTACATCGGCGCCACCGTCGGCGAGATTGGATTCCTTCGTGGATTTTGGATGGACGGCTCGCGGCGGCTCGCGTGGCTCGAGGACTACGCCGCCTCCGTCGCGGCGTCGGGCGATCTGCCGGTTCCCACAGTGTTGCACCGCGGTATCCGACTCGACCACGTGTCGTTCGCGTATCCCGGCACGTCACGCGTTGTTCTGGACGATGTGTCGGTGACCCTGCCGGCGGGCGCGGTCGTCGCCATCGTCGGCGAGAACGGCGCCGGCAAGACGACGCTGGTCAAGCTGCTCGCGAAGATGTACGAGCCGTCGTCTGGTTCGATCCTCGTGGACGACACGCCGCTGGCGCGCCTGCCGGCCGTCGAGTGGCGGGCGCGTCTCGCGGGCGCGTTCCAGGATTTTTTCCGCTTCGAATTCCGCGCGGGGCACACGGTCGGTTTGGGCGACGTCCCCCGGCTGGACGACGAGCCCGCAGTGCTCGCGGCTGTCAATCGCGCCGGCGCCGGCGACGTCGTCACCCGTCTGACGTCTGGACTCAACACGCAGCTCGGTCCGACGTGGCCGTGCGGAGTCGAGCTATCGTTTGGCCAGTGGCAGAAGCTCGCGCTGGCGCGTGGCTTCATGCGCGACCAGCCGCTGCTGCTGGTCCTCGACGAACCCACCGCCGCGCTGGACGCGGAGACGGAGCACGCGCTGTTCGAGCGCTACGCCGCAGCAGCGCGGGGCACCGGCGAGAGCGACAGCGGCCGCGTCACGATTCTCGTCTCCCACCGTTTCTCGACGGTCCGCATGGCCGATCTCATTGTCGTGCTCGATGGGGCCCGGCTCGTGGAGGTCGGCACGCACGATGAGCTGATGGCCAAGAGCGGTCAGTACTCGCAGCTATACAGCATCCAGGCCGCCGCTTACCGCTGACCACCTAAACGCGGATCTTCGTGTATGCTGAGCGCAACAAAATGGGAGTAAGTGATGGACGGTTTTGCGTCTAGCGGGAGGTCTGCTTGGATCTGCAACGCATGCTCCAACGGCCGTGCGCGATGCTCGCCTTTCTCTTTGTCGGCGCTGTATTCGTTGTCTTTCCCGCCTCCGCGAGTGCGCAGGCCCAGCCCCACACGCAATCCCTCGACGGACTCTGGCTCACGGATGGTTACGGAGAGCTGATCGAGTTTCAAGGGGATGAGCTGCGCTGGTTTGAGATTACGCAGGTGAGTTGTGTACCGGCGGGCAAGGCGACGCGCAAGAGTGGGGCGGGCACGGACAATGAAATTGTGTTTGTGGATGAAGGTGCTGTGGTCCGCGTGACGCCGGGGAGCTCGCCGGACACACGCTGGCTGCACGAAGACGGCAGCGTTTCGAACATTTTGCTGCGGCGAACCGATTCGAGGCCGCAGGTCTGCGGGCGGACCGTGGCGGATACGCCGATGACGAATTATCAGGTTTTCTGGGAAACGTTTGCGGAGCACTATCCCTTTTTTGCGCTGCGCAAGATGGACTGGCTGGCGGTGGACAAGAAGTTTCGGCCGCAGGTGACGCCGGATGAGATTATCGAGAAGCAGTATGTGCGCGGCGGGTTGCGGGACTACTGCAACAAGCAACTGCAGTTCGGGATGCTGAATTCCTCGGTGGGCTACCTGCGCATTCATTCGTTCAGCGGCTATTCCGAGGATAAGGAGTTCGCGAAACAACTGGAGGCGCTGGAGAAGGCGCTGGACGCGATTTTCAAGGATGCGGCCAAATGGACGGGCTTCGTAATCGACGTGCGGATTAACGGTGGCGGTTCCGACGTCTTCGGTATCTCCATCGCCTCGCGCCTCGCCACACAAGACTACCTTGCCTATTCCAAGGTCACCCGAAACGACATTCACGATCCAGACCATCGCACACCGCCGCAGCCCGTCATGGTTCACGTCAGCCAGCGACCGGGCTTCCGCGGTCCGGTTGTGTTGCTTACCAGCGCGGACAGCGTCAGCGCAGCGGAAACATTTACCATGGCCGTTCTCGACCGCCAGCCTCATGTCAGCCGCGTGGGGGCCAATACCCAGGGAGTGTTCTCCGACGTTTTGGGGCGCAAACTGCCGAACGGATGGAGCTTCGGACTGCCCAACGAGATTTATCTGACCAAGGACGGAAAGGCTTTCGATGGGCCGGGTGTGCCGCCGGACATCGAGCTCCCCATTTTCCCCGCTGAAGACCTTGCCAACGGCCGCGATTCCACGCTCAACAAGGCTCTGGAACTCTTGGCCTCAAGAAATGAATAATCTGCGCATACGAAGGGAGTTCGCTCTATCATCCCGAAGCGGTACCCGTGCGCCCTTTCCTTCGCACTCTCGAGGGAGTCTGATGAAGCCAATCCACTGCGTTCGCATGTTGACCTTACTCGCTCCTTTGCTCGGCGCTCTGCTGTTCGTGGAAACTTTGTCGGCCCAGACCTCCGCGCCTCCGCCTGTCCCGCAGGCTGCGTTGCCGAGCGAGACGCCGGCCAAGTTCCAGCCCGTAACTGACAGCTTCGATTACATCAGACGCGACGTGATGATCCCCATGCGGGATGGGGTGAAACTCCACACGGTCATTCTTGTGCCCAAGGGCGTCAAGGGCGCTCCGATCCTTCTTACCCGCACGCCATACAATGCCACTGAGCAGACCAGCCACTCTGCAAGCTCTCATCTCGGCCCCGCCCTGAGCGGCTACGACAACCCCACCGAAGTCATCCTGGAAGGCGGCTACATTCGCGTGGTCCAGGATGTGCGCGGCAAGTATGACTCCGAAGGCGACTACGTGATGAATCGTCCCCTGCGCGGGCCGTTGAACCCCACTCCTGTCGATCACTCCACCGACACGTACGACACGATCGACTGGCTCGTGAAAAACGTCCCGGAAAGCAACGGCAAAGTCGGCATTCTCGGCATTTCCTACGACGGCTTCACGCCTTTGATGGCGCTCATCAATCCGCACCCGGCGCTCAAGGTGTCCGTGCCGATGAATCCCATGGTCGACGGCTGGATGGGCGACGACTGGTTCCATTACGGCGCCTTCCGCCAGCAGAATATGCCCTACATCTACGAACAGGAAGCCACGCGCGACAACAGGGCCAAATGGTGGACTAGCCACTTCGACGATTACGACGAGTTCATGCAGGCGGGGTCCGCCGGCGAGCTCGGGCGCCTCCATGGACTCGAGCAAGTCGGATTCTGGCGCAAAATCCTCGAACATCCCAGCTACGACGCCTTCTGGCGCGCCCAGGCCATGGATCAGATCCTGGCGGCGCAACCCCTGAAGGTCCCGGTGATGCTGGTCGACAGCCTCTGGGACCAGGAAGACATCTACGGTGCAATCGCCGTCTACAAAGCCATCAAGCCAAAGGACACCGGCAACGACAAAGTCTTCCTGGTCATGGGCCCTTGGCATCACGGCCAGGAGATCGGCGATGGCGGCGCCCTCGGCGCCTTGAAATTCAACAGCGACACCGCTATCTACTTCCGCCGGGAGATCCTCGGACCTTTCCTCGCGCAATATCTCAAAGACGGTGCACCCAAAGCCGATCTCCCTACCGTCTCCGCCTTTGAATCCGGCACCAACACCTGGCGGCGATTGCCCTCCTGGCCCGCCGGCTGTGCCAGCGGCTGCAGCGTCCGGCCAACGCCGCTCTATCTCACCGCCGGTCTCAAGCTGAGTTTCACTCCGCCCAAGTCCGGCGACGCGGCGTTCGACGAATACGTATCTGACCCCGCGAAGCCCGTGCCTTTTCGCGCGCGCCCCAATCAGCCTATCGGCTACAGTGGCGGTCTGACCTGGTCCCAGTGGCTCGTAGACGACCAGCGCGAGGCGTCCGGCCGCCCGGATGTAGCGGTGTTTGTTTCCGACGTACTGACGGCGACTCTGAAGATAAGCGGGCAACCGGTCGCCAATGTGCTCGCCTCCACCAGCGGCACGGACTCCGACTGGGTGGTCAAGCTGATCGACGTCTATCCCGATGAAGTAGCCGGCCAGCCGTCGCTCGGCGGCTACCAGCTGATGGTTTCCGCCGACGTCTTTCGCGGGCGCTATCGCGAGAGTTTTGAGACTCCCAAACCCATCGCTCCCGATAAGCCCCTGCTCTACCGCTTCAATCTGCCCACGGCGAACCACGTCTTTCTGCCCGGTCATCGCCTCATGGTGCAGATCCAGTCCAGTTGGTTCCCCCTCTACGACCGCAATCCGCAGACTTTTGTACCGAACATCTTCTGGGCTAAGCCCGGGGATTACCGCAAGGCCGTGCAACGGATCTACCACACGCCCGGCGAGGATAGCTTCATCGAATTGCCTCTGGTCGTGACGCCCTGACGCCACTCGCGGGCCGGCAGACACTAATTCGCCTTCTCCAAAAAGTACCATCCAACTTTTTTACCGTGATCCCGCAGCTCCGATTGCGCGTTAGGGCTCTTCCGGGTCTCCGCTTCCGCTTCTAATCAAATCTTCTCGCTAGCTGCCCAGGCTGCGGTGGCCCTCCTGCGCACGCTCGGGCGCGGTCGAGCAGGAGTTCGCGTTCGCGTGCGTTGCGCGTGAGCGATGCGGCGCGCTCAAACTCCGCGCGAGCCTCATCGGTCCGGCCGAGCTTTGCAAGAAAGTCGCCGCGGACGCTGGGCAAGAGGTGATACGTCTTGAGCGACGGCTCGGAGGTCAGCGCGTCAACGAGCTCGAGCCCCGCTGCCGGACCGAAGGCCATGGCGAGCGCGACCGCACGATTCAGCTCGACAATAGGCGAGGGCATGAGCTGGGCAAGCGCCTCGTAAAGCGCCGCGATGCGTCGCCAGTCCGTTTCCCCGGCTGTACGCGCGCGAGCGTGACACGCGGCGATGGCGGCCTGGAGCGCATAGGGCCCGAGGGCGGCTCCGAGTTCCTCGGCGCGCTCAAGCGCAGCCAGACCACGACGGACGAGGAGTTGATCCCAGCGCGCACGATCTTGATCCAGTAACAGGATGGGCTCCCCCAACGCGCCGATTCGCGCGCCTGAGCGCGACGCCTGGATCTCCATGAGTGCGACAAGTCCGTGGACCTCCGGCTCCTCGGGAACGAGCCCGGCCAGGATACGCCCGAGACGCAACGCATCTTCGCAAAGGGCAGGGCGCATCCAGTCCTCGCCGGCCGTGGCCGAGTAACCTTCGTTGAATATCAGGTAGATGACCTCCAGCACCGACGACAAACGCGCGGCAAGGTCGGGCCTGCGGGGGACCTCGAAGGGGACGCGCTTTTCGGCGAGGGTTCGCTTGGCCCGCACGATGCGCTGGGCGACGGTCGGCTCCGGAACGAGGAAGGCGCGCGCGATCTCGTCGGTGGTTAGACCACCGAGCAAGCGCAGTGTGAGCGCAACGCGCGCCTCCGTGGAGAGGATCGGATGACAGGAGATGAACACGAGACGAAGCATGTCGTCGCCGATGTCATCATCGATCGCCCTGTCGAAATCTGCCACGGCCATCTCCTGCCGGGCCTGGAGCTCGCCACCTAGCTCCCCGTGCTTGCGCTCGAGGAGATTGTTGCGGCGCCAGAGGTCGATCGCGCGATGCTTCGCCGTGGCCATCAGCCACGCGCCTGGGTTGTCCGGGACGCCCGACTCCGGCCACTGCTCGAGCGCGGCGACGAGAGCGTCCTGCGCGAGCTCTTCGGCCAGACCGACATCGCGCACAATCCGCGCGAGACCGGCGATGATCCTGGCGGACTCGATCCTCCAGACCGCCTCGATGGCGCGATGTGTATCGGTAGCCGTCACGGCTACCCATCACACCATCTTCAATCCGCCGGCGCAAGTCGAGGCGCGCCGAGACTACTTCTTCGCGGCCATCCTTACGGACAGACGCTTCTATCGCTGAGGAGGAAAATCTTCCGGCCCGAAGATCTGGCGAATTTCGGTTTCGCCCTCCCAGCCTGGCCAGTGTTTCCTGTGAAGTTCCATGAAGCGCAACGCTCCTTCGATCGCCTCTTTCTTCGACTTCAACTCAAAGACCGCATACCCGCCAACGACTTCCTTGGCCTCGGTGAAAGGCCCGTCGATCGCGGCTACCTGCCCTCGAGAAAGACGGACGCGCGTGCTCACCGCGGTTGGGGCCAGCCCGCCGCTTGCGACCATCGTGCCGGCTTTGGCCGCCTCTTCGCTGAGCTTCGCTATCGCGTCCATGAGTTCCTTGGGTGGGGGGCCCGAGTTCTCGGCGTGTTTGACCAGCATCATGAATCGCATCGTTCTATCTCCTTTTAGTTTCAGATTGGGAGCCAAGTTTCTGGACGGCGTCTGCCGGCTGAACCCGGGCTCTACTTACGCGTCGAACAGGAGGCAGCAAGATCGACAGGTTCCGCAATTTTTTTGGACCGATCTGCCGATGCCGCGATGGGTGCCGGCAGCCGTCATAGCTGACGGCCACGCCATCCTCAATCCGCCAGTGCAAGCGGGCGTGCGCCGCAACTACTTCTTCGCGGCTTTGCTAAGCTGCTCGGACTGGGCGCGCAGGCGCTCCTCCTGCTCCCTGAGCTCGGGAGTGAACTCGGGACCAAAGTCCGCCGCCTCGAACACCCGACGTATTTCGACCTCGGTCTCCTCGTTGTGAGGATTGGGGCAGCGCTTCAGCCACTCAATGGCCTCTTCCATCGACCTCACCTGCCACAGCCAGAAGCCGGCGATCAACTCTTTCGTCTCCGTGAACGGCCCGTCGATCACCGTTCGGCTCCCGCCGGAAAACCGGACGCGGACGCCCTTCGAGCTCGCTTGGAGCCCCTCGCCCGCGAGCATGATGCCGGCCTTCACCAGCTCTTCGTTGTACTTCCCCATTTCGGCAAGGAGCTTCTGGCTGGGCAGGACGCCTGCCTCGGAGTCCTTGCTTGCTTTGACGATCACCATGACGCGCATCGGAACGTCTCCTTTTGGTCTTGTATTTGAAACTCGGGCTTCCCGCCGGCCTCGACCGGCCGGACCTAGCCTCTACTTACACGTCGAACGAGCCGCGGCCATTTCGACAGGTCCAAATATCCTTTTTTCGGAAGCATGGATTCAGCTTCGTCAATCCTTTGCCTTCATCCGCGAAAGTGTCCTGCATCAACATGTCTCAGAAAATGACGAGAAGCAGCGGCCAGCATGATACCAACATCGGGAGGAGACCTTGCAACAACCGCCCGTGATCAAAGGCACAGGTCTGCAAAGCTTGCCAGGCCGCCAGGACGACGCAGGGCAGCACCCCCAGCGCCTCCCCCGCGGCCGCGCCGAGGAGATGACTCACCTGGACAGCGCCGCCATCCAGCCCGCCAAGCAGCATCGCCAGCCCCAGCCCAACGATGGCCGCTCCCGCGCTTGGTCTAACCCTCTGAGATTGTCTCTGCCTTGTCATATCCCCCTCCTGAACTGCTATTTCCTCCTGTCTACTTGTATGTCGAACGAGGGGCAGCCGGATCGACAGGTTTAGTCCCCTTTTTTTGGACGTACTAGTTCAGCGCTGGCGACGTTTGAGTTTGACCGTGGGAACGGTGTTGAAGCATTTATGAGATAAGTTGTAGTTCAGCGCTGGCGACGTTTGAGTTTGACCGTCTCCCGGTCGTCTTCTGGCTGAATTGTCGCCACTCGGAAAAGGAACTAGAGCGTAGGCAGGGAGGTTGCAGTCAGCAGTGGGGGACAAGAAGGGAAAACGCAGGGGGCCCGATGCAAAAGATTTCAGGACGCAAGCCGGCACGTCGCGGTCGGCGATCGGGCCTTCCACTCGAAGGCTTAGTCTTTCTTTGCGCTAACATCAATGGGGTGAACCCCTCTGGTGAGACAAATTCTCTGGGCACAGTGACGGAACTTCCCTAGGCGTTCCGGAGGCCCCGAAAGCACTCAACTGCTGCCTCTTTGCATTCTCAGAGCGAAGGCCGACAGAATTCCTGGAAATCTAACAGTCTGGGGAGGGAACCTGCAACGACGGAGAGGAACTACAGGAGGAGTATGCTGGAAAGGTGTCCCATATCTAGTCGTGGCCCGCGGCCTTTTTCATCCAACCCTGTGCAGGCACCGCACTGACTTTTCCAGCGGCCGGGTTTTCTTGGAAAGAATACTCTGGGACAATTTTTCATCCAACCCTGTGCAGGCACCGCACTGACTTTTCCAGCGGCCGGGTTTTCTTGGAAAGAATACTCTGGGACAATTTTCTTGATCTTGGCACGAACCGGCGCCGCCCCATCGATCGACATGGATGCGCGGAGCTCGTCCAGTTCGCGGCGCAAATCCGGCCAGTTTCGTAATGCCCCATTGGTCCGCTTGATTTTCTCGCAAGAGGTGGGCAGCACTTTTTCGTGCTCATAGAAGAGCTCTTCCTTGAGCTTTTCCCCCTCACGCAAACCCGTAAAACGGATTTCCACGTCCTGCTCAGACTTGCCGGAAAGCCGAACGAGGCTCCGAGCCAAGTCTAAAATGCGCACAGGCTCGCCCATGTCCAAAACGAGAATATCGCCGTGATCTCCGATTGCAAACGCCTGCAAGACCAAGGCTACAGCCTCGGGCGTAACCATGAAGAAGCGCTTGATTTCGGGGTGAGTTATCGTCAGTGGCTGGTGCTTGCGAAGCTGCTCCTTCAGCACAGGAATCACGCTGCCACTCGACCCCAACACATTCCCAAATCGAACGGACGCGCACCGCATACCGTTTGTCGGACGCGAGGAAATGATGAGTTCGCCGATTCGCTTGGTGGCACCCATGATGCTGGTCGGGTTCACGGCCTTATCCGAGGAAATCAACACAAAGCTCTTGCAACCCGCTTCCTCCGCTAGATTCAGCACGCTCACCAGGGCCAGCACGTTGTTCTTTACAGCCTCATGGGTGTTCAACTCCATCATGGGTACATGCTTGTAGGCGGCTGCGTGAAAAATGATTTCCGGGCGGAACTCCAGCAGCAAGCTGCGTAGGCGCTCCGAATCGCAGATATCTCCGACTCGATAGGCCACTTCCGCGCCATTTGAGCGGCCGTCAAGACCAAGGCGCAAGAAGAACAGCCCCGTCTCGCTTTGGTCCAGGCAGATCAGCCGTGCCGGACCATAGTGAAGAATCTGACGGCACAACTCTGACCCGATTGAGCCGGCTGCCCCCGTCACCAGCACCGTCCGATCTGCAATTTGCCGCCGGACCGATGCCAAATCAATCTGGACTCGCTCTCGCCCGAGCAGATCTTCCAGACTCACTTCGCGGAGCTGACTAACGGTCACTTGACCGGCGATGATGTCTTTGAGAGCCGGCACGGTGCGGAACTTTACCTTTGCCTCGTTGCAGATGCTTACGAACTTGCTCATCTGCGCTCCCGTTGCAGAAGGCACAGCGATCAGCACCTCATCTGCCGACTGGGAAGTGACCAAGCTCGGCAAATTGTCCACGGTACCAAGCACCGGAACATCGTGAATCCGAATCCCGACCTTGGATCGGTCGTCGTCCAGGCAGCCCAGAGCCACGTAGCCGCTACTGGGCCGGCGAATTTCGCGAAGGATAGTTTGTGCCGCAGCTCCTGCCCCGATCAAAATCACTCGCTTGTTTGAGGAAAGATCTTCTTGTACTGACTCGGCAAGCGCTCGGCTTAGGAGACGCACGCCAACCAGCAAACCGGCGGTGAGCAAAGCCTCGAGTACATAGATGGAGCGCGGGAATCCTATCGCCTTGAATGCAAACCGCATGGCGATCCAAAAGAGCAACGAACCGGCTCCGACGGCTTTCAAGACATCTAGGCCGTCTCTGACCCCAACATACTTCCACCAGCCTCGGAACAATCCGAAACAGGCCATCGTGGCTATCCGGGCCAGCAGGAGAACCGGAAGCCCGAGAACGAGGATGCGGCGGTAGGGCAGGCTGAAATCGAATCGCAGCAGCCAGGCGACGATTAAGGAACAAGACACAAGCGCGGCTTGGAAGATACCAATAAACCAAGTCTTGCGCCGCAGCAACAGCCGCGGCGCCTTATGTGTTATGGGCATGGGTCGGAATGGCTCGCGTTCTCGTTTGGGAACCCGGAATCTAAGTTGGTAACGACGGTCGGTGATGTCCTTCGAAAGAGAGGCTCCTTTGGGAGCTTCCTGTAAGAAACGCGCTCGTCGCGACGGCTAGGTTGAAATTGCTGTCGACTGCGAACCGGGCTTGAGAATGGCGGAACGTGGGGATCGCGGGCGCGCCAAAACATAAAGAATTTTGAATTCGGGCATGGGCCCATCGGGGGACAGGGGCATGAGAGGTTGGGCCGGTGCCGTTCCTTCTTCGATTTCTTCCGTCAATTCCACCAACTGTCCATAGAAAAGCCTTTTCAAGAACTCCTTGCCGCGCATCGTTTTGGGAATCACGCGCAATCGCACGGCAGTCTTGCGCACTGCGGCGCTGATTTTCTGTTGCAAAGTACGCGGATAGTTCCGAAAGGCGCCGAGCAAATCCACGGCAAAACTGCAGTTCGAAAGCAGCGCTTGCAGTTCGCGCGCGGAAAAATACTGCGTGCTCCGGGGGCTGGGATTGAACCCCTCCCATTCTTTGTTCGGCAAACAAAGGAGGAGAACACCGTCGGGCCGTAGAATGCGCTTGCACTCGGTGAGGAAATCTTCTGGCCGCGGCAAGTAATAAATGGCTTCGAAAAGAATTACAATATCGAAGGACTCGTTCCTAAACGGAAGTGCCTGGGCGTCCAGTCGGACCAATAGCACCCGACCTCCATAGTGCGCGTGTGCTCGCCTCAAAAGTGACTCTGTGAAGTCTCCTCCCACAAGTCTGCGGGCGTTTTGTCCCAGGTAGCCTAGACCCATTCCACAACCGCAACCCACCTCCAGCACTTCCTTGCCGTGGCAGAAGCCGACAGCGAAGGCGTACCGGGTATACAGCATGGATGCGGCCTCAGGAGTTACCCTAACTCCGGGGGCTTCGGTGACCGAAGAATAGTCCGGCAAGTTAAAGATGTCCCTCGACGAGGAATCCAGTCTTATCGCCCCCTTCCGGCTCGAAGGGTGGCGGACTGTGATGCGAAAAACTTCCGAATGGAATCGGTTGCGATCTCAACCTGCTCGGGTGTTGTTTCGGCGCTCATGGGTAGCGAAATGACCTCCCGGCAAATGTTTTCGGTTTCGGCCATCCCCGGGTTCTCGAGATGAAGTCCCCTGTGTTCCCATATAGGCTTGGGCCAATGGACCAAGGTTTCTACACCCTCCTCCATTAAGTATTGGCGCAATTGGTCGCGGCATTCTGTGCGTATAACGTAGTTTTGGTAGCTATCGAAATGACGGTCGTCCTCAAAATGAGGCAGCCAAAGACCCTCGCTCCCCTCTAAACCCTCGCGATAGAGATTCGCGATCGTGCGACGGTGTTTGATCCAATCCTCCAGATGTCGCAGCTTGACGTCAAGGACCGCGGCTTGAACGTTATCCAGCAGGGCGGTGTACCCGTGGTGGTGAAATTCGCCCGTTTGCCGGTCTTCGCCATTGAATCGTACAAGGGTCACAAATCTGGCTACTTCGGGGTCGTCGGTGGTGACCGCTCCGCCGTCTCCTAGCCCGCCCAGAGCCTTGAACGGATAAAAACTGAAGCAGCCGGCAAGGCCAAAGGAACCGGCCCGTTTGCCGGCAAAAGCCGCGCCGAGAGCCTACGGCCATGATTCGATCCATTTCGCAGACGCGGCCGTTCAGGTGAACGGGGATAACAGCTTTGGTCCGTGAGGTAATGGCAGCTTCGAAAGCTGCCGGATCCATGTTGTAGTTTTCCCGCACATCCACGAGGACCGGCTTCGCGCCGGCATGAACAATTGCCGAAACAGTTGCCACAAAAGTGTGGGCCACCGTGATGACCTCGTCGCCCGGGCCCACTCCGCTTGCCAGCAAAGAAAAATGCAAGGCGTGATAGCAGCTATTCACGCCGACGGCGTATTTCGTCCCAACGAACTCAGCCAGGTGCTGCTCAAAGTCACGAAGCTGCTGACGCAGGACTAGATCACCCTTGGCAAGTGTGTCCGTAATTGCGAAATCGACTTCGGTTTTCAGCCTCCGGTAGTGCTCTCGCGGATCTACAAACGGCACGCGATAGGACAAGGGATCGGCCTCCTTTGGAAGAATTCACTGCAAATCCAGGATTGAAATTGTGAGTTTCAAACTACCTTCCAGCCGCGTTGGCGAAACTCTGGTCCTTCTCCAATGCCAAGCGGATTGCCGCCGCCAGGGATTGCGGCGAAAGTCCATACTGTGACCGGAGATATTCCTGCGTTCCAACGGTCGAGGCGAAAGCAGAAGGCAGCCCAAACCTTCTAAATATGGGCAGGCCCTGGCCGGCTTCGGCCAGCACTTCGGCGACTGCTCCACCGAGCCCTCCTGTGGTGCTATGTTCCTCGAGAGTAAAAATTGCCCCAGTCTCTTGCGCCGCCGAAAGCACCGCTTCTACATCGAGAGGTTTTATCGTGTGCATGCTCAATACGCGGGCCTGCAGGCCCATGGGGCGGAGAAGCTCGGCCACTTGAACAGCCGTTTGGAGTAGCCCTCCTGTCGAAATAAGCGTGATGTCATCTCCCTCCAGCACCCGAATTGCTCTTCCAAGCTGGAAGCTAAATTTCTGGCGGTGGACATGCGGCTCACCGGCTCGGCCCAAACGCAAGTAACACGGTCCCGGATGCTCAGCTATGGCGCGCGTGGCCGCTTCGGCCTCCTGGGGGTCGCCCGGAGCAACGACGACCATCTCAGGAAGGGCCCGCAGGATCGCAATGTCCTCCGTCGCATGATGGGTTGAACCCAAAGCGCCGTACGCCAGTCCTCCCCCTACTGCGACGATTTTTACGTTCGCCTTGTGGTAGCAAACGTCGTTGCGAACTTGCTCGAGACACCTGAGGATCGGGAAGTTGGCAATCGAATATGTAAAAACGATCTTGCCGCACAGCGCCAAGCCGGCCGCAATACCGGTCATATTTTGTTCAGCAACTCCGGCATTCAAGAAGCGGCCCGGAAACCGTTCGGCAAAGGGCTCGACGACGCCAAAACCCAAGTCGCCAACGATCAGGAAGACACGCTCGTCGCGCTCGGCCAAAGCGTATAGCGCGCGAAAAAATGCATTTCTCATGCCGGGCTCGCCAATTCTGTGAGCGCTCGCGCCAGCTCTTCCTCATCGGGCGCCCGATAATGCCAAAGCAGCTCATTTTCCATGAAGCTGACTCCCTTCCCTTTTACAGTGTGGGCGACGATGCAGCTCGGGCGATTAGCCTCGAAAGGTACGGCGCCGAGGCTCTGCTCGATCTGGGCGATATCATGCCCATCGATCTCGCGTACCGCCCAGCCGAACGCGCGCCACTTGTCGGCAAGCGGATCCAGGTCCAGAACCTCCTTGACGCTTCCAAGGCTCTGGATCTTGTTGTAGTCCACGATGGCGATCAGGTTGTCGAGCTTGTGGTGTCCGGCAAAAAGGATTGCCTCCCAGGTAGATCCTTCGTCGCACTCGCCGTCGCTCAGCATCGCGAACACCCGATACCCGCACCCATCCCTCTTTCCCGCCAGCGCCATCCCGCACGCGATTGGCAGCCCGTGCCCCAGCGATCCCGTGGACACCTCCACCCCGGGCACGCCCACGTGCGTCGCGTGTCCCGCAAGCCGCGCCCCATCCCGGTAAAAATCCTCCAGCCACTCTTCCGGAAAAAATCCCCTTTCCGCCAGCACGGCATACAACGCCGCGCACGCATGCCCTTTGCTCAACACGAATCGATCCCGCTCCGCCGCCTCCGGCCGCTTCGGGTCTATCCGCAAAATCCGTCCATAGAGCGCCGCCAGCAAATCCACGATCGAATACGCCCATCGAATACGCCGACCCGAGATGCGAGCTCTTCGCCCGATGGATCATTCGCGCCGTCTGCACGCGGAGCTTCCTTGCCAGCGACGCGATCTCCCGGCACTCCAAGTTCATTCCTGCCATCGCCGCCCTCCTCGCAGGACTTCCCTTCGCGTAAATTTTTGGATCTTTGAAAAACTATTCCAGAATGGCCTTCAGCGTACTGACAATAATCTTGCAGTCGGTCAAAAACGAACGCCTCTCCACGTATTCCAAACCCAGCCGAATCTTTTCCGGTCGAATCTTCTCCCGGTACGCCGCGTGTGGATCGGCGCTCCCTCGCAGTATCTCCCCTTCGTTTCGGAACCGGATCGACGCCCAATCCGTGATCCCCGGCCGCACTTCCAGCAGCCGCTTCTCTTCTTCCGTGTATAACACCACTTCCTGGAGCACTTCCGGCCGCGGCCCCACCAGGCTCATCTCCCCTTTCACCACGTTTAGCAGTTGCGGCAGTTCATCCAGCTTGTAACGGCGCAGAAAATTCCCCACTCGCGTAATTCGCGGATCATCCGACGAACTCGATGGGCCTCCAATCTTGTCCGCATCCTCCACCATCGTCCGAAA
>WNGN01001356.1_pt1 | contig 16089 bp, 18 predicted proteins | sample 5400561 | NCBI WGS metagenome assembly WNGN01 (sample SAMN13153379, study PRJNA577476) | soil metagenome | isolation source: 115 cm soil or saprolite under Garry oak tree replicate 2 | place: USA:California | collected 2016-06-15
GCGCGGCGTCGTCAAGACGGCGCAGACCGTCTGTTACGAGGTCCTGCGCGAGATCCTGCGCGAGTCGCGGCAGTTCAACGCGCGCGAGTTCCGCATCCTAGCGTCGCAGTCGGTGATCGACCTGTTCCTCGAGGAGGAGTCGCAGTCCCTCGCGATGCTCGGCGATTTCATCGGCAAGCCCGTTTCGATGCAGGTCGAGACGAGCTACGGGCAGGAGCAATTCGATATCATCCTCATCTAGCTGGCTGTTAGCCATGGACAAGGAAAAGCTCTCGGCCCGGGAAGCGGCGCTCATCGCCCAGGCGCGCCGTGAAGCGGAGGCGCGCAAGGGGTCGGCTCCGGCAGCCGAGACCCCGTATTCCGCCCCCGCTGCGGCGCTGCCGCCCGCGGCGCAGGAAAAGCCCAAGGCGAGCCCGGCAGAGCGGCTGGCGCAGCTCATGGCCGAGGAGCGCGCCGAGACCGAGCGCAGGAAGAAGAAGATGCGGCGCTACGGGATCATCATCCCGGCCGCGATCGTCGCGATTTTCGCGCTGTGGGTCCTGCGCGCGCCTTCGCGCCGCCGCTGAGGCCCGCGTCAGTCTGCGTATTGGCCCGCTTTCTTGATGATGGGGCCCCACTTGTCGATTTCCGACTTGAGGAACTTGTGCAGCGCTTCCGGGGTGGCGCGGTCAAGCGGGTAGGCTTCGGCGCCGAGGTCGGCGAAGCGCTGCTTCACCGTCGCGTCCTTCAGCGCTTCCTGCAGAGCGGCGACCAGCTTGTCGATCGCGGTCTTGGGCGTGCCTTTGGGCGCGTACAGCCCGTGCCAGATGCCGACCTCGAAACCCTTCAGCCCCAGCTCGTCGAGCGTCGGAATGTCCGGAAGCGACGGCACGCGCTTCTTCGATGTCACCGCATACGCCTTCACCTTGCCGCTCTTGATCTGGGAGGTCGTATTGGTGGTCTGGTCGCACATGAAATCCACCTGGCCGCCGAGCAGATCGTTCATCGCCGGCGCGGTGCCCTTGTAGGGAACCGTCAGCATGTTGGTCTGAATGGCGCTCATGAACAGCAGTCCGCACAGATGCGAGGCCGCTCCGATCCCTGCGTTCGCCAAAGTGACCTTGTCCTTGTTCGCCCTGACGTAGGCGAGGAACTCCTTGAAATCCTTCGCCGGGAAGTTCTGCCGGGCGATGATCGTCATCGGCACGTCGTTGATGAGGCCGATGTACTCGAAATCCGTGAGCGGATTGAAGCGCAGGCTGCGGTACAGCGCCGGCGTCGTCGCCATGCCGATGTGGTGAATCAGGACGGTGTAGCCGTCCGGCTTTGCGTTCTTCACCTGCTCGGGCGCCAGAATTCCGCCCGCGCTCGGACGGTTCTCGACAAGGATCGTCTGCCCGAGCGGCTTCCCCATCGCCTGCGCCACCACTCGGGCAACGGTGTCGGTCGGTCCGCCCGCGGCGTAGGGGACCAACATGGTGACCGGCCGCGTCGGATAGTTCTGCGCCATCGCGCTCGTCGCCGCCGCAAGGGCGGCGAAGGCGAGCAATTTCCGCAATCGTTTCATTTTCGTTCGCTCCTCTGTCGAAAATTACTCGATGACCCCGAGCCGGCCGTTGTGCGAGCCCATGTACCAGAAGCGCCCCTGCGCGTCGACGATCGCCTTGCGGATGCCGACGTTTGTCGAGGGCAGCTTGAACACCTGGAACTTCTCGGTCTTCGGATCGAGCATCGCCACCGTGTCGACTTCGATCTCGCTCGCGAACACGCGCCCCCTGGCATCGACGGTCACGGCATACGGCCCGCCGTTCGCGCCGGCGGGCATATCGAATTCCTTGATGATCTTGCCCGCCGCCGGATCGACGTGCGCGAGCTTGCCGTTGCCGTAGAGCGTGACCCACAGCGTGCCGTCCGGGGCGGCGGCGGCACGGCGCGGCCGGGAGCCCGGGCCCATGTAAAGCTCCGAGATTTTCCCCGTCCTGGGGCCGATGATCCCCATTTTGTCCGCGCTCATGCGGCACACCCAGACGTTGCCCTGCTTGTCGAGCGCAAGGCCGTACGGGCCGCCCGACATTTTGTATTCAGTGATTTTTCCGCTCGTCCGGTCAAGGCTGCCGACGGAGCCGGACTGATTCGTGAACCAGATCGTTCCGGTATCGTCGATCACCAGCGTGTGCGGGCTGCCGCCGGAAGGCGTACGGTGCTCGGTCACCTTGCCGGTCGAAGGATCCAGCTCTCCGATCGTCCCGTTGCCGTTGCCGGTGTACCAGACCCGACCTTCCTTGTCGACGAGCAGGCCGTGAGGATGCGCGCCCGCCGGAAGATTCCATTCGTTGAACTTCTGCGTCTTCGTGTCGAAGCGCGCGATGCGGTCAGCATACATCTCCGTGATGTAGATGTTGCCGTCGGGGCCGGGCGCCGGATCCCGGGCGAATTTCGGCGTCGGCACCGGCCACTCCGAAACCTTTCCGGTGAGCTGCTTCGCCCCCGGGGCGACGCCGTAGTTCGAGCCGCCGGCGAGCGCCGCGGACGCCAGGGCGAGAAGCATCGTTGCAACAGCAGATTGTGCGCGGCGTCGCATCGGAATCTCCGCCTGAGGCCGGGATCGCAGAATCTGGCGCGCCCGGCGCGAATCGAACGCGCGACCTTTGGCTTCGGAGGCCAACACTCTATCCCCTGAGCTACGGGCGCGGGGAGTGAAATTATACACCGCGCGATTCCGTGATCCGCGCGGCGGAGGCGAGACAGGTCTCGATCAGGCGCATCGTCTCATCGACCGAGGCCGCGACGCGCAGGCTGCGCTCGACGCCCGCGCGCAGCACGCCGTAGGCGCGGAAGCGCTCGAGCAAGACCGTGAACGGCCGCCAGAAATCGTCGCTGGCGCACAGGATCACGGGCTTCGCCTGCAGGCCGAGATCGTTCAAGGTGAGCATTTCGATCAGCTCGTTGAGCGTTCCGATTCCGCCGGGAAGCGCGACGAAGAGATCGGCCGCCTCGGCCATTCGCTGTTTGCGCTCGGCGAGCGAGTCCACGATCTGCAGCGTGCCGATGTTGTCCGCGGCGCGCTCTGGCCGAATAAGATGGCGCGGCATGATGCCGAGCACCTCGCCGCCCGCCGCAGCGGCCGCGCGCGCCGCGACGCCCATCAGCCCGCGGCCGCTGCCGCCGTAGACGAGGCGCAGGCCGCGTGCGGCGCAGGCGGCGCCGAACTGCGCGGCGAGGCTGCGCGCCGCCGCCGGCAGCTCTTCGACCGCCGAGCAGAACAGGCACACCGAGTGTCTCGCCACGCTACACCCTGACCACCGCGTCGAGACCGATGTCCACCGCAGGCGCGGATTGCGTGATGCGGCCCACCGAGATGAAGTCGACGCCGGTCTCGGCGATGGCGCGGATGGTCTCCAGCCGCACCCCGCCCGAAGCCTCGAGCGGGATCCGGCCCCCGGCAAGCGCGACCGCCCGACGCACCTCCTCCAGGCTCATGTTGTCGAGCAGAACCATGTCCGCGCCTGCGGCGATAGCCTCTCTGACCTGCTCGAGCGTGTCGCACTCGACCTCGATCCTGGTGAGCACCGGAGTCCCCGCGCGTGCGCGCCCGACCGCCGCCGCGATCGAGCCGCAGATGCTGACGTGGTTGTCCTTGATCAGCACCCCGTCATCGAGGCGCAGGCGGTGGTTGCGCGCCCCGCCCAGCTGTGCCGCGTGCTTTTCCAGCGCGCGCAGTCCGGGAATCGTCTTGCGCGTGTCGATCAGCACCGCACGCGTGCCGGCGATGCGCTCGGCATATCGCGCGGTGAGCGTGGCGATGCCCGAGAGATGCTGCAAAAAGTTGAGCGCGGTGCGCTCGACCGCGAGCAGCCCGCGCGCAGGGCCCTCCACGCGCCCCATCGCGGCGCCCGCTTTGACGCGCTCGCCGTCTTCCACTCGCAGCTCGACGCGGCACTCCGGCACGCGGCGGCGGAATACCTGCGCCGCGACGCCGAGGCCCGCGACGACGATGTCCTCGCGCGCATTGAGCGCAAGCTCGGCGCGCGCGCCCGCGGGAATCACCAGCTCCGAGGTCAGGTCGCAGAAGCCGATATCCTCGGCGAGCGCGCGGTCGATCAATTCTTCGACTACGATGGGATCGATCATTGAGTCGCGGGATGCGCGCGCACAGGGCGCCGCTGTTTGGGATTCGCAAATTTCGCTCCGGATTATCGGCCTTCGCGGCAGCCGCGGCAAGCGCGTCGCCGCTCAGCGCCTTTGGCGCTATAATGCGCGCCTTCCTAAGCCTCGCACGAGGCGCCCGAATGAGCGCGAACGACAATCACGGGCACGACTCCCCGATCAAGACTCCCAAACAGCTCGTGACCGTGGTCGTGCTCGCGTTTGTGGCCCCGATCATCGTCATCGTTCTGCTCACACAGCTCGTCACCGGAGGCAGACATTTCGACAAGGACAGCCCGGCGATGTCGCCGGAAGAAATCGCGAAGCGCATCAAGCCGGTCGCCGAGGTCAACATCGGCGAAGCGGGACCCGGAGGCACGCCGAAGACCGGCGAACAGGTATTCAAGACCGTCTGCATCGCCTGTCACGGCACCGGCGTGAACAAGGCGCCGAAATTCGGCGACAGGCGCGATTGGGCGCCGCGCATCCGCGAAGGCCAGAAAGCGCTCGTGCAAGTGGCGCTGAAAGGCGAAGGCCAGATGCCGCCGCGCGGCGGCGCGTCCGACCTCTCCGACGCCGAAGTGGAACGCGCCGTCGTCTACATGGCCAATGCGGCCGGCGCGAAGTTCAAGGAGCCGGCAGCGGTCGGCGCGGTGAAATAGGCTCGCGCGTTATCGCGCGGCTGCTCGCGCGAAGGAGGCGAACGGCGTGATCGATCATCTTGACCACCTCGTCCTCACCACGGCCCGCACCGAGCGGTGCATCGATTTCTACACGCGGGTGCTGGGCATGAAGTTCGAGCGCTTCGGCGCAGGCCGCATGGCGCTCAAGTTCGGCAAGCAGAAGATCAATCTCCACGAAAAAGGAAAAGAATTCGAGCCCAAGGCGACGCTCGCCGCCCCGGGTACGCTCGACCTCTGCTTCATCGCGGCGGTGCCGCTCAAGGACGTGATCGCTCGCCTTGCCGCGTGCAACGTGTCTATCATAGAGGGGCCGGTGATGAAGACCGGCGCGCAGGCACCGATCCGCTCGGTGTACGTGCGCGATCCGGACGGCAACCTCGTCGAGATTTCAGAGCAGGCCGTTTGAGCCTGCATGTCAATAGGAGGGAAGACCATGAAGCTCGTGCAATTCGCCGGAGCAGTCATCGCATTCGCGCTCTTCACCGGAGCGCACGCGCAGCAGCCTGCATTTCAACCTATTGTCGTCAAGTTCAGCCACGTCGTCACCGAGGACACGCCCAAGGGCAAAGGCGCAATCCGCTTCAAGGAGCTCGCGGAAGCGAAGACCAAGGGGCGAGTCAAAGTTGAAATCTATCCCAACAGCCAGCTCTACAAGGACCGCGAGGAGCTCGAGGCGCTGCAGTTGGGCGCGGTGCAGATGCTCGCGCCCTCGGTGTCGAAGTTCGGCCCCCTGGGCGTGCGCAAGTTCGAGGTATTCGACCTGCCCTACATGTTCGCCGACGAGAGCTCGCTCGGGCATGTCGTCGAGGGCCCGGTCGGCAAGGGGCTCTTCAAGCTGCTCGAGCCGAAGGGCATCGTCGGGCTCGCCTACTGGTTCAACGGCTTCAAGGAATTCACCGCCAACAGGCCGCTCAAGAAGCTCGACGACTTCAAGGGCCTGAAAATCCGCATCCAGTCCTCCAAGATCCTCGAGGGCGAGATCAAGGCCTTCGGCGCGATCCCGCAGGTGATGGCATTCTCCGAGGTCTACACCGCGCTGCAGCAGGGCGTGGTCGACGGCGAGGAGAACACGCCCTCGAACAAGTACACGCAAAAGATGCACGAAGTGCAGAAGTACATGACGATATCCGACCACGGCGTGGTGATGTACGCGGTGATCGTCAACAAGAAATTCTGGGACGGCCTGCCGGCGGATGTCCGCAGGAGTCTCGGCGAAGCCACGGCGGAAGCGACGAACTACGTGTGGGACATCGCGAAGAAGGAAAACGACGACGCGCTGGCCAAGATCAAGGCGGCGAAGACGACCGAGGTCTACGCGCTGCCCCCGACGGAGAAGGCCGTCTGGCGCAAGGCGATGCTGCCGCTCTACCGGGAGTACGAGGGCGTGGTCGGCAAGGACACGCTGCAGGCCATCGAAAAGACGGTCGCGCAATCGTCGAAGAAGAAATAGCCGGCTCGCGCGGCGGCGGACGCGGCCTGCCGCGCGGCGTCCTCATGCGCGCGTTCAACCGCATCCTCGATCATCTCGAAGAATGGCTCGTCGCGAGCTTCATGGCGCTCGCGACGGTCGTCATTTTCATTTCGGTTCTGCATCGCTACACCGCCGATATCGCCTGGATATGGCGATACACCCAGCACATCGACCTCACCTGGGCGCAGGAGCTGTGCATCTACCTCTTCATCTGGATGGCGAAGTTCGGCGCGGCCTACGGCGTGCGCACCGGCATCCACGTCGGCGTTGACGTTCTGGTGCGCATGCTCGCGCCCGCCAAGCGGCGCTTCTGGATCACGTTCGATCTGCTCGCCGGAGCGTTTTTCACCGGCGCGATCGCCGTTCTCGGCAGCCTGTTCGTGTTTCGCATGTTCGGCACCGGGCAGGTCTCGCCCGATCTCGAGCTGCCGATGTGGGTGGTCTATCTCGCGGTGCCGCTCGGCTCCTCCCTCATGTGCTACCGCTTTCTGCAGGTCGCATGGCGCTTCCGGCGCACCGGCGAGCTGCCGGCGCACGGCCACGCGCGCGTCGAGGGCCTGGGGGCAGAGGTGCGCACGTGAACGGCTGGATCATTTTCGTTCTGCTGATTCTGCTCATGCTGACCGGCATGCCGATCTCGATCGCGCTCGGCCTCACCGTGCTCACGTTCCTGTTTCTCATGACCGACCTGCCGGCCGAGCTCGTGTCGCAGCGGCTCTTCACCGGGCTGGACCAGTTCGCGATCATGGCGATCCCGTTTTTCATATTGGCCGGCACCTTCCTCACCCAGGGCGGGGTGGCGCGGCGCATGATCCGCTTCGCCACGGCACTCGTCGGCCACCTGCACGGCGGCCTCGCCATGGCGGGCGTGTTCGCCTGCGCGCTGTTTGCCGCGGTTTCGGGCTCGAGCCCGGCCACCGTGGTGGCGATCGGCACCATCCTGATTCCGGCCATGGAAAAGCAGGGCTACCCGCGCAAATTCGGTGTCGGCTCGATCGGCACCGCGGGTGCGCTCGGCATCCTGATTCCGCCCTCGATCGTGATGGTGATCTATTCCGTGTCCACCAACACCAGCGTGGGCAAGCTCTTCATCGCCGGAATCGTGCCCGGCATCCTGCTCGCCGCGATCCTGATGGGAATCACCTGGGTCATCGCCAGGCGCCGCAACTATCCGCGCATGCAGCGCGCCGACCTCAAGGAGATCTGGTCGTCGTTCTGGGACGCGATCTGGGGGCTCTTGCTCATCGTGGTGGTGATCGGCGGCATCTACGGCGGCGTGTTCACGCCGACCGAGGCCGCGGCGGTGAGCGCGGTCTACGCGTTCGTCGTCGCCGTATTCGTCTATCGCGACCTCAAGCTCTCCGACGTGCCGAAAGTGCTGCTCGATTCGGCGAACATGAGCGCGATGCTGCTCTACATCATCACCAACGCGATCTTGTTCTCGTTCCTTCTGACCAGCGAGAATATCCCTCAGGCGATGGCGCAGTGGATCATCGACAAGCACCTCTCCGCCTGGGTGTTCCTGCTCGGAGTCAATATCCTGCTCTTGATCGCGGGCAACTTCATGGAGCCTTCCTCGATCGTGCTCCTGCTCGCGCCCATCCTTTTTCCGGTCGCGATGAAGCTCGGCGTCGACCCCATCCACTTCGGCATCGTCATGACCATCAACATGGAAGTCGGACTGATCCATCCGCCGGTGGGGCTCAACCTCTACGTCGCGAGCGGCATCGCCAAGATGGGGCTCACCGAGACCACAGTGGCGTTCGCGCCCTGGATAGTGATCATGGTGCTGTACCTGCTGCTCGTCACCTATGTGCCCCAGATCGCTATCTGGCTGCCCAATTCGATATACAGGGCCTCGGGCTGATGCGGCGCTGACGAGCGGCACGGCTTCCGTTAAGCTTCGTCAGATGAGAATCGCCTTCATCGCCGATCCGCTGTCCTCGTTCAAGATTTACAAGGATTCGACCTACGCGATGATGGTCGAGGCCGCGAAGCGCGGTCACGAACTGTTTTTCATGCTGCAGGAAGGCCTGATGTGGAAAGGCGGGCGCGTCCTCGGCGAGAGCCGCCGCCTGACGCTCACCGGCGAGAAGGACCCGTGGTATCGCGCAGATCCCTCCAGGGAAACGCCGCTTGCAGAATTCGGGGCGGTGCTCATGCGCAAGGACCCGCCGTTCGACGCGGAGTACATCACCAGCACCTGGCTCCTGGAGCTTGCGCAAAAGGAGGGCGCAAAAGTATTCAACGACCCCCGTGCGATCCGCGACCACAGCGAGAAGCTCGCCGTCGCGAAATACACGCAGTTCGCCGCGCCGACCCTGGTCTCCCGTCTTGCCGGACAGCTCCAGGCATTCATCGACGCCCACCGCGACGTGGTGCTGAAGCCCCTCGACGGCATGGGCGGACAGTCGGTGTTCCGTGTCGCGGCGGCCGATCCCAACCGCAACGTCATCATCGAGACGCTCCTGCGCGACGGCCGGAAGTCGGTCATGGCACAGCGCTACATCCCGGAGATCCGGGACGGCGACAAGCGCATCCTGCTGATCGCGGGTAAACCGGTGCCCCATTGCCTTGCGCGCATCCCCAAGCCGGGGGAGACGCGCGGCAACCTCGCCGCCGGGGGTACCGGGGTCGCCAGGCCGCTGTCCCGTCGCGACCTGGAGATCGCGAACGCGCTCGGGCCGGAGCTTGCGCGCCACGGACTGCTTCTGGTGGGCCTGGACGTGATCGGCGACTGGCTCACCGAAATCAACGTCACCAGCCCCACCTGTTTTCAGGAAATCACCCAGCAGACCGGCTTCAACGTCGCCGGGATGTTTCTCGACGCCGTCGAATCCGCCTGCACTGCATGAAGCGCGGCGCGGTAGCGCCCCTCTTACCGAAATCCGGCGGGCGCTGCAAAATAAGGTTTTGATCGCCCGGATACCGGTCATGGTCGGAGTTCTCATCGTTGCGCATGGCGCTTTAGGCGAGGCGCTCATCCACGGCGCGAGCCACGTGCTCGGCAAGCGCCCGCTGCAGGTTCAGCAGCTGGGCGTAACGGTTCACGACGATCCCGACGCGATTCTCCCCCAGGCCCAGGAGCTGGTGCGCCAGCTCGACGGCGGTGACGGCGTGCTCGTGCTCACCGATATCCTGGGTGCGACGCCTTCGAACATCGCCACGCGCCTGCTCGAGCCGGGCAAAGTGGAGGGGGTGTCGGGCGCCAGCCTCCCGATGCTCATCCGGGCGCTCACCTACCGCTACGAGCCGCTTGACGCCGTGGTCGAGAAGGCGGTCAGCGGCGGGTGCGAGGGTGTGGTTCACCTGAACACGGACGCCGGCGATGCCGCAAACCGAAGCTGAGATCGTCAACAAGCTCGGGCTGCATGCGCGCGCCTCGGCTAAGCTCACCCAGCTCGCCGCCGGCTTTGCCGCCGAGGTATGGCTGTCGCGCAACGGCCGCCGCGTGAACGCGAAAAGCATCATGGGCGTGATGATGCTTGCAGCCGGCAAGGGCAGCCGCATCACGATCGAAGCCGAAGGCGAAGACGCGGATGCGGCGCTGGCGGCGATTCTCGAGCTCATCACCGACGGGTTCGGCGAAAAAGAGTGAGGACGGCGTGAAACCGGTCGAAACTCCTTCGGCGCTCGCCGCCAGCTTCACCCTGCACGGGGCGGGCGTCTCTGCGGGCATCGCGATCGGCCAGGCTCATCTCGTCTCGACTGCGCGGCTGGAGGTCGCCCGCTACGAGATTGCGCCGCAGGAAGTCGACGCGGAAGTGCAGCGCTTCGACGGTGCCGTCGCGCAAGTGCGCGGCGAGCTCGCCGGCCTCCAGGCGGGCCTGTCCGCCTCGACGCCCGCGGAATTGAAGGCTTTCCTGAGCCTGCATGCGATGCTGCTCGACGACTCCAACCTGTCGGCGGTGCCGCGCGAGCTCATACGCAACCGCCGCTGCAACGCCGAATGGGCGCTGGTGCAACAGATGGATCATCTCGCGTCCCGGTTCGACGAAGTCGAGGACCCTTACCTGCGCGAGCGCAAGCAGGACGTCGTGCAGGTGGTCGAGCGCCTGTTGAAGGCGATGCTCGGCACCGGCCACGCCCCTGCCGGGCCCTCGCACGAGGAAAACGTGATCGTGGTGGCGCACGATCTCTCGCCTGCCGACATGATCCTCTTCAAGCAGCACCAGTTCGCGGGCTTCGTGACCGATCTCGGCGGCGTCACCTCGCATACGGCCATCGTCGCGCGGAGCCTGAACATCCCCGCTATCGTCGGCCTGCACCACGCGCGCGGCTTGATCCGCGAGGGGGAGCTCCTGATCGTCGACGGCCGCGAAGGCGTGCTGATCGTCAATCCGGACGAGCGGGTGCTCGCGGAATACCAGCGCCGTCAGAGCGAGATCGAAATCGAGCGGCAGAAGCTCAAGCGCCTGCGCACTGCGCGCGCAGCGACCCTGGACGGCACCGCGGTCGACCTGCAGGCCAACATCGAGCTGCCCCAGGACGTCGACGAGGTGAAGCAGGCGGGAGCGGCCGGCATCGGCCTGTTCCGCACCGAGTTCATGTTCCTCAACCGCGACGACCTGCCCTCGGAGGACGAGCAATTCGAAGCCTACCGCGAAGTCGCGGACAGGATGGACGGCCGGCCGGTCACGATCCGCACGCTCGACCTCGGCGCCGACAAGAGCATCAACGGCGCCGACCGCGTCGGTCCCAACCCGGCGCTGGGGCTGCGCGCGATCCGCTTCTGCCTCGCCGAGCCCCAGATGTTCCTGACGCAGTTACGCGCCATCCTGCGCGCCTCGCGCCACGGCAAGGTCCGCCTGCTCATTCCCATGCTCGCTCATGCCCACGAGGTCGAGCAGACGCTCGCGGCCGTGCGGCACGCCAGGGAGACCCTCGACGACCAGAAAATTTCGTATGACCGGCGCATCGAGGTCGGCGGGATGATCGAGGTGCCGGCCGCGGCGCTGTCGCTGAACTACTTCATCCGCACTCTGGATTTCCTGTCGATCGGGACCAACGACCTCATCCAATACACTCTCGCGATCGACCGCACCGACGACACGGTTGCGCACCTCTACGATCCGCTGCATCCGGCGGTGTTGCAGCTGGTCGCCCAGACGATCCGTGCGGCGAATCGCGCCAAGACTCCGGTGGCCGTGTGCGGTGAGATGGCGGGCGATACCGCCATGACGCGGCTTTTGCTCGGCTTCGGGTTGCGCCAGTTCTCGATGCATCCGACGCAGCTGCTCGCGATCAAGCAGCGCGTGCTGCAGACCAGCCTTCACAAGACCGAAGCGCCGGCGAGGCGGATCTGCCGTATCTACGATCCGGACGAGGCGCGGCGGCTGCTCGCGCGGCTGAACGCGTGACGACGGACGATTGACCGTGACGCGTTAATCGGGTAACTTCTGCTTCGCGCCGATTTGATCATCAGCTTGCAGGCGCCGCAGGGGTAGTCCCTGGCGCAAAACAAATTTTGCTAAAGCGAGGGTGACCCGTTTAGCAGGCAGGCTGAACGGGTTTTTCATTTCATGGCGCCGAAAAACAACACAGGGCCGCGCTCGGTCGGCGCGGTGAAGCCGCAGACTCTGCACTTTTCCGAGCCGCTCAGGTTCAAGTGCGGCGCGGTGCTCGATGCGTACGACCTCGTCTACGAGACCTACGGCGCGCTGAACGCCTCGAGATCGAACGCGGTGCTCGCCTGCCACGCGCTCAACGCCGCGCACCATGTGGCCGGTTACTACGCCGACGACCCGGAGAATATCGGCTGGTGGGACAACATGATCGGGCCGGGGAAGCCCGTCGATACCGAGAAGTTCTTCGTCGTCGGCGTCAACAACGTCGGCGGCTGCTTCGGCTCGACCGGCCCGAAGAGCACCAACCCGACGACCGGCAAGCCCTACGGCTCTTCCTTCCCGGTCGTCACGGTCGAGGACTGGGTGAACGCGCAGGCGCGCCTCGCCGACCGGCTGGGCATCGAATCCTTCGCCGCCGTGATGGGCGGCAGCCTCGGCGCCATGCAGGCGCTGGAGTGGGCCCTCAGCTTCCCGGGGCGCATCCGCAACTCGATCGTGGTCGCGGCCGCGCCCAAGCTTTCGGCGCAGAACATCGCGTTCAACGAAGTCGCGCGTCAGGCGATCACCACCGATCCGGACTTCCACGGCGGTGATTACTACGAACACGGGGTGGTGCCGCGACGCGGGCTGCGCCTTGCGCGCATGATCGGCCACATCACCTACCTGTCGGACGATGCGATGATGGAAAAGTTCGGCCGGGCGCTGAGCTCCGGCACGATCGGTTTCCACTTCGACGTCGACTTCGAGATCGAGTCCTATCTGCGCCACCAGGGCGACAAGTTCTCGGAGTATTTCGACGCGAACACCTATTTGCTGATCACCCGGGCGCTCGACTACTTCGACCCGGCCGCCGCTCACGGCGACGATCTGTCCAAGGCGCTCGCGGCCGCGCGGGCACGGTTCCTGGTGGTATCGTTCACCTCGGACTGGCGCTTCTCGCCCGCCCGGTCGCGCGAAATCGTCAAGGCGCTGCTCGACAACCGGCGCGACGTTTCCTATGCCGAGATCGACGCTCCGCACGGCCACGACGCGTTCCTGCTCGACGACCCGCGCTACCACGCGCTGGTGCGTGCCTATTTCGACAACGTCCACGCCGCGTTATGACCGAGGGCGAACTCCGCCGTTTCACTCTCTCCGGCCGGCAGGACTTCGAGGCGATCGCGTCCTGGGTGCGGCCTGAATCGACCGTGCTCGACCTCGGCTGCGGCGACGGACTGCTGCTCCGGTATCTCAGCGAGACCCGGCGCGCGCGCGGTTACGGCATCGAGATCGCCGCCGACAACGTGCTCGCCTGCGTGAGGAACGGCGTCAACGTCATCCAGAGCGACCTCGAGCGCGGGCTGGCGGGTTTCGACGCCGGCTCTTTCGACTACGTCATCTTGTCGCAGACCCTGCAGGCGGTGCGCCATACCGAGGAGATCGTGCTCGAGATGCTGCGCGTCGGGCGCGAAGCGGTTGTCTCGTTTCCCAACTTCGGGCGCTGGGACTTGCGGCTGCAGGTGGCCCGCGGAAGGATGCCGGTTTCGGAGGAGCTTCCCTATCAATGGTACAACACCCCCAACGTCCATCTGTTCACCATCGCGGATTTCGAGGCGTTTTGCGCCGATCACGGCATCCGGGTGCTCGAGCGCGTCGCGCTGCACCGCGGTCATCCGGTCGGGATGCTCGCCAATTTCTTCGCGAGCCTCGCCGTCTACCGGGTCGAAAAGCGGCGCTAGCTCGAAGCCGTGTCCTACGACGTCGTCATCATCGGCGGCGGCCATAACGGCCTGGTCTGCGCCTGCTATCTCGCAGGCGCCGGGCTCAAGGTCCGCGTGCTCGAGCGCCGCGCCGTCGTTGGCGGCGCGGCCGTCACCGAGGAGTTCGCTCCCGGCTTTCGCAACTCCACGGCCGCCTATACCGTAGGCCTCCTCAATCCCAAGATCGTCCGCGAGCTGCGGCTCGCCGAGCACGGCCTCAAGATCGTCGAGCGTCCCTTCGCCAATTTCCTGCCGCTGCCGGACGGCGGCTCGTTCAGGCTCGGCCCGCGCCTCGCGGATACGCAGGCCGAGCTCGCGCGCTTCTCCGGGCGCGACCCGGAGCGGCTCCCCGGCTACTATCGGATGATCGAGGCGGCCGCAGGCACGCTGCGCCGCCTCGTCCTCGAGACGCCGCCCAACCTCGGCGGCGGCTGGCGCGACTGGCTGCGCGCGTTCCGCCTGGGGAGGAGCCTCGCCGATCTCGGCCGCCCGGCGCAGCGCGACCTGTGGGAGTTGATGACCCGCAGCGCGGGCGAGCTGCTCGACCATTGGTTCGAGAGCGATCCGATCAAGGCGGCGTTCGGGTTCGACGCCCAAGTCGGCCACTTCGCCAGCCCCTACTCGCCCGGCTCCGCCTACGTGCTGCTGCATCACGCGTTCGGCGAAGTGAACGGCAAGCGCGGCGCCTGGGGGCATGCGCTCGGGGGCATGGGCGCGATCAGCGAGGCTCTGGCGAAAGAGGCGCTTGCGCGCGGCGTCGAGATCAGCACGAGATCCGAGGTGGGTGCAGTGCGAGTGAAAGGCGGCCGCATCGCGGGCGTCTCGCTTTCGGTCGGAACCGAGATCGAGGCGCGCGCGGTCGCGGCGGGCGTCAATCCGAAACTGCTTTACTTACGGCTGCTCGAGCCCGGGGCCCTCGACGCGGAATTCCGCTCGAGGATCGAGCGCTGGAAGTGCGCTTCGGGCTCGTTCCGCATGAACGTGGCGCTCGCGGAGCTGCCGGACTTCACCTGCCTGCCCGGGAGCCACGCCCAGCCCCACCATAGCTCGGGAATCATCATCGCCCCCTCGCTCGCCTACATGGAACGCGCCTATTTCGACGCGCGGACCCGGGGATATTCGCGCGAGCCGATCATCGAAATGCTGATCCCGAGCACCGTCGATTCAAGCCTCGCCCCGCCGGGGGCGCACGTGGCGAGCCTTTTCTGCCAGCACTTCAGCCCGACTCTGCCCGAGGGAGGCAGCTGGGACGATGCTCGGGAAGCAGCCGCGGATGCGATCATAGAAACGGTGAACCGCTCCGCGCCGAACTTCAAGGCGAGCATCGTCGCCCGAAAAATTCTCTCACCGCTCGATCTTGAGCGCGAGTTCGGGCTCATCGGCGGGGACATCTTTCACGGCGCGCTCACGTTAGATCAACTCTTTTGGGCGCGGCCCGTGCTCGGCTACGCCGATTACCGCTCCCCCGTGCGCGGCCTGTATCTGTGCGGCGCGGGCGCGCACCCGGGCGGGGGCGTCACGGGCGCGCCGGGCCACAACGCGGCGAGGGAAATCCTCAGGGATTTCGGGCGAAGCTAGCCGTCACGCCCCGGGGCGCGTTGCGCGCGAAAGCGCCCGCCGGATTTTCCGTTCGAACTGACCGATCCCTCGATCGTGCCGCCGCGGATGCGACCGGAGAACCGGCGCAGCACGCCGCGGTCGTCGACGAAAGCGAAGTCCAGCCGGTCCCCGCGCAAGCGCACATCGCGCAGGCCCAGCCGCGTCGCCCCCGAGACGATGCCGCCCTCGACCATCTGGAACTTCTGAGTCAGGTCCATGGTGCGCTCGGCCTTCGCATCATTGTCCGTGTAGCTGAGCTTCCAGGCGCCCTCGACCTTGGCGGGCACCACCCAGAACAACGCGGTGCGGCCGTCGAAGCTGGAAACCTCGTCGGGCTGCCATTCGCCCATCGTGAACTGGTGCGAAACGAGGCGCGTTCCCGGCTTCATCTCGAGCAGCTTCGGCCGCAGCCGCAGATTGAGTTCCGGTAGAAGATACATGGTGACCACCGTCGCCTTGCTGTAGTCGCTGGCAAAGATGTCGCCTTCGACGAATTTCGCGCTGGCCGAGACGCCCTCTTTCTCGGCGTTGCGCCGGGAAAGCTCCACCATGTCGGGGTTGTACTCGATGCCCATGCTGCTCGCGTGATACTTCCTCGCCGCGGCAATCACGGTGCGGCCGTCCCCCGAGCCGAGGTCGACGACAAAATCCGCGGGCCCCACCTGGGCCATCTGCAGCATGCGCTCGACGAGAAAATCCGGCGTAGGCACCCAGATCACGTCCTTGCCGGCTTGGCCCACCTCGGGTGTGAATTCCTCTTTCGCCCCTTGGGTCTGTGCAAACGCGAGCGCCGGCACGAACGCGAGCGCCAGGACGAGCCGGCGCCACCGGCAGAAATCGGGTGCTGTCATTCTTGTCTCCATGAAAAAGGGAACCGCAAGAATACCAAGAACGCGCGGGCGGGG
>WNGN01001360.1_pt1 | contig 16044 bp, 15 predicted proteins | sample 5400561 | NCBI WGS metagenome assembly WNGN01 (sample SAMN13153379, study PRJNA577476) | soil metagenome | isolation source: 115 cm soil or saprolite under Garry oak tree replicate 2 | place: USA:California | collected 2016-06-15
CTCTACGGGCTGCCGTGCACGGGCCTGCGGTTCTTCACCGTCTATGGCCCTTGGGGTCGCCCGGACATGGCGCTGTTCAAGTTCACCGAAGGAATCCTCTCCGGCCGGCCGATCCCGGTATTCAACCGCGGCGAAATGGTGCGCGATTTCACCTACGTCGACGACATCGTCGAGGGGGTCATGCGGGTCATGGGGAAGCCTGCTGCTCCCGCGGCCGGCTGGAGCGGTGATCACCCGGACCCCGCGACGAGTCATGCTCCCTGGCGTATCTTCAACATCGGCAACAATCAGCCGGTCAAGCTCATGCGCTATATCGAAGTGCTCGAGCACTGTCTCGGAAGAAAGGCGCAGCTCGATCTTCTTCCGATGCAGGCTGGAGATGTGCCGGCGACTTTTGCGGACGTGGGCGAGCTGCACAAATCGGTCGGCTACAAGCCACAGACGCCGATCGAAGTCGGCGTCAGGCGATTTGCGGAGTGGTATCAGGCCTTCTATCTGAAATCTGCGTGAGCGCGGCACGCGGGCTTGGACGACTACTTCGTAAGGGAAATGCGCCGCGCTCCGTCGAATCGTCTCGCCCAGTAGGTCCCGCGCATGTTTTCGACGCGCACCGCGGTGCCGGGCCGAGGCGCGTGGATGAAGCGATTGTCGCCGAGGAAAATTCCCACGTGGGAGTAGGGTCGCCGCTCGGTGTTGTAGAACACCAGGTCGCCCGCTTCGAGTTGCGACAGGGTCACGTGTCTGCCCATCCGGCTTTGCGCAAGCGCATTGTGCGGCAGCTCGATGCCGAAAGCTTCCCGATAGACGTGCGCCACCAGGCCGCTGCAGTCAAAGCCGTTTTCGGGCGAATCTCCGCCCCTTCGATACGGCACTCCCGCGCTGGCGAGCGCCTGAAAGACCGTCTCCTGGCTGCGGGGAGGGCGCTGCGACTGGAGAGGGGCGGCGCAGGCCGAGAGAATCAAAATGCCGAAAAACAGGTAGTTGCAACGCATGATGAAAGTTACCTTAGACCATAGGGACCCCGCTGTAAAGAAGGGCAGGGCTTCGAGGCTTGCCCGAAGCCAAGCCCGTATCAAGGCTTCAACGTTATAGTGCTTGGAGTCATGAGAATCCGGTCCAAGCTTGAAGAAGGTCGCTAACCCCGGCGAGGGGATCCTGCAAAGGCTCCAGGCGGTCTTTGACCGACGCGGGCCGCTCGCGGCAAAAATCCCTGAATACCGCGAGCGATCGCAACAGATGGAAATGGCGAATCGCGTGGCCGGGGCGATCCGGGACAATGCCGTGCTGGTCTGCGAGGCGGGCACCGGCACCGGCAAGACCTTTGCCTATCTCGTCCCCGCGTTGCTCTCCGCCGGCAAAGTCATCCTGTCGACGGGCACCAAGACGCTCCAGGATCAGCTCTACCATCGCGACCTTCCGACGGTGCGCACGGCCCTCAATGTACCGGTGACCACGGCGCTGCTGAAGGGCCGGGCCAACTACGTGTGCCACTATCACCTGGAGCGCAACCTGGCTGAGGCCGGGCTATCCAGTCGCGAGCTCGTCAGGGACTTGCAGCGCATCGTGAGCTTCGCGCGCGTTACCCGCAGCGGAGACAAGAGCGAGCTTGCCGATGTGCCGGAGGAAGCCCCTGCCTGGAACCTCGCGACCTCGACCCGGGAAAACTGCCTGGGGCAGTCATGTCCGCGATTTCGCGAATGTTTCGTGATGGCCGCACGGCGCGAGGCGCTCGCCGCGGATCTCGTGGTCGTCAACCATCATCTGTTCTTCGCAGATGTGATGCTCAAGGACGAGGGGATGGCGGAGCGGCTGCCCGCCTGCAATACCGTGATCTTCGACGAGGCGCACCAGCTCCCGGAAACGGCGACGCTCTTCTTCGGAGAATCTCTGTCCACGGGGCAAGTCATCGAGCTCGCACGGGATGTGCGAGCGGAAGCGCTTTCTCACGCTGGGGACATGCCCGACCCGCCGCGGCTCACTGCCGCGCTGGACAAGGCGGCCCGGGATCTGCGCCTTGCGCTACCCAACGAAGGCGCGCGCTTCACTGCGGTATCGGTCAGGCGAAAGCGCGAATTTTCGGATGCGCTCGCCGCGCTCGATTCCGCGCTACGCTCGCTGTGCGCAGCGCTCGAAGCGCTCTGCGAACGCAGCGAGGGTCTTGCGCGCTGCTCCGAGCGCGCGCGGAACGCGCAGGCCTTGCTCGAACGTTGGTGCGACGACAGCCGCGCCGATCCGGTCCGCTGGATCGAGGTATTCAGTCACTCCCTTCGGCTGAATGCCACGCCGCTTTCCATCGCGGAGATTTTCCGCAGGCAGCTCGACGGCCACCCGCGCGCCTGGATTTTTACCTCCGCGACGCTCGCGGTAGCCGGCGACTTCAGCCACTACCGCAGCGAGATGGGCCTGGACAAGGCCCGCACCGCGTGCTGGGACAGCCCTTTCGACTACCCTTCCCAGGCTCTGCTCTACGTTCCGAAGAAGCTCCCGGATCCGAATAGCGACGAGCATACGCGCGCGGTCGTCGCGGCGTCCCTGCCGGTGATCCAGGCGAGCGGAGGAAGCGCCTTCCTCCTGTTCACGACTTTGCGCGCGATGCGCCTTGCTCACGGGCTGTTGCGCGAAGAATTCCGGCGGCAGGGGCTGGGATTTCCACTGATGCTTCAGGGTGAAGGCTCTCGCAGCGAGCTGCTAGAGCGTTTCCGTCGGCTGGGCAACGCGGTCCTCCTCGGAAGCGCCAGCTTCTGGGAGGGCGTGGATGTGCGCGGGGACGCATTGTCGCTGGTGGTCATCGACAAGCTGCCGTTTGCCCCGCCCGATGACCCGGTACTCGCGGCGCGGCTCGATTCGCTAGCGCGCGAAGGCGGTAATCCCTTCCTTGACTACCAATTGCCTCAGGCGGTCATTTCCCTTAAGCAGGGTGCCGGCAGGCTGATCCGCGACGAAACCGACCGGGGCGTGCTCGTCATCTGTGATCCAAGGCTGTTCTCGAAGCCGTACGGCCGGAGAATCCTCGAGGGCCTCCCGCCGATGAAGCTTGCGCGTGAGCTCGACAAAGTTCTTTCGTTCATCGCCGCCGATCGGAAGTCGCTCCCACCCGCGGGTACTGGGGATGACGGCCGATCCGAGGTCAGCGGCCGAGCTGGGTGAGCATGCTTTTCAGCTGCGCGCTGTCGGGAAAATTTTTCCTCAAGATCCGCTCGGCGTCGTTGCGCAGTTCGGGCATGCCGAGCTCGTCGTAGGCCTGGATCATGATGAGGAGCGCCTCTTCCTGGGCCGGGGCCTGAGGGTAGTTCTTCAGCGCGTATTGCGCGCGGTTTGCCGCCGCGACGTAAGCGCCGCGCTTCATGTAGTAGCGCGCGACATGAACTTCGTGAGAGGCAAGCGCGTTGACCAAGTACTTCATGCGTGCCAGGGCATCGGGCGTGTACCTGCTCTCCGGAAAGCGCTGCACCAGCTCCTTGAACGCGTCGAATGATTCTCGCGCGGACTTGGGATCACGCTCGGTTCGGTCCTGCCGGGATATCTTGCCGAGCAAACCCAAGTCTTCGTTGAAGTAAACCAGACCTTTCAGGTAATGCGCGTAATCGACGTTGGCGTGGTTGGGGTGCAGCTTCACAAACCGCTCTGTTGCAGCGACCGCGGATGCCTGCTCGCTCTGTTTGTAATAGGCGTAGGCGATCTCGAGCTGACCTTGCTGGGAGTAGCGTCCATAGGGAAAGCGCGCTTCCAGCGTTTCGTAGCGCTTGATGGCGAGGTCGTACTGGCCGCCATCCAGCGCCTCCTTCGCTTCGCGGTAAAGCCTTTCGGCCGAATATCCGGCAGTGGGGTCGTGCTTGTCGACGAAGGAACAAGCCGCCAACAACAGAGCGAATAAAGCTACACTACGTTTCATGGTGGAACCTGCGGGTGAGACGACGAATTATACCGTGGCGAGAGTCACCCGACGCGTTCCCGATACTCTTGCCGGTCTGCGCCTGGACAAGGCCCTCGCGCGGATGTTCCCCGAGCATTCGCGCAACCGCCTGCAGAGGTGGCTGAGAGAGGGACACGTCAGCCTCGATTCAAACGCCGCCAAACCCAGGCAGAAGATTTGGGGCGGCGAGCGCGTGGAAATCCGGTCGCAGCCCGGCCCGGAGGACACCGCGTTTCGGGCCGAACCCATCGCGCTCGACATCGTCTACGAGGACGACGACGTACTGGTGATCAATAAACCGGCGGGCCTGGTGGTTCATCCCGGAAGCGGTAACTGGAAAGGGACGCTGCTCAATGCACTTTTGCACCGCTCGCCGCAGCTCGCGGCGATTCCGCGGGCCGGCATCGTGCACCGGCTCGACAAGGACACGAGCGGACTTCTCGTGGTTGCAAAGACTTTGCGGGCGCACACCGGGCTGGTTCGGCAGCTCCAGGCGAGAACGGTGAGGCGCGACTACCTCGCCCTCGTGCACGGCCTGGTCAAGCTGGCCGGAGAAGTGAGCGTGCCCGTCGGACGCGATCCGCGACATCGCACGCGCATGGCCGTGGTGCGCACCGGACGCCCGGCCTTGACGCGTTTCAAGGTGACAAAACATTTCGCCAGCGCGACCTTGCTCGAATGCAGCCTTGCTACCGGCAGAACCCATCAGATTCGGGTGCACATGCAGTCCTTGGGCCATCCCTTGGTGGGTGACCCCGTCTATCGCGGCAAGCGACTGAACGATCCACGAACCCCGCTGTTTCATCGTCAGGCCTTACACGCTGTCCGGCTTGGGTTTTCACATCCGGTTTCCGGCGCGCTCAAGCGTTTCTCGGCGCCTTTGCCCGAAGACCTGCGGTCGCTCCTGGATTCGCTCGAGTGAGGAGCCCGCCCCACCCGGATTGGATCACTCCCGATTGGCCGGCGGAGAGGCGAGTGCGCGGGCTCATCACCACGCGCGCCGGCGGAGTCAGCTCCGGGAAATTCGCGAGCCTCAATCTGAGCACGCGGGTCGGCGATGATCCGCAGTGTGTGGCGCGCAACCGTGCCATCCTGAAGGCGTGCCTGCCCGCGGAGCCCGCATGGGTCGGGCAGGTGCATGGGACGGCCGTGATCGACGCGGCGCGGGCGACGCCTGATGCGGAAGCCGATGGAATCGTCACGCAGGACGCAGCTTCGGTCTGCGCGGTGATGACCGCCGACTGTTTGCCGGTCTTCCTGAGCGATCGCGCGGGCAAGAGCGTCGGGATCGCCCACGCGGGCTGGCGCGGGCTCGCAGGGGGAATCGTCGAGAACGTCGTGCAGGCAATGGGCGTGCCTGCGCGAGGCCTCATCGCCTACATCGGACCGGGAATCGGAGCGCGTCGCTACGAAGTCGGAGAGGACGTCCGCAAGGCGTTCGTCGACAGAGACGCTGCCGCTGCGAGCTCGTTTGCTCCACGGCAAGACGGGAAGTACCTCGCCGATCTCTACGCGCTTGCGCGGCAGCGGCTTGCGGCGGCAGGTGTTTCCGAAGTCTATGGCGGCGAGTTCTGCACTGCAAGTGAAGGGCGTTTTTTTTCCTTCCGCAGAGACCGAACTACCGGCAGAATGGCGAGCCTCATCTGGCTGGAGGAAAACTAGAGCATGGCGACGATTGCGTGGATCTCCGCAGCGACCGTCGCGGGTGGCGTGATCAGCATTGCGATCGCCGCGATGTTTGCGCTCTCCGCACCCGCAAGCTGGGTGCCGGCGCTCGTGAGTTTTGCGATCGGTACCTTACTCGGCGCGGTCTTCCTCGAGATCCTGCCGCATGCGATCGGCAGCGGCGGCAACCTTCAAGCGCTGTTTGCCACGGTGCTCGCCGGTATCCTCGCGTTCTTCGTTCTGGAGAAGCTCTTGCTGTGGCGCCACTGCCATATCGAGGACTGCGAGGCTCACGATCACCACGCCGATCCGAACGACAGCGGCCGCAGCGGGCTCATGATCATCATCGGCGACGGTTTTCACAACTTCGTCGACGGCATCCTGATTGCCGCGGCGTTTCTGCAGAGCACTGAACTAGGTGTGGTCATGGCGGCGGCGATCATCGCGCACGAAATCCCCCAGGAAATCGGCGATTTCGTCATTCTCCTGCATTCGGGCTACAGCAAGCTTGCGGCATTGGCGCTCAATCTGCTGTCGAGCCTCGCGATGCTGGTCGGGGCGCTCCTCGCGTACTTCACGCTGCAGGCGGCGCAGGAATGGATCGGCACGGTGCTTGCGCTCGCCGCCGCGAGCATGATCTACGTGGCGGTCGCCGACCTCATCCCCGGGCTGCACAGGCGTCCGGAACTCCACGCAACGGCGCAGCAGGTGGCGTTCATCGCGCTGGGGGTTGCGCTGATCTGGTTCGTCGGGGATGTAGTCAGAGCGGCCTAGCGCTGCGTGAATCCTCCGGATCGCTAAAGCAATTCGGGGTCAACCACAGCCCGCAGCGCAATGCTCCGGTTTGTGCGGGATAACCACCACAGCGCGCCCTTGCCGATATCCCAATCGGCTTGCGCACCCGAAAGCAACATCGCCGCCACTCGTCCCAATGTCGGCTGGTGTCCGACGATCAGTATCGCCTCCGAGCGTCCCGGCCAATCGATTGCCGAGCTGACGTCTGCGGCGCCCGCGTCGGTGCCCACTGCGGGCGAGGTCGTAAACGCCACACCGAGCGCCTGAGCGGTCTGCTGCGCGCGTACGGCAGGGCTGACCAGAACCTCGCAATTTCCGGGCAGGCGGGGCTTCAGCCAGGCGGCGATGCGCCGCGCCTGCTTCTGGCCGTGTTCGGTCAGCCTTCGCGCGGAATCGGGGCTGCCGTTTTCTGCCTCGGCGTGCCGCCAGAGAATCAAATCCATCGTCGTATCCTATTCGCCCGACCGACCTTAAGCGATCGGACGGAGGAGTATTATCCTCAAACGCTCTCCCTCGGAAGAGCGACCCCTCTCAAAGGAGACGAAGATGGCCAAGGCCGACGGAATCTACAGAATCACCGAAGTGATAGGAACGAGCGAAACTTCGTGGGAGGACGCCGCGAAGCGGGCGGTCCAAGCGGCATCCAAGACTTTGCGCGACCTTCGCATCGCGGAGGTCGTAAAGCAGGACTTGAAGGTCGAGGATGGCAAGGTCGTGGCCTACCGGACGCGGGTGATGCTGTCCTTCAAGTATCAGAAATAGATCCTCCCCGGGCATTCGGTTCTATTCCTTGCCCGATGCGGAGATGGCCTTGCGGATGAACGTCTTCCTTTCGTTCTTGTCCTCGATTTCTTCGGCAATCAGGAGGTACAACTCCCCAGGGTCGCGCGCCTTCGCCGCTGCGCGCTTCACGACGACCTTGGCGACCGCGCCGATATACTTGGCGAGGGCCGCTTCGGCCTTGGCGAGCGTCTGCGAATCGATGTTCGAGGCGGTGGGCGGCACGGACTGCTGGCGCGTAGCGCCGGCACGCGTCGGATCACCGGTCGGAGTCGATTTGTCCCCGGCAAATCTCCTCACGAACGCGGCACGTTCCTTATCGTCGGCGATGTCGACTGACACGATTTCGGCAAGGGCCGCGATGGTGTAGGCCTTCTTGGCCGCGGTCTTGATCACGACGGCGGCGATCGGGCCGATGTGCTTGGCGAGTTCCACTTCGATCCGCTTGAGGGTATCGCGGTCGAACACGAGCCCGGTGGGCAAGGTGGTCGGCGGGGCGGAAGCTTGCCGTGGATCATGGATTCTTTCGGTCTTCCGGTCCGTCACGGTCCTCGGGTCCGAGACGGCGAGTCCAGGGAGAGCAGAGCGAAACTCCGACACTGACTGCGGGCGCTTCTCCTCGTCCGGTACAAGCGCCCAGTCGACCGCAGTAAGCAATTCCGCGCTGTAGCGCTTGCGATCGGCGGCTTGCATCGCGGGGGGCAGCATGTCGTGACGCACGCGCGCCACCGCCTCCACCGGCCTTTTGCCCGTGATCATCCAGTACAGGACTCCCGCGAACGCGTACAGATCGCTCCACGGTCCCTGTTGGCCTTGCGAGTGATACTGCTCGATCGGGGCGTATCCTGGGGTGACTATTGCCGTAAGCTCATTTCCTGACGCAGCCGCGCGGGCGGAACCGAAGTCGAGCAGCACCGGTGATCCGTCGTCGCGAACGAAGACGTTTCCGGGCTTGATATCGCGATGCAGATACCCGGTACGATGAATGACTTCCAGGCCGTCAAGCAGCGGGCCGGCAATTGCGAGCACGCTGCCTTCCTCGAGCGGCCGGCGGCTGCGGATCCATTCGCCGAGCGGCAGGCCCGCTACGAATTCCATCACCATGTACGCGGTCCTGTTCGCTTCGAAAAACCGCAAGACCCGCACGATGTTCGGATGACGGAACGAGGCGAGCGTGCGCGACTCGTCGAGAAACCGGGAAAGGCCCCACTTGAACGATTCCGAGGTGGACTCGGATTTGGGCGTGACCGACTGATCCTCGCCGCGCTGGGCGAGGTCGCCGGGCAGGTATTCCTTGATAGCGACCTTGAGGTTGAGGTTCGAGTCGGTGGCGAGATAAGTCAGGCCGAAGCCCCCGATCCCGAGGGTCTGCTCGACGCGGTATTCGTGCAGCGCATAACCCTGGGGGAGGGCGATTTCGGCAGCCATAGAAATGCGGCGCTGCGCTCCTGACCCTAGCCCTTCGCGCGGGACTTGTGCGGGCAATTCGGCTTGGTGCACTCCGCGTACAGCTGCAGCGAATGATCGCGAATCGCAAAGCCGCGTTCGGTGGCGACGCTGACCTGGCGCTTCTCGATTTCGGCGTCATAGAACTCTTCGACGCGCCCGCACTGCATGCACACGAGATGATCGTGATGGCTGCCCTCATTCAGCTCGAACACCGCCTTGCCCGACTCGAAATGGTGGCGCTGGAGAATGCCCGCGTGTTCGAACTGGGTGAGGACGCGGTAGACCGTCGCGAGGCCGATATCCAATCCCTCGTTGATGAGAATCCGATAGACGTCCTCGGCCGATAGGTGGCGCACCTTGCTGTTTTCGAAAAGCTTCAGGATTCGCAGCCGCGGCCCCGTGGCCTTCAGGCCGCTGGTCTTCAAGTCGTGGACGTTGGTCACGGTGGATCCCCGGGGAAAGATGCCCGTTTCCGCTATCATATAGCGTTTTATCGCCGCGGAAATACCCTGATCGTGCCGCGAATGCTGATTTTGGCGTTACCGTTTCTCACTGCGGCGTGCGAACTTGCGCCTAGCCTCACGCCTTACCGGATGGAAATCCAGCAGGGGAATTACATAACCAAGGAAATGGTCGCGCAGCTCAAGCCCGGTCTGACCCGCGATCAGGTGCGATTTGTTCTGGGCACGCCCCTGGTCAGCGACATCTTTCACGAAGAACGCTGGGATTACGTTTTCCTGCTTCAGCGCGCCAACAGCCGCGAGACCGAGTATCGACGTCTCGCGGTGTTTTTCGAAGACGGGAAGCTGAAGCGCGTCGAGGGAGATATCGTGGCTGCCGCGGTCCCCGGAAAGCCCGAGCAGTGAAGCTCGTCATCGCCGGCGCGGGGGGCCGCATGGGGCGTACCTTGATCGAGATGGCCCTCACATCGGAGGATCTCGAGCTCGCGGCAGCGGTGGAGGTTCCCGGAAGCCCCGTCATCGGCAAGGATGCCGGAGAACTGGTCGGACGCCCCTGCGGCGTGAAGATCGCTTCCAGCTTCGCCGACGGAGTCGCGAAAGGCGACTGCCTGATCGACTTTACCCGTCCTGAAGGTACGCTCGCGCACCTGGAACAGTGCCTGAAGAAGGGCGTGCGCATGGTGATCGGGACGACCGGTTTTTCGGCGGACCAAGATGAACGTATCGCGGCGGCGGCGGGAAAGATCGCGATCGTAAAGGCGCCGAACATGTCGGCGGGCGTGAACGTCGCGTTCAGGCTTGTCGAGACCGCTGCGCGCACGCTCGGTGACGCTTACGACGTGGAGATCCTCGAAGCACACCATCGACACAAGATCGATGCGCCTTCAGGTACGGCGCTCAAGTTCGGCGAAGTGATCGCCCGAGCCCTCGACAGGGACCTCGCGCGCACTGCCGTGCACGGACGCAAAGGAGAGGTCGGTGAACGCGATCCCAAGGCGATCGGGTTTCACTCCGTTCGCGGCGGCGATATCGTCGGTGAGCATACCGTCATGTTCATCGGAGAGGGCGAGCGCGTCGAGATCGCCGTGCGCTCGGGCAGCCGCGCTACCTATGCCCTCGGGGCGCTTCGAGCTGCGCGCTTCCTCAAGAACAAGGAACGCGGCCTCTACGACATGCAGGACGTGCTGGGGCTCCGGTAAGCCGGACCTCAACTACCCTGCTTCAGGGTCCGCAGGGCCTGCTGGGTCCACACTTCGTCGACCGCTTCGAGCAACTCATCGGCGTTTTTACAACGCTTGCGCGGGTCCACGGCGATCATGCGGTCGAGCAGTCCCTGATACTCGGCGAGCGCGTCGGGGAGCCTCGGCCGCGGTGCGCTGACGTGCATCGCGATCAGTCCCGACACCGATTCGGCATCGAACGGGCGCTCGCGCGTCAACATCTCGTAAAAAATGATTCCAAGGGAGTAAATATCGGACTGCTTCGTCGCGGGGCTGCCTTCGATCTGCTCCGGTGAAACGTAGTAGGGCGTCCCGTAGAGCTCGCCTTGCCGGGTGCGCCCCTTGTCCTCTCCGAGCCGCTTTGCGATCCCGAAATCGGCGAGAACGATGCTGCCGTCGGCGCGCGCCATGAGATTGCCGGGCTTGATATCGCGGTGGATGATGCCGCGGTTGTGAATCTCGCGCAGCGCGCTCGCGGCCTGTGCGAGCAGCGACAAGGCCTGGCGGCCGCTCAAGCCCTGGGGGATGACTTCGGCGAGGCTGCCGTTGGGAAAATACTCCATCGCGATGTACGCGTGGCGATCGCTGAAGCCGCGATCGTAGATCTTGACCACGTTGGGGTGATCGATCGACGAGATGATGTCGAACTCCTGAACGAAGCGCTGCAGCAGGATTTCGTCCAGCCCGGCCGTGGCGTTGAGGATCTTGAGGACGACCTGCTGCTTGTCGCTTTCCCGCTCGGCGAGGTAGACGATCGAGGAGCCGCCGCTGCCGATCTTTGACACGACGCGGTAGCCCTGGACCGACAGGCGCCTTTCGCCGATTTCGCCGGTCATGATGCTCAAAGTGATGCCCAAGGCGGCCTTTGCCGCACCGGCAGCGATCCGGGCGTTTGCGGCGAGCGCCTGGCGCATCTCCTCCGGGATCTGAACGGAAGCGTGGTCGGCATCGCCGGCCGCAATGCCGGTGATTTCGAACGCTTCGGTGGGCACGCTGCGTCCGCGCAAGTGCACTTTGCGGCGCGAGCCGACGACGATCGCCGTGCCGGTGGCGTTGACGGTTGCTTCGCTTGCGACTACCGCCCATCCGAGCTCCTTGGTCTGACCCTCCAGGCGCGAAGCGATGTTCACGGTGTCGCCGATCACCGTAAGCTCTCCGCGGCCCGGCGTGCCGACGTGGCACAGCAGCACTTCGCCGCTGTGTATGCCTACGCCTATGGAAAATTCGGGCAGACTTTGTGAGGGGTGGTGCTGCTTGACCCATTCGCGGAATTCGAGCGCGGCGAGCTGCATTGCGAGGCCGGCGCGCACCGCCCGGTGCGCGTGGGACTCGCCTTCTTCGTTGTGACGCGACTCAAACAGGGCCATGACGCCGTCGCCGATGAATTTCATGACGACGCCGCCGCAGCGGATGATCGGTGCGCAGGCGGACTGGAGGTAGGCATTGAGCAGCTCGGCGATCTCGTCGCTGGTAAGCCGCTCCGAATACGTCGTGAAGTTGCGGATGTCCGAGAAAAGCACCGACGCCTCGGCGATCTTGCCGGTCACGCTGCCGGGATCGGTGTCCTCGAAGGCCGCGGTGCCGTCGCCGCCGGAGATTTTTTCCCGGAATTTTTGCGTGAGGCGGTCCTGCTGCGGGACCAGCCGCGCCGCCAGCGCCTGGGTCAGGTTTTCGAATTTCTTCAGCCGGCTGTTCACCGCTTCCATCAGCTCGTTTCGGGTGAACGGCTTCGGGAGGTAGTCGTCTGCGCCGAGGTTCATGCCGCGGCGTGTGCTGGAGCGGTCGTCGAGCGCCGTGAGGAAGATGAACGGAATTTCGGCAAGACGCGGCTCGGCTCGCAGCGCCTCGAGAACGGCGAATCCGTCCATCTCCGGCATCATCACGTCGCAGAGGATCAGATCGGGCGGATCGCGGCGCGCGAGCTCCAGGCCGACACGGCCGTTTTCCGCTCCGGTCGCGGCGTAACGTTCGACCTTCAACATCAGCATGATGTTGTTGCGGATGCTGGGCTCGTCCTCGATGACGAGGACTTTCTTTTTGGGTTCGTCGGCCATCAGCTCACCCCGGCCGGCTGTTCGATCGGCCGCAGAGGGATCATAACCGTGAACAGGGTTCCGGAGCCGACGGCGCTCTTGAGGCTGATCTCGCCACCGTGAAGCTCCACCGCCTTCTTCACGATCGCAAGACCGAGGCCCGTGCCGGGGCGGTTTTCGACGTTCGAGGCCCGATGAAAGCTTTCGAACATTCGCGGCTGGTCCTCCAGAGGTATCCCGATTCCCCGATCCTGGATCTCGATCGCGGCCTGCTCGCCGCGCCGGGCAAGGGAGAAAGTCACTTCGCTGCCCGGAGGGGAGTATTTCACCGCGTTCGAAAGAAGGTTGTTCAGGATATGCCGCAGCAACCTCTCGTCCAGGTACGCCTCGAGGCGGTCGAAGCGGTCGTCCAGTGTGATGACGTGCTGCTTGCCTTGCGCGATGCGGAACTCCGACACCACCCTGGCGCAGAGCTCGCGCAGATTCGTCGGGCCGAGGTTCAGCTTGAGCACGCCCGACTCGGCGCGGCCCAGCTCGAGCATGTCGTCGATCATCTCGCTCATGCGTTTTGCGCCGCCCTGGATGGCCCGCAGGAGGTTGAGCTTCTCGGCCGGGCTCAGGCTCTCGGAGTAATGCTCGAGCAGCTCGGCCGATGACAGCATGGTTGCGAGCGGCGTGCGGAATTCGTGCGAGGCGGTCGAGACGAATTTGGACTTCATCTCGGAGAGTTCCTTTTCGCGCTGCACCGCGGCGAGCAGCTCGACCTCGGCGCGCTTGCTATCATCGATGTCAACGTTGACGCCGGTCATGCGCAGCGGCCGGCCGTCCTCGTCGCGCTCGACCACCCTTCCGCGGCCCTTGCTCCATACCCAGCCTCCGGCGAGGGTCTTGACGCGGTGCTCGGCGACATACTCGGACTCCCCGCCGTTCAGGCACTTGCTCAGGGCCTGCTTCACCTTGTGTAGATCATCGGGATGCACCATATGCGCCAATTCGTCCAGGGTCAGGGCGCTGGTTTCCTTGCCCACCCTCAGGATGATTGCCCAGCTGCCGTCGAGGAGAACGTTGGTCCTGCGCACGTCCCAGTCCCAGATGAGGATATTGGCCGCCTGCAGGGCGAGGTCGAGGCGCTCCTTCTGCTCTTTGACCTGCTCGAGCAGGCGTTCGTTTTCCCGACTGTAGCGCAGCGTTTCGATCAACGCCCGGTTGGAGGACATATAGAGCGCCAGGAGCACAGCGGAAAACAGCAGGATCAAGATTCCGGCCGAGGTGTTGAAGGCGCCGCCTTGCGAAAACAGCAGGCCGATCAATGGCGCGAAAATCGGCACGATCAGGCAGGCGAACGACTTGGGGCTGGGGGCGAGCGCCGGAGGCAAGCCCATGGCGACGCTGCCGATGAGGAACGGAAGGAGGATTTCGTGGAACTGGCCGCGCTCCGGATAGAGCAGCATGACCGTCAGGCCCCAGGCGGTGCCGACCGCAGCGCTGGTGAGGCAGAAATACCCTTCCCAGCGCGCCGCGGCGTCCGGTCCGGGCTGGCGCAGGTGATAAGCGCGCTTGAGGACGAGACGCACGACGCTTGCCAGCACCAGCCAGATCAGCCAGGCAAAGAGCAGCTTGTCGCTGATGTAGCCCCAAAGGGCAAATGCCGCGATGGCCGCCGTCAGGAGAATCGCGGGGACGTCTTTTCCGGACAGCCGGTAAAGGAGCGAGACCCGCTGCGGCAGAAATTCGGCCGAGGACAAGGCACCGACCGGGGCGCGCGATGGGGTCACGTTTTCGTTCTCGGGAGTTGTGAAGAGCGAATCATTAATTCTGGCACGGTTTAGCAAGCGGTGCCGTTTCCTTGGGCAAGAAGCGGACTCAGCGGCGGAAAGTTTGATGGGATGGGAAGAATCACGGTATACTTCTGAGCTCGTTGCGGAGCGGGACCGGCGCGAGCCGGTCCCGCTCTGCACGTCTGGCCCCAATGAGCCCGCTGCCGTGCCCGCCGCCCCGCCCGCCCTGCTTGCATTAGCCGACGGCACTGTCTTTCGGGGCACGTCGGCCGGAGCACCCGGTCTTGCATCGGGAGAGGTGGTTTTCAATACCGCCATTACCGGATATCAGGAGATCCTCACCGATCCATCGTATTGCCGCCAAATCGTCACTCTGACCCATCCGCACATCGGCAATACCGGGACCAACCGGGAGGACATGGAGTCGGCAAAGGTGTTCGCGGCGGGGCTGGTGGTTCGGGATCTGTCCCCCGCGGTATCGAGTTGGCGGGCTGAAGGAGGGCTCTCCGATTTTCTCGTGGCAAACAAGGTGGTCGCCGTCGCGGGTATCGATACCAGGCGCCTCACCCGCATCCTGCGCGAAAAAGGTGCCCAGAACGGCGCACTGCTCGCGGGTTCCGACGACGCAGACGAGGCACTGGAAGCCGCTCAGGCCTTTCCCGGGCTTGCGGGAATGGATTTGGCCAGGGTCGTGACGGCCACCCAGCCTTACGAATGGTCGGAGGGGGGGTGGCGGATAGGCGGCGGGTTCGGCAAGGGCGGCGACGTGCGCTTTCACGTCGTCGCGTACGACTACGGCGTCAAGCGCAACATACTGCGCATGCTCGTAGAGCGCGGCTGTCGGGTCTCGGTACTTCCCGCGCAGACGCCGGCAGCGGATGCCGTCGCGCTCAAGCCCGACGGAGTGTTCTTGTCGAACGGTCCGGGCGACCCGGAGCCCTGCGACTACGCAATCCGCGCGATCGGCGAAATCATCGACACCGGGATTCCGACTTTCGGGATCTGCCTCGGCCACCAACTCATGGGTCTTGCCTCTGGCGCGAAAACCCTGAAGATGAAGTTCGGGCATCACGGCGCCAACCATCCGGTGAAGGATCTGGAGAGCGGAACGGTCGTCATCACCAGCCAGAACCACGGCTTCGCGGTCGACCCGGACACGCTTCCGGCGAACCTCAAGACCACCCACGTTTCGCTCTTCGACGGCAGCTTGCAGGGATTCGCACGCACCGATCGACCGGCGTTTTGCTTTCAGGGGCATCCCGAAGCGAGCCCCGGGCCGCACGACATCGGGTATCTCTTCGATCGCTTCGCAAAGTTGATGCAGGAGCGCCGGCGTGCCTAAGCGCACCGACATCAACAGCGTCCTCATCATCGGGGCCGGCCCCATCGTCATCGGCCAGGCCTGCGAATTCGATTATTCCGGCGCGCAGGCCTGCAAGGCGCTGCGCGCCGAAGGCTACAAGGTGATCCTGGTGAATTCGAATCCGGCGACCATCATGACCGACCCGGAGACGGCCGATGTCACCTACATCGAGCCGGTGAATTGGCAGATGCTCGAGGCCGTCATCGCCCGCGAGCGACCCGATACGCTGCTGCCGACCATGGGCGGCCAGACGGGGCTCAACTGCGCGCTCGATCTCGTCCGGCACGGCGTCCTGCGGAAGTACGGGGTCGAGATGATAGGCGCGAGCAGCGAGGCGATCGACAAGGCTGAGGACCGCGAGAAATTCAAGCAGGCGATGGCGAAGATAGGGCTCGCCTGCCCGCGCTCGACGCTCGCGCATTCGCTGGAAGAGGCCCTGCAGGTTCAGGCTGCGATCGGTTTTCCGGCGGTGATCCGGCCTTCGTTCACTCTCGGGGGGTCGGGCGGCGGAATCGCCTACAACCGCGAGGAATTCGTGGCGATCTGCGAACGCGGGCTCGAGGCCTCGCCGACGCACGAGCTCCTGA
>WNGN01001897.1_pt1 | contig 16042 bp, 14 predicted proteins | sample 5400561 | NCBI WGS metagenome assembly WNGN01 (sample SAMN13153379, study PRJNA577476) | soil metagenome | isolation source: 115 cm soil or saprolite under Garry oak tree replicate 2 | place: USA:California | collected 2016-06-15
CATCGGCTTGTCGTTGGCCGTGTAGCCGACGGTCGTCTCGATGACGATCTCCTCGCCTTTGTAACCACCCTTCTTGAGTCGCTCGCGTGCCTCGCGCGGGTCGTAGGCGAGCGGCGCGAGCGTCGTGTCGAAGTGGTTGTCGCCCTTCGCGATCGGCCCGGTCGGGACGATGCCGCGCCCGCGCCAGAGCTCCTTGACGATCGCGTTGCGGTCGATGGCGAGCGACAGCGCCTGTTTGACGAGCGGGTTGTCGAGCGGCGGGCGCTTCGAGTTGACGGCCAGGACGTAGAGGCCCGCGTAGAGCGCGCCCACCACCCTGGTCGAGGGGTTGCCGGTGATGCGCTCGCCCTGGTCCGGCGGGAGCTGGGTGATCACGTCCACCTCGCCCTTGAGGAGCGCCGCGATGCGGGGCGCCGTCTCCGGGATCGACCGGAAGACGACCCGCTCGGCCTCGATCTTGCCGCCCCAATAGTCGGGGTTCGCCTCGAGGACGAGCTTGTCGTCCTTCGTCCAGGAGACGAAGCGCACCGGGCCCGTGCCCACGGGCTTCGCGTTGAACTCGTCGTTGCCGACCTTCTCGATGTACTTCTGCGGGACGATCTGGCCGCCGTAGAAGGCGAGCCGCGCGGGGAGCAGGGGGTCGGGCTTCTTCGTGTGGATGACGAGCGTGCTCGGGTCGAGCGCCTCGATGCGGTCGATCGTGGTGAACACGGTGCTCACGCGGGTTCCGATCTTCGGGTCCCACGTCCGCTCCAGGCTGAATTTCGCGTCGGCCACGGTGAACGGGTCACCGGTATGCCACTTGACGCCTGGCCGGATCTTGAACGTCCACTGGGTCGAGCCCTGGAGCTTCCAGTCCGTAGCGAGGCCGGGGTGGAGCTTGCCGTCCGGGTAGCGGGACACCAGATTGTCGAAGAGGTTGAACGACACGCGGATGTCGTTGGACGAAGTCGAGAAGTGCGGGTCGAACTTCGAGACGTCGCCGCCCTGGGCGACGACCAGCTCCGGCTTCGGCGTCGTCTGGGCGCTCGCGGGCCGCGTGCGCGCTCCGGGCACCGTCGCCGCGGCGCCGAGGGCGGCCGCTCCCGTGAGTAGCTCGCGTCGCGTGACCTGGACCATAATGGCCTCCGTGAGGGCCTCGGGGTGAATCGGGTAAGCGGCACTATATACGGAAAGGCGAAGCGACGCTATGGCCAGCGCTGACGTCGTCATCGTCGGGGGAGGCGCCAACGGGACGAGCACGGCCTTTCACCTGACCCGGCTCGGCGCGCGGAACGTGCTGCTCCTCGAGCGGAGGTGGCTCGGCGCGGGCGCGACGGGCAAGTCGGGCGCTCTCGTCCGCATGCACTACACGAACGAGCACGAGTCGCGGCTGGCGCTCGAGAGCCTGAAGGTCTTCCAAAACTTCGACGCCGAGGTCGGTGGCGACTGCGGCTTCGAGCCGGTCGGCTTCGTGCAGCTCGTAGGGCGCGGCTACGAGGACCACCTTCGCCGCAACGTGGCGATGCAGCAGCGCATCGGGATCAAGACCGAGCTCGTCTCGCCCGAGGATCTCCCGCGCCTGCTCCCCGGCGCCAGCACGGACGACGTCGGCGGGGCGGCGTGGGAGCCGGAGTCGGGCTTCGCCGACCCGAATGCGACCGCCTTCGCGTTCGCGGCAGCGGCGATCCGCGGCGGCGCCAGGATCGAGACCGCGCGCGACGTCACGCGGGTCGTCGTCGGGCACGGGCGCGTCGTCGGCGTCGAGACGCGTGAGGGGCGCGTCGCCGCGCCCGTCGTCGTCCTGGTCCCCGGCGCCTGGGCGGGCCGGCTTCTCGAGCCGCTCGGGCTCGACTTCGGCCTCGTGCCCTACCGGATCCAGGTCTCGATCTTCCGCTGGCCGGCGGGCCTGACCCGGCGGGATCCCGCCGTCATCGACGCGGTCCACGAGTCCTGGATGCGCCCCGAAGGCGGCGCCGCGACGCTGATCGGCGTGGAGCTCGGCGCCGGCCACGCCGACCCCGACCACTACAACGAGTCCGTCGACCGCGAGTACGTGGCGCTCTGCCGCGCGAAGCTCTCGGCGCGCTTCCCCGCGTTCGCTCGCGCCACGATGCGCGGCGGCTGGGCGGGGATGATCATGATGAGCCCGGACGGCCGGCCCATCATCGACCGCATCCCGTCGATCGACGGGCTCTACGTGATGCTCGGCGACTCGGGCACGTCGTTCAAGACGTCGCCGGCGATCGGCCGGTGCCTGGCGGAGTGGATCGTCGAGGGGCGACCGCGCACGGCGGATCTCACGCCGTTCCGCTCGACGCGCTTCGCCGAGGGCAAGCCCTGGATCGACGAGTCGAACTACGGCCGCGAGCGGCTCACGATCTCGCGCTAGGATGATCTCATTGCGAACATGGAGCGATTGTGAGATAGAAGCAGATGTCGCAAGTTGGAGGTGAGTATGGCCACCAACGTCGAACGCATCGATGTCGCAACCGCTCGCCAGAAGGTCGCCGCAGGACGAGCACTTCTCATCTGCGGATACGAGGACGACGCGAAGTGCCGAAAGAGCCGGCTCGAAGGCTCCATGCCGTTCGCGCGCTTCGAGGCGCTCGCGCCGACTCTGCCGAAGAGCCAGGAAATCATCTTCTATTGTGCCTGACCCGCCGAAGCGACTGCTGCCGGGCAGGCAGCACGCTATATCGGACGGGGGTTCACTCACGCTAAGGCGCTTCGCGGCGGCGTACAGGCGTGGATGCAGGCGGGGCTGCCGACAAAGGACGACTGAGCGCTCTGAACTAGCATCGCGTTACAGCGGAGGCCGAGGCGGACGGGCACGCACGATGCGGATCGCCGTGGCCACGCGGCGCGCGTGCGCTGCCCCGTTGCGGCTGGGCTCCATCTGGGCGCGCGATCTCCGCTGCCACGTGATGGGAACGGGCCCCGGCGATCCCCGATCGTGCGTACCCGTCGGCCACGACCCGTGAGCGGCGTCAGGCCGCACCGGGCCGGGCGAGGTGGGTGCGGCGCACGCGCGCCTGCACGTCCTGAACGACGTTGCGCTCGAGCGTGATCTCGACCTCGTGGTGCTCGACGTCCCAACGGCTCACCGTGGTGAGCCAGCCGAGCCGGCGCCGCCGCTGGGGCACGACCTTGCGCCCTCGGTAGACCAGGACCCGACGATCGGGCGCGAGCGGCTGCTCGTGCTCTTCGTGGTCGGCGCCGCACAGGCGGATCAGCTCCGCGTACGTGGTGGTGCCCGGCGCGATGCGCGCCAGCGTCTCGCGCGCGACCACGGTGCCGGTCTGCCGCTCCGTCGGCCCGCTGCGCGGGCTGATGTGGATGCGTCCGGCGAGCGTCTCGCTCACGCGCGTGACGAGCGTCGTGAGCAGCGGGCCGACGAAGTTGCCGAGCACGAAGAAGAGCGCGGCGAACAGCACCGGCGCCCAGGACTTCCAGCCTGTGAAGTAGCCGAATTGGACCGTCAGCACCTGGGACCGGAAGCCCTCCGCCGGATCGAGGTCGAACAACACGACCTCGGTGCTCCCGCTGGTCTCGCTCGCCTCGCGCCGGCTCGTCAGCGGCGAGACCTCCTGGATCTTGAGGTGCTCCGAGTCCGCGAAGTTGATCAGGAGCTGGGACGGGTCCGCGGCCAGGCGGACCGCGCGGTCGCGGTGCTCGAAGTACATCGGGAACGCCGCGCGCGTCCGCGCGTCGTTGAAGGTCAACGCGATCGAGTGGCGGCGTCCCCAGACGACGTTCTCGAGCCAGGAGGCCCGCCGCTCCTGGATGAGCTTGGGCAGCTTCATCCGGAGCTCGATCAACCAGGTGCGATTGAGCAGCCTCGGCGTCCACGGAATGCGGATCCACGTCGCCGGTGCGGACCGCACGAGCGTGCCCGTCTCCCTCACGTAGATGGCGAAGGGCGCGCCGCCCTCGAGGGGATCCGGCCTGGGGCGCTCCTTGCCGCCGTAGAGCTGGTGCGCGCGGAGCGGCAGGCGCCCCTCCCGGACGACGGTGAAGCCGCGCTCCGTCAGGTACGCGGCGAGCGCGGGGTCGGGCGCGCCGGGCACGGTCTCGCCGTCCACCGGGCCCGGCCAGAGGAGGTAGAGATCCTGCTCGATCGCGGTCCCGGCGATCGTGGCGGGCAGGACGAGACTCCAGAGGACGGCGACCTCGACGGGACCGAGCTCGGGGCCGACGTTGGCGCGGATGTACACCGGCCCGACCATGAACGAAGGGTTCGGCCGCGTCGCGAGGAAGACCTGGGCCCGCGCCGCGCCCGGGGTCGCCGCGAGCAGGAGCCCGGCGAGGACGCAGGCCTTAGATCTTGACAGGCGTGAACTCGCGCGTGAAGTGCTCCTCGAGCGGCAGCTTCTTCTTGATGACGCCATACTCCAGGAGCGTGCCCTGCATCACCGCGAGCGCCGTGACGTCGATGCGGCCGTCGACCGGGAGGAGCGGACCCGAGATCTTGTGGGCGCCCAGCACCGCCTCGGGCGGCCAGCCGAGCGTCTTCGAGCAGATCTCGGCCGCCTCCCTCGGGTTCTCACGCATCAGCTTGAGCGCCGTGAACATCGCCCGCATGGCGCGGCGGATCGGGTCGGCCTGCGTCTTGATGGCGTCCTCCGACGCGTACTGGATCTGGCTGATCCACTTCCCCGTGACCGCGTCGAAGCGGAGCAGCACCTTGGACTTGCCCTGGAGCTCTGTGACCGCGCCGCCGTCGCCCCACACGTAGGCGGCGGTCTCCCTGCGGGCCAGCGCCGCGAGCTGGGCATCGAGACCGCCGAGGCCGACGACCTGCACGTCCGTGTCTGGATCCCAGCCCTCCCTCTTGGCGAGCATGCGCGCGAAGATCCACGTGGTCGCACCGACGCGCGTGACGCCGATCGCCTTGCCCTTGAGCTCGGCGACCGTGCGAACGTCGGGTGCGACGTTGAGCGTGAAGTGGTTGCCCTCGGTGTGCGTCGCGATCGCCTTGATCGGCGAGCCCGCCTCGCGGAAGACGAGGATGTCGGTGCTCCCGGTGATGCCGACGAGGATTTCGCCCGCCATGACCGCCTTGAGGAGGTCGGGGCCGCCGCGGAAGGGGACGAACTCGGCCGCGAGGCCCTCGCGCGCGAAGAGCCCGCGCTCGCGCGCCACGATGACCGGTCCCGCCATCGAGTAGTCGCCGAGGACGGCCGTGCCGATCTTCACGGCGGTCGCTCCGCGAGCGGGCCACGGCCTGAGGGCTGCGGGGATCGCGGCGGCAGTGGCGAGGAAGCGACGGCGGGAGATCGAGGTCGCGGGCATGAGCCGGTCTCCTTGACTTTCGCGCGAGCCTTCCATACGTTAGGCGCGCTTTCCATGGGTACCGCCTGCGTCAGACGCGCTGGCCGCGATCGTACATCGTCGTGAGCCGCTTCCACAATCCCGCACGCGTGACCGCCGACCGATGAACGACGCCCCCGTCACCCGCGCGGTCGCGGAGGGCGTCGCCTGGATCACGCTCAACCGCCCCGCGGTGCTCAACGCGCTCAACACCGACCTCGCCGCTGCGCTCGCCGATCACGCGGAGGCGGCGGCTGCCGATCCCACCGTCACTCTCGTCGTCGTACGTGGTGCCGGCCGGGCGTTCTCCTCGGGCATGGACCGCACGGCGCTGGCGGCCGGAGCCATCGGCGAGGCGTTCTACCGCCACTGGATCCGCGCGCTGAACTGCCTCGAGGACATGCCGAAGATCTCGCTCGCGGTGCTGCACGGGCACTCGATCGGCGGCGGGCTCCAGCTGGCGCTCGCCTGCGACCTGCGCCTCGCCACCGACGAGGCCGTGATCGGCCTGGGCGCCACGCGGCACGGGCTCATCCCGGACGGCGCCGTGCTGCGCCTCGCGCGGGTCGTCGGGCTCGGCCGGGCCAAGGAGCTCGCGCTGCTCAACGACGACGTGAGCCCCGAGGCCGCGCGCGCCATCGGCCTCGTCAACTGGGTATGCGCCGCCGACGACCTCGACCGCACGCTCCGGTCCGTCATCGACAAGGTGCGCGCCGCCTCGCCGACCGCGGCCGCCCACACGAAGCGGCTCCTCCACGAGTCCTTCCACCGCGATCCGCGGGCCACGATCGAAGACGTGGTGAAGGCGCAGAACGAGTGCATGGGCTCCTGGGAGATCGACGAGGCCAACCGGGCCTGGCAGGAGAGGCGGGAGCCGGTCTTCTACCCGCCGCGCCCGCGGAAGGTATGACCTCGCGGCACGTTGCGGAGGCCCCATGACGTACACGGACATCCTCTACGCGAAGAAGGACGGCGTCGCCTGGATCACGATCAACCGTCCCGAGGTGCGCAACGCCTTCCGCACGAAGACCGTGGCGGAGCTGACCGACGCGTTCCTCGACGCGCGCTGGGACCCGGCCGTCGGCGTCGTCGTGCTCACCGGAAGCGGCGACAAGGCGTTCTGCTCCGGCGGCGACCAGAAGGAGCGGGGGCAGGGCGGCTACGCGCCAGGCGCCGCAGGCACGCCAGGCGCCGCAGGCACGATGGACCAGCGCCCGATGGACGTGGAAGCCCTGCACAGCGCCATCCGCCACATCCCGAAGCCCGTCATCGCCATGGTCAACGGCTTCGCCATCGGCGGCGGCCACGTGCTCCACGTGCTCTGCGACCTCTCCATCGCGTCGGACAACGCCGTCTTCGGGCAGACGGGGCCGCGCGTGGGCAGCGTCGACGCGGGCCACGGCACCGGCTTCCTCGCCCGCGTCGTCGGCGAGAAGAAAGCGCGGGAGATCTGGTACCTCTGCCGCCAGTATTCGGCTCAGGAAGCGCTCGAGATGGGGCTCGTGAACAAGGTCGTTCCCCTCAAGGAGCTTCGCGCCGAGGTGGAGAAGTGGTGCGCCGAGCTGCTCGAGAAGAGCCCGACCGCGCTGGCGCTCGCCAAGCAATCGTTCAACATCGACTCCGAGCAGCGCGCCGCCGTGGCGCAGCTCGCCCACACCGCGCTCACCCTCTACTACGAGACCGAGGAGGCGATGGAAGGCCGGAATGCCTTCGTCGAGAAGCGTCCGGTCAACTTCAAGAAGTTCCGCACGTGAGCGCCGTCGCCCGCTACTTCCGTTTCGCGGAGCGCTCCACGGATCTCGCCACCGAGCTCCGCGCGGGCCTGACCACGTTCATGGTCATGGCCTACATCATCTTCGTGAACCCCATCGTCCTCGGCTACGTCGGCATCCCGGGGCTCGAGGGCAAGGGGCTGCCGTTTGCGCCGACGCTGACGGTGACGTGTCTCACCGCGGGCGTGCTCTCGATGGCGATGGGGCTCGCGAGCAACTATCCGCTCGTCCTGGCGCCCGGGATGGGGCTCAACGCGGTCGTGGCGTTCGAGCTGGTGGCGGCCCGCGGGCTCACGTGGCCCCAGGCGATGACGGTGGTGTTCCTCGAGGGCGTGGTCATTACGCTGCTCGTGCTCACGCGGTTCCGCGAGGCCGTGATGGACGCGGTCCCGATGGGGCTCAAGCGGGCGATCGGCGTGGGGATCGGCCTGTTCATCGCGTTCATCGGCTTCTTCACCGCGGGCTTCGTGGTGAAGCCCCCGTCGGGACCCTTGCCCGTCGCGCTCGGGTCCATGCGCGGCCTGCCGATCCTCGTGTTCCTTGTGGGCTTCGTCCTGACGGCGTGGCTGATGGCGCGCCGGGTGCGCGGGGCGCTCCTGCTCGGGATCGTGCTCACCACGCTGGTGGCGATCATCCTGAACGGCGCCGTCGCCGACTGGAAGGGCTTCCCGACGCCGGGCGCGGCGCGGATCCCGACGGCGATCGTGCAGCCGCCGGATCTCTCGACGTTCGGCCGCCTCGACTTCGGCCTCGTCGCGAAGCTCGGCGTGGTCACGGCCGTCCTCGTGACGTTCTCGATCATGCTGAGCGACTTCTTCGACACGATGGGCACGATCATCGGCGTCGGCGGCAAGGGGGGGTTCCTCGACGCGCGGGGCCGGCTCCCCGGCGCCAACCGCGTGCTGCTGGTGGACTCGATCGGCGCCGGCCTGGGCGGCCTTGCCAACGCGAGCAGCAACACGACCTACATCGAGTCCGCCGCGGGCGTGGCGGAAGGGGGCAGGACCGGCTTCGCGTCGGTCGTCGTGGGCGTCCTCTTTCTCCTGGCCATGTTCTTCTCGCCCCTCGCGAGCGTGATCCCCGCCCAAGCGACCGCACCCGCGCTGATCGTCGTCGGCTTCTTCATGATGACGATCGCGCGGGACATCCCGTGGGAGGACTACGAGGAGGCGATCCCCGCGTTCGTGACGATGCTGACGATGCCGTTCACCTGGTCCATCACCAACGGGATCGGCGCGGGCTTCGTGACCTACGTCGCGATCAAGGTCCTCAACGGCAAGGGGCGGCGGGTTCACTGGATGGTCTACCTCGTCGCGGCTGCGTTCGTCGTCTACTTCGCTCTGCCACTCATCGAGAAGGCGATGACGTAGGCGACCCATGGCGCGACACGAGGTGCCGACACGCTGGAAGAGCGGGATGCTCGAGGTGGGGCCGAGGGTCTTCGCGTACGTCCAGGCGTCGGGGATCGACCCGGTGGGCGACACCGGCGTCTCCAACGCGGGACTCATCCTCGGCCACGAGGGGAACGTGCTCGTGGACGCCCTGATGGTGCCGTCCATGACGCGGAGGCTCGTGGCGGCGATCAAGAAGACGACGCGCAAGCCGATCGCGACCCTCGTCAACACCCACCATCACCTCGACCACACCGGCGGCAACCGATTCTTCCGCGGCGCGACCATGATCGCCTCCGAGAAGTGCCGCGAGGCGCTCGAGCCCGGCTTCCCGCCCGTCCCGCTCCTGCAGCGCTTCATGCCGCGCTTCGCGCGCGAGTTCCCGCTGCTCAAGGTGGTGCTCCCGACCGTGACGTTCAAGGACCACCTCGTCATCCACGACGGCGACCGCGAGATCCAGCTCTGGCACCCGGGCTTCGCCGCGCACACGGTCGGGGACGCGGTCGCGTACCTGCCGAAGGAGCGGATCCTGTTCGCGGGCGACATCGCCTTCCACTACGTGACGCCGCTCGCCTTTCAGGGCCACGTCGGCAACTGGATCAAGGCGGCGAACCGGCTCCTCGAGTACGACGCCGACGTGATCGTGCCCGGCCACGGCCCGATCGGGACGACGAGGGAGCTGACGCGCATGCGCGACTACCTCGTGACAGTCCGTCGCGAGGCGCGCGAGCGCTTCGACGCCGGCATGCCCGCCGAGGAGGCCGCGCGCGACATCGAGCTCGGCGTCTACGCCGCGTGGAGCGACGCCGAGCGCATCCTGCCGAACGTGATGCGCTGCTATCAGGAGTTCAGGAACGAGCTGCACCTGCCCCTGGACCTGCCCCGCATGCTCGACGGCATGGAGCGGCTCCGCGGCCGGCCGACCGACCACACCTGTCTCTGACTCGAGGTGGGCGGGACCGGCCGCTACCGGCCGAGGACGAAGGCGCAGCAGGCGGGCGCGGGCGGCGTCGGCGCCTGCTCGACGTCGGCGCCCGCGTCGCGTACCATCCGAAGAACGACGGCCACTCGCTGCGCATCCCCGAAGGCGCGACGCCCTGGGACTCGGGGTTCCTCGTAAACCCTGGCGACCGCTACGACGTGACCCTCACCGTCCCGGGCGTCTACGACTACTTCTGTCAGCCCCACGAGGCGGCGGGAATGGTCGGCCGGATCGTCGTGGGAAAGCCCGGCGGGCCCGGCGCGATGGCGTTCGACTACTTCCGTGGCCGGCCGGGCACCGAGAACTGGAAGGCGGTCCCCCCCGCCGCGCAGAAGGCGTTTCCCAGCGTTGACGCGATCATGCGGCGTCGAATCGTGCGGCGAACGCGCGGCGCGTCGTAAGTCCCTGTCATACCGGCCGAAATGCTTGACACTCGATAGCCTCTTGGCTACACTCTCCGCCACTCGATTCCGGCCCCCCTCTAGTGGGCTCACGACCCTCGACGTCGAGGAGGCGATTTGGACCCGCAGGCGCTCGAACCCGACCGCGACACATTTCCCAAGCTCGTCAGAGGCAACGCGGAGCACCGCGGGCCCAAGGTCGCGATCCGCGAAAAAGACTACGGGATCTGGCAGTCATACACGTGGCGTGAGTACTTCGCCGAGGCCCGGCTGATCGCGCTCGGGCTCGCGGCGCTCGGCTTCACGCGAGGCGACAAGACCGCGATCATCGGCGACAACCGCCCCCAGCTCTACTGGACCGTCATGGCCAGCCAGGCGCTGGGCGGGGTGCCCGTGCCGATCTATCAGGATTCGATCGAGAAGGAGACGCAGTACATCATCGACCACGCGGAGGTCCGGTTCGCGGTGGTCGAGGATCAGGAGCAGGTGGACAAGCTCCTGCACATCAAAGCCCAGTGCCCGCACCTCGAGCACATCATCTACGACGACCCGCGCGGGATGCGGGGCTACAGCGAGCCCTTCCTCACGAGCCTGGCCGAGCTGCAGGAGCTCGGCAAGAAGTTCGAGGTCGGCCACCCCACGTACTTCGACGACGAGCTGGCACGCGGCAAGCCGGACGACGTCGCGATCATCTGTTACACCTCGGGGACCACCGGCGTCCCCAAGGGCGCGATGCTCTCCCACCGGAACCTGATCGTGACCGCGCGCAACGCGGCGGAGTTCGAGGGCCTCCAGAGCGACGAGCAGATCCTGTCGTACCTGCCGATGGCGTGGGTGGGCGACCACATTTTCTCCTACGCACAGTCCATCGTGACGGGGTTCGCGATCAACTGCCCGGAGAGCGTCGCCACGGTCCTCCATGACCTGAAGGAGATCGGCCCGACCTACTTCTTCGCCCCGCCGCGCATCTGGGAGAACATCCTCACCAACGTCATGGTCCGCCTCGAGGACTGTGCGTGGCCCAAGCGAAAGCTGGTCCACTTCTTCCTCGAGCTTGCCCAGGACATCGAGCGGGCGCGGCTCAGCCGCCAGCCCGTGCCGGCCTGGCGCCGGCTCCTCTACCCGCTCGGGCGGCTCTTCGTGTACGGACCGCTCCGGGACAACCTCGGCATGCGGCGCATCCGCCGCGCCTACACCGCCGGCGAGGCGATCGGCCCCGAGATCTTCGTCTTCTTCCGGGCGCTCGGAGTCAACGTCAAGCAGATCTACGGCATGACCGAGGCGAGCGTGTTCATCACCGTCCAGAAGAACGGCGACGTCAGGCTCGACACGGCGGGCACGCCGATCCCGAATGTCGAGCTGAGGATCTCGCCCGCGGGGGAGGTGCTCTACCGGAGCCCCGGCGTCTTCCTGGGCTACTACAAGAACCCGGAGGCGACGCGCCAGACCGTCGAGGACGGCTGGGTGCATTCGGGCGACGCGGGCATCGTGGGCCACGACGGCGACCTGAGGATCATCGACCGCGCCAAGGACGTGGGGCGCCTCGCCGACGGTACGCTCTTCGCGCCGAAATACCTCGAGAACAAGCTCAAGTTCTCCCAGTACATCAAGGAGGCCGTGTGCATCGGGCAGGGTCGCCAGTTCGTGACCGCGTTGATCAACATCGATCTCGCCGCGGTCGGGAACTGGGCGGAGCGCCGAAACATCGCGTACACGAGCTACACCGACCTCTCCCAGAAGCCCGAGGTCTACGACCTGATCCACCAGGAGGTGGGGCGGGTGAACCGGAGCCTCGCCGAGGACGAGGCGCTGCGCGGGGCCCGGATCCGCAAGTTCCTGATCCTCCACAAGGAGCTGGATCCCGACGACGAGGAGATCACCCGGACGCGCAAGGTACGGCGCGGGTACATCGCCCAGAAGTACGCCGCCCTCATCGAGGCGCTCTACGGCGACCGCGAGCACGTGGAGGTGGAGGCGAAGGTGACCTACGAGGACGGCCGGACCGGCACGATCCGGGCCGACGTGAGGATTCGTGACGTCGCCGTGCCGGGGGACTCGGTGAGCCCGTGACGGGACCCGACGACGCAAGCCCGCTCCTCGAGGTGGCGGGCGTCAGCGTCCGCTTCGGCGCGCTCGTGGCGCTGCACAAGGTGAGCCTGGGGATCTGTGAGGGCGAGATCCTGGCCATCATCGGTCCCAACGGCGCCGGCAAGACCACGCTGCTCAACGCGATCAGCGGCTTCTACCATCCGTACGAGGGACGAATCGTCTTCGACCGCAAGGACCGGACGCACCTCAAGCCGCCCGACGTCGCCGCGCTCGGCATCGCCCGCACCTTCCAGAACATCGCTCTCTTCAAGGGTATGAGCGTGCTCGACAACCTCATGACGGGACGGCTCCTCAAGATGAAGGGGAGCTTCGTGCTGGAGGCGCTCTACTGGGGCCCGGCCCGCCGTCAGGAGCTCGAGCACCGCGCGTTCGTCGAGCACATCATCGACTTTCTCGAGATCCAGGCGATCCGCAAGACGGCCGCCGGGCGCCTGCCCTACGGGCTGCAGAAGCGCGTCGAGCTGGGCCGCGCGCTCGCGGCCGAGCCTCGGCTCCTGCTGCTCGACGAGCCGATGGCCGGCATGAACGTCGAGGAGAAGGAGGACATGTGCCGCTTCATCCTCGACGTCAACGGCGAGTTCGGCACGACGATCGCGCTCATCGAGCACGACATGGGCGTGGTCATGGACATCTCCGATCGCGTCGCGGTCCTCGACTACGGGCGCAAGATCGCCGACGGCGCGCCCGAGCAGGTCCGCAAGGACCCGGCCGTCCGTGACGCCTACCTGGGCGTGAGCCATGACTGAGCTTCTCTACGGGATCGCCGTCGCCCCCTTCAAGGACATGGCGGGCTCGCCGGCCTTCTTCGCGGAGGTGCTCATCGGCGGCGTCTTCGCCGGGCTCATGTACTCGCTCGTGGCGCTCGGCTTCGTGCTCATCTTCAAGGCCTCGGGCGTGTTCAACTTCGCCCAGGGCGCGATGGTGCTGTTCGCGGCGCTCACGCTCGTCGGCCTCATCGAGCGCGGCGTGCCGGTCGCCCTGGCCCTCCTGCTGACGACCGCCGTGATGGTCGCACTCGCGTGGGTCATCGAGCGTGTCGTGCTCCGCCCGCTCGTCAACCAGGAGCACATCATCCTGTTCATGGCGACGATCGGGCTGACCTTCTTCCTCGAGGGCTTCGGCGAGATGGTGTGGGGCGCCAACGTCAAGAAGCTCGACATCGGCATTCCCGACCGGTCGTTCATCGTCGCCGGGATCCAGATCAACCAGCTCGAACTGTCCGCCGCGGTGACGTCGGCCGTCCTGGTCGCAGTGCTTGCCGTCTTCTTCCAGCGCACCCGCATCGGCCGGGCGCTCCGCGCCGTCGCCGACGACCACGAGGCAGCGCTCTCGATCGGCATCCCGCTCAAGACGATCTGGATGATCGTCTGGTCCGTGGCGGGAATCGTCGCGATCGTCGCCGGGATCATGTGGGGCGCCAAGAGCGGCGTGCAGTTCAGCCTGTCGCTCATCGCGCTCAAGTCGCTGCCCGTCCTCATCCTCGGCGGCTTCACGTCCGTCCCGGGCGCGATCGTGGGTGGGCTGATCATCGGCGTGGGGGAGAAGCTGGGGGAGGTCTACTGGGGGCCGCTCGTTGGCGGCGCGATCGAGAACTGGTTCGCCTACGTGCTCGCCCTGGCGTTCCTCCTGTTCCGCCCGCAGGGATTGTTCGGGGAGAAGATCATTGAACGCGTGTGAAGCCCCCCTCAGAGGAACATGATCTACCGCGAAGCCGGGCAGTTCAAGACGACCTACGCCAGCGACCAGGCGATCTTCGCCATCCCACAGGACCGGTGGTTCGTCGTCTTCGCCGCGGTGGCCGCGTTCGTCATCCCGCCGCTCGCGGCCAACGAGTACTGGCTCCAGGCGGTCCTGATCCCGTTCCTGATCTACTCGCTCGCGGCGATCGGCCTGAACCTCCTGACGGGGTACGCCGGGCAGCTCTCGCTCGGCACCGGCGGATTCATGGCGGTGGGAGCCTATTCGGCGTTCAAGCTCACGACGGCCCTCCCCCAGCTGAACATTGTCGTCGTCTTCCTGCTCTCGGCCAATCGGAGCGTGCTCGGGGTGATCGTCACCGGCCCGAACGCCACGGCGTCCGTGCGATACGTGACGGCCCTGGCGCTCGTCGTCGTCGGGGCGCTCGTCGCCAAGAACCTGGTTCGCGGCCGCGTGGGCCGGTCGTGGATGGCGATCCGCGACCGGGACATCGCCGCCGAGATCATCGGCGTCCGGCCGCTCCGGACGAAGCTGCTCGCCTTCGGCATCAGCTCGTTCTACTGTGGCGTCGCGGGCGCGGAGCTCGTCTTTCTCTACTTCGGCAGTGCCGAGACGCTGGCCTTCGACATCACGCTGTCCTTCCTCGTCCTGTTCATGGTGATCATCGGCGGCCTCGGCTCGATCCTCGGATCCTTCCTCGGCGCCGCCTTCATCGTGCTGGTGCCGATCTTCCTCACGAACGCGCCGCAGGCGATGGGTCTGAGCCTGCCGGTCGCCCTGCAGAAGCAGTTCGAGCTGATGGTGTTCGGCGGTCTCATCATCTTCTTTCTGATCGTCGAGCCGCACGGACTGGCGCGGCTCTGGCAGATAACCAAGGAGAAACTGCGCCTGTGGCCGTTCCCCCACTAGCTACCAGGAGGACACTCATGACTCTCAAAACGCTGATGAGCGGCGCGCTAGCGGCCGCCCTCGTCGCAGGGCCGATGGCGGCGGCCGCGCCGGCGCAGCCCAAGGAGATGTTCATCCCGCTCCTCGTCTACCGGACCGGCCCCTACGCGCCGAGCGGTATCCCGATCGCCAACGGCTTCGTCGACTACTTCGCGCTCCTGAACGAGCGCGACGGTGGCATCAACGGTGTCAAGGTCGCGTGGGAGGAGTGCGAAACCCAGTACAAGACGGACCTCGGCGTCGAGTGCTACGAGAAGCTGAAGGGCAAGGGCCGGGCCGGCGCGCTGGTCGTGAATCCCTACAGCACGGGCATCACTTACCAGCTCATCCCCAAGGCCGCGGTCGACAAGGTGCCGATCCTGTCCATGGGCTATGGCATGAGCGCCTCGTCCGACGGCCGGTGGTTCCCCTGGGTGTTCAACTTCCCTACCAACTACTGGAGCCAGGCCTCGGCCGTGGTCCGTCACATCGGCCAGCAGGAGGGCGGGCTCGACAAGCTCAAGGGGAAGAAGATCGTCCACATCTTCCACAACAGCCCCTACGGCAAGGAGGCCAACCCGACGCTCGAGACGCTTGCCCGGCAGCTCGGCTTCGAGCTGACGTTGCTGGCCGTCGACCACCCGGGCCAGGAACAGGGGGCGACCTGGCTGCAGATCCGCCGCATCAACCCCGACTGGATCTTCATGTCGGGCTGGGGCGTGATGAACCAGGTGGCTATCAAGGAGGCCGCGTCCAAGAACTTCAAGATGGACCACTTCATCGGCAACTGGTGGTCGGCGAACGACGCCGACGTGATTCCGGCGGGTGACGGCGCCAAGGGCTACAAGGGTGCCACCTTCCACGCCCCGGGCACGAAGTTCAAGGTCCATGCGGACATCTTCAAAGTCCTCTACGACAAGAACAAGGGGGCGGGCAAGCGCGAGTCCGTCGGCGAAGCCCTGTACAACCGTGGGATCGTCAACGCGATGTACACCGCCGAGGCGATTCGCACCGCGATGGCCAGGTTCGGGAACAAGCCGATCACCGGGGAGCAGCTGCGGTGGGGCCTCGAGCACCTGAACCTGACCGACGCCCGCCTCGAGCAGCTCGGCATGAAGGGCTTCACGCACCCGATCAAGGTCACCTGCGAGGACCACGAGGGCAGCGGCCCCGTGTTGATCCAGCAGTGGGACGGCAGCAAGTGGGAGATCGTGTCCGACTGGGTGGCGCCCATGCGTGACGTCGTCCGCCCGAAGATCGAGGCGGCCGCAGTCGAGGAGGGGAAGAAGCTGGGGTACGCCATGCGCGACTGCTCCAAGGAGAACTAGGAGGTCGTGAGCGCCGTGAGCGGGACCACCCGGCCGCTGTTGTCGGTCAACAACATCGAGGTGATCTACGACCACGTGATCCTCGTGTTGAAAGGGGTGTCGCTCTGCGTCTCCGAGGGGGGCATCGTCGCCCTTCTCGGGG
>WNGN01002302.1_pt2 | contig 16038 bp, 20 predicted proteins | sample 5400561 | NCBI WGS metagenome assembly WNGN01 (sample SAMN13153379, study PRJNA577476) | soil metagenome | isolation source: 115 cm soil or saprolite under Garry oak tree replicate 2 | place: USA:California | collected 2016-06-15
CCTGACCTCGAGCCTCGCCGACATCTACTACCCCGACTACTCCGGTGGATACCACCCGATTCATTTCAAAGCCGGGTGCCAGCATTTGAGCGGCGAGCAGGCCCTCGAGGTCGCGCGTTCGCGCCATGCCGTCCAACAGGCGCAGTCGTCGGACTTCGGGCGCGCCCGCAGGCAGCAGGACATCATGCAGGCGATCAAGAAGAAGGCGACCACGATCAACGGCTTCTCCAAGGCGCCCCAGCTGCTCAGCGCCCTTCAGAAGAACATCACGACCGACATGTCGCTCTCGGACATGCGCGCGATCTACGACTGGGGCAAGAACCTCCCCGACAGCTCGATCGTCCGCGTCGCGCTCACCGCGCCAGCGCCTGGAACCGAAGGCAACCTGCTCGACTCCTACAACTGCGGCATGGGACCGTACGTCTCGCAGCTATGCGCGGACGATCCCAGCTTCGCGATGATCCACCGTTACATCTCCTCGCTCCTCATCGACCCGGCGGTGCTGGGGGAGAAAGCGCCGGTGCAGTTCGCCAATGGCGCCAACAACTATGCAGGCCTGGAGAGCCGCGTCACCTCGATGTTCGATCCCACGGGCCTGCAGCTCGCCGATCCGATTGCACACCGCCCCGTCAGCCAGACGGTGATCCTCGACTACTCGAACGGACAGTTCCCGCTCACCGCGAAATGGCTTGCTGCCTTCTTCGGCGGAAACGTGGTGGCTGCCACGCCGACGAGCCCCGCACCCGCAAGCGGCCAGCAGACGTTTGGCCTGGTGGTGGTGCTGGGACACGACTTCGCCCGGCGCTGGCTGGGCCAGTGAGCTGAGCGAACCTGACTTAGCCGAGCGATTCCGCTCCGGGGACGTGCGCGCCCTGGCCCGTGCGATCAGCCTCGTCGAAAAACGCGACCCCTTGGTCCGGGCCCTGCAGGATGAGCTCGCCGATCGGGCGCGAGCCTACGTGGTCGGCTTCACCGGCGCTCCTGGAACCGGCAAGTCGACACTCGTCGATGCGCTGGTCACGAGCCTGCGCAAGGCCGACCGCTCCGTCGCGGTGATCGCCACCGACCCCAACTCTGCATTCACAGGGGGCGCAATCCTGGGCGATCGCATCCGCATGCAGCGGCACGCGCTCGATCCAAAGGTGTTCATCCGCAGCATGGGCGCACGCGGGCATCTCGGCGGCCTGTCGCTCGCCGCCCGCGAGGCGATTCGCCTGCTCGGTGCGTTTGGCTTCGACCCGGTGATCCTGGAAACGGTCGGGGTGGGACAGTCCGAGCTGGAGGTGGCGGCGGTCGCGGACACGACGGTCGTGGTGCTGACTCCAAACCTCGGTGACGGGGTGCAGATGATCAAAGCCGGCATCCTCGAGATCGCCGACGTTTTCGTCGTCAACAAGGCGGACCTCGAAGGCCATCACCGGTCGGTAAGCGAGCTGCGCGCGATGTTGAGCCTGTCCAATGTTCCCGGCGAGCGGAAGCAGTGGAAACCGCCCATCATCCCGACGTCGGCGGTGCGCCAGGAGGGCATTGACGAGCTCTGGGCCGCGATCGAGGCACATCGCAAATACATGACGTCCACCGGGAAGGCGGAACAGCTGGCGGCCGAACGGCTCAAGGAGGAGACGGGGGAGGTCGCCGCCGAGCTCGCCCGCGACCGGGTGCGACAGGCGTTGGCCGACGACCCCGCGCTCGTTCAGCGATTGCTCGAGGCGGGCACCCCGTACGCCACCGCAGAGGAGATCCTGGACCGAAGGCGATAATTGAATACAAGATCAATGAAGGTCCGAGCTCGCGACCCGAAGCAGGCCTGGCAGGAGGATTACCAGTCCGCGCCCGCCCGGGACGACGGCCTCGAGACGTCGACCATCTCCGGGATCCCGCTGAAGCCGCTCTACACGAGCGACGACCTACCCCAGCGCCCTGAGGAGTATCCGGGTCAGTTCCCCTACACACGCGGGATCCACCCCTCGGGCTACCGCGGACGGCTGTGGACGATGCGGCAGTTCTCCGGCTTCGCGACGGCGGAGGAGACCAACCGCCGCTACAAGTACCTGCTCGCCAACGGCCAGACCGGCCTCTCCGTGGCGTTCGACATGCCCACGTTGATGGGCCAGGATTCCGATGCTCCCACCAGCCGTGGCGAGATTGGCCACTGCGGGGTCGCCATCGATTCGCTTGCGGACATGGAGACGCTGTTCGAGGGCATACCGCTCGGGGACATCACGACGTCGATGACGATCAACTCACCCGCCGCAATCCTTCTTTGCATGTACATCGCGGTCGCGGAGAAGCAGGGCGTCCCCGCCGCCATGCTCGGTGGCACGCTGCAGAACGACATCCTCAAAGAGTTCATCGCGCAGAAGGAGTTCATCTTCCCGCCGGCGCCGTCGATGCGGCTCGTGGTCGATTCGATCGAGTACTGCGCCAAAGAGGTGCCGAAGTGGAACACGATCTCGATCTCGGGCTATCACATTCGCGAGGCCGGTTCGACAGCGGCGCAGGAGCTTGCCTTCACGCTCGCAGACGGCATGGCCTATGTCGACGCCTGCCTGGAGCGAGGCATGCGCATCGACGACTTCGCCTCGCGACTCTCCTTCTTCTTCGATGCCCATATCGATTTCTTCGAGGAGATCGCGAAGTTCCGCGCCGCGCGCCGGATCTGGGCGCGATGGATGCGCGAGCGCTACGGCGCCCAGGACGAGCGCTCATGGAAGCTCAGGTTCCACACCCAGACCGCCGGCGTCTCGCTCACCGCCCAGCAGCCTGAGCTCAACATCGCGCGCACCGCCATCGAGGCGCTGGCGGCGGTTCTGGGAGGCACTCAATCGCTGCACACGAACGCGATGGACGAGGTCCTCGCGCTGCCCACGGACAAGGCTGCCCGCCTTGCGTTGCGCACGCAGCAGCTGCTCGCGTATGAGACGGGCGTCGCCAACACCATCGACCCGCTCGGCGGTAGCTACTTCATCGAGTCGCTGACAGATGAGATGGAGCGACAGGCGGAGGCTTATTTCAAGCGCATCGAGGACCTCGGTGGCGTCATCCCCGCCATCGAGTCCGGCTTCTTTCAAAAGGAGATCGCCGACGCCTCGTTCCGCTATCAGCAAGAGCTCGAGCTGAAGCGGAGGCTGGTCGTCGGAGTCAACGAGTTCACAGTCGACGAGGAAGAGCCCATCGAGATACTGCGCATCGACCCGAAGCTCGAGAGCGAGCAGGTGGCGCGCGTTCGCGACGTACGCGCGAAGCGTGACCAGACGCGTTGCTCCAAAGCCCTCACGCAGCTGCGAAAGGCTGCGGCCGGGACCGACAACCTGATGCCTTACATCCTCGAGGCCGTCCGCGCATACGCGACCGAGGGGGAGATCATGAACACGATGGTGGAGGTCTTCGGCATCTACACCGAGCGCGCAGTGATCTGATGTCAGCCAAGACCGAGGTCCGGCCGATCCGCATCGTCCTCGCCAAAGTCGGGCTCGACGGTCATGACCGCGGCGTCAAGGTTGTCGCCCGCGCGCTGCGGGACGCGGGCTATGAGGTCATCTATACCGGGCTGCGCCAGACGCCGGAGATGGTCGTCGACGCGGCGCTGCAGGAAGACGCACAGGTGATCGGCCTCTCCATCCACTCCGGCGCTCATATGACGCTGTTCCCGGCCGTGGTCCAGGAGCTCAAGCGCAGGAAGGCAACCGACATCGTCGTGTTCGGCGGCGGCATCATCCCCGACGACGACATCGCTGCGCTGAAGCAGAAGGGCGTCGCGGAGCTGTTCACGCCCGGCACGCCCCTTCAGGGCATCGTCGACTGGCTGCGCAAACGGTTTCCTGAAGAATCCCGCTGAACCCAGCGGCGCTGGATCAGTAGCGCACGACCACCGAGTTGGCCACCTTGTCGTGCCAGCCCTGCTTACGCGGATCGAAAGCCACCCAGATCCACCCGAGGTAGCAGGCCCAGGTGTTGACGAAGCTCATCAACAGCCGGATGGTGGCCCGGCCGTAGCCGATGGGGGTTCCCGTGTTCGCGTCGATGATGCGCAAACGGAGAAGCCGCATGCCGAGGGTCTCTCCGGTCTTGCCCCAGAAGTAGATCCAGTACCCGAACGTGACCACCAGGGCCAGCAGATAGACGAGCACGAAGGCCCCGCCGAAGAGCACTGCCACTGCGCTCTGCCCGTTCTGGTTCTCCGAGTTGGTGTTCCCGGCGAAAACACCTGCCGCGGTTGCGAAGACGATGAATAGGATGCTGAAAGGAATCCCGAGGATCAGCGAGTCGACCAGCCTCGCGACGACTCGGATCCAGAACCCCGCGTACGTGGTCTGCCCCGAGTAGTTTTGAGGCGCAAGGTAAGTCGGCGCGGGCACGTAGCCCTGTGGGGGTTGAGGCGGCGGCGGGGGGTTCTGCACCTAAGACGTCGTGACGATCGTGCCCGCGACCTTGTCGTGGACGGCCTGCTTCTGCGGGTCCCACAGCTGCCAAAGCCAACCGATCGCGCCGATGATGCAGATGGTGAAGATGATCTCCAGCCACCACATGAAACCGCGCAGGGCGGCCTTGGCCGGGTCTGGGAACTGGCCCGTCGCCATGTCGCGAACCTTGAACCCGAACACCATCATCCCGATCGACTGGCCGCGCTGGCTCCAGAAATAGGTGAAGTAGGCGATGTATACGACCAGGCCGACGATGAGGGACACCACTCCGGTCTTGTCGTTGATGGCTCGGTTGACGATGGCGACGATGACGCCAAGGATGAGGAAGTCGATGAGGCCGCCGACGATGCGGAGGCCGGGCGAGGCCAGGTTGCCGGCCATCGCGCCGCCTCCTCCCATCGGCGGCTGCATGTAGCCACCAGGTGGCGGCGGGGGAGGCATCATCCCACCGGACGGCGGCGGGGGAGGGGGTGGGCTCTGCATGGCTTGTCCTCCAAGAGATGGTGCTGCCGGCGTTCCGCGGGCTCTGCGCGGTATCATAGCCACGCCTCTCCACCAGAGGGTCAAACATGCAACTGAACGCCTCCACCCGCGACCTTCTCGGCAAGCGATCCCGGCAACTTCACCGCCAGGGAAAGCTGGCGGCCGTCGTTTACGGCCACAGCGCCAAGCCGACCCCACTGGTGCTGGACCGGCTCGAGTTTCAGAAGGTCTTCGTGAAGTCGGGGCGGACCCACCTGGTCGACCTGCAGGTGGACGGCGACCGGGCGGAGAAGGTCCTGATCCGCGAGATCCAGACCCACCCGCGCCGTCTTGGCCCGATCCACGTCGACTTCTACGCGGTAAGCCTCGAGGAGAAGATCACCGTCGAGGTGCCGGTTCATCTCACCGGTGAGTCTGCCGCCGTGAAGAGAGGCGACGCCGACATCCTCCAGCCCATCCACGCACTTCGCGTGGAGTGCCTGCCCACCGACATCCCCGAGGCCTTCGAGGTCGACCTCACCCCGCTCGAGGAAATCGAGTCAGAGCTCCGCGTGTCAGACCTCAACGTACCCAAGGGCGTGACCGTGCTCGTCGACCCCGAAGAGCTTGTCGTCAAGATCGTGCACAAGCGGGAGCTCAAGGTCGAAGAAGAGGTCCCCGCCGCAGAGGCCGTGGTTCCTGCCGAGGGCGAGGCCGCTGCCGAGGGCGAAGCGCCCGAAGCAGACGAAGCTGCCGAGAAGAAGGCTCCCGAGAAGAAGGAATGACGCCGCCGCCGCTGGCGGTGGTTCCCGGCGTTTCGGATACGAACCTCGAGTACGTCGGCATCGCCCTAATCGTCTTCCTCGTGTTCGTGGTCGGCTCACGGGTCGTGTCCACGACCGTCGTTGCGGCGCTTCGGCGGCGAAACGTGCGCGCAGACATGGTCCAGGTCGGTGGCCGCGTGGTGACGTTCTTCCTGGTCGGCCTCGGCCTATCGTTCGCGATCGGCTTCGCGTTCCAGAGCCAGAACCTGACCCTCGCGGGCATCCTGCTGGCCACCATCGTCGCCAGCTTCGGAGTGCAGGACCTGCTCAAGGACTACGTGTCCGGCTACTACATCCTGCTCGAGCGCCACATCAGGGTCGGTGATCGCATCACGCTGGAAGGGGTCGGCTCGGGCACGGTGACCGATGTGAGATTGAGGGTCACGTTGCTGAAAACGGACGCCGGCGACCTTGTGGTGGTGCCCAACTCAGAGCTCTTCAACAAGGCGGTGACCGTGCACGTGCGCGCTGCCGAGCGGGCTGCCGAGACTAAGCCAGCGCCCCCAGAGTGATCCGCCAGAGGGCCTCGAGCCTGGCCCCATCGATGTCTGTCTCTTCCGCGATCAGCTCGCGCATCGTTTGCGAAGCCAGCTCGACGTGGATCCCGGAGGCCACCTGCGTGGCGAGCGAGCGAAGATGGTACGTGTGGTCGGGCTTGTCGCTGTCGACCTCGAGCTCGGCGTCGATCCTCTCGAGCTGAACGAACTTCGCCCACCGCGCGACCTCTGACGCGCCGGTCTCCGGAGCGTCAGACAGGTGCATGCAGTTGACGCCCCCGAAGATTCCGTACTGCTCACGCAGCGAGCCCGGCCGCGATTGCTGGATTCGCGTCTCACCCAGGTCGTGTCGCATGCGCTCGAGGGCTTCGGCTGTCGCGCTGACTCGACCGACGGGCATCGGGAGCGCGGTCATGAAATCGACGAGCCAGCCGAAGAACGGCCTGCCTTTGAGGAAGTCGTAATGACTCTCGATCAGCGATCCCGGCGGCTGAAACCAAGTGAGCGACTCGACCTTCCAATCGCGTTCCGAGGCAAGCCAGCCCCAGATGCCGGCACGCGCGGCAAGTCGGTAGGCGGCGTCGGGCTTGAAGATGACGAGTGCGTCGGCCACGAAGTGTGGAGTTTACGTTTTCCGGTCGCGCGGCCCGGGCGTGTACACCTTGCGCCCCTTCAACTTCGCCGGCATGTGGACCTGATCGGCCACGCCACTCTCGTAGTCGTGCGCGTACTTGTAGTCGCGTCCGTAGCCCATCGACCGCATCAAGCCGGTGACCGCGTTGCGAAGGTGCAGCGGCACCGGCTCGTTTCCCGTCTGCGCGATGAGCTCGCGCGCCGCCCCATATGAGGTGAGCGCAGAGTTGGACTTCGGGGCCAGGGCCAGGTAGAGAGCTGCCTCGGTCAGCGGCAGCACAGCCTCCGGCATGCCGACGAAATGCGCGGCCTGCTGCGCCGCCATCGCCACCTGCAGTGCCTGCGGATCCGCGAGGCCGATGTCTTCGGCCGCCGAGATGACAAGGCGGCGGGCGACGAAAAGCGGATCCTCGCCCGCCTCAAGCATTCGTGCCAGCCAGTAAACCGCGGCATCGGGGTCGCTGCCGCGAACGCTCTTGATCAGCGCCGAGACGATGTCGTAGTGCTGGTCGCCCGCACGGTCGTAGAGGAGGTGGCCTTCCTGCAAAGCGCGCTCGACATGAGTGAGCGTGATCTCTTCTCCGCCCGCCAGCGCTGCCGCGGTCTCGAGGCCGTTGAGGGCCACGCGGGCGTCACCGCGGGCCCCTTCGAGCAGCGCATCCATGCCATCGGCGCTGATCGCCGCCCCCAGCTCAGAGGCCCCACGCTCGACGATCTTCTTGAGGTCGTCGCGTTCGAGCGCCTCCAGCCTGAACACGCGGCTGCGCGAGAGCAGCGGCGCGATCACCTCGAACGACGGGTTCTCCGTGGTGGCGCCGATCAACGTCACGGTGCCGTCTTCGACGTGCGGCAGGATGGCGTCCTGCTGGGCCTTGTTGAAGCGGTGGATCTCGTCGATGAAGAGCACAGTGCGGAGGCCCGCCCGCCGGTGGACCCTGGCCTCGGCCACGACCTTCCGGAGATCGGCCACTCCGGCCGTCACGGCCGACATGGCGACCATCCGAGCCTTCGTCTCCGCCGCCAGCAGCCCGGCCAGCGTGGTCTTGCCGCTCCCGGGTGGTCCCCACAGCACGATGCTGGGCAGGTGGCCCGAGGCGGTCAGGCCCCGCAGGACCTCGACCACCCGTTTCTGGCCGATCAGCTGGTCGAAGCTCCGAGGCCGCAGGCGGGTGGCCAGGGGCGCGCTCGGCTCGGGCGCCGCCGCAGGCTCGAAAAAGTCCCCCTGGTCGCTCATAACTGAGATTCTGGACCCTGTCTGTAGAATGCCCGCCGTGAGCTCCTGCTGGTATTGCAACTCGGAGCTGCCCGACGGCGCCCAGTACTGCCCCAACTGCGGCCACAGCCAGTCCGACCGCACCTCGAGCCCCCTCTTCGGAGTGGTCGACCCCGTGACAGGGATCTGGAACTCCAAGTTCATCAACGCACTCATCGGCCAGGAGGCGAACCGGGCCGTCCGCTACCACCGCCCCCTTTCCGTCCTGGTGGTGGAGCTCGACCACGCCGAGCACGTCGACAAGGAGCTGGGGCATATCCAGCTCGAAGGGCTGCTCAGGGAGATCTCGGAGAGGCTCGGCCGTGCCATCCGCGACACCGACACGGTCGCCTTTCTCGATGCCGAGGGGCCCCCACATTTCGCCATCGTGCTGCCAGAGACCGACGAGCAGGGCGCGACCCTGGCCGCCGACAAGATCCGCCGCGCCATCGCCTCCTATGACTTCGCCACGAGCGGCAACTGGAAGCGGATCACGGTGAGCTGCGGCGCCGCCACCATCGATGTGGTCCGGCCGTCTGGGGAGGAGGCGGGGCTCATGAACCGCCGCGAGTACACCGGCAACCTGCTTCGCGAGGCGTACCACGCTCTGGAGTCCGGCCGTTCGGCCGGCACCAATCGCACTTCGGTCGGCGCCTTCCGCTCGTAGCGGTTGACGTCCATTCCGTAGGATCGAACTCGATTTGGCGCCCACGCGCGTCTACCTGATCCGCCACGCCGACGTCGAGAATCCCCGCCGCCTCCTTTACGGGCACCTCGACGGTTTTCAGCTGAGCGTGCTCGGCCGCGCGCAGGCAGCCGCGTTGGGCGACTCGCTGCGCGACAAGAACGTCAGCCGGATCGTCCACAGCCCGCTCGCCCGTGCGGTCGAGACCGCAGGGATCATCAACTCCAGGCTCGATCCGCCCGCGATCCTGGAGGCAGACCCCGAGCTGAGGGAGGCCGAGTTCAGCCGGTACCTGCAGGGGCTGCCCTACTGGCAGATCCCGGTGAGGCGGCCGCTGTGGTTCGTGCACAAGACGAAGCGCGGCCTGGTGCCAGGGGACGAATCGGTCGAGCAGATGGGTGAACGCATCCTCGGCGTCGTGCGCCGAATCGTGCGCGAGCACCCGGGCGACACCATGGCTGTCGTCAGCCATGCCGATCCCCTGCAGGCAGCCTGGATCGTGCTCGACGGCCGCCCGCACAACGAGCGCGAGATGTATCGCAAGCCCATCGACAAGGCGGGCATGCTCGTCCTCGACCTCGAAGGTGACAAGCCCGTGCATTGGGAATACGTTGCACCGCCCAAGGTCGAGAAGCAGGCCGGGGTCGCTTGACCTTTCCAGCCGGCTTTCTGTGGGGGACCGCCAGCGCCGCCCACCAGGTCGAAGGCGACAACCGCAACTCCGATTGGTGGGAGTTCGAGCAGCAGCCGGGCCGCATCGCCAATGGCGATTCCTCCGCGGTCGCGAACGACAACTATCACCGCTACCGCGAGGATTTCGCGCTGTTGAGCGAGCTGAACCAGAGCGCCCACCGGCTTTCGATCGAGTGGTCTCGGATAGAGCCGTCGGAGGGCGAGTTCGACGCGCGCCAGATCCGCCACTACCGCGACGTCCTGGCCGATCTGCGTGAGCAGGGCATCGAGCCGATGGTCACGCTCCACCACTTTTCGAGCCCGATCTGGTTCGCCGAGAAAGGGGGATGGGCGGCGAAGGACGCGCCGCATGCCTTTCTGCCTTTCGTCCATCGCGTCGTCGATCAGCTCGGCGATCTCGTCGGGCTGTGGTGCACGATCAACGAGCCGAGCATCTATGCCGCCAACGGCTGGGTCACGGGAGAATTTCCTCCTGGACATAAAGGTGATCTCGTCGCCCTTTACAGCGTCACTAGCAACATGCGGAAGGCGCACGAGCTCGCATACAGCGCCATCAAACGCAGGTGGCCGGATGCGATGGTCGGCCTCTCACATCACAAGCTCCTGTTCATCCCCGCGACGCAGAAACGGCGAGACCGCTGGGCCGCACAGGCGTCGCAGATGGCGCTGGATCGCTGGCCCGTCGCGCCTGGACGTCTGGCGCGGATCGCGGAGGCGACGTGCGACTACGTCGGCATCGCCCACTACTGGGGCCAGATGTGCGCGTTCGATCCTCGGCGGCCCCAGGACCAGTTCATCCGGCGCTTCAACGTGCCGGGGCGCCCGGTCACTGACATGGGACTCAGCGCGGACCCGACCTGGATGCGCGATGTGCTCAACGAGCTTCGCCCCCTGGGCAAGCCGGTGTACATCACGGAGAACGGCCTCGCCACCTCTGACGACGAATGGCGCGTTCGCCACCTCACGGAGACGCTTCGAAACGTGCTGCTTGCCATCGGTGACGGCGTCGACGTGCGCGGCTACTTCCACTGGACGAACACGGACAACTTCGAATGGGCGCGGGGTTACAGCACGCACTTCGGGCTGATCGCGGTGGACCGGAAAACGCTGGAGCGGGCGATCAAGCCCAGCGGCCGGCTTTATGGACGGATCGCCGGCGCGAATTCCCTTCCCGACTGACCATTTGGTGGTGAACTAGACTCAGCAGCGCGTTGAACCTCAGGTCCGGCTTGATCTCGGCCGGCGCGATCGTCCTGGGCTCCGTCCTGATGGTCTCGCTGGTTTGGGGCCTCCAGCACGCGGCGATGTCGAGCCCGCACCTGCTCGGCCATGCCGCCCCGGACCTCGCCATCCAGCAGCTCGATGGGCAAAAGGTGGGGATCCGCGACCTCCGCGGCAAACCGGTGGTGGTCAACTTCTGGGCGTCGTGGTGCGGTCCATGCGCTCAGGAGCTGCCCTTCCTCACTGACGCCTCCAGAGCGCATAAGAGCATCGCGTTTATCGGCGCCGACATGCAGGACACGACCGACGCTGCCCGCGCCTTCGAGCAGCTGCACCCGCATCCATATCCGGTGGGGCCGATAGTGTCCGGCAGCTACCAGTCGTACGGGGTCGTGGGACCGCCGGTGACGATCTTCGTCGACGCCGATGGCGTCGTGGCCGCCTCTTTCGCCGGGCCGCTCGACGCCACCACGCTCGATCACTACCTGAGCCTCATCTCGACATGATCCGCTGGGCCATCGTCATAGGAGTCGTAGCGGCATGCGTCGGCTACCTCGTCTACTCAGCATCCGGCGGAACCTCGGAGTACTACCTCACGGTGTCGGAGCTGCGCTCGCATCAGCCGGCGAGCGGAGACGTGCGTGTCGCCGGCGTCGTCCAGGACGACATCCAGCGCACGGACGGCGGCCTGCATGTCCGCTTCACCGAGAAGGATGGAACCGCCGCGATCATGGTCGACTACACGGGCCCTCTGCCGGACATCTTCAAGCCCGGCATCACTGTGGTCGCGGAGGGTCGGCTCGGCGGGGACGGCGTCTTCCACGCGCGAGCGGTGCTGGCGAAATGCCCGTCGCGCTTCTCCACCGCGTCATACACGCAATGATTCTGGCGTTCCTCGGTTCGGGCGCTTTGCTTGCGGGCCTCGTCATGGCGGTGTTCTCCGCCCTCCTCTCGTTCTGGGCCGGGCGCACCGAGAACGCCTTGATGGTCCAGGTCGGCCGCCGCGCGTTCTATGCGACGGCGGTGATGATCCTCATCGCGTCCGCGCTGCTCGAGGCGGCGCTGGTGACACACGATTTCTCGCTCGCCTACGTCACGGAGCACACGGACCTCTCGACGCCGATGGCGTTGGTGGCCGCCGGCTTCTACGGCGGCCAGGAAGGATCGCTGCTCTACTGGACGCTGATCCTCGGCATCCTCGGCAGCGCTTCGCTGCTGGCGAGCGCAGCGCTCGGGCTGCGCCTGGTCGCATACGCGGCCGGAATCATGGCCGCGATCCTCAGCTTCTTCCTCGTCGTGCTGGTGCTGGTCGCGAGCCCGTTCGACGTCCTGCAGATCACGCCTCCTGACGGCCTCGGCTTGAACCCGGTCCTGCGCGATGGCGGCATGCTCATCCATCCGCCCGTCGTCCTGGCGGGATTCGCCGCTTTCGCGATTCCTTTCAGCTTCGCGGCCGCGGCCCTTCTCGCCGGCCGTTTCGATGCGGTATGGATCGCGCACACCCGCCGCTTCGCGCTGGTGGCGTGGGGACTGCAGAGCGCAGGCCTGCTCCTCGGCATGTGGTGGGCGTACCACGTGCTCGGATGGGGCGGCTACTGGGGCTGGGATCCCGTCGAGAACGTTGCGCTCATGCCCTGGCTTGCGACCACCGCTTACCTCCACTCATCGCAGGTCCAGGAGCGAAGGGGACGCCTGCGTGCGTGGAACTTCGGGCTGGTCATCCTCGCGTTTCTGCTCGTCGTGTTCGGCACGTTCATCGTCCGCAGCGGGATCGTGCCTTCGGTGCACACGTTTGCAGTAAGCGCGATCGGGCCGTGGTTCCTGGGCTTCCTCGGTTTGTGTCTCGTCTTCTCGATCGCGCTGCTCGCCCTGAGGTCGGGCGGGCTCCAGGGCACCGGCGAGCCGGCGCCGGCGGTGTCACGCGAGGGAGCGTTCGCCTTGCAGAACCTTCTCCTCATCGGGGTGATCGCGGTGGTGTTCTGGGGCACGATGCTGCCGCTGGTCTCAGGCCTGGTCGGGCAGGAGCGCGTCGTCGGCGCTTCGTATTACGAGCGTGCGGCCGGCCCGCTGTTCGCGGCCATCCTGGTGCTGATGGCGCAGCCTGCCTGCCCTTATCGGTGTGCCGCTCGCTGTCGCGGTGGCGAGCACCGTCGTCTACGAATACGCGCGCGCGATCGGCAGGTGGCGCAATGCAGGCGGCGGTTGGCCGCGGGCGATGGCGCTTCTCGCCCGGAGGAGGCGGCGTTATGGGGCGTACCTGGCCCACCTCGGCATCGCCGTCGTGGTCGTGGGCCTGGCGGCGTCGCACTTCTGGCAGCAAGAGAGAGACATCACGCTGCGGCCGGGCCAGCAGGCCACGGTCGCTGGATACACGCTGACGTACACCGGCACTGAGAGCCGAGAGCTCTCGGATCACACCGAGCTCGTGGCGGCAATGTCCCTTGGTGGCCAGACGCTCGAGCCGGCGCGCGCGACGTATGCGGGCCTCGGCGGCCAGTCGCTGACCCACGTCGCGATCAGCTCCAGCCCCGTGGCCGACGTCTATGTCGTGCTCGCCGGCACGAACAGCGATGGCTCGGCATCGTTTCGAATCTTCGTCAATCCGCTCGTCAGCTGGATCTGGGCAGGCGGGGCGATCATCGTCGTCGGCGTGGTCCTCGGCAACGCGGGCAGGCGGCGAGACGTCCCCGAGCCGGTTTCCGTGAGCCTACCCAGCCCGGTGGGCGCGTCATGACCCTGATCGTCGCGACGCTATTGCTCTTTGCGGCGGGTCCGTTCGTCTTGTGGCCGCTGATCAAGACGCCGGACGAAACCGCCGAGGGCGGATCCGGATGAGCGCCATCATCGCCACCTCGCTCACCCAGCGCTTCGGCTCCGAAATTGCGTTAGACGCCGTCGAGCTGGCGGTTGGCACTGGCGAGCACCTGGCGGTGCTGGGCGAGAACGGCGCCGGCAAGACGACGCTCCTGCGCATCATCGCCACGGCGGCTCGGCCGACGTCGGGCACTCTCGTGATATTCGGGCTCGACGCGTTCGGCGAACGACGCCAACTACGTGCACGCATCGGCTACGTCGCGCATGCAACCGGGCTCTACCCGGCGCTGTCTGCAGTGGAAAACCTGGAGTTTTTCTGCACCCTGCAGGGCGTGGACCGCCGGCGCGTGGACGAGGTGCTCGACCTCGTTGGACTGGGCGACGTCGCCCGGCGCCCTGCCGGAAAACTCTCGAGAGGAGAGCAGCAGCGGCTGGCCATCGGAAGGGCGGTGCTGCACGACCCGAGCCTGCTCGTCCTGGATGAGCCCGACGCGAGCCTCGACTCGGGCGGCGCCGATCTGCTCGTGCGGGTCATGCGTGACCGCACCGCCCTGATCGCCACCCACGATCACGCTCTGGCCAACCGCTTGTGCCCGCGCACGATGGAGCTGAGACACGGGCGGGTGGCCGGTGTCCCGACGCGGCTCCGCGTCGTTCACTAATTGAAGTCAACTAGATGAAGTCCGTCGCCGTCGCGCTGGCCGTGGCTCGCAAGGACCTGACCTCCGAGTGGCGCACCCGCGAGCTGGTCCCGGCGCTGGCCCAGTTCATCGTGCTGGCCCTGGTCATCGCGAACTTCGGGTTCCAGTTCGACTCGCGAACAGCTCCGGCCATCGCTCCGGGGGTCCTCTGGATGACGCTGGTCTTCGCGGGGCTTGTTGCGTTCGGGCGGGCTTTTGCGGCCGAACGAGAGCAGGCATCGCTCGAGGCCATGCTCCTGACGCCTGCGGCGCCGGCGGCCATCTTCGCCGGCAAGGCCCTGGCCGCCGCGCTGCTGCTGGTGCTCTGCGAGGCGGTGCTGCTGCCCGCGCTCGGCCTGTTCTTCGGCGTGCCTGTTTCCTTCGAGGTGGTTTCGGCGGTCCTCCTCGCCACGGTCGGCATGGCCGTGCTGGGTTGCCTCTTCGCGGCGATGGTCGCCCGCATTCGCGCCCGTGAGCTGCTGCTGCCGCTGCTGACATTGCCCCTGTGGATCCCGTTCATCGTCATCGGAGGCCAGGCGGTGCAGGTGGCGATGGGCGGAAGCGGCGCCGGGACCGGCTCGGCGACCAGTCTGCTCATCGACCTCGACATACTGTTCGTCGTGCTGACATCGCTTGCCGCCAGGTTCGTGCTCGATGACTAGCCGTCTGAGCCCATACGAGAAAGCCGCGCTGGCCGCGGTCGCGGTCATGCTCGTGGCGGCCGGCTTCATCTTCCTTTACGCGCCGGAGGACGGCCTGCAGGGGCCGGTGCAGCGCATCTTCTATCTGCACGTGAGCTCGGCGATCGCCGCGTACGGCTGCTTTGCGGTCGTGCTCCTGGGTGGGGTCGTCTATCTCTGGAAGGAAAACGCCACGGCCGACCGGCTGGCGCGTGCAGGCGCGTTGGTTGGACTCGTCTTCACAACAGTGACGCTGGTCATGGGGATGATCTGGGCGAAGCCGATCTGGGGCACGTTCTGGACCTGGGATGCGCGCCTCACCTCTACTCTCGTCCTCTGGATCATCTATGCCGGCTACCTGATGGTTCGCCGCCTCGCGGAGCCAGGCCGCCAGGCAGCGCGGTTTGCGGCGGTGGTCGGCATCTTCGGCTTCATCGATGTGCCTGTGGTCCACTTCAGCGTCACGTGGTGGCGGACGCAGCATCCGGGGCCGATCGTCATCAACGATGCGCTGCCCGCGCAGATGCTCCTTGCTTTCCTGATCACCATGGCCTGCACGCTGTTCCTGGCGGCGGTGATGATCGCGATTCGCTACCGCATCGAGGTGCTGACGGACCAGGCGGCAGAGAGAACCGCTTCCGCCGCGGTGGCGGCGCCGAGCAAGGTGGGGACCACCCGGTGATCTACCTCGTCACAGCGTATGCGTTCGCCACCGCCGTCCTGGCCGGATACCTGGTGTGGTCGCTGCTTCGGGTCCGCGAGCTTTCGCAAAAGCGCTGATCGTGGGCGGCGGCCCCGCCGGGGACGCCGTCGCCGCTGGCCTGAGGGATGCCGGTTTCGCCGGTGTTGTCGTGCTCGTAGGAGCTGAGCCAGAGCTTCCATATGAGCGGCCACATCTGTCGAAGGGATTTCTTCTGGGCACCGTGACGCGCGAGCGACTGGGATTGCGGCCGGCCGATCAGTATCGCGAGCTCGAAGTCGAGCTGCGTCTCGGCGAGCGCGTAGCCGATCTCGGCGTGGAGCGCCACTCCGCTGAGCTCGAATCCGGCGGCACGATCGAGTGGGATCTCCTGTGCATCGCGACGGGATCGTCAGCGCGTGAGCTGCCGGCGCTCGAGGGAGCGCTCTACCTGCGCGAGCTGCCGGACGCAATCGCCCTCCGCGGGGTTCTCA
>WNGN01008953.1_pt1 | contig 16000 bp, 11 predicted proteins | sample 5400561 | NCBI WGS metagenome assembly WNGN01 (sample SAMN13153379, study PRJNA577476) | soil metagenome | isolation source: 115 cm soil or saprolite under Garry oak tree replicate 2 | place: USA:California | collected 2016-06-15
CCGGTGTTCTTCCCGGTCATCGTGCAGCTCGGGTTCGACCCGGTCTGGTTCGGCATCATCATCGTCTGCGTCGTCGAGATCGGGCTGATCAGCCCCCCGGTCGGGATGAACATGTTCGTGCTCAAGACCCTGCTGCTCGAGGTGTCCACGGGGACCGTGTTCAGCGGCGTGATGCCGTTCATGTGGGCGGACGTCATCCGCCTCGCCATTCTGGTCGCGTTTCCTGCGATCTCGCTCTGGCTGCCGAGCCTGATGCGCTGACGGACTCCGTTGCCGCCGACGATTCTCGCGGCCTCGCCGGTGAGCCGCACGATGTGGAGTCCCGTGTTGGCCCGGTCGGCGAGGTAGACGAATCCGCGCTCGTCCGCCTCGACGTTGTTGGTCTGGATCGCCACCTTGCAGCTCCGCGTCCCGTTCGTCACGCAGCGCTCGGCGGTCCGCTCGGTCGTCGCCGGAATGTAGAACGCGGCCTCGCGCGGCGCATAGGGATTGCGGATGTCCACGGCTCGCACGCCGGCGTTGAAGTAGGCGACGAACACGAGCTTCCTGTAGAACAGGGGCGCGAACGACTCGCTCGACGAGTGGGGGCCGAAACGGCCGCCCCGTCGGCAGAAGCCGCCTTGGGACTCCGGGACCAGGAAGGTAGCCACCGAGAACGGCCTGGTCTCGGTGGTGACGTCGACCATGAAGGTGGCGTGCCGGAACTCGCGGCACTCGTTGGCGGTGGCCTCGGAGACGAGGACGACGAAGTCGCGCACGCGCCCCTTGGCGTTGGTCGCCCAGTCGGCGATCGCCATACCCAGCACGGGGAACGCCGTGTGGCCGCCCCAGTTGGGCGACGTGTAGAGCCGGCTGATCTCGGGATAGTTGAGGTTCGTCGCGGTCGGCTCCTTCGGACCGGTGAGCAGCTTCTGCCGGTCGACGATCTGGAGCGCGCCGTCAGTGCTGGTGCCGTGGGCGAAGTACACGCGGTTGCCGACGGCGATGGGCCCATGGGCGCCGTGGGCGATCGTGACCGGTCCGGTCGAGCCGGGCTCCTGGCCGGCCAGCCCGAAGTCGCGGACGAACACGGGTTTCGCGGGGTCGCTGAGGTCGTAGATCTTCGTCATGCGCCACGTGCGCCAGCCCGATGGACCGAGCTCCGGCGGCTCCGCCTTGGCGAGGTCGCCCGAGATCAGGTAGGCGATTCCGGTGTCACATTCCCACCAGTTCTTGTGCGTCGCCGTGAGCCCCGAGACCACCGTGCTCACCTTTTGTGGTCTCGCCGGGTCGGTGACGTCCCACACCTCGTGGCCCGCGCCGGGCCCCGAGTTGCCGAACGTCCGCAAGAGGTAGCTCTTGCCCCGCCGGTCGCACACGCGCGCCATCTGCGCCCCGCCCTGCTCGGGGCCACCGGGCATCCCCGGGATGTGGGCGAGGTAGCGCGGCCGCGCGGGGTCGGTCACATCGACGATCGACGTCCCGTTGTCTTCGTCGGCGCCGGTGAGCGGGTTAGGAGCGCGCCCGCCGTGATGGCCGACGTACGCGACGAAGCGCCCCCGCTGCTGGTGGATCGTCGGCTGGTAGGCCGACCGGCCCTGCAGGTCGTCGTGGCCAACCAGCTCCATGTCGTGAGCCTCGGCGCCGTGACCGCGTGCCGGCGTCTGAGAGGGCGCGGGCCCGGTCGCGAGCGGCACCAGAACGAGGCCGAGGAGAATCAGCGAGAGCCGTCGTCGCAGCGAAGCCATGAGCGTCCCCCTTCTACTCCAGCACGAAATAGACGCGGCGGTTGGCCTTCCCCTTGTTCTCGGTCTTCGTGAGGACGAGGCGGCCGATCTCGCTCAGCGTCGCGACGTGGCAGCCGCCGTCGGCCTGCGTGTCGAGAAGGCCGTCTCGAGCTTGAACAGCTCGGCCTGGGCCCGGGCCCGAGCGGCGGGGACGAAGGAGACGCGCACGGCGAGGTCCTGGGCCACGATGGCGTTGGCGCGGCGGAAACCCTCCTCCAGCACGTCGCGATCGAACTGCTCGAAGGCAAAATCCACGCGCCCCTTGTCGGGCGTGAGCTGATTGCCGGTGACGCGAACGTGGAAGTCGTTGAACATCACGCCGGTGAGGACGTGCGTGGCCGTGTGGTAGCGCATCAACAGGTATCGGCGGGCCCATTCCAGCTCGCCCTGCACGGCATCGTCCACGGCGAGTCCGGCGCGCTCGAGCCTGTGGAACACGCCGCCCTCGTCCTCCACGGTCTCGACGACACGGAACGATCCTGAGAGACCTGTCAGCGTGCCGGTATCGCCCAGGACGCCTCCGCCGGTGGGAAAGAACGCGGTGCGGTCCAGAACCACGCCCTCCGGCCGCACGGCCGTCACGCGCGCGTCGAAGGTCTTGAGATAGCTGTCCCGTTGAAAGAGACGCTCGGTCATCGCCACCGGTGGTGGTGACTCTCGTCAATCGAGCGTCAGCACGGCCTTGCCCGGGAAGCGTCGCGCGATCAGGTCCTGCGCGACCTGGGCGATCTCCGTCCACGGCCGCTCGAGGCTGATGTGGGGCGCGAGCTGCCCCGCCGCGACGAGGTCGGCGAGGCGCCGCAGGCCCGCCGACGCCGGCTCGCTCGCGAGCTCCGTGAAGATGTAGAAGCCGTAGAGCGTCGTGCGTCCGGTGATGAAGAACTGCCGCGCGTCGAAGGTGACCTCGGCGGCGGCGGACACTCCGAGGGTGACGCACACGCCGCCACGCTCGAGGGCGGCGAGCGCCGTGCCGAGGGTGCGCCCGCCGACGGACTCGATGATGAGGTCGTACTTGGGCGAGGGCGGAATGTCGTCACCCACCACGACCTCGTGGGCGCCGAGCTGGCGCAGCGTCGGGCCCTGGTCGGCCCGTCGGACACTCGCCGTCACGTGAGCGCCGACGAGCCGCGCGAGCTGCACGGCGAAGTCGCCGACCCCGCCCGTGGCGCCCGTGACTAGAGCGCGGTGAGCCCGGCCACGGGGAGGGTCGCGGCCTGGGAGAACGTCACCTTCTCCGGCAGCTCGGCGAGGGTGTGCGCCGGCACCGCCACGCGCTCCGCCCACGCCCCTTCGGGCAGGAGTCCGACGACGCGCGCCCCGACGCGCGGCCCCGAGCCGTCGGCGGCGGCGCGCTCGACCTCACCGGCCAGGTCCCAGCCCGGACGCCAGCCAGCCGCGGCCACGCCCGCGCGCCTGACCTCGCCGCGGTTGAGGGAGATCGCCCGCACGCGCACCACCGCTCCACCACGATCGGGGACGGGCGCCGCGACCGGGCTGATGACGAGCCGACCCGGGGCCTCAGGGTCGACGACGACGGCACGGTTGTCGCTCACGGATCACCTCCACTCACGTTCTGCGTTGCCCTCCAGGCCCTGCCGCGGTGAACTTCGGCATGACCTCCTTGGCGAACCAGCGGAGTTGCTCGAGCATCACCGACTTCGGCGTGCCCATGCTGATGCTCATGTTGACGTGCTCGAGCCCCGGGAACCGGGCCTCGAGGTCCTTGAGGTAAGCGACGAGCTCCTCGGGCGGGCCGGCGAACCACGCGCCCGTCTTCATGTAGTGCTCGACGGTGGGGACGCCGGCGGCGCCCCAGCCGCCGCGACGCGCCGCCGCCTCGACCTGGGCCGGCGTGATCTCCGGCACGAAGCCCAGGGGCGCGAACATCTTCACGTGTTCCTCGTAGAAGGGCGTGATCTCGCGGATCGCCTTCTCGCGGGTCTCGGCGAGGTAGAAGAAGATGCCGAGGCAGAGGTCCTCCCCGAGGGCGAGATTCCGGCCGGCCCTGGCCGCGGCCTCGTGGTAAGCGTGGATCGGGCCCTCGGCCATGGTCGCGGCGCCGCCGCCGATCGTGCCCTTGATCCGGTGACGCACCATGAAGTCGAGCCCGCGCCGACTCGCGCTCACGATCGGCTGCCAGCACTCCACGGGCCGGTGGACGGGGCGCGGGACCAGCGTGAGCTCGCGCAGCTCGTAGCCGCGATACGGGACGGCTGGGGGCAGCGTGTAGTGCTTGCCGTGATGCGCGAACGACTCCTCGTTGAACGCCTTGAGGATGATCTCGACCTGCTCCTCGAACAGCTCGCGGTTGGCCTCGGCGTCGAGCATCGGGGCGCCGAAGGTCTCGACCTCGCGGGTGTGGTAGCCGCGGCCCACGCCGAAGATCACCCGGCCGCGCGTCAGGATGTCGGCGGTGGCGAAGTCCTCGGCCAGGCGCAGGGGGTGCCACATCGGCGCGATGTTGAACGCGCAGCCGATGCGGATCCGCGGCGTCACGTGGGCCAGGTGCACCGCCGTCATGAGGATGTTCGGCAGGCACTCGTACCCCTCGTGCTGGAAATGGTGCTCGGCCAGCCAGATCGCGTGATAGCCGAGGTCGTCCATGGCCCGCGCCACGGCCTCCGTCTTCTCGAAGACCGTCGCGAGGTGCTCGTTGGGATAGCGCCGCTCGTTGGCCGGCGTGGCGCCCTGCCCCATGTCGGGCAAATCCACGTGGCCGGCGTACACCGTGGCGAACTTGTCGATCATGGCTGCGCCTCACGCCTTCTCGAAGTCGATCCGCTCGTACACGGGGAGCCCCTGGAGATACCGGCGAAGGCAGTCGAGCCCCATCTCGACCGCTCCCAGGCGGACCCACTCGCGACCGCCGAGGATGCGACTGCGCCGTGAAGCGGCCTCCAGCGAAGTCGCGATCGCCAGACAGATGGTCCCGCCGAGGTCGATCCGGTCCGCGCCGGCGTCGAGATCGATCAGGACCGCCAGCGCGTGCGTGGCGCCGGTCTGACGTCGCGCCGCGCGGGCGACCGCCTCGGCCGTCTCGCGCGTGAGCTCGCCCGCGCCTCCGGCGCCGTCGAGCCCGACGGCCGCGCACACCTCGCCGAGGTCGCGGGCGACGAGGCCGCGGCGAAAGACCCGCTCCGCCCCCGGGAGGTGGGCGACGCGCGCAGCGATCGCGCCGCTCGTGAACGTCTCGACGATCGAGAGCGAGGCCCGCCGACTCGCGAGCTCGCCCAGGACGATCCCCTCCAGCGTCGCATCGTCCTCACTGAGGATGAAGTTCCCGAGGCGCTTGCGCACCTCACGCTCGACCGGCGCGAGCTTCCGGCGGACGTCCTCCAGGTCCGTGCCGCGCACCGTCAGCTTGGTCTCGAGCTGCGGGTAGTGGGCCCGGAAGCCGAGCTTCACGCCGCCATCGGGCACGAGCTCCTCCACGCCCCTCAGCAGGGCGTCGACGTGCGATTCGCCGAGCCCGTACGAATGGAACCGCTTCAGATGGATCGCCGGCTGCAGGCCGCTCTTCGCGAGGAGGCGCGGGATGATCTCCTCCTCGAGCATGCGACGGAGCTCGCGCGGCACCCCGGGGGTGAAGAAGAAGCGAGCGCGACCGATATCGAGCGCGAAGCCGCACGCGGTCCCGATCGGATTGTCGATCAGCTCCGCGGTGGCGGGCAGCATGGCCTGCTTCTGGTTGTTGGGCGGCATGACGCGGCTCCGCCGACGGAAGAACTCTTCCATCCGGCCGAGCCACTCCTCGTTGAGGACGAGCGCGACGCCGGCGGCCTGGGCCGCAACGTCCTGGGACAGGTCGTCGACGGTGGGCCCCAGGCCCCCGTTGACGATGACCGCGTCGGCGCGCTCGCCGGCCAGCTGAAACGCCCGCAGCAGGCTCTCGCGGTCGTCGCCGACCGTCGTTTCCCACTGGACCGAGAGCCCGACGTCCTCCAGCTTCTGACTCATGTAGCTGAAGTTGGTGTTGACGATCTTGCCGGTCAGGACTTCGTCGCCCGTGCAGATGATCTCGATGCGCATGCTCATGAAGACAGCATGATACACGGTGTACCCTGGACAGGCCTATGACCGCCGCCGAGGCCCAGTCCCCGCTCGATGCGGCCCGCAAGCTGGCTCCACAGATCCGGGCCTGCGCCGATGCGATCGAGGCCGCGCGGGAGCTCCCGCGACCGCTCTTCGAGGCGCTGGCGGACGCCGGGTTGTTCCACCTGGCGGTTCCGCGCGCTCTCGGCTGCCCGGAGCTCGACCTGCCGACCTACATCCAGGTGATCGAGGAGCTCGGCAAGGCCGACGCGAGCACGGCCTGGGCGGTCAACCAGGGCGCCATCTTCGCCACCTACGCGGCGCGGATGCCGCGCGATGTCGCCCGCTCGATCTGGATCGACACGCCGCGCGGCGTGGTCGCCAACAGCCCGGCCCCGAGCGCCACGGCCGTCGTGGTTCCGGGCGGTTACCGGGTCACCGGCCGCCAGGGCTTCAGCACCGGGTGCCGGCACGCGGCATGGGTGGCGGCGCACGCCCAGGTCGTCGACAACGGCCGGCTCAGACTGGAGTCGGACGGCCAACCGGAGCGGCGCTACTTCTTCGTCCCGGTCGCCGAAGCCGAGCTCCTCGACACCTGGCACGTCCGGGGCATGCGCGGCACGGGGACCCACCACTTTGCCGTGAACGATGTCTTCGTCCCCGCGGACCGCACGGTTCTGTCCGCCACGGCACCGTTACTGGAGGCCAGGCCGCTCTACCAGATTCCCCGGACACTGCTGTTCGCCTCGGGCGATGCCGCGGTTGCCGTGGGAATGGCCCGCGCCTGCCTGGACGCGTTCTTCGAGCTGGCCGGCGTGAAGACACCGCGGGCAATGGCGGGGCTGCTACGCGACCAGCCGATGGTCCAGGCGGACGTCGGCCATGCCGAAGCCGACCTCCGCGCCGGCCGGGCGCTCCTGACCGAAACGGTCCGCGACGTCTGGGCGGAGGTGAGCGCCACGAACACGATCAGCCTGGACCAGCGCGCGGCCCTGCGCCTCGCCACGACGCACGCGATTCGGCTGGCGGTCCAGGTCGTCGACGCCGCCTACAACGCCGCCGGTGCCACGGCGGTCTACGAGAGTCACCTGCTCCAGCGCCATTTCCAGGACATTCACGTGATCAGCCAGCACCTGCAGGGGCGCCTCTCCCACTACGAGCTGGTCGGGCGACACTGGTTGGGGCTCCCCGTCGACGAGACGAGACTCTAGCGAGTATAATCCCGGGCCACATAGTTCACATCGAGGGGGGTGCCATGAAAGACGGTCTCCGCTTCGTCGACTCCGACATGCACATCATGGAACCGCCCGACCTCTTCGAGCGCTACCTGGACCCGAAGTTCAAGGACCGCGTCAGCGTACCGGTGGGAGCCGACGGCCGACCGACTCGGGGCTGGGCTGCCGGCTTGATCATCGTCGACGGGGTGCCGATCTCGGACGCCGACCTGCAGCAGTACCGGAAGCGGCACCGTTCCGGCTCGACGCAGAGCAGCCAGCCACTCTCGGGCTCGCGGATCTTCGACACGGGTCGGCTGGATTTCGCGGTCGAGCGCGACTACAACGCCGAGGCCCAGGTGATGGGCATGGAGATGGAGGGCGTCGACATCGCCGTGCTCTACCCCACCAGCGGCCTGGCGCTCCTCGGCCGCAACGAGATGGATCCCCGGCTCTCGCTGGCCCTCTGCCAGGCGTACAACAACTGGATCCACGAGTTCTGCCAGTACAGTCCCGACCGCCTGAAGTTCGTGGCGATGCTGCCCGTGCACGACGTGCACCTGGCGTGTCAGGAGCTGGTTCGGTGCGTGAGGGAGCTCGGCGCCGTCGGGTCCTTCATCCGGCCGAACCTCGTCAACGGCCGCTACTGGCACTCGAACTACTGGGAGCCGCTCTACCGCCTGCACGAAGAGCTCGACGTGACCTGGGGATTCCACGAGGGTGTGAGCGCACTGTACTCACGCATGATCGAGCTCTACGGCGAGAACCGGTTCTACCGCCACGTCGCGAGCCACTGGATCGAGATGCAGCAGGCGATGATCGCGATGGTCATCGGCGGTGTGTTCGAGTTCCACCCGAAGCTCCGCGTCGGATTCCTCGAAGCCCAGAACTCCTGGGTGCCAGGACTCCTGTCCCGCATCGAGTGGGACTATCCCCAGTACCGGGACTCGCACGCCCCGTACCTCAGCCTCACCCCGAGGGAGTACTTTCGGCGCAACTGCTGGGCCGCGGTCGAGGGCAGCGAGCCCGAGATCGAGGCGACGGCCGGCCTGCTCGGCGCCGACCGGATGTGCGTCTCGACGGACTACCCGCACTTCGACTCGAACTTCCCCCACGTCGCCGAGAACCTCCTGAAGAACGTCCCGCGGGCGATCGCCGCGCAGATCCTCATGGGAGGCGCGCACCTCTACGGCTTCACGGAGGCCGACTTCAAGAAGGCCGACGCGGCGGCCCGCGGCTAGTGTCCCGTCCTCGAAGTCATGTTAAGCGCCCGCCAGCGCACGGCGCCGGGGCCGACGGGCGCGCGCGGCAGGGATCGCGGGACCACGCGGCACGCGTGCGCTGCCCCGTTGCGGCTGGGCTCCATCTGGAGACACGGGTCCGTTGCCGGTTGGAGGGGACGGGTCCCTTCGACCCCTGCCGCACCCGCCCGTCGGCCGCTGCGCGGCGCGAGCGCAGGCAGTCGTTAACATGACTCTTCAGACGGGACGCTAGTCGGCGAGTGCGCCCATGCGCTCCCGGATCGCCGGATCCGGCAGCGCCCCCACGCCGGCCTTCATATTGTCGACGAGGTGCTGGGGCTGGCTCGTGGCGGGGATCACGCAGGTGACGGCCGGGTGGGCCAGGATCCACTTCAGGAAGAACTGGGCCCAGCTCGCGCAGTCGAACTCGGCGGCCCACGACGGAAGCGGTCGCCCGCGCACTCGCCGGAACAGGTCGCCCTCCGAGAAGGGGCGGTTCACCAGCACGGCGATGCCGCGGTCGCGGGCGAGCGGCAGGATGCGCCGGTCGGCCGCGCGCTCGCCCAGTGAGTAGTTCACCTGCACGAAATCGAGCGGCTCGCTCCGCAGCACCCGCTCCAGCTCGTCGTAGGCGCTCGCCGCGTAATGGGTGACGCCGAGGTAGCGGATGCGGCCGGCCTCCTTCCAGTCCCGCAGGGTGCGGAGGTGGGTTCGCCAGTCGAGCAGGTTGTGGATCTGCATCAGGTCGAGGCGCCTGCGCCGGAGGTGCCGCAGCGACTGCTCCATCTGGGCGACACCGGCGTCGCGCCCGGTCATCCAGACCTTGGTGGCGAGAAAGAGTGCGTCGAGGATCCCAAGCTCCGCCCCGAGGTCGCCCACCACGCCTTCGGCCGCCCCGTACATTGGCGACGAATCGATCACACGCCCGCCCAGCTCGAAAAAGCGCTGCAGGACTTCCCTGAGCGGCTCGCGCGGAGCCGCTGACGCGCCGACGTCGAAGGTGCGCCACGTCCCGAGACCGACCGCCGGGATCGTCTCGCCACCCTGCGGAATGGGACGCAGGCGCATCGTGGCCGCCGCCTCGGTGCCTCGAGGCCGCGCGCCGGCCGCCGCCGCCATCAGGCGGAGCACGGCTCGCCGCGAGAGCGGCGCCGGGGCCTGCCCCACGGAGCCGTCGGCGCGCCTACCGGAACGCCGGGGCGATCTCGGCAATAAACCGATCCAGGTCGCGGCGCAGCTCGGCCAGGGGACGGAACAGGCTCGGGATGAACAGCACGCCCGCCCCGGCCTCGCGGAGCTGGTGGAGCCGGTCGCGGATCTCGTCCGGAGTGCCCGCCAGGCAGGTGTCGCGCGCGTCGGCGGCGTGGCGGCCGAGGCGCGTGGCGATCGTCTCGGCCAGACGCTCGACCTCGTCCTTCCGGCGTGCTTGGCCACGATGCGCAGGGTGACGCGCTCGCCGCCGCCGCCGATCATCAGCTCGGGATGGGGCGTCTGCACTGGCTTGGGATCGAGCGGAGCATCCGCGAGCTGGTAGTAGCGCCCCTTGAAGTCGCTGCGGCGCTGGGACCACAAGGCCTTCATCACCTGGCACGCCTCGTCCAGACGCTCCAACCGCTCGCGCATCGTCCCGAACGGGATGCCGTAGGCCTCGTGCTCGTTCTGCTGCCAGCCCGCGCCGAGCCCCAGGAGGAGCCGGCCGCCCGAGATGATGTCGACCTGCGCGGCCATCTTCGCGACCACCGCCGGATGGCGGTAGGTGTTGCCCAGCACGATGGTGCCCACGCGGACGCGGGGCACCAGAGCGGCCAGCGCGCTGAGCGTGCTCCACGATTCGAGCATGGCCCCCTCGCGCTCCTTCGTGTTCGGCATGAAGTGGTCGGTCACGCAGCCGATGTCCCATCCCGTGGCCTCGATGTGTCGCCACAGGTCCAGCACGCCGGACCAGGTCTGGGCGCCCATGCTCGTGAACAGGCCGAAGCGCATGTCAGTCTCCTCCTCGAGGCTCTGCCGCGGTGCCGTGGCTCGCGCACCGGGGGCGATAGTGCGCTGGCCCCGCCTCCGGGTCAAGCGGCGCGGCCGCGGCTTGACGGTGGCGCCGTCGCGAGAGCAGTATCGCCCCCGGGACAGCTCATCGACCTCCAGGGGGAGGAGCACATGGTGTACGACATTCGCATCGAAGACGTCGAGTATGTCCGCCACGGGGACAAGCCCCTGCTGGCGCGCCTCTTCAAGCCGCGCGGCTCAGGGCCGTTCCCGCTCGTCGTCGAGCTCCACGGCGGCGCCTGGTGCCGGGGCGACCGCCTGAACGACACCGCCATCAACGAGCCGCTCGCGAAGAGCGGCGTGGTGGTGGCGGCGCTGGACTTCCGCATGCCGCCCGAGGCACCCTACCCCGCGTCGCTCGCCGATATCAACTACGCGATCCGCTGGCTCAAGACGCGGGCCACGGCCCTGGGCAGCCGCCCGGATCTGGTCGGCGTCCTCGGGACCTCGAGCGGTGCCCACCAGGCCATGCTGGGCGGGATGAGACCGCACGATCGCCGGTACGCGGCGGTCCCGCTCCCGGCGGGTCTGCCGGCCGTCGATGCCAGCGTGCGGTGCGCCGTCCTGTGCTGGCCCGTCATCGATCCGCTCGCGCGCTACCACTACGCCAAGAGGCTCAGGGCGAGCGGCCCGCCGTACCCGGAGGTCGTGGACCGTGTGCTGCCCTGCCACGACCGGTTCTGGCAAACCGAGGAGGCGATGGCCGAGGGCAGCCCGGTGCAGGCGCTGGAGCGTGGCGAGCGGGTCGCGTTGCCGCCCGTGCTCTACATCCAAGGCACCCGCGACCAGGCGCACCCCCGCGCGGACCTCGACCGGTTCGTTGCGCGATACCGCGCCGCAGGGGGCGAGGTCGAGCTGGAGCTGTTCGAGGGCGAGGCCGAAGGGTTCGTCGTCAGGAACCCGACGTCGCCGGCCGCCACGCGGGCGGCGGAGAAGATCGTCGAGTTCGTCCACAAGCGGATCTGGTGACGTCGCTCCTCGACTCCCGCACCCGCTCGGCCCGTGAGGGCTTCGGCAAGCCCGTCCGCCGCCGCGAAGACGCGCGCCTCATCACGGGCACGGGGTGCTACAGCGACGACGTCAACGTCCCCGGCCAGGCCTACGCGAGCCTGGTCCGTTCGCCGCACGCGCACGCGCGCCTCCGACGCATCGACGGCGCGGGCGCCCTGACGGTGCCCGGGGTGATCGCGGTGCTCACGGGCGCCGACGCAGCCGCCGATGGCCTGCGCCCCATCCCGCACCGCCCGGTGCCGACGAACCCGCACGAGGTCCCGCTCCGGAGCCGCGGGGGCGCCGAGTTCTTCATCGCGCCGCACGCGCCGTTGCCCGCCGACACGGCGCGCTTCGTCGGTGACGCCGTGGCCCTGGTGATCGCCGAGACGCCCGCGGCCGCGCGGGACGGCGCCGAGCGCGTGGTGGTGGACTACGAGCCCCTGCCGGCGGTGACCGCCACCGGCGACGCGGTCGCAACGGGGGCGCCGCTCGTGTGGAAGGAGACCGCGTCGAACGTCTGCGTCGATTCCGAGGCCGGCGATCGGGCCGCCACGGACGCCGCCTTCGGGCGCGCCGCGCATGTGGTGCGGCTCGAGACGCGGATCAACCGCGTCACCGGCGTGCCGATGGAGCCGCGCGCCGCCCTGGGCGTCTGGGACGAGGCGAGCGGCCGCTACACGCTGTACGCGGGCTCCGGCGGCTCGGTGCGCATCAAGAGCGATCTCGCCGCGACGCTCGGCGTGCCGGAGCGCGCGGTCCGTGTCGTCGCGCGCGAGGTCGGCGGCAACTACGGCACCCGGAACGCCTCCTACCCCGAGTTCGCGCTGGTCGCCTGGGCGGCGAAGCGCCTGCGCCGCCCGGTCAAGTGGACGTGTCACCGGACCGAAGCGTTCCTCACCGACTACCAGGCGCGCGATCTCGTCTCCGAGGTCGAGCTCGCGCTCGAGGCTGACGGCACCTTCCTCGCGCTCCGCGGCACCAACACGAGCAACGTCGGCGCGTACGCCGTTTCGTTCATCCCGCTCGCCAAGGGTGTCGCGGTGCTGCCGAGCCTCTACCGCATTCCCGCCGCGTCCCTGCGCGGCCGTGCGGCGCTCAGTCACACGGCGCCCACGTACCCGTACCGCAGCGCCGGCCGGCCCGAGGTCATGTACGTGATCGAGCGCCTGATCGACCTCGCCGCGCGCCGCCACGGGTTCGATCGCGTGGAGCTCCGGCGGCGCAATCTCGTGCCGCCGAGCGCGATGCCGTACCGCAACCCGCTCGGGCTCCTCCACGACAGCGGCGACTACGTGGCGGCGCAGGACCGCGCACTCGCGCTCGCGGACTGGGCCGGGTTCGAGGCGCGGCGGGCCGAGACCCGCCGGCGCGGTCGTTATCGCGGCATCGGCCTGGCCAACTACCTCGAGCTCAACACCGGCATGCCGCACGAGCGCGCGGAGATCACCGTGCGGCCCCAGGGCCGCGTCGACGTCGTGATGGGCACGCTGTCGGCCGGCCAGGGCCACGAGACGAGCTTCGCGCAGCTCCTCGCCGAGTGGCTCGGCGTCGAGCTGGACCAGGTGCGCCTGATCACCGGGGACACCGACGTGGCGTCCGTCGGCGGAGGCTCGCACTCCGGCCGCTCGATGCGCCTCGGCGCCGTCGTGCTCGCGAAGGCGTCGGACGCGATCGTCGACCGCGGCAAGCGGATCGCGGCGTGGCTCCTCGAGGCGGCGGAGGCGGACATCGAGTTCGCGGCGCGTCGGTTCCGCGTCACGGGCACCGACCGCTCCCTCGACCTGTTCGCGGTCGCGGCGGCCGCGCTGCGCGACGACGTTCCCGAGGGGCTGGGCGGGCCGCTCGCGGGCGTGAGCGACGAGACGGTGAGCGTGCCCTCCTTTCCCTACGGCTGCGCCGTGTGCGAGGTCGAGGTCGATCCCGAGACCGGCGTGGTGGAAGTCCCGCGGTACACGTCGGTCGACGATTGCGGCCGCGCCGTCAATCCGATGATCCTCCACGGCCAGACGCACGGCGGGATCGCGGCGGGCGTGGGGCAGGCGCTGTGGGAGCAGTGTGTGTACGACCCGGCGACGGGGCAGCCGCAGTCGGCGACCTTCATGGACTACGTCGTGCCACGCGCCGATCGGCTCCCGAGCTTCACGACCGAGATCAGCGAGGTGCCCTCGACGTCGAACCCGCTCGGCCTCCGGGGCGGGGGCGAGGGCGGGACGACGCCGGCGCTCGGCGCCGTCGTCAACGCGATCGTGGATGCGCTCGCCGAGCTGGGCGTGGAGCACATCGAGATGCCGGCGACCCCGGAGCGCGTCTGGCGCGCCATCCGCGCGGCGCAAGCGCGCTGATCGCCGGGTCAGCGCGACGGGACGATGCGCAGGGCCCGATACCGCTCCGTCCGACACCTGTCAAGGTCGGCTTGATGCGCGGCTGGTCCGCCGTCGGGGAGCGGGCCATGGCTCGAGACTGATCTGTCTGGCCAGAGACTCACCAGGCCCCTCCTGACCAGGATCGCGCAAGTGATTGATGTTTCTGGAAGTTCCACTCCGGTATCAGATTTGCCCTGCAGTCCTGCCATGGAAGGCCCGAATTCCGGAGGCCAGAGTCCGAGCCTCGCGACGTGCCCGGCCTGTGGCGGCGAGAGTCACTCTCAGCGGGAGCGCCACGACGACCCGCAGCTCATCATCGTCGCGGACGATCGCGCGCGCCTCTACGAGCTCTTCCAGCGAGCCTTCGCCTACGACGACACCGTTCACGTGCTCCTGGATCGGCGCGCCGCCGAACGGCGGCGGCGTTCTGGGCCCTCGGTGACCGACCGGCGCCGGGGCGATCGACGCTCGCCCACGACGATCGACGGGCTCTTGCGGGCGACGGGCTGGGCCGCCGTGCCCCCGGGGTGCCCAGGAGCGTCAGCGAGCTTCTGTCCGCTCGTGCTGTCGCGGGCGGCTCTCGGTGCGCCGCTCCTCGCGGTCGCGGGGCCGCCGTCGGCCGCCGAAGCGCGCCCGTTCGTCACTCGGCAACTGCTCGGCGTGGGGGTTCTCCTCCTCACGATGGTTCCAGGGTACGTGGCGTCCCGCACGACCGGCGCGCAGGCCACGCCGCACGTCACCCACGCCCCCGCCGACCTCCAGGAAGAGCTCGAGAGCGCGGCGAGCAGTCTGGACATCGACGCCCTCATCAGGGCCGTCGCCACCCGGTACGGTGTGTCGGTCGACCTCATCGCGGCGATCATCGAAGCCGAGTCGGAGTTCAACCCGCGCGCCGTCTCCCGCACGGGCGCCCGCGGGCTGATGCAGCTCATGCCCCAGACGGCGGCCATCCTCGGCGTGAGTGATCCCTTCGATCCACGCGAAAACATCGAGGCCGGCGTGCGGCACCTTCGGAGCCTGATGGACCGATTCGACGGCAACCTGCCGCTCGTCCTCGCCGCCTACAACGCCGGTGAGCGCGCGGTGATCGGCCACCGGGGGGTCCCGCCGTATCGGGAAACGCGCCAGTACGTGAAGCGCATCTTACGTCGCCTCGATCGCGACAACGCAAAGACCTCGGGCGCGGGCCAGCGTGAGCGCAAGACCTAGTGGGATCGGAAGCGTCGTAGGACCGAGGAGACCATGCGGCTCGGCTCGAAGATCTTCCTGACCTCCGCGCTGGTGATCGTCGTGCTCGCAGGCGTCGGTGTTCTGAGCCTCCTTGCCGTGGATCGTCTCGTCTTCGTCAATCGCGAGATCGCGACCCAGGCCGTCCCCGCGCTCCGCCTCACCGCGTCCACCCGCGAGGCGATCGCGCCGCTCGCCTGGCTCGAGGCGCGCGCGCTCGTGCTGGGCGACGCGCGCTACGCGAAGGCGTGGACCGAGCGGGCCGGACAGGTCTCCCAGGATCTCCGGCGCCTCTCCGAGTACGCGGTGAGCCAACCGACGGGCGGGCGTTCGCCGAGGAGGTCCAGGAGAGCCTCGACGCGCTGATGGCGGCGACCCACACGCGGGTCCTCGCGGCGCAGGCCGAGGCCGCGCGTCTTGAGGCGCGCACGTGGACCGCGGTCCTGGTCGCGCTCGGCGCCGCAGTCTGCCTGGCCCTGCTCGGCGCCGCCCTCGTCGCCCAGCGGATGACCCGCTCGCTCGCCCTCCTGTCCTCGGCGACCGCGGAGGTCGCCGCGGGCGCGTTCCGTGAGCCCATCGCGGTCGAGAGCCGTGACGAGATCGGGGCGCTCGCGCGATCGTTCAACTCGATGGCGAGCCAGCTCCGCCGGATGGAGGAGACGAAAGCCGAGTTCTTCGCGAGCGTCTCGCACGAGCTCCGGTCGCCGCTCACGTCGATCCACGGCTCGATCGAGCTTCTCCGCGACGGCGCCCCCGGCCCGCTCACGGAGAGACAGAGACGCCTCACGGACATCATCGGGCTGAGCTCCGAGCGGCTGCTCCGGCTCGTCAATCAGATCCTCGAGATGTCGCGCCTGCGGGCGGGGCTCGTGGAGCTCGACCGCGGGCCACTCGACTTCGCGTGGCTCGTGGACCGCGCCGTCGAGGAGATCCATCCGCAGGCCGAGGAGGCGGGCGTCACCCTCGAGCACGAGCGGTTCGGGTCGCACTTCGCGTACCTCGGCGACACGGAGCGGCTCCACCAGGTGGTGGTCAACCTCGGCGCCAACGCGATCCGCTTCACCCCGCGCGGGGGGCACGTCGTCGTGCGGCTGATCGACACGGGCCCGGAGCTCGAGCTC
>WNGN01001366.1_pt1 | contig 15993 bp, 19 predicted proteins | sample 5400561 | NCBI WGS metagenome assembly WNGN01 (sample SAMN13153379, study PRJNA577476) | soil metagenome | isolation source: 115 cm soil or saprolite under Garry oak tree replicate 2 | place: USA:California | collected 2016-06-15
TCATAGAACGCCCCTCCTACAACGGCAACTCCGTACTCCTCAGCCAAGGACTGCAGGCCCGGCAGAGGGCTCATAGACGTCGGGATCGTCTTTTCCGGCAACCAATGTTCCGGCAGACAGATGATGTCCACCTCTTTTTCTGCGGCTTTCTTCGCGAGCTTTACCGCATGAAAGATTGTATCCTCTACCGACGCTTCGATTGGTTTGACCTGTACTGCTGCGGCTCGGATGATCTTCTTCGCCACTAAAGAGACAGTCCTAAGTTAGTCTCTCATTCTCTTGACCGCCAAGTCCACTAACTGCCGCGCAACCTCCCTCTTCTCAGCTAGGGGAATGTGCACTACTTTCTTTCGTCCATCTACGACGTAGAGTTCGTTCGTATCCGCTTGGAACCCTACGCCTTCGAGGCCGACATCGTTTGCAGCTACAAGGTCAGCGTTCTTCTCATGTATTATCTTGAAGGCTTCATCGATCAGCTCTTCATTGGACACTTTGTGTTCCGTTTTGAATGCTACGAGGAATGTCTTCGGGCTTGCTCTTCGGATCTCCTCCAATATCTTGGGAGTTGCGCGAAGTTCCAGGTTGATCTGCGGTTTCTCACGGGTCTTGATCTTCTTCGAAGCAACCGTTACAGGTCTGTAATCGGTTGGAGCGCCAGCGGCGAAAACTAGATCGGGCGCAGTCTTCTTGAGCTCGCCGAGAACCGCCTCGAGAAGCTCACTGGTACTCTCAACTCTAATCGTCTTAATGCTGGAGGGCGGGTTTACCGTCCCTGGACCCAGAATCAACGTCGTGTCCGCGCCACGAGAGGCAACCTCCTCTGCGATAGCTACGCCCATCTTCCCGGAACTCCGATTAGTAACTACACGCACAGGATCGATGTGTTCGATTGTTGGACCAGCCGTCACCAGAACCCGTCGACCCTCCAAGTCCCTACTTTGATTACTGGAGAAGCGTGCGATAATCGAACGAACTATTTTCTCAGTGGACGCAATCTTCGCCTTTCCCTCCGAGATCTCTGGCTCGATGAATTCTACTCCAATCTTCTTGAGCCGTGAGATGTTCTCCTGCACAATCGGGTGGTCGTATAGGGGCTCGTGCATTGCAGGCGCAATCACTACCGGTATTCGTGAGCCTATGGCGGTCGCGGCAACTGTCGTAACAGGAGTGTCATCGATTCCAGACGCCAACTTTCCAATCGTATTAGCGGTTGCAGGTGCGATGAGAACTATGTCGGCGTGGCCTTCGCTTTTTCCCCCGAGCGCAATGTGTTCGAGTTTGCCCGTCAGATGTGTGACTACGGGGTTTCCCGTGGCCCATTCGAGAAGATCCGCGCCAATCATCTTCTCCGTGGAGGGAGAGGTGACGGCGTGAACGTCTGCTCCGTGACGCATAAGTTCGCGAGCTATCTCGGGTGCCTTGAACGAGGCTACACTACTTGTCACGAGGAGGACGATTTTCTTTCCAGCCAGTTCTCGCCCTTTGGAGGAGATGATGTCTTTAGAGGGATGACTCAAGGCATGGTCCGTCCTGCTACCTCTTCAACCGCCCAGTCTCGTAAGCTTCGTCCAATAGTTGGATTATCTCATTGAGAGTGTACTTGCCGGCAGAGGCTGGTATCCTTCGAAGGATGTCGGGTAAGGCGGGTAGCATGGGTCTTATGAATGCTGGAATCTTGTCGTACATCGCCTGTACTCCTGCTATGATCTCGGTCGCATCCTTTCCATCGATGCTGGTCCCCTTCGGTTTCGCCTTGACGCTCCTGCCACTCAACATTTCCACAGCTTGCCTGCCGCTCATAGCCTTACCATATAATTGGTTCTCGCCAGACTGAATTTGCCCACTCGGCCCGTTTGAGCTAGGTCTCCGTGCTGTACGAACGCCTCTAAAGATTCCGGGGAAGTTCAGCGGTCTCCCAGTCAGGGGAACAGTGGAGCAGGCGACTCTCCAAAACCTGGGAGACCGGTTTGTATTGCAGAACGATGCAGAAGAGTCCATTGATGCCATTTCCTCCAGAGACGACGCGAGAAGAGGAGGACGAATAGATCAGCGACAACAATCAGCACGTTGCCGATCCCGATGCTGGCAATGAGCCCAAAGACAACGATTGGGAAGAGTAGGCCAATGCCAAGTCCTACTTTCTGCTCTTGATTGTTCGATGATCCCATCGAATTGAAGGCTCGGGTCAATATGACCATTGCAAAAATGATATCGAGTACCATCGGGATTTCCGGGGGAATGCCTGCTCCAGCAGCAATTCCTCCCGTCAACAAGGTTGCAGGAAACAATAATGCACCGACCATCGCGAACTTTCGAGGACCCCATTTTGGCTGAGACAGTTTGATCTTCAGGAAGTCTCTGGGGAGTCTGCGGGCCGCGAGTACGAGGATCGTTATCACGATGCCGGAGAAAAGCATCAACCCCACACCGGGATTGTAGGGTCCATAGATGAATGACTCAAGCACGAAGAGGGCAATTGAATCGACGGTAAGACCAAAAATGCTGATCGTTATTCCTACGTCAGATACTAGGCTCTTGTGTTTCAGCTCTGGAAAGACCAGACCGAAGAGGAAGATTGGAACGCCGATACTGTAGACGGAATGGAATATCAGAAGCCCTACGGTCCAGACCCAGTTGACGCCTAGCCAGTGACCGAAAAGCCAAGATTGCCGACCGGTTGCGCCAGAGGATTGAACAGAGTCCAAAGAGCTAGTCCCTCCTCTACAATTCCATACGCAACTCCTAGGAGGAAGACTGAGGCCCAGCCTTTCTTCCAGCGAATCATCGCCTCGCGTATCAGTATGACTCCCGAACCGTACAGTCCAATATTTGCGCCTAGGAATAGGAAAAAGAGAACCGGGTTGACCACGAGGAGAGTGATCTGGCTTGAGGCAGAGAGATATTCTGGAATGCCAGGAGTCAGGAGAAGCAGGAATAGTATTGGATGAGATTTGAGAAACCGGACTAGTTTAGAGAGCATACTCATTGACTGCTGGCTTGGACTAAGCGGAAGGGGCGACGACAAAGTCTTGGACCTCTAATAGGCGAGTACCTAACTGGGGGTACCTCAGAATTCAACATACTGTTCCCTGCGCCGAAGCGTGCTTTGAACAACGATGAGCTCGACTGGCTCACCAACTATCCTAATCTCTAGTCGTCCTCGCCGTGGATATCTTTCTTCTAGGTCTTCGCGTACTCACGAGCAATTGCTAAGCGGCAATAGGATAGTTCCAACCGTCGCCAGCGGCTGGTGACAACACGACCATATGCGGAGAAGAGAATGCGGGGAGAGTTATGAAACTGATACTGAGGATTGAGAAGGTCTTTGACGTTCTGATGAGTTTCGCGACCCTTGTTGGTTTCGCCAGCACAGCTTTTCTGGCCTGGACATTCCTCAACACCAAGCCCGGCCCCATCACGTCCGGAACCTCGAACATAGGGGTTCCGGGATTCTCCCTAGCGCAGTATCCAACCCTCATAATTCAAGGCGTGCCTTTCTTCTGGATCTTCTTCAGCCTAGTGACGCTATCAGCCGGCCACACATATCGTTCGGTGAAACACATCATACTATCAGTCGCGGGAAAGAGCTACTTCCCACATGCCCCCCATCTCATGCACACTCAGCCGACCCCAACACCAACTGCTCCAAGACTGAGACAGACAGAACCCAACCAGTAAGACAACACGGTCATCGCTCGGAAACGCTCTGATCCGAGCGCCATAGTGGCTAGGAACCCGAAAACATTATTCCCAGCCGTTCGACCAAACTCCAAGAGTGAATCCGCTCTTGAAAGCGAGCAACGTCGACATGACCGGCAAAGTATGCCTCATCACCGGGGGCAATTCGGGAATAGGCAAAGCCACAGCCATGGGTCTGGCCAAGCTGAACGCTTCAGTTGTGATAGTTTCCCGGGACAAGGACAAAGGCGAGGCGACCCTCATCGAGCTGAGAGCCAAGAGTGGTAATCGAAACCTCGACGCGATGACAGCGGACCTATCGTCCCAAGACTCAGTTCGCGAACTGGCGCACGACTTTACTGGTAGGTACAAGAAGCTGAACGTTCTCATCAACAACGCCGGGATCTTCTTGCCCAGGCGAGTCCAGACTGTAGATGGACTCGAGGCAACCTTCTCTACAAACCACCTAGGGCACTTTCTCCTGACAAATCTTCTCTTGGACGTGTTGAAGGCCAGTGCCCCGTCGCGAATCATTAACCTAACATCCTCAGCCCACTATGGAACTGAGATGGATTTCGAGGATCTTCAAGCGGAGAAAAAGTACAGCGCATACCACGCCTACAGCCAGTCAAAACTAGCCAACGTTCTCTTCACGTATCGGCTGGCAAAACAATTGGAGGGCACTGGGGTCACGGTCAACAGTCTTCACCCTGGGGTTGTCAGAACGGGCTTTGGAAAAGACCAGGGCGGCCTCATGTCGATTCTCGTCACAATGGGCCGTCCTTTCATGATTAGTCCAGACAGGGCTGCTAGAGCTGCAATTTATCTCGCAACGTCGCCAGAATTGGAGGGCGTTACTGGAAAATTCTTCTCGAGAGGGAAGGAAAAGAGATCATCTAGAGAATCCTACGATGAGACATCCGCTGAGAGACTCTGGAGGATAAGCGAAGAACTCACAAGACTGAACTCCTAAATCGGTCGCAACCGAGGGCCGAGAGTTACCGATTAACAATACGCACTTCTTGAAGATGGATAAAGGGTCGAAGAATGGAAGACGAGTCTTCCGCTTACGAGAGCTTGAGGGCCTGGATATTACAATTGCCTGGAGTAAAAGAGGCACCTCATAGAGTCGGAGGGATCGAATTCCAAGTAGGGGGAGTCAAATTCATGCACTCCCACGGACCTTCATGGCTGGATATTCGGCTCTCGAAAGAAGACCAGACATCAGTATTGAAGACCGGACAGGCTCTTGCCCACCGGGCACAGGTGCACGCCCAAGCTGGATGGGTCAGCATCCGAATCGAGAAATCTCACGATCTCGCGAATGCAAGCAGGGTCATACAGCTCGCCTACGAGAACGCAAAGAAGAATCCGGGAGATCTCAAGTCTAGCTGTGCTCCACCTCGTCCACCGCCAGGTGGAAAACCACTTACCAACCGCCAGAAAGTAGCACTAGCAGCTACGGTCTTAATCACGATCTTGATTATCGTGTTGCTAGGATTATTCTTACAACATCGTATCTAGCCTCGATCTTCTAGACAGTGGTAAGCTTGGCGTTGGGAGAATCCTACTCTCTTCGCATTTGGGCAGCCTTTGCGATTTTGTCGAGCGCTTCTCTGGTGCCTTCTTCGAGGCGAGATCTCACGAAGCCTTGCGCAAAAACGGGGATTGCTGAGAATTGAATATTCCATGAAACATCAATCTTCGTCCTCTTCGCTCCCAACGGAATCAGCTTGATCTCCCTTGACCCTATTAGCGGGCCGTCGATCATAGTCATTTGTATAGAAGCCTTCGGCACTAACTCGATTCTCTGCATCCCCTTTCTTCCCATGAATCCGACCACGACTTCCCGTTCGATCAGATTTCCTTCCTTCCGAATGTTTCGAATCGAGGTCAGTCCACTCCAGTATTCAGGGTCCTTGTCCACATCAGACGCTACGTCCCATACTTCGTCTGTTGAAGCGTCTACTTCACGTACCTCAGCGATTGCTACCATAGTATCTTCTCCACTTCTCAAGCTGGCGAGCAACATATGATGGACGGACCTCAGAAGCGCCGCTCCATCCTGGACTAACATGTGAAACTAAGATTCTGACTTGCCAGCTCATGAAAACTATTGCGCGACGTTTGTTCCTAAGCCAATCCCCAACGACCCCCGCGTTTTTGGACAGTTTAAGAGGAGAAACAGGCGTTCGCTGAGGAGAATACTTTGTCGCTCCGGGACAAGGCCTACTCAGATCTCATGAAAGAGCTCTGGGGCTCACCGGACATTTGGAACACGAAGAAATCATACATTGAAATTGCTGCGAAGTTAGGGGTCGACGAGGAGACAGTCAGAAACAGGGTCAAGCACCTAAGAGACATCGGATTCCTACTCGGGTATCGCCTCGTCCCTAACCCTACGTTGCTCGGACGCGTGTTCGCTTCTCTTCGTATCGAGTTCCAAGACAGAGAGTCGAAGCAGGCGGCAATCCCACGACTCGCTCAGATGGACGGTGTCATTAACATCGGCAGCGCCTACGACACGAGCGTGCTGGTCACGGTGCTAGCTGACCAAGACCAGGACTTCTCGAAGCTGATAGTTGGACTAGGAGTCGAGGGTGAAGTCTCGGTGGTCCCGGACTCGGCCTTAGAACGACTAGCTTTCGCATGACCAAACTGGACTGGGAAATAGTCAGTCTTCTATTGAGAGACGCCGAAAGGAAGCTGGACGAAATCGCCGGGCAACTCAAGGTCTCGACAAGGACTGTCAAACGGAGACTCAATATGATGATGAAAGAGACCGCGATCTTCACTATGCCGATGGTCGATCTGAGAAAGACGGAGGGCATATCCTACCAGCTGAGAGTGCAGAGCGAGCAGGGCAAGAAATCGGAAGTGGAGAAATCTGTCGTTGCGAAAATAGGCGACGTAATCTTCAGAGCCTCCGACTCACAGAACGGCTCCGTTTTCGGCTTCACGGGGGCCAACGTTGCCGAGGGAAACGATATTCTGGAATGGGTCAAACAGCAACCGGGCGTAAAATCTGCCAGCATGACCATTGCAGAGAGAGTTGTGCAGGTCTTCGACTGGATCGAGAGTGAGGTCGAGAGACGCGCGAGGACGATACCAGTTCATGAGCCCAGCTCTGAAAGGAAGATGCAGGAGACCATAGGGATACGTAGTTGAGAGGTTAGGTTTGTGGCCTAACGCTTGGAACGGGTTGTTCTCTAGAGCGATAGTCCAGTCTCATTGACATGAAGGTTCCCGCAATCACCATTCCGTAGATGCCCATGGCGACTAGTAGATGGACCCATGCGATCACTTGATTGTCCGTGCTCAAAGTAGCAAATCCGAGAATAATCTGCACCACGATCAGCAAGACCAATCCAACGGAGAGACCCTGGAGCGGCCTGAACGGCGGCTTCAACTTCTGAGCCATCACGAGTGCCACTATCGCGAAAGCGAGGACTGCAAATCCAGTGATAATATGCGGCAGAGCCATAATGAAGCTGAACGTTAACAGTCCTCCAAGTGCGATCTGTAGAAACACGATAATCGAGGTTACGCGAAACCAGAGTTGAATCTTCATTTCTACGAACCCTTTAGCTTGTTGAGTGGCCCTTCTGATTCTTAACAAATCCCCCAAGCCTGTTCGCGTTCTTGGACATCTACCCTACAGACTGTCCGAAACCACGAAAAGTCTTAGGAGCGTTCTTAGATAATCCGGCCCCAGGAATAGCTCATGGGATCAGAAATGCAGACAATAAGAACGAATATGAACGCAAGCCTAAGAGCGAGAGCGTTACTCCTAACGGTTCTTGAACTCATCGTTGGCGGAATCGTCCTGCTCGGTGGTGCAGCGCTGGTCTACTTCTCGACTGACACGATCGGAATGTCTCTAGGTGTCGTCCACGCAATCCTCGGACTAATGGCCTTTCCTGCAGGCTACTTACTCTTTACGGGCAACGCTCGGGCGCGGACCCTAACTGTCGGAGTCGACGTAGCAATCATCGCATTCAGCACGATCTCAGAAGTCCTTCTGTCAACCACAGGCTCTCTCTCGACTGGACCTTTTGCAGACTCAGTCATCGGTTCTGCCGTGGCAGTTCTCATTGCGGCAGTAACTGCGTCTCAGTTGATGCGTCCCCGGCCTCAAGTCTCGTCGGGAAGGCCGCATTCAATCTCTGAACAAATAGATTTCTAAATGGGCCAATTCGAGGGCTGAGGCTCTGTGAGCGAGCTCTTAGCCGCGGCTTGATGTCTTCTTAGCGCCCGGAGCCTCTCTTGTTGGCTCTTCGGGGAAGAGGTCCTTAGGCATCCCTGACATTACGTCGGCGAATGAGTCTCTCCCAGATCCCGGAATCCCCGGATTGTGGGTCCTGATTCTGTTAAAGAGGTCGTCTATCTTATCGCCTATCTTGCCCTTCTCCTTGATCGTCTCATCAAGCTCCTGCCCATCGCTCTCCAATCGTTGCAGTCTAGCGGCCAACCCCTCAATCCCTTTCGAGACTTCTAGCATTCCGTTGACGGTTGCGAGGGATGACTTCAAGCCGGAGAGTTCTTTCTGGAGGCCTTCTCGATAGCTGCGAAGTCTGTCGAGTATAGGCTGGTAGAGTCTCAGGAAGTCGGTCATGAGATTCTCAAACTGTCTTATCGCCAGTGTGTACCTTTCTTCCTTCTTCTTCTCTGCAAACCCTTTCGCTGTCTGAATAAGCTTCTCGCGAAGAGTCACTCTCTCTATCACGTCGTCCAGGACTTCTCGTATGTTGTAGGAGTCGTCGAACATTGTTTCCCGCATGAGGAATCGAGTAGAACGCCTGAGCGAGGGAGCCTTAAGAAATCCGTCACCATCGGCCTAATTGCCCGGTATCCTCGGCGTCCCCGAGATTGTCTGATCGAGGCTCCGTTGCGGAGTATCGTCAGACTAGTCGGTCTTTGAACTTGTTAAGGGGTGACGACTATTTCTCCTCTCATCCAGAGTGGGTGAAAAATACAGTGATACTTGTAGACCCCGGGGGTTGTGAGCTGGACGAAGAAAGTATTACCGCTGTCCAGTTCTCCCGAATCAAACTTGGCAGCACCAGGAGGTACCGTTGTAGCGGTAACAGTGTGGGGTGAGTCGTCATGGTTCTTCCACTGGACAAAGGTTCCGGCGTTGATGGTCACGTTCGAAGGTGCGAAGTTCAGCTTGCTGTTAATCGAGACATCAGGCGGGATGTCTACGCAAGTGGCCGTTGGGCTTGGACAGACGATGGGCTTGGGTTTTGCAGGGAAGACTAGCACATAGAACATGGAGCCGCCGAGGACAAGCCCGACAAGGAGGAGGGCAGACAGGACGACTGTGTCCGGCTTGTACTCAGCGGTTGCCAGGTCACTCACCTAGTGTCCTATCGAGCCTAACGCAAGCACCACGGCCAGTACTGCGAAGAAGAGCGAGGCAGCAGCAATACCGATGATTCCCCGAGGCTCATACTTGAGGCGTAGGAATACCATGGCCACGGCGAGGATCTGGCTCGCAGCGAGTACCGCAATGACTATGTTGGAGTAGATCGCGGTTAGGCTCAGAAAGTTCTTCGCTAATGCCCATTCCAAGATAGTAGCAACAACGAGGTAGGAATAGACGGCTATGGGGGTTGTGCTGTTCATCTGTCTCACATCAAGTAGAATAGGGGAAAGATGAGGAGCCATACGCTGTTCACGAAAGACCAGTATAGGTTGAAGTTCTCTACTGTCCCGTAGTGTTCGGCTGAGAAGCCACCGGTTGCAGTCCTTCTCATAAGATAGAGCATCAACAAGAGTCCTGCAAGAACATGAGCGCCGTGTATCCCGGTCGTGACGAAGTAGCTGCTCGAAGGCAGCCCAATCTGGGCGCCAGGCGCAAGGCCCTGCACGAGACTATACCACTCGCTTCCCTTAGTCGCTAGAGAAACTATTCCCAGCAGAAAAGTTACTCCCAGCCAGCCGATTAGGCCTCGCCTGTTTCCAGCCTTTATTGACTGAAGCCCGAGATAGGCCGTAAGGCTACTTGTGACGACGATGATGGTGTCGATTGTTCCAACATTGATGTCGTGAAGACTGCCTGGAGCTGGCCAGTACGGAAAGTTCACTCTTATGAACGCATAGCTACCTAGGAGGACTCCGAAGAGCACTGCCTCAGAGCCCAGAAAGGTCCACATGGCCAGCTTGTCCTTCGGAACCCCGCTGAAGGGCCATCGCTCTCCCTCCGGCTCTTCCGGTAATCTAAACTTGCCGCGGTAATCATCCCATGCCCAGCCTCCAACTCCCCAGACGAGAATGACCAGACCGACGATAATGACTGGTAGACCAAAGGCAAGCCCTGCCATGCCCACGGCGAAGCCGAGGCAGAGAATTATTGGTCTCGTACTAAGAGGACTCGCCTCGTGAGCAGATTCAGATGCTGCATGGGAGACAGGATTTCCAAGGCCGTTGCCCAGTCCATTTCCCAGACCACTACCGTGAGTGCCGACGGCGTGAGGCATGCCTGTCCCGCTAGCCCATTCCCTATCGGTCGCATTCCAAGGATTCGCAGCGGCGGGCGGACCTCGCAGGGTCATTACCATATTATAGACGAGCAGGAGCTGAGACGGGATGAAGATGAATGCTCCCACGGTCGCGATAAAGTTCGCCGGGCCCCACCCTGTCGAGGCGGCATAGGTAACGATGCGCCTCGGCATGTTTTCGAGGAAGAACATTGGGAAGAAGATGAGGTTGAATCCGACGAAGGAGAGGATGAAATGGGTCTTTCCAAGGGTCTCATTATACATCCTCCCCGTCATCTTGGGCAGCCAGTAGTATATTCCCGCGAACAACCCGAACTCCGATGCTCCGACCATCACGTAGTGAAAGTGTGCTACGACAAAATACGTGCCCCTGAGGGCGATGTCAAGAGCCAGTGATGAGTTGAATACACCTGACAGTCCACCGATCACGAAGATGATGACGGAGCCAAGCGCGAAGAGCATTGGGGTCGTGAGCTTGACCGCTCCCTTGTACAGGGTTCCTATGAAGGATAGCATGAGAACGCCGAAGGGAATCGAGATCATCTCTGTGTTGATCGTAAACACTTCTCGCTCCGTTAGGCTGATCCCCGTCAAGAACATGTGATGACCATACACCATGTAGCTCAACAGGACGACAATTCCGACTGCTGCGAACAGCGGTTTTCTCGCGTAGACTGGTCGCCCGGAGAAGGTTGCGATTATGCCGGCCACGATGCCGAACGCGGGCAGCAGGACAATGTAGACTTCAGGATGACCGAAGAACCACCAGACATGATCCCAGAGAACCGAACCCCCGGCCGTGGAGGTGAAGAAGGAGGTTCCTAGAAGCCTGTCAGCCTCGAGCATTATGAGACCTGCGATAAGGGAGGGGAAGGCCCAGAGAAACTGGAGCATCGTCCAGAAGGTGAACATTGTAAACATGGGCAGCTTGACAAAGCTGACCCCAGGCGCTCTGTGCCAGAGGATAGTGACCAGTATGTTCACGGTGCCGACCGTGTTGGAGGCGGCTAGGACGATGAGGGCTGCGGCTCCCAGCGTCTCGCCGGAGCCAGGGCTAAACTGTAGCGACGTGAGGGGAGAATAGTTTGTCCACCCAGATGCCGGAGATCCCCCTGGAACGAAGAAACTGGCAAAAGCGGTTATTCCACTGAAGACGTACATCCAATAGCTCGTTGCGTTGAGCCTGGCGAAAGCCACGTCGGCGGCTCCTATCTGGAGCGGAACGAAGTAGTTGGCGAAGGCGATTCCCAGAGGCGAGAGGAACCAGAGTACCATGATCAGGCCATGCATCGTAACCGCCTCGTTGTACTGTGGAGGCTGAAGGAATGTCTCAGAGGGGAATGCAAGCTGGGTCCGCATTAGAAATGCGAGAATACCCGCCAAGAAGGCGAAGTAGAACGACGTTACAAGGTAGAGAATACCAACCTCCTTATGGTTGGTTGTGAACAACCATCGCTTCAACCAGACCGTATTCAGGGCACAGCCTCCTAGACTACGAACAGCTTTGCCTTCATGAAAGCGTGGCCGTTTCCACAAAGCTCATAGCATTGTATCGTACAGCCTTCACGACCGCTACACGTGCCAAGACCGGCACTGAACCATATCAGATTGTACCTGCCTGGGATCGCATCAGCCTTTACCTTAAGATCTGGGATGCCGAATGAATGAAACACGTCGATCGAGGTTATGTTCAGAATCACAATCGTGTCCCGGTGGACAGTCAGCACGCCGAGAACACCGCAGCCGCTGGTGCAATTGAAACTCCACGAGAACCGCTGGGCAGTAACATTGACGTGTAATGCGTTTGGATCATTCCAGCCATTCGGTGGGCTGTTGTAGACACCTATGGCATGGAAGCTTGCATAGCCCGCGCCTGCAAGCACGGAGGCCATTGCTACGACAATTATTAGAACTGTCCGAATAGGAATCTTCCCATCCTCCTCATGATGGACCGGACCGTAACCGGGCCTTGTCCTGTACTTTGTAACGAAGAACACCAGCGCTCCTATCGTGATTGCACCGGCGGCGACAGCCAGGACCCAGTACAAGTTGTAGAGAGACTGCCAGGTATCCGCCGTGGGCGCTGAGATCGCCAGCAGACCGCGCCTCAGAAGAGGCCTTCGTCCCTCCCGGTCGAGATTTAAGCTTAGTGGGCGAACCGGGACTTGGGTGCACAGCGAAAGTTCGAACGGTGAATGTCAGGCCATAGGCTCCTCAATCTTGTGTCCTTCGCACGGCAGAGGGCATAAACCATCCTTCGACGACAGTCTAGTCGGGTCCCGGAAGTCATGCTGCCTAGCAAGACCCTCGCAATTCTCGCAATATCAATCACTGCGCTCTCGGGGTTCGTCACCCTCCAATACCTCCACTTGCCCAGCGCAGCCTTCAACGTGTCCCTTGCACAGAGCTGTGAAAGACCCCCAGGCTACGTCCTGATGATCCTAGACGACAGCGGATTCAACGACAGCGTCCACAGAGGCCAACCAACCATCGAGTTTCAACGAGGCGACACCGTCAACATTCTAGTCTGCAACCTCGACCCAGTCCAGTCCCACGGCTTCGCCATTGATCACTACTTTGCAGCCGGCGTCACCTTGAGACCGGGAGAGTCATTCAAGGTATCCTTTGTCGCCAGGGACACCGGCAGCTTCACAATCTACTGCAACGTCTTCTGCACAGTCCACACATTCATGAAGGGCACCCTTACCGTGGATTAACTGAAAACTGGGAGTTGTTCGATCATAAGGCCGGTGCGCGAGCCCGAACGGACTAGATTACTCGTCAAAATCCAGCTCAAATATCCCTCGCCTCTTTGTTACCCTAAACTATCATTAAATACCCTCGAAGCGCCCGGGTTCAGCGAAGGGAAATGTCACAAGCGACAGTAGCTTCTTCGGCCTCATCGGGACGCATAGCCCTGGCAATAGGGATAATCGCGCTCGTCATAGGCGCATCAGCGCTGGGCTACGCCGTATATCTTGGGCAGAGCCAGCTTCCTTCCCAAATATCGGCGGTCTCTGTAAACGTAAAGCCTTCAGACAAGACTATCAGGATTGACTGGACCCTCGACGATACGGGTGAGGATAGATTCAATCCACACTATATCACTGTGGCTCAAGGCGACAATCTGACCATCATGCTCATCACCAACGACACCGGCGACGCTCATACCTTCACTATTGGACTAGAGCTCCGAGGCTTCCAGAGTGCCAAATTCCAGCTAAACAACAGTATTGCAGGACTTGAAAGTGGACAATTCACTGACCCACCCGACGAAATGTTCACCGGACCACCGGGCAACAGTTGCTTTGACAATACTGGAACACAATACAATTGCAACGTACAGGAAATGGGGACTCCTAGCTGCACCCCGACCCCGCCGGACACAAGCTGTTTCGGCCTCAGCTCGACTGGATGGTTAGGCCAAGTAACAGTACCTGGAGTCTACAAGTTCTTCTGCTTCTACCACCAAAAAGGCGGCATGTTCGGATATCTCATCGTCCTTCCCAACACATTCAAAGGCTGATCCCCTCTCCCCTTCTCCTTTTTTTTGGGGGGATTCGTCGAAGATAGAAGATGACGCCAGATGCAGCAAAATGACTCCTTTCTGTTGAGCGATTAGCTGGGCTCCAGGTCTTCAAAACTTCTGCGCCTGACTTTTGTGCTCAAGCTGGAAAATGAAGTGTCAACCAGGGGTGTTGGTATACCTTGACACCGAACTTTTTACGGAGAAGATCATACCCAACTTCAAGTTCGATGCTGAATTCTAGCCCATACATCATTATACCGCAAAGTATTGTACAGGCTTCACATCAAGAACCATCGCGAGAAAGACGATGGCTAAGTAGGAGCTGAAGAATTTGAAGGCCGTCCAAGCCTAAGCTCTTGTAGGATTTGATACGAGTCTAAGGTCGACCGGTATCATGCCAAGCCAGCGTCGCCGCAATAGAGAAGTAGAGTACGCCCATGTCGCTGAACGGGACACGCATCAACGAGAGGGGCACGAGAAAGAAAGTGTTGAGGGCGATGCATCGTGCTGTCCTCCGCAAGGACCAGCAGCATTGGAATACCCGCCTCCGAATAATCGCCAACCGCGCGCATAGCTAGTGCCCAGAAGCGGCTTCAGTGATGACTGTACACGAACGACAGGCAAAGCGGATGGGCAGACTCGGACCATCTTAAAATCAAGAATCGTCAATTTCGAACATGGAAAGAAATGTATAGCGATTGTTTATTAGCCCGTTTCCTCCAGCCGGCGCACGTGAAGAAAATGCATCACACTAGGGTTGTACACTTTGAGATACCGGCCGACAACGAGGAACGCGCAAAGAGCTTCTACCAGAAAGCCTTCGGATGGGACATCAGCAAGTACCCCGGAATGGAGTACCACATGGTTGGAACCACAGAGGTTGACCAGAAGACTCAGATGCCAACAGCGCCAGGAGCCATCAACGGCGGACTAACAAAACGCAACAACGAAGTCAAGAACACGGTCATCACGGTCGACGTTGCTGACATTGAAGCTACATTGAAGAACGTAGAGAAACTAGGCGGCAAGACAGTCCGTAAGAAGCAGCCTGTTACCGATATGGGCTTCACAGCCTACTTCAAGGACACCGAAGGAAACATCGTAGGTCTCTGGCAAAGCGCCCGCAGAATGTAAGAACTATTCCACGCGTCGGACCGGACCCTTCTTTTTCTTTAAACCAAGTCCTAGCAGAATACTGCCCATTCTCAAGTTCATTTCGAAACTTGAAAAGGGCATTTCAGGGGCGCTATCTTAGTCCCGCTGAGGAGAGCAAATAGTACATCACTCCTGCTATCAAAGCAGCGGCGGGTATCGTCAGGACCCATGCATAGACGATTCGTCTGGCTACACCCCATCTAACAGCGGACAAGCGGCGTGTGGAACCCACACCCATTATCGCGCCCGCGATAGTGTGGGTCGTGCTTACAGGTATCCCGAGTGACGCTGTTGCGAAAAGGGTCGTGGCTGCAGCGGTCTCAGCACTGAATCCCCCGAAGGGATGTAGTTTGGTTATCTTCATGCCCATGGTTCGAACTATCCTCCAACCTCCAAAGTACGTTCCAAGACCCATGGCTGTTCCAGCCATCAAGATAACATAGAACGGAACAAAGAAGACTGCTCCAAGTAGCCCTTGTGCGAACAGCAGAGCAGCGATTATTCCCATGGTCTTCTGAGCATCATTCGTTCCGTGACCCAGACTGTACATGGCCGCGGATACTAGTTGCAGTCGACGGAAGCCATGGTCCGCGGTTGAGCGTGGAAATCTAATTGCGATTCTAGTGGCCAAGAGGATGAGACCAATTGCAGCCAGAAGTCCGATCAGCGGCGATAACACGATGAAGAGCAGTATCTTGCTCACCCCTGAGACTTGTACAACTCCCCATCCTCCCTTAACCACTCCCGCGCCGATTAGCCCGCCCACCAGAGCGTGGGATGAGCTGGTGGGCAGACCAAACCACCAAGTAATGATATCCCACGCAATCGCCCCGATTAGTGTTGACAGGAGAAGCCAAGCAGTCACAATCGCCGGGTCTATTGTTCCCTTACCGATAGTGGACGCGACGTTTACGCCGAATACAAAGGCTGCTACAAAGTTGAAGAACGCGGCCCACAGAACCGCTATTCGCGGCGATAGGACCCGAGTAGATACAACAGTAGCTACGGAATTGGCGGCGTCATGGAAACCATTCAAGAAGTCAAAGACTAACGCGACAAGAATTACAAGGATGACTATCCCGACGGGGACGATAACCGTTGCCATACGAGCTCTTGACCTAGGAGTAT
>WNGN01003876.1_pt1 | contig 15993 bp, 15 predicted proteins | sample 5400561 | NCBI WGS metagenome assembly WNGN01 (sample SAMN13153379, study PRJNA577476) | soil metagenome | isolation source: 115 cm soil or saprolite under Garry oak tree replicate 2 | place: USA:California | collected 2016-06-15
ATTTCGGGACGGCGTAGGCGGGCGCATCGTCGAATTCATCTCCGGAGGCGCGCCGCTCGCGCCCGAGCTTGCCGAATTTTTCACTACTGTGGGCCTCCCGCTATTCCAGGGCTACGGATTGACGGAGACTTCGCCCGTGGTGGCCACCAATCTCCCGAGCGCTAGCCATATCGGCACCGTGGGGCGTCCCATTCCCGGCGTGGCGGTGCGCACCGCCGAAGACGGCGAACTGCTGGTGCGCGGCCCGTGCGTCATGCAGGGCTACTACAAAAAGCCGGAGGAGACGTGCGCCGTGCTTTCGCCGGACGGCTGGCTCGCGACCGGCGACATCGGCGGCCTGGATGCGGACGGCTATTTGTCCATCACCGATCGCAAGAAGGAACTGCTGAAGACCGCCGGCGGCAAGCTGATTGCTCCCGCGCCGATTGAAAATGCGCTGAAATCGAGCCCGTATATTTTAAATGCGGTTCTGGTGGGCGATCGCCGTCCGTATATCGCCGCGCTCATCGTGCCGAATTTTGCCACCGTGCAGGCGCGTGCCTTGCAGGCGGGAGTCAAGCTCGCTTCGCCGCAAGAGATGGTCTCGAGCGCCTGGGTGCGCGATTTGATCGAAGGCGAGATCAAGCGGCTGACCGCGAATCTGGCGCAGTTTGAAACCATCAAGCGCTTCGCCCTGCTCGACCGCGAATTCACTTTTGACGGCGGCGAACTGACTTTTACGCTCAAGCTCAAGCGGCGCGTGATCGACGCGCGTTACGCCGACCTGATCGAGCGGCTGTATGCGCAGCCCTCGCCAGTGGCGCGGTGAAAACAGCGAAAAGCAGATCCCTCTGTCGCACCCCATCACGCGCCGGACGCGTGATGGGATCCCGCTCGCTCGGGATGACAGCGTCTTAGATCGGATCGCTCTGCCTTGAATCGCTGAGTTGCGAGCGCCTTACCAAGAGGCGATTGGCGCAGTACAATACATCGCGGGAGAACGTCCCTGGAGAACGTGAAGATGGACGATTTACTGGTGATTGCCGGCCGCGCGTTTCATTCGCGGCTGATTGTAGGCACGGGAAAATACCGCACCTTCGGCGAGATGCGCCGGGCGCATGAGGCTTCGGGCGCGGAGATTATTACCGTCGCAGTGCGCCGCGTGAATTTGACCGACCGCAGCAAGGAATCGCTGCTCGACTACATCGACGGTGATAAATATTTTCTGTTGCCGAATACCGCCGGATGCTACAACGCCGAAGAGGCCGTGCGGACAGCGCGCCTGGGACGCGAGGCCGGCCTTTCCAACTGGGTGAAGCTCGAAGTGATCGGCGATCAGCAAACGCTTTTTCCGGACACCGCGGAGCTGCTGAAAGCCACCGAACAGCTTGTGCGCGAGGGATTCGTGGTTCTGCCCTATACGAACGACGATCTCGTGGTGGCGCGGCGCTTGATCGACGCGGGAGCGGCCGCGGTGATGCCGCTGGGCGCGCCGATCGGTTCCGGCATGGGGATTCAGAATCACGCCTCGCTGCGCATCCTGCGCGAACGCATCACGGAAGTGCCTCTGATCGTGGATGCCGGCGTGGGGACAGCTTCCGATGCCACAGTGGCCATGGAATTGGGCGCCGATGGCGTGCTCATGAATACGGCCATCGCGGAAGCGCAGGATGCCGTGCTGATGGCCGAAGCCATGCGCCACGCCGTCGAGGCGGGGCGGCAGGCATTCCTCGCCGGCCGCATTCCCAAGAAGCTCTACGCCAGCGCGTCAAGTCCGCTCGCCGGAGTCGTGCGGTAACGCGCTACTCGCCTGGACGAACCCAACATATCTTAAGCGGATTCTTCGGAGAGATTCTTCGGCCGTCGAGGTAACCCAACCCGGCGGCGTCAGGAACGACACATGTGCGCGACGCAGCCGCGAATGCGTCCGGCGCCTGTGGTAAGGTGCGGCCGTGGCAAACGCGGCGAGACAGCGCATTGCCTTCCTCGATTGGGTCCGCGGCTTTGCGTGCATCGGCATGTTCGAGACGCACGGCTACGACGCGTGGCTGAGCGAAAGCGCGCGACATACCACGCTCTTCCGCCTTTCCCAATTGGGCGGAACGCTGCCGGCGCCGCTGTTTCTCTTGGCCACGGGAATTTCGCTCGCGCTCATCACGGGCCGCGCAGTACAGAAGGGAATCACGCCAGGGGAGGCATCGCGCAAAACGATGCTGCGCGGTGTGGAGATTCTGGGCTTCGGAATGCTCTTTCGCGTGCAGGAGTTTGTGTTGGGCCAGCCCTATGCCCCCTGGAGCGATCTGCTGCGCGTGGACGTTCTCAACATCATCGGCGTCGCGATTATTTTGATGGCTCTGGTGTGCTGGCTCGCGGGGTTGCGCGTCACTGATGCGCGAGCAACGAACGCCGCGGCCAGCACCGTACCCCGCCTGCGCTATGTTGGTTCGGCGATTGCCGCAGCCGCCCTGATCGCACTGGCCACTCCGCCGCTCTGGACCACACACCGGCCGGGCTGGCTGCCCTGGTATCTGGAGTCATACGTCAACGGCGTGCACAACCTGGGCGCGCCGCAGCCCTGGCTTTTTCCCGTGTTTCCGTGGGTGGCCTTCGCTTTTGCCGGTCTGGCGTTCGGATTTCTGTTGTTTTCCGACTGGACGCGCGCGCATGAGACAACTGCATTTGTGCTGACCGGCCTGGCAGGTGTTCTCTTCGCCTTTCTCGGCTGGTGGCTCGATGCCAGGCCGCGCCAGTTTTATGCGGTTTATGATTTCTGGCACACCAGCCCGAATTTTTTCCTGATCCGAACCGGCGTTGTCTTGGGAATTGTATTTCTCGCGTATGCGTGGTGCCGCTGGGGATTCACGGTCAAGGGTTTCGCTCCGGTGATCGAACTTGGCCGCACTTCGCTATTCGTTTATTGGCTGCACATCGAGTTCGTCTACGGCCGGTTTTCGATTCTGCCGAAGCACGCGCAAAGCATTCTCTCGGCGACCGCAGGAATTTTTGTCATTTGCGCGGCCATGGTCATGGTTGCAGTCATTCGCAACCGCATGAAGGGCCGCGGCCTCGGCGTGCTGGCGTTTTGGCGCCGGCCCCAGCGTGTGGCGGCTTGATTTTGGCAAGCTGGGAGATAGCTAGTGCCGTTCCAACTTGTTTGAGCAAATCGTCTTTCGTCTTGAACCGAACGAATAGACCTTTTGTCCCCTCAACGGCAGCCGGCCAGATGAATCGATTTCGTTCGGCTCTTGATTACGGCGATCTCTCGGAAACGTTCGCTTGCGCGTTTGGCCAATCTAGTGCCGTTCCAACTATTTGGGCCAAGTGCTTCGCCCTGACGACGCAAAAGTTCGAGAAGGTCGCGGACAGGCATTCTTTGGCGAGACAAGTTGGAACGGCACTAGTTGGAACGGCACTAGGGCTTCTTCGCGGGAGAGTTGGATTTTGGGGGTTTGTCGGGCAATTTGAAGATCATCTCGCCGGGGCGTGCCAAGCCCATCTCTTCGCGAGCGATGCGTTCGACGGCCTTGGGATCGCTGCGCAGCGCCTGCACCTGCTTACCCAGTTCGCTATTTTCCTGATTGAGCCGGTCAATCTCGCCGTGCAGTTGCCGGATCTGCGTTTGCGTGCGGCGCATGGCCAGCAAGCCGTGGCTTCCGAAAACGTCATGGATAGCCAGAAGCAAGAGCGCGAACCCTAGAATCGTGCGCGCATAACGGCTCCAAAACGATTTCGGCTGCTGCGGCTGCCTCGGATTTGCCCTGCGCACGCGCTAACCTCCCGCCGCCGCGGCAAAAACCCAGGCGCGGGCCGCTTCCGCAAGACGGGCGGATTCTTCCGGCGTCGCGCTTTCCGTATAGACGCGCATCAGCGGCTCAGTTCCAGAGAGACGCAGCAGGATCCAGGAGCCGTCACCGAAAACCAGTTTGAGCCCGTCGGTGCGATCCGTTTGCGCCACGCGCTTTCCCAGGAATTCCGAGAAAGCGCTCTTCAGCCGCTCCACGGCACGCGCCTTCACATCTTCGGGGAGGTACAGATTCGTGCGCAAGGGCCAATACTCGCGGCCGACGCCGCGGAAGAGCGCGCTCAACTGCTCTTCGAGTGGCGCCTGCCTCGCCGCGATCATTTCCGCCACCAGCAAACAAGCGAGAATGCCGTCTTTTTCGGGGACATGCCCGCGAATGGAAAGCCCGGCGCTCTCTTCGCCTCCGAGCACGATGGCGTCTTGCAAAATTAATTGGCCGATGTATTTGAATCCCACCGGCGTCTGGCGGACTTTGCGGCCGTGTTTGGCGGCGACGGCATCGAGCAGATGCGAAGTGGCCACGCTGCGAGCGGCATCCAGATTCCAGCCGCGGCTTTCGATCAGGTAGTCATAGAGCAAGGCAAGAATGTGGTTCGGCGAAATCCAGCGGCCCTGCGCATCGACGATGCCAAAGCGATCCGCGTCGCCATCGGTCGCCAGCCCGATCTGCGCTTTGTGCGCGATCACGGTTTCGGAGAGGCGCTTGAGGTTCTCCTCGGAGACGTCGGGGCCGGAGCCCTCGAAGAGAACATCGCGCTCGGCGCGAATGGTCTCGTGCCCGCCGATGCCGTGTTCCTCGAGTGCGCGATCGAGATAGCCGGCGCCGCAGCCGTGCAGCGCGTCGTAGACGATGCGCGGCGCGTTTTGCCTTTTCAATTCACCGAAACGAACGAGCTCGCCGAGCCGCGCGAGATAAGGCGGAGCGAGATCCACCTGCTCGAAGGCGCGTGCATCGTGCGGCGAAGGGAAAGCCGGGGCTTTTTGCGCGGGCCGCGCATAGAGCTTTGCGGTGCGCGCTTCGATATCGCGCGTGACTTCGGGCAGGGCCGGCCCGCCATCGGCCGCCGAAAATTTCAGGCCGTGATACTCCGCCGGATTGTGGCTGGCGGTGAAGTTGATGGCGCCGTCGATTTTGCGGCGGCGAATCTCGAAGGCCGCTGCGGGCGTGGGCGCGGCGGCCGTGCAAAGCAACGGACGCACGCCGCGCTCGGCGAGTTCCGTGGCCGCCGCGCGCGCGAATTCCTCAGAGAAGAAGCGCGTGTCGTGGGCCACGAGCAGCGTGGAGCGCGGATTGCGGCTCAAGATGTGTTCGGCGATGGCCGCGACCGCGATGCGCACATTGCCGAACGTGAAATCCTCGGCAATGATTCCGCGCCAGCCGGAGGTGCCAAATTTTATGGGACAGGACGCCATTTGGTTTCCGCCGCGCCGTATTGTATCTTGGCGCCGCGATGCACAACAGCAAAGCGCGATTGCCGCAAGCAAATAGTTAAGAGGCGCGCGGAGCCGCAATGGCGAAAACCCCCATTCGGAAAGAAAGGGCAGGGAAGTACGTTGTCGTGCTGGTCACTTGCGGTTCGCGGGCTGAGGCGCAGCGAATCGCGCGAGAGATCGTCTCGCAGCGGCTGGCCGCCTGCGCCAACCTGCTGGAAATTCCCGTGCGGTCTGTTTATCGCTGGAAGGGCAAGGTCGAGAACGCCCGGGAGTCCCTGCTGCTCATCAAGACTTCGGCCAAGCGGCTCGCCGCCCTGCAAGCCGAAGTCGAACGTCTGCATAGCTACGACGTACCCGAGTTCATCGCCCTGCCAATCATCGCGGGTTCGCCGGCGTATTTGAAGTGGCTTAGTGATTGCGTGGCGCCTGAGCGCAGATGAATCGGTTCCCATCTGGGCCTCTGTGCACTCTGTGTTAGGCCCCCAGTTCGGTCAAACTTTTTCCAGGGCGGCGTCGAGATCGGCGATCAGATCTTCCACGTCTTCTATCCCGACGGACAAGCGCACCAGGCCATCGGTGATGCCGATCTTCTGCCGCACTTCGGGCGGCATCGAAGCGTGCGTCATCAGCGCGGGAAGGGAGATCAGCGTTTCGACGCCGCCCAGGCTTTCCGCGAGCGAACACAGCTTTACGTGATTCAGGAAACGCCGGGCGGATTCGAGCGAGCCCAGGTCGAAAGAGAGCATGGCGCCGAAGCCGCGCTGCTGTTTGCGCGCGAGATCGTGCTGCGGGTGCGCAGGCAGGCCGGGGTAGAGCACGCGCTTGACCTTGGGGTGGTTCTCCAGGTAGCGCGCGATGGCCATGCCATTGGCGTCGTGCTGGGCCATGCGCACGGCCAGCGTTTTGATTCCGCGCGAAACGAGGAAACAATCCATCGGCGCCAGGCCCGCGCCCGTGGAGCGCTGCAGAAAATAAATCTTCTCGGCGTCCGCGGGGCGGGTAAGAATGACCGCGCCTCCGGTGGCATCGCTATGCCCGTTGAGATATTTGGTCATCGAGTGCACCACGATGTGCGCGCCGAGTTCCAGAGGGCGCTGCAAATAAGGACTCAGGAAGGTGTTGTCCACGGTCACGGTGATGTTTCGTTCGTTGGCCATCCTCGCGATCGCCGCGATATCGCTGATGATCATGGTGGGATTGGTGGGCGTCTCCATGTAAATCATTTTCGTATTCGCCCGCAGCGATTTCCGCAGACACTCGAGATCGGAGGTATCCACGAAACTGAATTCCATCCCGAAGTGGCGAAGCAACTGCGTTGTGAGCCGGTAGACGCCGCCGTAGACGGCCGCGGAAACGACGGCATGGTCGCCCGGACGCAACAGCCGGAACATGGCGTCGATGGCGGCCATGCCTGAGGTAAAGACGTAGGCCGCCTGGCCGCCTTCCAGCCGCGCCACGCAACGCTCCAGCGCGCGGCGATTGGGGTGCGCGGTGCGCGCGTAGTCGTAGCCTTTATCTTTCCCCAGCTCCTCCTGCACGTAAGTGGAGGTCTGAAAAATCGGCGCGACGATGGCGCCCGTCGCAGGTTCCGGCTCTTGGCCGACGTGGATCGCATCGGTGGCGAATCCCATGAAGTGTTCCTCCTTGAATCCCTCACATAATAGCGAGCCTCGCTGCGGTTGAGGAGAGGTCCCTCGCTCCGGTTCGACTTTTTTGACCGGCGAAAGCTCATCCTGTTGGTGACTTTCGCCGGGGGACGGGACGACGATCCTGGCCGGATCGTCGCTTGCGAAATTCCTGCGGCTGGAGTAAAGAAGGGAGAGTGTCGGAGAGAAGACCATGCTCATGAGGATCTCCCTTCGCGCATTGCTTGCCTTCCTGCTAGCACTTGGGCCGGCCGTATGGGCAATGGCGCTTGCCGCGCAGTCCGATAAGCCCGCGGCTCCCGAAAAACGCAATGGCACCAGCCGCCTGCGGATCGAAGTGACCGGAGGCGATGCGAACAAGCCTGTGGACAACGCCAGCGTCTATCTGCGGTTTCCCAAGGAGAAGAAAGTTGAGCTCGACCTGAAAACAAACCAAGAGGGCGTGGCGCGGTCGCCGGAAATACCCCAGGGCAAAGTGCTGATTCAGATCGTGGCGCCGGGTTGGAAGACCTACGGCGAGTATCACGATGTCTCGGAGAGCGAGCAGACCATCCAGATTCATCTCGCGCGGCCCACGACCAAGTGGTACGGAGGCGCTCCGCAGTAGTGCGATAGAGTCACGCTAAGGCTAAGGCGTTAGTGAGCCTCCCAGTGCCGTTCCAACTAATTTTGGCTATCCGCGGCCAGCTAGAAAGCCTTTGCCGGACACCCTTTGCTTAGGCTCATCAAGTTGGAACGGCACCAGACGGCGCTACCCACTCTTCGCGACTTTCTTAACGCGCGAGCGGCGCTCGCGCGTTTTTTTTGCGGCGTATGCAAATTCGCTAGGGCTGAACCGCGTACGGTGCGAAGATGGGCCGGGGGAGAGGAACCATGAAAGGATGCACGCATAAGAATCAGATTCGCGACGTCCAGCCGCATACGCGCGGCTGCGAAGAATGTCTGAAAATGGGCGATACGTGGGTACATCTGCGCCTGTGCCTTACCTGCGGGCATGTAGGCTGCTGCGATTCATCGAAAAACAAACACGCCACCAAGCATTTTCATTCCTCCAAGCACCCGATCATGAAGTCGTTCGAGCCCGGCGAAGATTGGGGCTGGTGCTATATCGACGAGGTCGAGCTTGACCTCGCCTGACTGGCCGCCCCTGCCGTACTCCGAGTGGGAAAGCACGCGCGACACTCTGCACATGTGGACGCAGATCGTGGGGAAGACACGCCAAGAGCTTACACCGCTCGTGAACCACTGGTGGAATGTGACGCTCTACGTGACTCCGCGCGGCCTGACCACTTCCACGATTCCCTACGATGGCGAAGCGTTCGAAGTGCAGTTTGACTTCCTGCGCCATCGGCTGCTCATCGAGACCAGCAGAGGCGAGGAGCGCGGCATCGAGCTTCGCGCGCGTTCGGTGGCCGATTTTTACAGCGAGTACATGGCCACCCTGGGATCGCTCGGAATTGCAGTGAAGATTCACACCACGCCGGATGAGTTCGATGACAAGACGCCGTTTGAGCGGGATCACAAACACGCGTCCTACGATAGGAAATACGTGGAGAATTTTTGGCGGATCCTGCTGAACGCCGATCGCGTCTTCAAGCAGTTCCGCTCGCCTTTTTTGGGCAAGTGCAGCCCGGTACATTTTTTCTGGGGCTCCATGGATCTGGCGGTGACGCGCTTTTCGGGCCGGGGTGGTTCGCTGCCGAAAGGCGCGGATGCCATGACGCGGGAGGCTTACTCGCACGAGGTAATTAGCTGCGGATTCTGGCCCGGGGACCGGCGCTATAAGCAAGCGGCTTTTTACTCCTATACGATGCCGCCTCCCGCAGGGCTCGAGAAAGAGAAGGTTCGCCCGAGCGGCGCCTATTGGGATGCGCAGATGGGCGAATTTTTTCTCGACTACGACGACGTGCGCGCCGCGGGTTCGCCGGACCAGGCGATTCTCGATTTTTGCCAGAGTACTTACGAAGCCGGTGCAAAGCTGGCTCAGTGGGATCGCCAGGCGCTGGAGCGCGGCGGTTAGCTCCAGAGCTACGCGCAATGCGCAGCGCGGGGAACTCGCTAATGGTCCTCGCTCGGGCAGAGAGAGCCCCTCGGTCACGCTGGACTTTCCTGATCGGATGGTCGTTTTCCACAGGGCCGGAGCAACCGTGGTCATCGTCGCGAATCTATTGCTAAGTAGCGAAAAGCGGACCTGTTCCGCCAGGAGGGATCGTCATGTACGTCGTAATTGGAGCCACAGGGAATACGGGCAGCGTAGTGGCCGAGAAATTGCTTGCCAAGCGTGAGAAGGTTCGCGTCGTTGGCCGGGACGAAAGGAAGCTCGAGCGATTCAAGCAAAAAGGCGCGGAAGCATTCGCCGGCGACGTGACGGATGCGAGCGCGATGGCCAGGGCGTTTTCGGGTGCGGAGGCGGCGTACGTGATGGTTCCGCCGAACCTATCATCGCCGAACGTGCGCGGTTATCAGGAGCGCGTGAATGACGCGCTGGCCGCGGCGCTCGAGAAAAACGGCGTAAGGTATGCCGTAGCGCTCAGCAGTTTCGGCGCGGACAAATCGGACAGGACGGGGCCGGTCCTCGGCCTGCACGCTCTGGAACAGAAGCTCGAGGCCATCGCCGGACTGAATGTGGTCCTCCTGCGCGCCGGCTACTTCATGGAGAACATCCTGCCGCAGGTCGGCGTGATTGAATCGCTAGGAAACATGGCCGGACCGGTGCGGCCGGATCTGGCGCTGCCCATGATCGCCACCCGCGACATTGGCGCGTTTGCGGCTGAAGCCCTCGCACGGCATGACTTCCAGGGCAAGCAGCGGCGCGAATTGCTGGGGGCACGCGACATCAGCTACGCGCAGGTCGCCAAGATCGTCGGCGCGGCGATCGGAAAGCCGGACCTAACCTACCAGCAGGCTCCCGCAGCACAACTGAAACCCGCGCTGATGCAAATGGGAATGTCTTCCAACATGGCCGACCTTCTGCTGGAGATGAGCGACGCATTGAATGCGGGCCATATGCGGGCGCTCGAACCGCGCTCGGCGCAAAACACGACGCCGACGACAGTCGAGACGTTCGTCGCCGAAGTCTTTGTGCCCGCCTACCGGGCGAAAGCGGCTCGCGCGTAGTCGGCCGCTCAAAGCTATCGCCCGTAAGCGCTGGCCTCGAGGGGCGAGCGCAGTTGGGCCATACCAACTGCGCTGGGCCCGGCACAGCAGCGGCTCGGGTGAACGCTGTAAGTCTTACCTCTTAGTACTTCCACAGTTCTAAATAGAAACACGTATCGTTTCGACTGCGTTACTCGAAACAAACGACTTAAGCTTGGCTGGCCGCTTGCGGTAGCTCACTGCGCAGTTTGTTTTGGAGATGGTTTAGCTTTTATGGTTCGCCCCAGCCAAACCGCACATGCTCAAGGGGAGGACAAAGCGAGATGTTGAGACAAGTGGAAGAAAGGAAAAGTGACCAGGCATTTCTGGAGGCGGTGGCTCGTACGATGCAAGCCCTCGACCAGCATGTAAGCCAGTACATTGCGAGGCGTCTTGCGGAAAATAACATCCGCATGGACGCGGCCCTGCAGCTCTCGGCCAGGGAGCGCGAAGTTTTTGGACTCATTTTAAAGGGACTCACCAATAAGGAGATTGCCGCGCACCTCGGCATTAGCGCAAGCACAGCCAAGTTCCACGTCAGCTCGGTTCTCAGGAAATGCGGCGCAAGGAGCAGACTGGATGTGGTGAGGGAGCACAAAATAGCGCCGAACCTGGAACTCGTGGCCAGCTGACGAGTCCTGCGTAACACCTCAGTGAATTGAGCTTTTGGCCGGCAGAAGCGTCGAGAGGGTGGCGCAATGCTGTCCGGAGGGTCAGTTTCCGGCGCGGAAAACCTGCCTCACGGCGCGATTGTTTCGACTGCATCCGGAAGTTAAAGTGGTCCCCAGCAGCGGTCGATATTTTAGCGCTTGCGTGCACATCGAAGAAAAAGTCGCGGCATAGCGCGAAACCGCCATGGTGCGCTGAAAGCTCGATTTTTTGCTGGGGGCGAGACGCTTTGGAGAGATCCCCTGGACATCCGTGGATTCGCCCAGGGTCCCGGAGACAACTACGGATCGAAGGCCAAACCTGATCGGATTGGCATTTTCGGTACCGGGAAAGAGTTGCGGCTATGGATGTGGAGACCCTAAAAGAGGAGAAGGCAGCGGCGCGGCGCCCGGCGGTACGCGCGGCCAAAGTCGACCTCGAAATCATCCTCGAGCAGCACCGCGATTGGGTGAAATCGAGCGGACGCACCGGGCGGCAGGCCGACCTTTCGCGCGTCAATCTGGACGGCGCCGACCTCACCGACACCAATCTGCAGGGTGCGCTGCTGAATGAGACAGTCTTGAAGGGCGCCGACCTGCTCTTGACCGATCTCCAGGGCGCCAGCCTGTTGCAGGCAAATCTCCAGGGCGCGAATCTATTGGGAGCGCGACTACGCGAGGCAAATCTGCAAGGCGCCCTTCTCGAAGGCGCCACAGGGTTGCTGGCGGCAGAGCTGGCAGGGGCGAATCTTACGTTTGCCAAGTTGCCGGCCGAAGTAGCGGCAGCGCAGGATTTGAAGTACGTATCCCAGTGGGGCAGGCACGCGAAACGGCTGATTACCGCATTGCTGCTGCTCAATGCGCTGGCGTGTTGGAGAATTCTCACCTTTTCCGACGCGCAGATCCTGAGAAATGCCGCCTTACTTCCGTTTCCCGTGCTGCGGAACGGAGTGCCGCTCGCACAATTTTTTCTCTTGAGCCCAATGCTGATTGGCGCGCTGTATTTGTGGCTGCACGTGTATTTGCAGCGGTTTTGGGAAGCGACGGCGGCTCTGCCGGCCATTTTCGAGAATGGGCGGCGGCTGGACGAGAGCTTGCCTTGGCTTGTGAGCTGGCCGGCACGCAGCTATTTCAAGTGGCTGCGGGAGCGGCGCACCGCGCTGGCCCGCGTGGAGAAAGCGGTTTGCATTCTCGTGCTTTATTGGGCCGCCCCTGCGACGATGACGCTCTTCTGGGGGCGGTACCTCACGCTGCTGGACCTGCGGGGCACGATCCTGCAGGCAGCGCTGATCGCGGCCACGACAATGGCGGCGATTCATTTTCCGCGTTCGGCGGCACGGGCCTTCCGAAGCGACGATGCGGGATCAGTTTTGAGAGCCGCGGGGAATTCCTCGCAGCTGCCAGCGGCTTCGACCGATGAAGTGCCGGCGCGCCAGCATGCCTTCCCGGCGAATGCGCCGGCGACTTCAGGCTCGCAGCCGCGCAGCGCTCGGAACAAAAAGAACAGATTGCTGCGAATCCCGGCTGGCGCAGCATTCGGTTTGATCCTCTGTCTGCTTTCCATCGGAATCATCGGCGGCGCTCCGCACGACGGAAACCCGGCACAAGGAATCGGGCCGGGAAGCCCGCTGATCTGGGCCGCCGATGCGCTTTGGCTGATTGGCTATGATCCTTACGCGCAGGTGCCCGAAGCGGAAATCTCCAGAAAGCCTGCGGGCTGGACGGGGAGCGAAGGCGAGATCAGCCGGGTTCAAGGCGCCAGCCTGAATGGGTTCCGCCTGCGATACCTGCAGGCGTATGGCGCATTTCTTGTCCGGGCGCGCTTGCGGCAGGCAGACCTGCGCTATGCCTACCTCTCGGAAGCCGATTTGCGCCAGGCGAATTTACGTCAAGCGAACCTGCGATTTGCGGTACTCGACCAGGTCAAGCTGAATGGCGCGATGTTGCAATCGGCCGATCTGGAAAAGGCGAACCTGGTTCGTGCGGAGCTGGGGAAAGCTGATTTTTCTTTCGCCTCGCTCGCCGGAGCGCTTCTGTTGGATGCGAAGCTCGATGGGGCGGTGCTCTATGGCACCGACTTGCGCAATGCTTCGCTCGAGCGGGCCAGTTTAGAACAGGCCGATTTGCGCCGGGCGAATCTTGAAGGCGCCAATCTCAAGATGAGCGATTTGCGCGGGGCTTATCTGTCGACCGCCAAAATGGCGGGCGCGCGGCTCGAGGAGAGCCAGTTGGGCGGCGCCATCCTGATGGACGCGGACCTCCGGCACGCCGATCTGAACAACAGTAATTTTCAAGGAGCCGTCCTGAGCGGCACTGATTTCAGCGGCGCCAATCTGCAGAATGCCGATCTGCGGGGCGTCGTGGGATTGAGCGCGTCGCAAATCTGCGCGGCCGCGAATGCGCGGCAGGCGCAACTGGACGATGCGCTGGCAGCCGACGTCAGCGCGAAATGCGGCGCCATTCGCTAAGGGCCAGTCGCCTAGTGCCGTTCCAACTTGTGCCGTTCCAACTAGTACTCAAACAAGTTGGCTCAAACAAGTTGGAACGGCACTTGTTTGAGCAAATCGTCTTTCGTCTGGAACCGAACGAATCGACTTTTTGTCCCCTCAACGGCAGCCGGCCAGATGAATCGATTCGTTCGGCTCTTGATTACGGCGATCTCTCGGAAACGTTCGCTTGCGCGTTTGGCCAATCTAGTTGGAACGGCACTAGTCCACTCAGCGGGTTGACTTCCTATAACAATATAAGTATAATAGTATACCTGTGCCACGGCCGGTCAAGTGGATCGGTACATCGCTCGAGGATTTGCGCTCTTCGCCTCGCGCGGTCAGGATCGACGTTGGTCACGCGCTCTTCACCGCGCAGGAAGGGAAGATGGATCCCGCCGCCAAGCCTCTGAGAGGTTTTGGCGGGGCGAGCGTGTTAGAAATCGTGGCTTCTCACCAAGGGAGCGCGTGGCGCGTCGTCTACACCGTGCGTTTTGCGGATGCCATTTACGTACTGCACGTATTTCAGAAGAAATCCACCAAGGGGATCAAGACGCCCGTGCGGGAGATGATTTCGTCCGGCGGCGATTAGCTGAAGTCGAACGCTACTATAGAGAAAGGCAAAACTGAAATGAAACGGAGAGCAGGAAGGAAAAACCGCCCAGTGGCCCGGCTGCGAGAAGGCAGTGGGAATGTTTTTGCAGACCTTGGCGTTCCCAATCCTGAGCAAGAACTGCTCAAGGCGCAGCTCACGCTTCAAATCCATACCATCCTGAAGGACAGCGGCATGACCCAGGCGGAAGTCGCCAGGATTCTCGGCGTTCAACAGCCTCAGGTTTCGCTGCTGATGCGAAATCGCGCGGGGAACTTCTCCGTTGGGCGCCTCATGGAATTTTTGACCGCACTGCGTCAAGACGTCGAAATCACCGTCCGGCCCACTCGCAAAGAACATGGGGCTCTCTCTGTCATTTCTGCATGACCCGAGAGCTAGTGCAGGCGCCACACCGAGCAAGACCAGAGCTGCGGGGGGAAACTCATCGAGTCTCCAGGCTTGGAGCCTGGAGGCTCGAAAAAGCGAGGTCTTACGCTTAGCTCGATTCGGCCGTCGAGCCGCGAGGGGCGGCCCAAGGCGCGAGCTTGCGCCACAGGACGTTCCATGCCAGGAGCAGCGCGGTGACCGAGAGCGAAGCGCCCCCGACGAGAAGCAGGATCACGGCGATATCCCACGCCGGGCGGTGTTTGTAGAGCCACGGCAAATTGAGCGAATGCAGGCCGTGATAGAACCAGCGGTTCCAGCGCGAATTGGAATTGTAGCCTTGCACGATGCGCGCGGTTTTGGGATCGACGTAGTACATGGAGCGCGCTGGGTCGTTCAGTTGCACAAAAATTACGGGTAGCGGCAATTGATTGTTGCGGTCCAGATAGTAGGCTTCGTACTCCGTTACCAGGCGCACTTGCGTCAGGGCAAAAGGGCGCGCCGCTTTTTGCAGAGCTGCAATGATCCGATCGCGATCGAATTCGGCCGCAGGCCGGCCGCGAACGGGGATCACGCGAGTCTGGTTCGGCGCGAAGGCGGCCAAATAGGCGGGCTCTCCCGCGCACGAGGTCAGCCCCAATTCCTTCACGGAGGACCCAAAACTCGCTTCGGCTTCCGCCAAGGCCTCTTGCGGAGGCTTCGCGGCAAAACCTTCGAGCGGCGGCGCTTCACGGAGCGCCGCGGCGAGCCGGGCGTCTGGCCCATCCACGGCGCCTTCCTGCAATTTTGGGAAAGGATCCATCGAGAGCATTCCGCTGAACGCCCAGCTGCAGGCGAAAAGTCCGAAGAGCAGTCCCAGAATGGCGTGCCAGCGCTTCTGTCCGTGATAAGGGAAGCCGGCGGGCGCACCCGCGTAACGATAGGTTTTCGACGGCGAATACATCCACAGCCCAATCGTGATGCCCAGGAGCGCCGCGGCGGTTCCCAATCCCGACGCCCCGATAACCACACGGCTCCATCGCTGCCCGTGCTTCCGTAGCGGCGTGAAATAGAGCCAGTGTGGAATGGCGCCGAACCAAGCCGCCAGGCGGGAAGCGCGCGTGGTGTATTGGACCACGTCGCCCGTCACCGTGGAGACGTAGACTTGCTGGCCATCGGGCCAGCTATATTTGCGGAGCGGGCGGAGTTCCGCGAACTCTTCGGAAACGGTCCACTGGTCTGCCTCGGTGTTGTCCTGCTCCTTTGCCGCGCCAGGAGGCTGGCCGGTCCAGGCCGAGGCAATGCGCAGCGTCAGCTCCGGCGGGAAATCCTCCTGGATCTGCCCGTCGCCGGCATAGACGATGGAGAGATCGCCGAGGCCGAAGCGAAAGCGATACGCCGGCCGTCCGTCGAAAGTGACCAGTTGCGCCCCCGCGGGCGCTCCGTCGGCTCCGAGCCGGGCGTAAGCCTGCGGCGGCGAAAGGTGAATTCGGGAAGCGTCGAGCGCGGGCGCCCGGCTCAAGCGATCGTCCGCCGAGACCTGCGGATACTGCCAATACATCATGACCATTCCGGAGGCGAACCAGCTCAGGAAAAGCAGGCAAAAGAACACGCCCATCCAGCGATGGATGAAGATCAGGGCTCTTTTGAATTGCGCGCCGACGCCGGGCATGGACCTAAGCCAAACGGCGAGATGTTAACGCGGAGCCGTGCGGGAGAACAGGCCGAAGTGGACCGTGATCTCGGAGGTAAAGAGAGATTTTTCGTTTCCTAGGGCGGAGCTCAGAACCACAACTGCTGGGTCTAGTGCCGTTCCAACTTGATCCGGCGAGAGGTTCGGCCCAAAGAGCCTGCGATTGGCTGTGTGGTGGCCTAGTGCCGTTCCAACTTGTCTCGCCAAAGAATGCCT
>WNGN01006017.1_pt1 | contig 15985 bp, 16 predicted proteins | sample 5400561 | NCBI WGS metagenome assembly WNGN01 (sample SAMN13153379, study PRJNA577476) | soil metagenome | isolation source: 115 cm soil or saprolite under Garry oak tree replicate 2 | place: USA:California | collected 2016-06-15
GAGCGCCTGGGCGGCTCGGTCGCGCGCTTGCGTGATGGCATTCAAGGCCGTGGGGTTCGTGACCTGGCCCTGAAGGCCGGCAAGCTGCGCGTCGTGGGTGGCGATCGCCTGCCGCAGGCGGTTCTCCATCGCGGCTCCGACCGCCGGATCGCTCTGCTTCTCCGCCTGGATCACGAGCGCGGCGTCGTTGAGCTGGTCATTCAGGGCGCTGAGCGCCCGGTCGGCGAGATCGACCCGATGGTGAGCGAACATCGCCTGGGCCTCGGTCAGCCGGGTCCTGGCGAGGTCGAGGTGGTAGGCCAGTTGATCCGAGGCGCCGAAGGTGAGGGCACCCCGGGTGTTCTCGAGGACTCCTTTGAGCGGATAGAAGACCGAGTCCGGGAGGCTGTCCGCGGATGCCGCGACGGCCCCGGCCACCAGCAACACCACGGCGGCCAGCGTCGCCAGGACCAGGCGACGGATCGGATGGACGCGCACTCGCGCCGAATTGGACTGCTCGACGGCGGCCAGCACCAGGTTCCAGCCCCGAATCTTCGCTCCGGGCGGAGGAACGTAAGGTTCCACGGCACGAAGACGTTCCGCCAGCCGCTCCAGCCGCTCGATTTCTGGCGTCAATTGACCGCCCTCCCCTGCAATGCGCGCTCCAGGGAGCCCAACGCGCGGTGTTGCAGCGCCTGCACGGCCCCGACACTCTTCCCCATGATGGAGGCCACCTGCGCGGCGGTGAGGTCCTGGAAGAAGCGGAGGATCAAAACCTGTTGCTGCTCGTCCGTCAACTCGCGGATGGCGGTGTGCAGGTCCGCGTTCGAGAGTCGCTCGACCGCCAGTTCCGAGGGATCGGCCGATTCCAGTGCCGGTGCGTGCTCGAGGGAAACGAGCACCACTTTGCCGTGGCGGCGGTAGTGGTCGATGGTGGCGTTGTGCGCGATGCGGTAGATCCAGGAGGAAAAGGCGACGCCCTGATCCTGGAACAGGTCGAGGCGGGTGAGGGAGCGGGTCATGGTATCGATGGCCAGGTCCTCCGCGTCCTCAGCGCGCCCCAGGCGGGCGTAGACATAGTTGTAGATGCGGTCGAAGTAGCGCTCGTAGAGAGCGCGAACGGCGTCCTGGTCCCCTTTGCGCACCCGCTCGATGAGGGGGCGATCGTCGTCGGACGCCGCCTTTCCCAGTGGGCGCATTGGGTGCCATTATGGGTTGTGCCGACTTGGGCGGGCGGCCACGAAGCTCCTACGAACTGACGCATGGTCACCTTCTAATACGCGCCACCGGCTGGCGGCCATATTGGCCGAGCGCACTCGCGACAAGATTGTCGCGGGGTTCTCGCGATCAGGTGACGACGATCGAGCCGGCCTCCCCCTCGGTCAATTCGCCGATGACGGTCCCGGCGACGCGCCTTGCTTGTAGCGCCGCCATCAGGGGTGCCGTGGCGGTGGCGGGGATGGCGAGCAGCAGCCCGCCGGAGGTCTGCGCGTCGCAGAGCAGAACCTGCCGCGCAGCCGGCAGGTGCGCCGGCCAGCGGACGCGGGACGCGAGAAAGCGCTCATTCGATCGGGTGCCTCCCGGCACCTCGCCGGCGTCCGCGAGCATCTCGGCTCCGGGAAGGAACGGAACCGAGGCCGCCTCCACTCGGGCGGCGAGGCCCGATGCCCGGGCCAGGTAATGGAGGTGTCCGAGCAGGCCGAATCCCGTGACGTCGGTGGCGGCATGGACCTCCACGGTCGCCATCGCGTCGGCGGCGTCGCGATTCAGCCGCAGCATCCCCTCGATGGCGGCCGCGGCGGAGGCCGGGGGCGCAACCTGATGCTTGATCGCGGTCGAGATGACACCGGTGCCGAGCGGCTTGGTCAGCACCAGGCGGTCGCCAGGCCGGCCACCTCGATTACGCCGGACCCGGTCAGGGTGGACGGTGCCGGTCACGGCGAGACCGTATTTGGGCTCGCGGTCGTCGATACTGTGGCCGCCCAGGATGTCGATGCCCGCTTCGCGGACTTTCTCGAGGCCCCCGCGCAGAATGTCCGCCAGCACCGACGGGCCCAGCTCCTTGATGGGAAAGGCGACCAGGTTGACCGCCAGCAAGGGCTGCGCACCCATCGCGTAGATGTCGCTCAAGGCATTGGCCGCCGCGATCGCCCCGAACGTATAGGCGTCATCGACGATGGGTGTGAAGAAGTCGGTGGTGACCACCAGGGCAAGGTCGGGTCGGAGCCGGTAGACCGCGGCGTCATCGCCGGTTTCCAGCCCTACCAGAACGTCCGGGTTGTCGAGCCGGGTTGGCAAGTGGCTCAAGACCTGAGCCAGGTCCTCAGGACCGATCTTGCAGGCTCAACCCGCGCCGTGCGACCACTGCGTAAGCCGCACTTTTTCCACGGTACTCACCAGTTGCACTGTACTCGACACCTGTTACCGTCACCTCAGTGGAGGTGACGTTTCTCGGGACAGGCGCGGCCTTTTCCCCACACGCCTACAACGCGGCGATCCTGATCGATCGAACCATCTTGCTGGATGCCGGCGCCCCATTAACCGTTCATCTGCCGAAGGCCGGCGTGGCGCTCGACGAGCCTCGCGCGGTGATGCTCAGCCATTTTCACGCGGACCATACCTTCGGCCTCGCCTGGCTGATCCTGGGCCGGGTATTGCATCACGAAGACACGCCGCCCCTCACGGTCTTCGGTCCCGCGGGGTGCTCCGCGTATCTCGAGCAGCTGCTCGATTTCGCCTGGGGCGAGGAGATGCGGCGCTACAGCTGGGACCGGCTCAAGCTGACCGTACACGAACTATCCGGCGGCGATGCCTTCCGAGTCGATGGAAGCCCTGCCCGGGCGTATCGAATGCGGCACACCAGCCGCCTCAATTGTCTCGGCTTTGTACTGGAGCGCGACGGCGTGCGCCTCGGGTATAGCGGCGACGCCGAGATGTCGGCCGAGCTCGAGGCGTTGGTCGCCGCCTCCGATCACGTGATCACGGAAATGACCTACGACGAAGAGGCGGGAGGAAGCATGCACCTGGGGCGCAAGGACGTGGAGGGCATGATGCAGCGCCATCCATCGACCCGGTTCATCATCACCCACCGCGGCAGCGACGGGTCGCTCAACGGCGCGGTGATCGCTCGTGACTTTCTGACGCTGCAGCTTCCTCTCTGAGCACGCGGCCACGGCGCAGCGCGTCCCGCCAGGCCTTCGCCACCAGCCGCGGGTAGCTTGCGCGGATGCGGCTCCATGCCTCGCGAGCCGCCGCGAGCTCGTCCGCGCGCAGTCCACCCTGACGGAAGCTGGCGCGGGTATAGAGCCTGGCCAGCCGCCGGACGTCATCATCGAGGGGTGGCAGTGAGGCGGCCAGCCGCCCACCGAACTCCTCCGCCGTATCGCCAGGACGCCGCGGGACCTTCAGCCGATCGCCGAGGAAGAGCAGGCGACGCCAGATCCGGGGTACGTCGCGGGCAGCGAGCAACCAGCGGAGCGCGAGGAGGATCGCGATCGCGAGGAGCAGGAGCAAAGCGCCGAACGCAATCAGCGCCGGCCGGAGGATGTCGGGGAAGGCGCCTTCACTGCTGCCGCTCGGCGCCACACCCGCCGGCTCCCTCAGGTTTGGCGGAATGCGCGATGCGGCGTCCGTGCTGGACGGTGCCGCAGCATTGAGTTGCTCCAGGGTTTGCGGGCGATTGATCGGTGAATTCACCCCATCGGGGGTCGGCTCGAATGGGATCCAACCGTACCCCGGAAAGAAGACCTCCACCCAGCTGTGCGCTTCGACGGCGTTGACCAGATGCTGGTGTGTCTTGTCGTCCAGGATTCCGGCGCTGAAGCCGCTCATCTGCCGGCTCGGAATGCCGAGCATCCGGAGCATGACGTTCATGGCCGTTGAAAAGTCCTGGCAGAGGCCCTTCTTGGAGTCGAAAAGGAAGTAGTCCAGCTGCCGCACCCCCGCTGGCGCCGTCGGGGGTTTCAGGGTATATGTGAATCGCCCCTTCTCGATGAACCACGATTCGATCGCCTTCGCCTGGTCGTAGGGGGTGGCGGCGTGGGCGGCGCCAACGATCGATTGGGCAAGCTCGGCGATCTGCGAATCCTGCCCGGTGCCCTGGGCCACGCGGCCGTTGTGGTAGAGGGTTTTGTACGGGTCGAGCCAGGCCGGGTAGTCGGCGCCGGCGGCTTGCAGGTCCTGGACGTCCACGTTGGGGACTGCCTCCGTGACCGTATAGGTATAGGGCGCCTGCAGCCGTTTCGCAAACTGGATCTTGTCGACGGTGTCGAAGCTGGCGGTGGGAAGGTTGTCGCCGGCCACGTTCACGAGGGCGGGCCCTTGAACATTGGCCCTCGTGCCGACGGAGGTCATGATGCCCCGTATCTTGCTGGGCTGATTGTCGACCGAGATGATCTCACCGGCGCTGAAGACGGTGTACGTCGTCTGCTCGGGTGGGACGAGGACGTGGAAGGTGGTATGGAGGACCTGGATCCGCAGGCTCGGTGGCAGGTCATCCCGCGGAAGCGTCGCGTGCGGGGCCAGCAGCGGTTGCAGGCGGACCGGCAGGTCCCGCGTCGAGGGAAGCTCGTACCACTGAATGCCGTCCCAGCCGGCCAGCGCAATGCCCCGCCAGTAGGGATAGAAGCTGGGGCTATCGCCGTCCACCCGCATCACGGTCTTCGATTTCGCCGTCAGCTGAGCCCCCGGACGGACGGTCTCGCTGTAGCCGACCGATCCGGTGGCAGCCGATTGCGACGAGCTCCCCAGCCCGAATGGATGAACAAAGTCCGCGTGCACCACCCCGGGGATGAGCACACCGCTGATGTCCGCGCTGCTCAGCGGGGGCAGGATGAGGAAGGCAATCGCGAGAATGGCCACCGTCGCCTCGATGCCGACCTCTCCAAAGGTCCAGCCCGTGTCCGCCGCGTGTGGCACGTGGCGCGTCCGCCACCCCTCCTTGAGGGCAACGAAGTTGAGCCGGAGAAGAACCGAAGCCGCCGCGGCCAGCCAGACAACGGTGAAGAAGACCGGGCCCGGAATGACGTCATTGATGATCTCCACCGCCAGGATCGTGCCCGTGGGCAAGAGGGCCACCAGACCATTGCGCCGGCGAAAGATCCACCAGCTGGCCCACGACCCGGCCAGGGCGAACATCAGCAGCAAGGCGATCAGGAGCAACAGGTTGGTTTGATCGGGTAGCGCCTGCATCCACGTGAGGAGGGCCGCAACGCTGGCGTGCGAACTGAGAAGTGGCGAGGGAGTCAGCAGCAAGAGGGCGCCGAGTGTCACCGGAATCGACGCGAGCAGGTAGGCGAGCCGTGAAAGGCCGGCAGTAATGAGAAGCCATCCAAGCAGGGTGGTGATGGCCATCGCCGGCACCAGACGGCCTTCCGTGCCGGGAACCCACTGGGACCGCTCCACCGCCGCCGCCACCGCCCAGCCCATGGTCAGCGCAAGCAGGAGGAGAAGGCCCGTGTCGCGGAAATCGAAGCTGGCCAAGACGCGGCCGGCGCGAAAGGCACGAAGCGTGAGGCGGGCATCCTCATAGTGGGGACGGATCAGCCCGGCGGCCCACGCGGCAGCAATCGCGGCCACCAGCAGCAGGACAATCGTCCCGGGATTAACTTGCGGCAATCCGTCTCTCCGGCGCGAACTCCAAATCGTCAGCGCCACGGATGATCCACCAGTTGACCGCCTGACGCCAGCGACCGGCGGGCGCGAGAGACGGCTGGCTTCCACCAAAGCCGCGCGGATCCAGGTAGACGACCAGGCTACGCTGGCCGCGCACCCCGAGGTCGAGCAACGCGTCGAGCCAGTGTTCATCGGCGGAAGGGGTGATGACGATCAGCCCGCCGCGATGGCGCCACTGCTGCCGCTGCGAGTTGAGCAGGGTGGCCAGCGACACCGTGCCATCGGCCTGGGCCAGGGTGAAATGCTCGAAGAGCTTTTTCTGCTGCTGCTCGCCGCGGGCCGCCTCGATCACGCTCAGCCGGCTGTCGTTGCTCACCAGGCCGATGGCGCCGCCGCGCCGCAGTGCGGCATCGGCGATGGACGCCGCCATGCTCATGGCGTACTCGAGAGTCGATTCCGGCGCCTCGCCGGCGTGGACGGCGGCTTGCAGGTCGAGCACGATCCAGGCATCACCGCCCTCGCGGGTTTCGAAGCTGCGGCTCATCAGCCGGGCCAGCCGGGCCGACGACGCCCAGTGGATACGCTTCACGCTGTCGGTGGGTACGTACTCCCGGATCGTGGTCGCGTTTGGTGGGATATCGAGCACCCGCCCGCGGAGCTGTTCATCGCCGGCGGTGCTCGGGGCCAGCGCATCGAGAGATCCGACGGGCCGGACCACGGGGTAGACGACGACCGACTGGCTGCCCGCAACGCGGAGCGATCGGGTGAAAAGGCCAAAGGGATCCCCGTAGCGCAGCTCGACCGGACCGAACGTGAAGAGGCCGCGCTGCTTGAACCGCCCGCGCGACGTCCAGCGCCGCGTCCGCCGACCCTTGAGGCTGAAGACCCGACCCGGGTCGTAGCCCGGGAGGTTGGAGAAATCCGTCAGCTCGATCAGCGGAATGGGAATCCAGGACCGATTCTCGATCGTGAACCGCTCTTCGAAGTTATCGCCCACCTGGTATTGCCCCTCAGGGCTGGAGCGAACGATCGAGAGGTTATCGGCGGCCAGCCGGCTCCAGAAATAGCCGACGACGAAGATCAGGACGAGCGCATAGAGCAGGCTGTAGGCCAGCCGGATGCCCGTGATGTAGGCAAAGAAGAAGAGGAGCGCGAGCGCCGTGACCAGGGGCAGGCGCGGGAGGCGCATGGACGGGCTAAATCGCGACTCGCCGCCCGAAGCGCGAGACCACGTTCGGCGGCGGTACCGGTTCCGTCTCGAGGATCTGGGTCAAGACCTTCGCCGGCGTGAGGCCGCGCAACTCGGCATTCGCCTTGAGGATCAGGCGGTGGGCCAACACCGGCAGAGCCAGTGTCTTGACGTCGTCCGGGGTGACGAAGTCGCGTCCCTCGAGTGCCGCCCGAGCCTGCGACGATCGAAAGAGGCCCAGTGACCCCCGCGAGCTCGCTCCCAGCCCGATGTCGGCATGAGAGCGGGTACGATGCGTGACGCGTGCGATGTACTCCTTCAGCTGATCGTCGACATAGATCTCCTGAACCGCTTTCTGACCGGCCAGCAGCTCGTCGGCAGAGGCCACGGGCTCGAGCTGGTCGATGGGCGACGAGCGCTGAAAGCGATCGAGCACCTGGACCTCGTGGGCGACATCCAGGTAGCCGAGGTTGACGCGCATCAGGAAGCGATCGACCTGGGCTTCCGGCAGCGGGAAGGTGCCGGCGAATTCGACCGGGTTCTGGGTCGCCAACACCAGGAAGGGAGGGGCGAGTGGGTAGGTGGTGCCGTCGACCGTCACCTGTTTCTCCTCCATCGCTTCCAGCAATGCCGATTGGGTCTTGGGCGTTGCGCGGTTGATCTCATCGGCGAGCAGGATCTGCGTGAAGATCGGACCCTGGCGGAACTCGAACTGCTGCGTCGACGGGCTGTAGATGTTCACGCCCGTGACATCGGACGGGAGCAGGTCAGGCGTGAACTGCAAACGCTCGAAGCCGCAACTCAGCGAGCGGGCGAGCGACTTCGCCAGCATCGTCTTGCCCACGCCGGGCACGTCTTCGATCAGGATGTGGCCGCGGCTGAGTAGCGCGATCACGCACAGTTCGATCTCCGCCGCTTTGCCGACGAGCACCCGGCCGACGTTTTCCACGATCCGCGAACCGAGCGCCTCGACCGATCCGTTCTCCACCTGCATCCTCTTACTTCCTTTTCGGTGATCCGGTTCCGCTGTCGTCGGCATCAGTTGCTGTTCAAACGCTCTGTCGCCTCGATTCGTTACCTCGTTACCTCGCGCCCGAGGCCGGCGGCCAGACCTCCGATGGTACCGCCACTCAGAACCAACACGTCGTCGATGACCAGGCCGAGCGTGTCGAGGCCGGCGGACCCGAGCGGACCCACCGGACCGATGGCCCCGGCGAGCTCCGCCACCACGATGAAGCCCACGGCCACGATGACGCCATTCCAGGTGGGGGCCCCGATCGGTCCGATCAAGCCGGCCAGGAAGCCCCCGGCCAGCAGTGCCCCGAAGGTGAGCAGCCCCTGGGAAACCAACTGGCCGCGGTGACTCCCGAAGAGCAGGGTGCCCCCCACCAACTGGATCACCACGGCGAGCACCAACCCGAGGCCGGCGGCGAACCAGTCGACCCTCCGCCCACCGCCCGCCTGAGACCTCGCCATCGGAGTTGCCTAAGTCTATCCGTCAGAGCGCTCCGAAGGCATGCACGACCGCCGCCAGCACCGGGGCAACCACCAGGGACGGCAGGAAGTTCGCGACTTTGATCTGCCTCAGCTCCAGCAGGCCGACCGCGATCCCCAGCACCGCGATGCCACCGGCCGCCGTCAGCTCGGCGGTTTCAAGGTCGGATAGCCCGGCATGAAGAAGAAAGGCCACCAGCGTCAGGCTTCCCTGCACGACGAGCACGCTCACCGCTGACAAGATCACGCCCCACCCCAGGGTCGCGGCAAACACGATCGCGGTCACGCCGTCGAGCGTCGACTTGATGGCGAGCAGCGTGATGTCGCCGCGCGTCCCGTCGAGGAAGGAGCCGAGCACCGTCAGCGGACCGACGCAGAAGATCAGGCTGGTGGTGATGAAGGCGAGGCTTACCCGGCCCGGTTCGCCACCACGGCTCATCCGGCGCTCCGCCCACGATCCGATCGCCCGCACGCCGTCATCGAGCCGGAGCAGTTCGCCGAGCACGACACCGATGAGCACGCTGACCAGCAAGATCAGCGGATTGTGCGTTTTGAGCGCCATCTGTATGCCGATCACGGCGACGAAGAGACCGATGGCCGCACGGATCGTCTGGTGGAGGCTGGCGGGGATGACACGCCCGAGTGTGAGGCCGATGGCGGCGCCGGCGAGCACTGTGCTCGTGTTGAGCGCGGTCCCGAGCCCGGGGATCAGAGCTTTTCGAAGCGGTCGACGTTCATGATGAAGACGGTCGCTCCGCCTACCTGGACCTCGACCGGATACGGGACGAAAAAATCGCCTGGCTCGACCAGCGGCGGCATCGGGTTCATGAATTCGCTGCGGGTCCGGCAGTTCTCCTTGATCAGCCCGAGGACTTCTTCAATCCGGTCATCATCGATGCCGGTCATCAGCGTTACGTTCTTGTGCTGCAGGAATCCACCCGAGCTGGCGAAGCGGGTCACCGAAATGCCCCGGTCATTGAGAGCGTCCATCGTCGCCGACGCGTCTTCGCCGTGCACCACCGCGATCAGGAGCTTCATGCCGATCGCCGCTCCGCCGGGCGCACACCGGCATGCGCAAGCGCGTCGCGTGCCAATGCCAGGATGCGCTGCGCAACCTGGCCCTCTTCGGCCGTGGCGTCCACCTCTCGCCACCGTTGCGGTTCGGCGGCCGCCATCTTCTGGTAACCGGCGCGGACCCGCTGGTGAAAGGCCGCCGTCTCGCGATCCAGTCGATCCTGCGAGGGGCGCGGAATCCTGGAGAGGCCGGTCTCGACCGGTAGGTTGAGCAGGATCGTCAGGTCGGGTTGAAGACCACCCGTCGCCTGGGCTTGCAGCCGTCGCAGCGTGTCCAGGTCGAGGCCTCGCCCATACCCCTGGTAGGCGAGCGTGGAATCGGTGTAGCGATCGCAGAGCACCAGCTCGCCGCCTGCCAGCCGCGGGCGGATCACCTCCTCGACGTGCTGGGCCCGCGCCGCGGTGAAGAGCAAGGCCTCCGACCACGGCGTCATCGGCATGTGCTGCCGGCCCAGCAAGATGGGACGGATCATCTCCCCCACCCTGGTACCGCCCGGTTCGCGGGTGGTCCACACGGGATAGCCCTGCTCGGCCAGCGATGCGGCCAGGCGATGGATCTGCGTCGACTTCCCGCCGCCCTCGGGCCCCTCGAAGCTGATGAAGAACCCGCCTGGCTTCCCCGCGGTTTCCACGCTGGGCTGAACTATAGCGAGTTCAGTCCGCCGTGGTGTAGATGCGCAGACGCCGGTTCGGCTCCTTTCCAGTACTGCGCGCGGTCAGCTCGTGACGCTCGACCAGCTGGTGCTGCAAACGCCGGACGTAGGCGTTTTGCGGCGAGAGCTCGACCATCGAATTCGTCGCTTTCGCGCGGCTGATACCCTCGAGCGTTTCCTGTAAGGCCGACTCCGTCGGGTCGGGCGTGTCCAGCTGGTAGACGCGGCTCAGGGCATTCTTGATCTGGGTGATGGTGTTGCTTTTGAGTACCTGGATGGGGATGCCGTCGGCCTCAGCTTCCTTGAGCGGCGAGTCCTTTCGCCGGTAGTAGTTCTTCAGCGTGACGATCAGGTCGGCGTCTTCGATGTGGTTCTGGACCCGGATCGGAACCTTGAGCTCGTTGATCGCCTGCTCCAGGTAGTTGCGGCTGACCCCATAGGGAAAGACCGAGACCGTCTCGTGGAGGCTGCGCGATCGCGGCGCTTCCAGTGGCTCGCGGACGGCCGCCGTTCGCATCGGCGGGGCTTCCGCGATCCGGGCCACGATGGCGCCGTCCGCACCACGGATCCGCATCTGCGGCGGCTTGAGCGTCCCGCGGAGGGCCGCGTCGACGACTTCGGCGAGGGGCTGGTGGATGGCGAGCCGATCGCGGTCATGAATCTCGACGAGGACGTCAAACGTCGGCGGCGACTTGCGCTCGAGGACGGACTTCTGGGTGCCACGGCGTCGCGCCTCTTCATCCGAGAGCGTCACGGTCTGGATGCCGCCCAGCAGGTCATTGAGCGTCGGGTTGACGAGCAGGTTCTCCAGCGAGTTGCCGTGCGCGGTCGCGACCAGCTGCACGCCGCGCTCGGCGATGGTGCGCGCCGCAACGGCTTCGAGCTCGGTGCCAATCTCGTCGATGACGATGACCTGCGGCATGTGGTTCTCGACCGCTTCGATCATCACGGCGTGTTGCAATGCTGGTGTACGAACCTGCATGCGCCGCGAGCGCCCGATCCCCGGGTGGGGGATGTCGCCGTCGCCGCCGATCTCGTTCGAGGTGTCGACGATGACGACCCGCTTCTTCATCTCGTCGGCGAGCACGCGGGCGCACTCGCGCAGCATGGTCGTCTTGCCGATGCCCGGCCGTCCGAGCAAGAGGATGCTCTTTCCGCCGATGACCATGTCCTTGATGATGTCGATCGTCCCGGTGATGGCCCGGCCGACGCGGCAGGTGACACCGACGATCTGGCCGCCGCGGTTACGAATGGCAGAGATGCGATGCAGCGTCCGCTCGATGCCGGCGCGGTTGTCGTCACCGAAGGAACCCACGCGCGTGGCGACGAACTCCAGGTCCTCGGCCGTCACTGGCGTGTCGTCGAGGATAACCTCGTGGTCCGGGAAGCGCGCTTCCGGCTCGCGCCCGAGGTCGAGGACGACCTCGAGGAGCAGGCCCTGGTGATCGAGCCGCTTGACGGCGCGGTTCAGATGCGGCGGCAGCGCCTGAAAGAGCAGGTCGAGCTCAGCCGGGTCCGCATCGGTCAGACCGTTGGTGGATCGCCGCAGTTCCTGCATTGCATCAGCCATATTGGGGTACCAGTCGCTTGTCTTTGACTCTTACCCGCATTCGCGCGGGCACTTTCAAAGGCAGTTCCCGCACCATGAGGGTTTGGGAGGCGATCACCTCGAAGCCCTCGCCGCGCAGCAGCCGGATGCCCGCCTCGTCATAATGCCGCAGGCTGCACCAGACCGGTCCCGGATGATGCTGGGCCACGTAGGCAAGCGACCGCTGCAGCACCGCCGGCCATAAGTCCGGCGGTTGTCCCGCCATCACGCCAAGCGTGTGCGGACGGCCGCCGCCGCCGGGCACGAGGCTCATCCAGCCCACCACCTGGACGCGCTCGACGACGAAGCGTGGCTGGCCGGCGCGCCGCGGTATTCGCGCGCCCCGTAGCCCGATGGCGGAGCTGCGGCGCCACTCGGCGAAGTTTGCGGCCTCGACCGCCGCGACGGACTTCGGTGTCGTGGCGCAATAAAGAAGGTAGAGACCGAGCTCATCGTCGCGACGCATCGGGCGCCAGCCCGATAGGGCCGGCGTCGGCCGCGGCGCGACCGTCTCACTGAGCAGGGCGTGCTCGGTGGCGTAGGCGGTGAAGCCGCGGGCCCGGAAGAGATCCGCGACCGGGTCGTCGACCGGGACGCGGACCACGAATTTCGTCACGCCGCGATTCAGGCCTTCATTGAAAAGATGATCGAGGAGCGCCGTGCCGTCGTTGAAGCGGTCGAGGTCGGGGCTGAGGCAGAGATTGAGGATCTGCCAGGCGTTCGGCCCAAGCGCGGCGGTCTCAGCCTGGACGAATCCCTGGATGGAGTGCCGGCGCGCGTCTTCCATCACGTAGACGTAGTCGGCGGTCGAGGTGATGGGCAAGATCGAAGCGAAGGTGTTGTTCAAGAGGAACCAGAGCCGCGTCGACGCGAACTGGCGTTTGAGTGGGGTGCGCTCCGCCTCGCGCACCTGCTGCCGGTAGAGCGCCTCGATGGCCGCCAGGTCCTTCAGCTGCGCCGGACGGACCTTGAGCGTCATCGCGTCTCGCCGTTGAGCGACAAGAAGTACTGATGCCAGCGGCGGTCGGGCGTCAGCTCTGGATGGAACGCGAGCGCCAGCCGATTGCCCTGCTTGATGGCGACGATCTGGTCTCCGTGGCGGGCGAGCTCCTCCACATCGGGTGAGTGCTGGGTGAGCTGCGGGGCGCGGATAAAGACCGCCGGGGCGGAGCCCCCAATAGCCCGGGACGTGACATCGGCTTCGAAGCTGTCGATCTGCCGGCCGTAGGCGTTACGCCGGACGCCCATGTCCATCAACTTGAGCGGCTCCTGGTCCGGCCGACCGTCCGCGATCTCGCGGGCCATCAGGATCATGCCGGCGCAGGTCCCCAGCACCGGCATGCCCGCCGCGGCGCGCTGCTGGATGGATTGCTTCAGCGCGGGCTCCATGAGGTGCGCCATCGTCGTGCTTTCACCCCCCGGGAGGATCAGGGCGTCGACCGCCTCCAGGTCAGCCGCGAGACGGATCGGCACCCCCTCGACTTCGCAGGCGCGCAACGCCGCCAGGTGCTCGCGAAAATCGCCCTGCAGTGCAAGGACGCCGACCCGGCGGCGTGTACTGCTCACCAGCCTCTGCCGGCGAGCAGCTCCTCCTGGGGGATCGCCCCAATCTCCAACCCCCGCATGGCTTTGCCGAGGCTCTTGGAAGCATCGGCCAGGATGTCCGGCCGGTCGAAATACGTGGTCGCCGCCACGATGGCCTTGGCACGAGCAGAGGGATTTTCGGCCTTGAAGATGCCCGAGCCGACGAAGATCCCATCACAACCCAGCTGCATCATGAGAGCCGCATCGGCCGGCGTGGCAATCCCGCCCGCCGCAAAGTTGACGACCGGGAGGCGGCCGAGGCGAGCCGTCTCTTCAAGGAGGTCCGCCGGTGCACCGATCCGCTTGGCTTCCATCACCAGTTCCTCGGGCCCGGCGCCCTGCAGCTTGCGGATCGCGCTCATCACGGCGCGCATATGCCGGACGGCCTCAACGACATTGCCGGTGCCGGCCTCCCCCTTGGTGCGGATCATCGCGGCGCCTTCGGCGATCCGGCGCAAGGCCTCACCGAGGTCTCGGCAGCCGCAGACGAAGGGGACCTTGAAAACATGCTTGTTGATGTGGTGTTCCTCGTCGGCCGGGGTCAGCACCTCGCTCTCGTCGATGTAGTCGACGCCGAGCGACTGCAGGATCTGGGCTTCGACGAAATGCCCGATCCGGCACTTCGCCATCACCGGGATCGTGACGGCCTCGATGATGGCGGTGATCAGGCCGGGATCGCTCATCCGGGCCACGCCGCCCTCGCGACGAATGTCCGCGGGCACCCGCTCCAGCGCCATCACCGCGACCGCCCCGGCGTCCTCGGCGATCCTGGCCTGTTCGGCGGTCACGACGTCCATGATGACGCCACCCTTGAGCATCTCGGCGAGCCCCGCTTTGACCTTCCAGGTCCCCTTCCGATCGTTCACCTTCTCGGATCCCTCCGTCACACCACTATTTTACTGCTGGCCTGCGACACTAGAATCGTCCCGCAATGCGGGGGCCCCGAGGGATGCGACGGCAGCGGGTGGTTGCCGTGATCGTGGCCCTGGCCCTGGGGTTGCCGGCACTGTTTGGGATCGCCACTGGAGTCGGGCTCCTGGTCACTCCCTCGGTCGACGACACGCCCAAGCGCGTCGATGCCATCCTTCAGCAGCACGGCGGAACGCGAGTCCACCTCAGCGATATTCCGGATCAACTGAGCGAGGCGCTGATCGCGATCGAGGACGAGCGCTTTTATCAGCACAGCGGCATCGATACCCAGGGTCTGATCCGCGCCGTCCTGACGGATCTCTTCCGGCATCGGGCTCTGCAGGGCGCCAGCACCCTGAGCCAGCAACTGATGAAAGTCGTCTACATGGACAACGACGATGACGGCTGGCGCAAGCCGGAGAACCTCCTGCTCGCCCTCAAAGTCGAAGCGCGCTTCGACAAGCACACCATCCTCGAGAACTACTTCAACGCCGTCTACTACGGGCACGGTGCGTATGGCATCGGCATGGCGGCCGAGATCTACTTTCACCGCGCCCCAGGCGAGCTCGACCTGGCCCGCGCCTCGATGCTGGCCGGCCTCCCCCAGTCACCCTCCTACTACGACCTGTACCGCAATCCGTGCTCCGCCCGAGCTCGACAGTTCAACGTTCTGGCCCAAATGGCGCACGATGGGTACATCAGCCAGAAGGCCGCCGCCGCCGCCTATGCCGAGCCCATCGGCTTTCCCTGCAAATAGCCATGGCCCTGGACCTCGTCCTGCTCGGACCGCCCGGCTCCGGCAAGGGCACCCAGGCGGCCAGGCTGACGGAGCAGTACCAGATTCCGGCGATCGCGAGCGGCGATATCCTGCGGGCGCAGGTCGAGGCCGGAACGGCGCTGGGCCAGCGCGTTCGCTCCTACCTCGATCGCGGCGAGCTGGTCCCAGACCAGCTGGTCGTCGACATCATCCGGCAGCGCCTCTCCCAACCCGACACCGAAGCGGGCTTCATCCTCGACGGGTTCCCCCGCACCCTGCCACAAGCGCAGGCCCTGGACGCGATGCTTGCCGAGCTGCAGCGGCCTTTAGATGCCGTTCTCTATCTCGAGACCGACCGGAAGTCGCTCGTGGACCGGCTGGGCCAGCGACACCGCCAGGACGACCGCGCCGACATCGCCGACCACCGGATCGACGTCTTCCTCGAACAGACGGCGCCGCTGATCGGCTATTACCGCGACGAGGGCAAGCTCAGGCTCATCGATGGAGGCCAGCCGCCGGAGGCGGTCGCGGCCGCCATCGAAGACGTCATCCGGCCGCTCGTCTCAGCCGTTTGACCCGCCCTAATTTGGGCATAAACCTAAGGTCTCGACCGGTTGTACCTGGCGAGAACACGAAGGAGAAGTTATCAATGGCTGAAGTAAGAACCGATTTCATTCCGCTGCTCCCCCTCAACAACGGGGTGGTCCTGCCGAACATGGTGGTGACGATCCCGCTGGAGCGTGAGGAGGCGCAGGCCGCCGTCGCCGCCGCCCGGCAGGGCGACGGTCTCGTCCTGCTGGTGCCTCGGGTCGAAGGGCGCTTTGCCAATTTCGGCACGGTCGCCAAGCTGGAGGATTCCCGAAAGTTGCCGAACGGCATCGAGGTCGCTATCCTGCAGGGTCTGTATCGGGCCTCGGTGGGAAGCGCCGCCGCCGGGACCGGAACTGCCCTACGCGTGCTGGCCCAACCAGCTCAGGACCTAAACCCCCTGACCGAGACCTCACACGTCCTCGCCCGCGAGTACAAGGCGCTGATCGAGAACCTGCTGGAGCTACGTGGCGCCGGCGAAGTCATTCAGATGGTCCGTGGCATCGATCGTCCCAGCCAGCTCGCCGACCTGGCCGGGTATTCCCCGGATCTCTCGC
>WNGN01001372.1_pt1 | contig 15974 bp, 16 predicted proteins | sample 5400561 | NCBI WGS metagenome assembly WNGN01 (sample SAMN13153379, study PRJNA577476) | soil metagenome | isolation source: 115 cm soil or saprolite under Garry oak tree replicate 2 | place: USA:California | collected 2016-06-15
CCCGCGTCCCCGAGCCCGCGCCCGTCGAGACGCCCGTCGCCCCCCCCGGCGCGAGCGCTCCGGTCGACAGCAAGACGGTGCTCGTGGTCGAGAACGAGCGCGAGGTGCGCGATCTGATCCGCGAGATCTTGCAGCTGCAGAACTACGTGGTCCTGGAGGCGAGCGATCGGGACGAGGCGCTCGCCCTCTGCAGCCAGCACGCCGACCGCATCGACCTGATGGTCGTGGACGTCGGGATGCCACCGTCGTTCGCCGACGAATGGGTCACCCGCGTTCGGGCCGCGCGCCCCGACGTCCGGGTACTCTACGTCTCCGGATATCTCGCCGAGGGCGGATCCGTCGACGCGCCGAGGCTGGGTCTCTTGCTCCAGAAGCCGTTCACGGTGGGGGCCTTCTCGAAGGCGATCAGCATGGTGATGACCCGGGCGAAGTGAGCGGCCGCCGCGTCAGCGGAACCGCGGCATCACCTCGCGGGCGAAGAGCTCCATGGACCGGCGCACCCTATCCTGAGGTAGACCGCCGAAGTTCATCCAGCACAGTATCTCGCCGACGCCGAGCCGCCGGAACTCGTCGACCCGCTCCGCCACCGTGTCGGGCGAGCCGAAGGCCACGCTCTCCGCAACGAGCTGCTCCCAGCTGACCGTCGCGAATCGCTCCTGCATCGCGCGGAAGCCGGGCTGCAGCAGCGGATGCACCCGATCGATCCGCTCGGGAATGAGAAAGCGCCGCAGCGATTCTTGATACCACATCTCGGCGTCCCGGGCCTCGGCGAGCGCCTGGGCGTCGGTGGGCGCCACATAGACGTGGCGAGAGACGCCCCAGCGCGAGAGGAGGCTCGCGGTCTCGGCGGCCGTCCGCCCCGCCTTCTCGCACGCCTTCAGGTAGGTGTCGCGGCTCCTGGCGAGCTGATCGACGCCGCCGCGGAGCAGCGAGTTGAGCATGGGCGCACCCCGCAGCGCGGTGGCCTCGATCGTGTCGGGGCTCGTGCACACGACGTAGACCGGGGGATGCGGCTGCTGGAGCGGCTTGGGAATCACCCGGACCTCGGGGATCGTGTAGTGACGCCCCTCGAACGAGAAGCGGTCCTGGGTCCAGGCCTTGAGCAGGATGGCGAGGCATTCCTCGAAGCGCTCGCGATTTTCGATCTGCGGCACGCGGTACCCTTCGAACTCGACGGGGCGGTTGCCTCGCCCGACTCCGACGTCGCGACGACCCTCGCTCAGGATGTCGACCATGGCCAGCTCCTCGGCCAGCCGAATCGGGTCGTGGAACGGCAGGATCGCCGCCGCCAGCCCGATGCGCACGCGCCGCGTCCGCATCGCGGCGGCCGTCGCGAGGACCGCCGGCGAGACCGAGAGGCCATAGTCGATGAAATGGTGCTCGGTGAGCCAGATGCTGTCGAAGCCGAGCTCCTCCGTCCACACCATCTGCTCGACCTCTTGACGGATGACGTCGGGGTGCGTGACAGACGGCGGAGCCTGGAGGAAGTAATAGGTGCCGAAGCGCATCGTGGCGGCTCGACTCTACATCATCTAGCCATGAAGATCGACCAGCAGCGCGGCGTGATCGCTGGCGAAGCTCGCGCGCGGCCCGACGCGCCGGCCCCAGTCGTGCCGGACGTTCCGCAGTCGTGGCCGCGCGGCGTCGTTGATGAACGCCTGATCGAGCCGAAAGCCGTTGCGTCCGTTCGGGGAGTACCAGGTGTAGGCGCGCGACTGGCCGTGGCGAAGGCGGAACGCGTCGAGCCATCCCGAGCGCTCGAGCCCCGACAGCCAGGCGTCTTCCTTCGGGCCGAACACCCGAGTCTCCTCGTCGATGCCGGGACGGCCAGAATTGGTGTCGCCGACGAGGACCGCCGGGCCGCGCCGCCAGCGGCCGAGCAGTGACAGCGTCGCCGCGAAGAACGCGTCCTTCCGTCCCGTCACGCGATTCGGGACGTGCATGACGCCCAGGGTGACGGGCTCGGGAGCCTCGATCGCGGCGACGAGCATCAGCCGGGCGGCTTCGTCACAGCGCGAGTACAGGCGAATCCGTGTGAGCGGCCAGCGGGTGGCGAGGAACACACGATTCGCGGTCGGCTTCGCGGGCTGGGCGGTCGTGCACTGGTGAGGGAGGCCGAGCGCGGCCAGCGCGCGCGCGAGCTCGAGGCTCGGCGGAGTCGCGCGGAACTCGCAGAGGGCAACCGCGTCCGGCGCCCAGCGCTCGAGCTGGGAAGCGATGCGTCCAACGCGAACGCCGCCGCCGGCCCGGATGTTCCAGAAGACGATGCGCATCGGGGCAGCGGTCCTACCGCGAGGCCAGCGCTGCCTCCAGGAGCTCGAGGGCCCGCTTCGCGAACGCCCACATGTTCTTCTCGCGGTCACCGTGCGCGGTCTCGAGCGTGACGGCCCGCTCGACCGGCCCAGTCACCGCGAAGCAGGCGTGGCCGGCCGCGTCGCCGTAGCGATTGCCCGTCGGCCCGCTGGCACCCGTCTCGGCGAGACCCCACGTGGCGCCGAGCAGCTCACGGATCGTCCGGGCCTTCAGCAGCGCATACGCCTCGGTGCTCGAGCGGATGCCCTTGACCGATTCGTCCGGCACCCGGAGCAGGCCGCGCCGTGCCGCCTGCGTGTAGATGACCCCGCCGCCCAGGAAGTAGGCCGAGGCGCCGGGCACCGCGAGCAGCGCGGCCGAGATCAGCCCGCCGGCCGAGGACTCCGCGATGGCGATCGTTTCTTTCCGTTCCTTGAGACGCGTCCCGAGGGCTGTGGCGAGGCTCGTCAGCTCGTTCATGATTGTGCGACCTTAGGCAGGCGCCCACCGCTTGTCAAGGGGGCGCGGCGGGGAGCCGGAGCGAACGCCTAGACGGCTCGGCGCGCCGGCGACGTGAGATCGCACTCGGCGATCTTGTGGAGCAGCGTTTTGTAGCTGACCTTGAGAATCCGCGACGCCTCGGCGCGATTCCAGCGGACCCGCTCGAGCACCTCGGCCAGCGCCTTACGCTCGGCCTCGCGCGCGCCGCGCCGGGCGATGTCACGCAGGCTCTCCGTGAAGATAGCCGCGGACCGCGGAGTCGCGGCGGCGTGCCCGTTGCGATCCCGGGCGGCCAGGGCGTCGAACGCCTGCTCGCCGTCGCTGAGCACCACCATGCGCCGGACGACGTTCTCGAGCTCCCGGACATTGCCCGCCCACGAGTACTCGGTGAGGCGGGTCAGCGTCTCGGACGAGATCTGCTTTTGCCGGCCGTACTGCTCGTTGAATCGCGCCAGGAACAGCTCGACCAGGCCGGGGATCTCCTCGCGCCGCTCGCGGAGCGGCGGGACCCGGAGCTCCACGACATTGAGCCGATAGTAGAGGTCCTCGCGAAACTCACCGAGGGCCATCTGGCGCTCCAGGTCCCGGTTGGTGGCCGCGATCACGCGCGCGTCGACGTCGATCATCGCGTGGCCGCCCACGCGGGCGAAGCGGAAGTCCTGGAGCACGTGGAGGAGCTTGGCCTGCAGGGACAGCGGCAGCTCTGCGATCTCGTCCAGATACATCGTGCCGCCCTTGGCGTATTCGAACTGGCCGGGCTTGCGCCGATGAGCCCCGGTGAACGCGCCCTTCTCGTGGCCAAAGAGCTCGGACTCGAGAAGACCGTGAGGAATTGCGGCGCAGTTGACCTTGACGAACGGGCCGTCGCGTCGGGTCGAATGCGCGTGGATGGTCCGGGCGACGAGATCCTTCCCTACGCCGCTCTCGCCTCGGAGCAAGACCATCGCGTCCGTGTCCGCGACGTTCTCGATGATCGTCCGGATGGCCTGCATCTTCGGGCTTCCGTCCACCAACGCGACGCGCTCAGTTATCACAGGGCCCCCCGGGAGAGATCTCAACGACAACTCGTCGGCGCGAAATGTGTGCAAGCAAAGCGCCACCTTCCGACGTTCCGGAATTCAAGTACTTAGGGCCAGAATGAGGATGGAATGAAACGGATCGCTGCTCAGGTTCTGACCGGGGTGGACATTTTGATGCCATGCGGAGCATACCCCGGGGATGGTACTCGCGTCGTGTAACGACCTGACCACGGCGCGGTGAAGAGTCGGCGACGGGCCTAGGGGCGTGGCAGGAGCACGGTGAACCGGCTCCCTTTTCCCTCCTGCGACTCGGCGGTCACGCGCCCGCCGTGGGCGTCGACCACAGCGCGCACGATGGCCAGACCAAGCCCCGTCCCACCGCGAGCGCGGTGGGCCTGCCGATAGGCGTCGAAGATGTGCGGCAGCGCGACGGCGGGGATCCCCACGCCGGTATCCTCGACCTGGAGCTCGAACTCCGGGCCGGCATCGATCACCCGCACGACGACCCGCCCGCTGGCCGCGGTGAAGCGGATCGCGTTGGCGCCGAGGTTGACGACCATCTGGTGGAGCCGCTGGGCGTCGCCGTAGTAGCTGAAGCTCGTCCCCAGACGCTCGAACTCCAGGCTCACCCCCGCGTCGGCGGCCCGCGGATAGAGCTCCTCGACGGCGTGGTCCACGACCTTCGCGAGGTCGAGGGCGCGCCGATCGAGCTGCACGGTGCCGGCGTGCAGGCGCGAGATCTCGAGGATCTCGTCGACGAGCAGGAGCAGGCGCCCGGAGCTCGTCGAGATGATGTCCATGAGGCGATCCTGCTTGTGCGTGAGCGGCCCGGGCACGCGCTCACGGATGAGCTCGGCGGCGCTGCGGATCGAGGTGAGCGGCGACCGGAACTCGTGCGAGACTCGCGCAAAGAACTCCTGGCGTGTCTCGTCCACCCGACATAGCTGAGTGCCCATCGCGTTGAAGGATCGCGTGAGCGCGCCGATCTCGTCGCGACTGGTGACCGCGAGGGGCTCTCGGAACTTGCCCGCGGCGACGTCCGCCGCCGCGGTCGACACCCGATCGAGCGAGCGCGTCATCCGGCGGGCGATGATCGCCGTGCCGAGCAGCGCCAGGACGACCGCCGCTCCCAGGGCGCCCAGCACCCGGGTCCAGGTGAGCGCCTCGAGGCGCGCGGCCTCGGCCTGCATCACGACCACCCGGGTGTGGGTCGCCGCCATCAGTCCGTCGAGGCTCTCCCTGAGTAGCTCCACGCGGGCGCGCGCATCGGTGTCGGCGAGACGCGCCGCGCCGGCGCGGTCGCCGCGCCGCAGACGCTCCTGCTCCTCGTCGACGATGGCGCGGTATCGCTCGAACTGCGAGGCCACCTCGGCGTGGCGCCGAGCTTCCTCAGGACTCTGCGTGTAGGCGGCCAGACGGTCGAGATCCGCGGCAACCTCGCCCGCCTGCCGGCCCCATGCTTCCTCGTAGCGCGTATCGCCGAGCACCACTGCTTGCGTCTCGAGGCGCGCGAGCGGCGTAATCGCGTCGCGGATGGACGCGCCCAGATGCAGCGCGGGAAGGGTGCGGGTCGTGATCTCCCGGTTGACCGATACGAGCCGATCGACGGCGCGCAGGCTCAGAATCCCGACGCCCGCAAGGACGACGATCACGAGGGCCGATGTCAGAAACATTTTCGATGCTAGTCGCACGACATTCCCTCCCCAGGTGATGCAATAGACAGTTGTGCGGAATCAGGGGACCCCGCGATACGACCGGACTACTCCTGAGGGCTAGCTAGGGAGTGGAGGTCAGAAAACGCCGCGGCCGGGGAGACGGAATGCGGGCGGGTAGTTCGTACGTCCTTCCACGATGCGGAAGTGTATAAGGCTTGCCCCGCGACTGTCAATAAGCTCGAGCGGCCGCTTCGCCCACCAGCCCGATCGCCCCCGCGACCGTCTCCAGATGGCGTGCCGAATCGCCGAATTCGAGGCTGGCGGCCTGGATACGCTTGTGGACGAGATGGAGCGGGTGCTCCTCGCAGTAGCTGATGGCGCCGAAGATCTGATGGCCGCGGCGCGCCACCGCGAGGCACGCCTCGCCGGCGTAGGCCTTGGCCAGGGCCACGTCGGCCTCGGCCGGGCGCCCTTCGCTCACCCGCCAGGCTGCGGTGTAGAGCAGCGCCCGCGAGGCGTCCACGTCGCGCACGAGATCGGCGCACGCGTGCTGGATGGCCTGGTAGCCGCCGATCGGCCGTCCGCCTTGCACGCGCGTCTTCGCGTACTCGACGGCCAGCTCGAGGACGCGCTGCGCGCCGCCGACCATCTCGGCCGTCCGCGCGAGCGCCCCGGCCCGCAGCGCCGGAGCGAGGAGCTCGGAGGCGCCGCCGACACGGCCCAGCAGATCGTCCGGCCGGACGTCCACGCCGTCGAAGGTCACCTCGAAGACCTTCTCGCCGCTGATCGTGTCGAGCGGCAAGCGCGCGATCCCGGGCCGGTCCGTGGGCAAGAGGATCAGGCTCGGGTCGGCGCCGATACGCACGGCCACGATGAGGTCGTCGGCAACGTGGGCATCCCTGACGAAGAGCTTGCGACCGGTAAGCCGGCCGGGCACGGCGCACGTCAGCGTGACGCCGTCGAGCTCGAAGGAGCCACTCTCTTCCACGAGCGCCAGCGTCGCGACGCGCTCGCCCGCCGCCAGCGCCGGCAGCAGGCGCTTGTGCTGCGCCGGGCTCCCGGCCGTGAGCACGAGCGAGGTCGCCACCACCGCGCTCGGCACGAACGGGCCGGGAAGACCGGCGCGTCCCATCTCCTCGGTCAACAGAATGACGTCGAGCAGCGAGCCGCCGCTGCCGCCGAGCTCGAGCGGGATCAGGAGCCCCGCCCAGCCCAGCTCGGCCATGCGACGCCAGAGCGTCTCGTCGAAGCCGCGGGCGTCGAGAGCCAGGCGCTGCGCCAGCTCGGGCGGACAGTGCTGGCGGAGAAACGCGCGCGCCGTCGAGATCAGGATCTGCTGGGCCGGCGAGGGGCGAAAGTCCATCAGCGCCGCGCCTCCACGGCCACTTTCGGCTCGGCGGGCAGACCGAGGCCGCGCACGGCGACCGACGAGCGAAGGATCTCCGCCGTGCCGCCGGCAATGGTGTGGCCGAGGGTTGTCAGATAGAGGTGCGAGATCTGTCCGCCGAGCTTGGCCCAGCGCGAGCCCTCGCGCAGAGGACCCCAGACCCCTAGCAGATCCATGCCGAGGCGAGCCAGCTTCTGTCCGGTCTCGTCGGCGTAGACCTTGGCCATCGCGGTCTCGTAGGTGAGGGGCGCACCGTCGCGGATGAGACAGCCCGTGCGATAGAAGATGAGACGCAGCGCGGCGATGTCGGCGGCGACCGCCGCGAGCCGCCGTCGCAGGCCGGGGTCGCGCGCCAGCGGGACGCCGCGGACGTGCGTCGTGTTGGCGTAGCTCACGAGCTGCCGGAGCACCCGCCCGAGCGCCGGCGCCTTGTAGAAGCGGCCCCAGAACCGGTCGGCGTCGAGCCCGTTCAGCAGCGCCTGGAAGCCATCGCCCTCGGGGCCGAGCATCAGCTCGGCCGACACGCGCACGTCGTCCAGGAACACCTCGTGGTGATAGACCTCGCCGGTCAGGCTCCGGATCGGGCGAATGTCCATGCCCGGCGTCCCGTTCGCCACCACGAACATGCTGAAGCCGCGGCTGCGGCGCGCCTCCCGGCTGGTCCGGGCGAACACGAGCCCGTGCGTCGCGATGCCGGCGTGGCTCGACCAGATCTTGTGGCCGCGGATCACATAGTGATCCCCGTCCCGGCGAGCCTCGGTCTTGAGGGCCAGAAGGTCCGAGCCGGCGTCGGGCTCGCTGTAGCCCTGCCAGAACGTCGCGTCGCCGCGGGCGATCGCCGGCAGCACCTCGCGGCGCAGACGCTCGGTCCCGAACTCGATGATGGCGTCGGCCGTTTGCCAGACGCCGGCCAGCGGGCCGAACGGCGCGCCGGCGAGCGCCAGCTCTTCCATCAGGACGAGCTTCATGAACATCGGCTCTTCGCGGCCACCGAAGGTCTTCGGCCAGCACATGCTGAGCCAGCCCTGGGCACCGAGCGCCTTCAGAAAAGCGCGCGAGTTGGCGCCCGAGCCGTAGCCCGCGTCCATCCCGTCGATCGCGAATGTCTCGGGCGGGTTCGCGCGAAGGAACCGGCGAACCTCCACCGCGAACGTCCGCTCACCGTCGTTGAAGTCGAAATCCATCGGATGCGCAGGATAGCGTATGGTGTGGCCATGCGATACGGATTCTATCTACCGACGCGCGGCGGGACCGCGACACCCGAGGCGCTCGAGATGCTCGTCCAGCGCGGCGAGGCCCTCGGCTTCGCGTCCGTGATGATCGCCGACCACCTGGTGTTTCCCGTCACGATCAAGTCGAAGTATCCGTACACGGTGACCGGGGTCTTCCCGGGTCAGGGCGACGTGCTCGATCAGCTCTCGCTGATGGCGTTCGTCGCCGCCAAGACGGAACGCCTGCGCCTGGTCACGAGCGTGATGATCGTGCCGTACCGCAATCCGGTGCTGACGGCGAAAGCGCTCGCGACCATCGACGTGCTCTCGAAGGGCCGTGTCACCGTCGGCGTCGGCGTGGGATGGATGCGCGAGGAGTTCGAGGCGCTGGGCGCGCCCGATTTCGAACGGCGCGGCGCGGTGACCGACGAGTACCTCCGGATCTTCAAGACGCTCTGGACCGAGAGCCCCGCGTCCTTCGCCGGCCGGTTCTACCGCTTCGACGCGCTCCGCTGTCAGCCGCAGCCCGTGCAGAAGCCGCACCCGCCGATCTGGGTGGGCGGCCACAGCAAGCCGGCGCTGCGCCGGGCGGCGCGACTCGGCGACGGCTGGCATCCCGTCGGCGCCAACCCCGCGGTGCCGCTGCCGCCCGCGGAGCTGCGTGCGCTCCTCGACGAGCTCTATCGCCTCACCGAGGCGCGCGGCCGCGACCCGAAGTCGCTCGCGATCTCGTACAAGGCGCCGGTGTACGACGCGGGCCAGGTGCTGCTCGGGCCGGGCGGCGAGCGCCGGCCGTTCTCGGGGGGTGCCGCGAAGATCGCGGACGACATCGCGACCTACGCGCGGCTGGGCGTGAGCGAGATCGTCTTCGACTTCAGGAGCGAGAGCCTCGCCGAGAGCCTCGAGCGGATGGAGAGCTTCGGGCCGATGATCCGACAGACCGCGCACGTGTGACGGCTGTGGTACGCTCTCGCCGGGGTGAACGCCCGATGATCCAGGAGCCCGCTCGCATCGGTATCGTGGGCGACTTCGACCCGGCGAATCGCACTCATCGGTTCACCGTCGCGGCGCTCGAGCACGTCGGCTTGCGCTTCGAGTGGGTGCCGACGGACGCGTCCGGGGACTGGAACCAGATTCTCGCCGCCTACGACGGCCTCTGGATCGCGCCGTCGAGCCCGTACCGGAGCATGGACAGCGCTCTCGCCGCGATCCGCTACGCCCGGGAGCGCGGCGTGCCCCTCGTCGGCACCTGAGGCGGCTTCCAGCACGCGATCGTCGAGTTCGCGCGCAACGTTCTCGGGTTCCGAGACGCCGATCACGCCGAGACGAACCCCGGCGCCGAGCGACTCGTCGTCACGCCGCTCCCCTGCTCGCTCGTCGGACAGGCGCAGCGCGTCGTGCTGCTGCCCCGCACGCGCGCCGCGCGCCTCTACGGCGCCGAGGAGGCAACCGAGGACTACTACTGCAATTACGGCGTGAACCCGGACTACCGTCTGCGGCTCGAGGCCAGCGGGCTGCGGGTCAGCGGGGTGGGCGGCGAGGGCGAGATCCGGATCGTCGAATTGCCCGAGCACCCTTTCTTCATGGCCACGCTGTTTCTCCCGCAGGCGCGCTCGACCGCGGCGAGCCCCCATCCACTCATCGCGGGCTATGCGGCCGCCGTCGCCGCCGGCCAGGATGCACGGCGCCGCCTCGTGACGGCGCGACCGTAGGGGGCTCGACGGGCTCTAGGCGTTCAGTCGCCGGCGCAGGAAGCCGAGCAGCCCCTGCGGCAGGAAGATGACCATGACGATGAAGATGATGCCGACGGGAATCAGGTAGTACTCGGTCAGGAAGCGCGAGAGTCCCTCGCGCAGCAGCAGGAAGAACGCCGCGCCCGCGAACGGCCCCACCAGCGTACCCATCCCGCCCATGACGTTGAAGATCACCACCTCGCCCGACACGACGAAGAAGACGAAGTCGGGCGCCGCGAACTTGTTCTGGATCGCGTAGAGCGCGCCGGCCAGGCCGGCGAAGAGCCCGGACAGCATCACCGCCACGATCTTGTAGCGCTCGATGTGATAGCCGATGGCCCGCGTACGCGGCTCGTTTTCACGGATGGACTGGAGCACCATGCCGAACGGCGACCGGGTGATCCGCCGCACCAGCAGGTAGGAGACCAGCACCACCGCCAGCACGAACCAGTGAAAGGTCGTGGGTGTGAAGCGGTCGCTCCAGAGGCCCAGGATCGACAGCGCGGGCTGGCGGAAGGTGAGCCCGTTCTCGCCGCCGGTCACCTCGGTCCAGGTGAAGATGATGACGTAGAAGATCTGCGAGAAGACGAGGGTCGAGATGGCGAAGTAGATGTCGCGCAGCCGCGTGGCGAAATAGGCGACGAACACGGCGGCGCCGGCGGCGGCGACCAGGCCGTAGAGGACCGCCAGGCCGAGGCTCGGCGGCTTGATGGTGAGGAGCGCGGCGGCGGCGCCGTACATGCCCAGGCCGAAGAACGCCGAGTGCCCGAACGAGACCATGCCGGTGTAGCCGATGAGGATGTCGGAGGACATCGCCAGGAGCCCCCAGATCAGGATCTCCGTGGCGAAGCGCTGCCAGAACGGCGGGAGCACGAGCGGCGCGATCACGAGCAGCGCCACCACCACCGCGAACCCGGTCCAGTAGGGGGCGGCAGGCGATCTCGGCCGGGCCGCGATCGAGGCGGTCATTTCGGCGTCGGGACGAAGAGCCCGGTGGGCCGGAAGAGCATGGTCAGGACCAGCACGATGAACGAGACGATCACCGCCTGGGCCGGGCTCACCACGATCGCGGCGTAGGCCTCGAGCAGGCTCACGAAGATGGAGGCGAGGATCGAGCCGCCGAGGTTCCCCATGCCGCCGACCACGACCACGATGAACGCGCGCAGCGTGAAGTCGAAGCCCATCGTCTGGGTGACGCCGGCGAACGGGCCGAAGAGCACACCGCTCGCCGCCGCCATCGCCGAGCCGATCGCGAACACGGCGGTGTACACCAGCGGCACGGGAATGCCCATGGCCTGGGCCATGACGCGGTCCTGGGTCGTGGCGCGGATCCAGATGCCGTACTTGCCGTACTTCAGGAAGAGCCAGAGGCCGCCGATGATCAGGGCGGCCAGGATCGCGGTGACGATGCGATACCAGGGATACTGCAGATGGAACAGGGTGAAGTCGCCGCGTACGGGCTCGCTGATCTGGCGCACCGACGGGCCCCACTGCCACAGCGCGTACTTCTGGAGCACCAGCGAGACGCCAAACGTCGCGAGGATGGTCGTCAACGGGTCGCGTCCGATCAAGGGCCTGAGCGTCGTGACCTGGAGCGCGGCGCCCAGCACGGCGATGACGACCGCCGCCACGAGCAGGGCCAGCCAATAGTTCCCGGTCACGCCCAGCACGCTGGCGCCCACGAACGCGCCCAGCATGAGCAGATCGCCGTGGGCGAAGTTGACGATGTCCATGATCCCGAAGATGAGGGTGAGGCCCGAGGCGACCATGGCCAGCACCATCCCGTTGACCAATCCGTGGAGCGTCTGGATGAGGATCTGATCCATGAGCGCTAGACCCCCAGGTATTCGTGAATCACGCGCTGGTCGGCGCGGAGCTCGCGGGACGACGCGTGATGCCGGACCGCGCCCTTCTCCATGATGTAGACACGCCCGGCGGCGTCGAGCGTCAGCGGCACGTTCTGCTCGACCAGGAGGATCGCGACGCCCTCCCGGTGGAGGGCGTGCACGATCTCCTGGATCTGGGCGACCATGCGTGGCATGAGCCCCTCGGTCGGCTCGTCCAGCAGGATGATCTTCGGCTCGAGCACCACGGCGCGGGCGATGGCGAGCATCTGCTGCTCGCCGCCCGACAGGGTCCCGCCGGCCTGATTGCGCCGCTCCTTCAAGATCGGAAAGTAGGCGTAGACCTTCTCGAGCAAGCCCTCGCGCCGGGCGGGTGTGACTCCGGGTCGATCGAGCCCGGTCCGGAGGTTCTCGAGCACCGTGAGCAGGCGAAAGATGCGCCGCTCTTCCGGCACCCACGCGATGCCGAGCCCGGCGAGCCCGTGGGGCGGCACGCCGTGCAGGTCCCGGCCCTCGAAGGTGATGCGGCCGCCGGTCCGGCGCGCCATGCCCATGATGGCCTTGAGCGTCGTGGTCTTGCCCACGCCGTTGCGGCCGAGCAGGCCGACCACTTCGCCCGCGCGCACTTCGATCGACACGCCGTGCAGGACGTGGGACTTGCCGTAGTGGGCGTCGACGTTGTCGAGGACGAGCATCAGGTCTTGAGGTAGACCTCCTGGACGCGAGGGTTGGCCTGGATCTCCGTCGGCCGACCCTCCGCCAGCACCTCGCCGTAGTTCAGCACGGTGATGGTGTGGGCGAGGCCCATCACGACCTCCATGTCGTGCTCGACGATGAGAATGGTGAGGTCGCGGGCGATGCGGCGGATGAGGTCCACCGTCGCGTGGGTCTCGCTCACGCTCATGCCGGCCGTCGGCTCGTCGAGGCAGAGGAGCTTCGGCTCGGTCGCGAGCGCGATGCCGATCTCGAGATTGCGCTGCTCGCCGTGCGAGAGATTCGACGCGAGCTCGTCCTCTTTCTGGGCGAGGCCGACGTCGGCGAGGACGGCGCGGGCGCGGTCGATGACGTCCGTGTACGCCCGGTGGTGGCGCAGCATGCTCCAGTTGTGGCGGCGTGACTGGCTGGCGATCCGGACGTTTTCCAGAACCGTGGCGCCCGGCAGGATGTTGGTGATCTGGTAGGAGCGCGCGATGGCCTTCCGGGAGATCGTGTGCGGCGGAAGGCCCGCGATGTCCTCGCCGTTGAACAGGATCCGGCCGCTCGTCGGCCGGAGCACGCCGGTGAGGCAGTTGAAGAGCGTGGACTTGCCGGCGCCATTGGGGCCGATGATCCCGCGGATCTCTCCGACGGGCACCGCGAGGGACACGTTGTTGAGGGCGGTCAGCCCGCCGAAGCGGACCGTCAGCGCCTCGGTGCTGAGGATCGGCGAGGCGCTGGTCAGCGTGGACACGCGCGCCGGACTACAGAGGAGCGCCCCGGGGTCTCCGGGGCGCTCCGAACGCTCGGGAATCGAGGGGGCGAGGGGGGAGCCCCCGGTGTCGTCACGCGAACTTGCACGCCGGCGGGACGATCGTCTTTTCCCTCGGGATCGTTTCCAGGAGCTTGTGCTTGTTGTTCTGGACCGTGAAGATGAACTCGCGAAGGAAAGCCTGATGGTCTTCCTTCCGGAGCGCCTTGTCGCCCTGCGGGAAGTCGTCGCTCTCCTTGACCTCCAGGCCCTCCAGGGCTTCGATCAGGTTCATCGTGTCCTCACGGCCCCGGAACCTGGACTTCTGCATCCCCAGCTTGAGGAAGTTCATCGCCTCGAAGTTGGACTGCACGTAGCGGTCCGGCAGCGGGCCGGACGGATCGATCTGCTTGAGGGCCGCGACGGCCTGATCGAAGAACTTCTTGTGGTACGGCGTGTTCAGCGGCGGGTCCATCACCGGGATGTAGCGATTGATCCCGATGAACCCCTCGATCTTCTGACCGAGCGCCGGCAGGTGCGTGGACTCGGCGATGGCGCCGTCGCCGGCGTACTTGTACTTCTTGGTGAGGCCCAGGTCGTAGATCGCGCTCGTGAAGCTGACGGCGTTGGGGCCGAAGAAGATGCCGAAGAGGCCGTCGAAGGAGCCGCTGATCTTCGAGACGAACGGCGCCATGTCGGCGGTGCCGAGCGGGATGCCGGTGGTGCCGACGACCTCGCCGCCGTTCTTCTTGATCTGCTCGATGTACGCGTCACGCGTCGACTGACCCCACGCGTAGTCGAGGAACGCGATGTGCCACTTCTTGCCCATCTTGTTGACCAGATACGGCGAGATCGCGACGGCCTGCGCCGGCGCGTAGTCGAAGGGCCGGAAGACGTAGCGGCTGCACTTAGACGTGGTGATCGTGGTGTCCAGGCAGACGCCGATCATCCAGACGGTCTTGTGCTCCTCGAAGACCGGCATGCACGCCAGGCAGACGTTCGAGAGGTAGCCTCCCTCGGCGACGTCGACCTTGTCCTCCAGCACCATCTTCTCGGCCTTGCGGCGGCCGACGTCGGGCTTCGACTCGTAGTCGGCGACCACGATCTCGATCGGGCGCCCGTTCACGCCGCCGCTGTGGTTGATCCGCTCGACAGCCATCTGGGTGCCGACCAGGGCGGTCTTCCCGCCGGCCGCGCCCGTGCCGGAGAGCGGCTGGAGGACGCCGACCTTGTACGGCTTGGCCTGGCCGAAGGCCTCGCGCCAGGGCGCCGGGACCAGGATCGTCGCGCCCATTGCGCCGGCCGCCGCCGACGAGAGCGCGAGGAACTTGCGCCGCGTCGTCTTGCCGCTCCACCACATATCCTTCGCCCAGGCTTCGTCGTGCCACCGTTCAGTCATTTCAATGATCCTCCTTGCGATGCGGGCCGCGGGCGCGTGCCTGCGGCGCGGGCACCGGGGTAATCGGTAAGAGAATTGACCCTAGTTACACTAACCGACCGGGCCGTGCAAGGGTTCACCTTTAGCGGGTACCGCCGCCACCGGCGAACGTTCGGTCGGCTACAGCGTCCCCGGGTACGCGCCGCCGTCGAGCACGAAGTTCTGCCCGGTGATGTACCCGGCCTGGGCGCTGCAGACGAACGCACACACCTCGCCGAACTCCGCCGCGGTGCCGAAGCGTCCCGCCGGGTTCTGGGCCTGGCGCTCGCGGGCGACCTGCTCAACCGGCTTGCCGGTGGCCTTGGCCTGGGATTCGATGTTGGAGCGTAGGCGATCGGTATCGAAGGGGCCGGGCAGGATGTTGTTGATCGTCACGTTGTGGGCGACGGTCTTGCGGCTGAGCCCGGCGATGAAGCCGGTGAGCCCGGCGCGGGCGCCGTTGGACAGGCCGAGGCTCTCGATGGGCGACTTCACCGAGACCGACGTGATGTTGACGATGCGGCCGAACTTGCGCGCGATCATTCCGTCGACGATGGCTTTGATCAGGAAGATCGGCGTTAGCATGTTGGCGTCGAGGGCGCGCAGCCACACCTCGCGGTCCCACTGGCGAAAATCGCCGGGCGGCGGGCCGCCCGCGTTATTGACCAGGATGTCGGGGGCCGGGCACGCCTGCAACAGCGCCGCGCGCACCGCGTCGGTCGTGATGTCGCCCGCCACGGTCGTCACGCGCACGCCGGTGGCATCGCGAATCTCCTTCGCGGCCGCCTCCAGCGCGTCCTTGGTGCGCGCGTTCATGGTGATGTTCACGCCCTCGCGCGCGAGGGACATGGCGCAGCCCTTGCCGAGCCCCTTGCTGGCGGCGCACACGATCGCGTTCTTGCCCTTGATTCCGAGATCCATGGCTGCCTCGCTCCTGTCAGGAAGTTGAGAGCCTAGCGCCGCTCCGCGACGAGGCCCGCCGCGGCGAGCGCCCGGCGGATCGCCTCGCGTTCCGCGCTGCTGACGGGCGTCAGCGGCGGCCGCACGTGAGCCGCCGGAATCCGTCCGAGCAGCACGAGCGCTTCCTTCATCCGGTTGTGCATGTCCACGAAGGGCGGCGCGTAGAAGACGGAGACCAGCGGCGCCAGCCGGTCGTTGATGCGTCGCGCGCCGTCCAGGTCGCCCTTGCCGCACGCCTCGAACAGCTCGGCCTGGAGATCGGCGGTGACGCTGCCCATGCCCGAGATCGCGCCGTCGGCGCCGAGCAGGAAGGTCGCCATCAGCGACATCGTGAACGCCGAGAGCAGCGCCACGGGGCGGCCGGTCGCGCGCAGCGCGCGCAGGTTCGCCTCGAAGGCCACGATCTCGTTCGACCAGTCCTTCACCGCCGCGACGTGCGGAATCTCGGTCAGCATCGCGAGGGTCTGGGGCGCGTAGCCGATCCCCGACGCGGGCGGGTACTCGAACA
>WNGN01003810.1_pt1 | contig 15970 bp, 12 predicted proteins | sample 5400561 | NCBI WGS metagenome assembly WNGN01 (sample SAMN13153379, study PRJNA577476) | soil metagenome | isolation source: 115 cm soil or saprolite under Garry oak tree replicate 2 | place: USA:California | collected 2016-06-15
TGAACTGCGCCTTGCCCTGCTCCGCCAATACCTTGGTGATCGCCGCCGTCAGCGTCGTCTTGCCATGGTCCACGTGACCAATCGTCCCGATGTTGCAATGCGGCTTCGTCCGCGCGAATCTCTCTTTGGCCATGAGCCTTGCTCTCTCTTCACCGACCTCTTCATCGACACCAGTGCCGTTTCCGGCAACTCCGCCGTTGCAGCCGTGGAGCCGCGGGGCGGAAAGTCTCTATCAACCGACCGCACACCTTCCTCAGGGCCCGGCCCCCGCCGCGCCGCCGAAATCGCGCAGGCATGGAGCGGGTGAGGGGAATCGAACCCCCGTCGTCAGCTTGGAAGGCTGCTGCTCTACCATTGAGCTACACCCGCAAGCCTCGGGGTGGCTGGTGGAGGGGGTTGGATTCGAACCAACGTAGGCTGAGCCAACGGATTTACAGTCCGTCCCCTTTAGCCACTCGGGCACCCCTCCGGATCGATCGGCGCGTTGCTGAGGATGATGGCGCACGAAAAGGCCCCGCCGACATGCAGGGATTCCCGTGGGCGGTGTTTATGGGGAGCCGTCCACGCGCTGTCAACCGGAAAAACTCAACCTTCGCCCGTCCTTGCGTGGCGAGCGGGTCACATGCCGAGCCTGACGGCCCAGATTGCCAAAGCCGAACCCTTATGACAAGAACCTCAATGCCCCGCACGACATGGGACCCGCGACGGGCGGGAGCGCGATCCCGCACCTCGGATCGCCATGTGCGGGCCAAACGGCGGCAAGCAGGGCCCCCTCCGAAATCCCGGCGGTACTCCGCAACCAACATCGAGCGCGCACTGCTTTACGGCTGGCATTCGGTCAAAGCCGCCCTCGAGAACCCGAACCGCCGCATCCGCAGGATCGTCGTCACCGAAAATGCCCTGCGGCGGCTCCGGGAGAGCGGAGCTGACTTGCCGGTGGAACCGGAGGTCGTGCGGCCCGAGGAATTCTTGGCTTACGTGCCCGTCGATGCCGTGCACCAGGGGGTGCTCGCGGAGGCCGACCCCCTGCCGGCACCCTCGATCGAGGAGCTAAACCCGGAGGGCATCGTCCTGGTGCTCGACCAGATCACGGATCCTCATAACGTGGGAGCGATCCTGCGCTCGGCCGCGGCCTTCGCCGTGGCCGCGCTGGTTACCACCTCGCGCCACAGTCCCGAGGCAACCGGAGTTCTTGCCAAATCCGCCTCGGGCGCGCTCGAGCATGTGCCGATCGTCGTCATCCCCAATCTGGCGCGGGGGCTGGAGGCGCTCAAGGCGCGCGGCTTCCTGATCGTGGGTCTCGACAGCGACGCCGAACTCGACCTTTCCGCGGCGCCGCTCCGGCTTCCGCTGGCCCTGGTGCTGGGCGCCGAAGGCAAGGGCCTGCGACAATTGACGCGAGCGACCTGCGATGCTCTCGCGAAGCTCGCCCTGCCGGGCCGGATCAAGAGCCTCAATGTCTCGAATGCCGCCGCACTCGCGCTGCATATCGCCAGCGCGCGGCTGTCGCCCGGCCCGCGCGGCTAAGGCCCGGTGCGGCGCCTGCCTCAGCGATAGCAACCGCAGTCGGCATAGAACCGAGGCGGCCCATAGGCGAACCGCAGGCGCGGTGGGTCGTAGGGCACGACCACGACATTGTAGATCGGCCCCTGCTCCACCCGATAAACGGGCTGCAGCGGGTAGATTCGGACCACGCAGGGGACGGCCGGTCCATAGACCACCGACGGCCCGAACCGCGCCGATGCTTCACAGGCCGGTCGGCAGCCCCAGCCTCCGCATCCGGCCGTAGCCGGGGACACCAGCGCGAAGGCTGAAAGGCCAGTGGCAGCGGTCAAGATCGGCAACAATCGGCGGCGGGACATCTGGTGCGGCTCCTCGGGGACGTGTCGACCCCAACGAATCTAGAGCAACGAGCCGGACCAAGCCCTTAAAGCCATCCTGAAATTTGTCGGTAATGCTAATGGGCGCCCCGCCCGTCATCAAAAGCATCCAGGCCGCAGCCTCCCCGTCTTCGCATCGCCCTGCGACTTTCGGCCTAAGACCTGTGGCGCACAGACATGGCCGCAGGTTACCGCTAACGGTCTGGCCGGGGCGGCAATGGGCAACTCGGATCCGAGCACCGGACGCGCGCCCCCGTGAGTCATGCTCATCGAGGGACCGACGCCCATGACCACGATGACCCACGCCTCGCCGCGCGGCGCCGGAATGACGAGTGAGGAGAAGTTCGTCATCTTCGCCTCGTCGCTCGGCACCGTGTTCGAATGGTACGACTTCTATCTCTACGCAACGCTCGCGCCGTTCTTCGCCGCCGTGTTCTTCCCGCCGGGCAATGCTACTGCGGCGCTGCTGTCGGCATTCGCGACCTACGCCGCGGGATTCCTCGTGCGCCCGTTCGGCGCGCTGGTGTTCGGCCGTATCGGCGACCTCGTCGGACGCAAGTACACCTTCCTCGTCACCATCATGGTCATGGGCACGGCAACGTTCCTGGTCGGCCTGTTGCCGACGTTCAACAGCGTCGGCTGGCTGGCACCGATCCTGCTCGTGACCCTGCGGCTGTGTCAGGGGCTCGCGCTCGGCGGCGAGTACGGCGGCGCTGCGACCTATGTGGCCGAGCACTCGCGACCCAACGAACGCGGGTACACCACGAGCTTCATCCAGACGACCGCCACGCTGGGCTTCTTCCTGGCTCTAGCCATTATCTTGTTGTGCCGGACCAACATCAACGCCAAGGCCTTCGCTGAATGGGGCTGGCGGATTCCCTTCCTGATCTCCATCGTCCTGCTGGTGTTCTCGGTCTACGTCCGGTTGAAATTGAACGAGACGCCGATCTTCCAGAAGATGAAGGCCGAGGGCAAAGGCTCCAAGGCGCCGCTGACCGAGAGCTTCTTGCGCTATCCCAACAACAAGTACGTGCTGCTGGCTCTGCTGGGCGCCACCGCCGGCCAAGGCGTGGTCTGGTACACGGGGCAGTTCTACGCCTTGTTCTTCCTGACCCTCAATCTGAAGCTTGACTATGCCACCGCCTATATCCTGATCGCCATTTCCCTCATTATCGGGACGCCGTTCTTCATCGTGTTCGGCAGGTTGTCGGACCGGATCGGGCGGCTCAAGATCATCCTGGCCGGCTGCCTGATTGCGGCGCTGACGTATTTCCCGCTGTTTGGGGCTTTGACGCACTACGTCAATCCCGATCTCGAGAAATTCCAGCAGACCAATCAGCTCACCGTAACCATCGATCCGGCGACCTGCCAGGCGATCGCGCCGTGGAACACCCCGACCCCATGCGACAGCGCCCGCGATTTCCTCACCAAAGCCGGGCTGTCGTTCACAACGGTCAACGGTGCGCCCGGCTCGGCACCGGTGCTGACCATCAAATCGCCAGCGGGTACCAGGACTGTCCAGGGCTGGAACCAGGGCAATTGGCAGGCAGCGATCAACGAGGCCGGCTATCCCAAGGCCGCCGACACCGCGAAATATACCTGGGTCAACTGGTTCATGACGGAACTGGTCCTGGTCATCATGGTGATGTACGTGACCATGGTTTATGGGCCGATCGCCGCGTTCCTGGTCGAGATGTTCCCGACCAAGATTCGCTACACTTCGATGTCGCTGCCTTATCACATCGGCAACGGCTGGTTCGGCGGCGTGCTGCCGCTGGTCGCAACCGCGGTCGTGGCCTATACCGGCGACATCTACTACGGGCTCTGGTACCCGATCATTGTCTCGGTGACGACATGCATTGTCGGCTTCCTATTCCTTCGCGAGACCAAGGACACCGACATCGTGACCAGCTCGGCCCAGGCCAAGATGGCCTTTTAGATCGCGCGATCGGCGGGGTGGGAAGACCGCCTCGGCTCTTCGCCTTTGCCCCCGCTTCGGCGGGGCGCAAAGGGCGCGATCTACGTCGAAAGTCGTATAAGGCCCGCTTCGCGTGTGATGTTACTGTCTACTGTCGCGAATTCGAGCCCGAAGTCGCAAAGGCCGGTTCGCAATGTCAGGTTTTGCTCATCGACCGCTATCCGGCGCAAGACCGGGCGCGGTGAGCGGCAAGGGGGATATGCCGCCGATATAACGCCGGTTTCCCATTACGCGGCGGTCCAGTGCGACCTGGCGCCGCGAGGTAGTGAAACACTGGAATAGGAGGGACGACCATGGCTGCTCACATTCCGGCGAACTTCCGACGCGTGATTACCGCTGCTTCGGCGGGAAACGTCATCGAGTGGTATGACTTCTATATTTTCGGGAGCTTGGCCACACTCTTGGCGGTCAAATTCTTCGAAAAGAGCCACCCGGTCGCTGCGTTGCTCAGCACGATAGCGCTGTTCACCGCCGGCTTCCTGGTCCGTCCGTTGGGGGCGTTCCTGTTCGGCTGGCTGGGCGACCGCGTCGGCCGCAAATATACGTTCCTCATGACGCTCACCGGCATGGCTGTGGGCACCGGGGCGATCGGGTTGATCCCGACGTTCGAGTCGATCGGCCTGGCCGCCGCGTTCATCCTGTTCGGTTTGCGGATGATCCAAGGCCTTTGCCTGGGCGGCTCATACGGCGGCGCCATCACCTATGTCGCCGAGCACGTGTCGGACGAACGGCGCGGCTATTATACCGGCTGGCTGCAGACCTCGCCCACGCTGGGAATCGTGCTCTCGCTCCTCGTGATCATCGTGGTGCGCACCTATTTCGGCGAGGCAGCGTTCAACGACTGGGCGTGGCGGGTCCCGTTCCTGTTCTCCTTCCTGCTGGTGTTCATCACCCTCTACATGCGCCTCAGCTTCGAGGAGTCGCCGATCTACGAGGAGATCAAGGCCAAGGGCGGGACGAGCAAGAATCCCTGGAAGGAGGCGTTCCTCAGCGCCAATTTCAAGTTCGTGGTGATCGCGACCATTATCGTATTGGGCGAGGGCGTGGTCTGGTACAGCAGCCAGTTCTGGGCGCTGTACTTCCTGCAGACGGTTGCCAAGGTGGAGACGCTGACCACCGCCTATATCGTGGGAGCCGGGCTGATCATCGGGACCCCGACACTCGTCCTGTTCGGCTGGCTGTCGGACATCATCGGCCGCAAACCGGTGATATTGGGGGGCTTCTTCCTTGCGGCGGTCACCTACTATCCGCTCTATTTGTGGCTCGGATCGGTCACGCATCCGGGCAGTATCAACTATCCGATTGCGATCCTCATCGTCGCCATTCTGGTCGCCTATGTCGGCATGGTCTACGGGCCGATCGGCGCGTTCCTGGCCGAATATTTCCCCGGCAGGATCCGCTACACGGCGGTATCCATGCCGTATATGATCGGCAACGGCTGGGGCGGCGGGTTGGTGCCGTTCATCACCACGGCGGCGTATACGGCGACCGGTAGTGTCGCTTATGCGCTGATCTACCCGATCGCCGTCCCTGCGATATGCTTGGTGTTGGGCCTGTACCTGATGCCGGAAACCAAGCAGATGAAAATCTGGGAGGCGGAACCGGCCAAGGCGTAATCGACAACCTGGCAAGACAAGTCACGCGGAGGGGCGGCGAAAGCCGCCTCGCCCTCCGAGCCTTTGCCCCGCCTCGGCGGGGCCATTTTTTTATCCGAAAAAAGCCGCCCGTCCGGTCTACGACGTGTCAGCGGCGGATTCGCGGCGATGTCGGTCATCACTATTCGGAATACGAAAAGGCGCTGGCCGCCCGGGCTCGTCGACCAAGCTGCGACAAATTGCGTAGCGAACCCATTGCGCTTCCGGGGATCCAAGGAGGCGACTACGCTTGATCCCGCGAGCCAGCGCCGAATCTGAAAGCTCCGCCACGGGCGGACGGCCGGTGCGGCCCTCGAGCCTTGAGGAAGCCGCCGTCGGTTCCGGCTTGGGCGGCGCCAGAGATGAAAGGTGTTGAAATGCGCAAGATCTCCCTTGTTCTGCTCGGCGCGACCGCAGGCGCGGTACTGGCTCTGCTGGCCACGCAGCCGCGGCTCTCCGTGACCGGCAGTGCTGCCAACGCCGCCGCCATGGATGACATTTATCGGCAGCTCAGCCTGTTCGGCGACGTATTCGAGCGCGTGCGGGCGGATTACGTCGAAAAGCCCGACGATACCAAGCTCGTCCAAAACGCCATCAACGGCATGCTCAGCGGGCTCGATCCGCATTCGAGCTACATGGATCCGAACGGCTTTCGCGAAATGCAGGTGGAGACCCACGGCGAGTTCGGCGGCCTCGGCATCGAGGTCACCATGGAGGACGGTCTGATCAAGGTGGTTGCGCCGATCGACGACACCCCTGCGGCAAAGGCCGGCATTCTCGCCGGCGACATCATCACCAAGCTCGACGACGAGCCGGTCCAGGGCCTCACGCTGAGCCAAGCCGTGACCAAGATGCGAGGCGCCATCAACTCCAAGATCCGGCTGTCCATCGTCCGCAAGGGCCAGGACAAGCCGATCGAGGTGACGCTTACCCGCGAGACCATCCACGTGCGCTCGGTGCGCTTCCGCGGGGAAGGCGACGACGTCGGCTACATCCGGATCACCCAGTTCAACGAGCAAACGAGCGAGGGATTGAAGCGGGCGATCAGCGAGCTGTCCAAGCAGATTCCGGCGGACAAGCTCAAAGGCTATGTCCTCGACTTGCGCAACAACCCGGGCGGCCTGCTCGATCAGGCCATTGCCGTTTCCAATGCGTTCATCGAGCGCGGCGAGATCGTGTCGACGCGCGGCCGCAATCCGGATGAAAGCCAGCGCTTCTATGCCAATGCCAGCCGCGGCGACCTCCTCAAGGGCAAGCCGCTCGTCGTGCTGATCAATGGCGGGTCGGCTTCGGCTTCGGAGATCGTGGCCGGCGCATTGCAGGACCACAAGCGCGCCACCGTGCTGGGCACGCGCTCGTTCGGCAAGGGCTCGGTGCAGACCATCATCCCGCTCGGCCCGGGCAAGGGCGCGTTGCGCCTGACCACGGCGCGATATTTCACGCCTTCCGGCCGCTCGATTCAGGCCAAGGGCATCACACCCGACATTCAGGTCCTGCAGGACCTGCCGGAGAATCTCAAGGGCCGAACCGACTCGATAGCCGAGTCGAACCTGCGCGGACACCTCAAGGCCCAGGGTCAGGAGGAGACCGGGTCCCAGTCCTACGTGCCGCCCGATCCGAAGGACGACAAGGCGTTGCAAATGGCCGACGACCTCCTGCGCGGCACCATTGTCAACGCGGATTTCCCGGCCAATCCCAAGACGCGCCTGCCGAACTGATCCAGCGTCCGCTCGGAGGGGCCGCACAGCGGCCCCTCCGGTCGATTCCCAACCTCGGCCAAGGCGGCTTCACGGCCCCCCGCCCGCCCAGGCGGGTTCGGCCGGACGCGAGGCCTCGGGTGCCAAAAATTGCCCGCGCGCCAATTCCGCAAATTTTCCGCCGCGCTCGACCAGCTCCTCGAACGAGCCGGATTCGATGATCTGCCCACGCTCGAACACCAGGATCCGGGTTGCCTTGCGGATGGTCGCGAGCCGATGCGCGATCACGAACGTGGTGCGCCCGCGCATGACCTCGTCCAGTGCCCGCAGCAGCTTGGTTTCGGTTGCCGCGTCGAGCGCGCTCGTGGCCTCGTCGAGGATGAGGATCGGCGGATCCTTGAGCAGCGCGCGAGCAATCGACACGCGCTGACGCTCGCCGCCGGACAGCCGGCGTCCGCGTTCGCCGACGCGGGCATGAAACCCGCGCTCCCCCGCGAGGATGAAATCCAGCGCTTGCGCCCGCTCGGCTGCCCGCCGCATCTCCTCTTCCGTCGCATCGGCCCTGCCGATGCGCAAATTCTCCGCGATCGATCGGTCGAACAGCAGACCCTCTTGGAACACCACGCCGACATTGCGGCGCAGTGCCGTAAGCTTGAGGGTGCGGATGTCGCGGCCGTCGATCTCGATCGTGCCCGACTGCGGATCGAAGCTGCGGTGCAGCAGCGCCAGCGCCGTGGACTTGCCCGCGCCGGTCGCGCCGACGAGCGCGATGGTCTCTCCCGGTGCCGCGGTGAAGTTCAGCCGGAGCACCGCGGGCGTTTTGCTCCCGTAGGAAAACGACACGTCCCGGAATGTGACCAGGCCATGCACGCGACCGGGATCCACCGCATCCGGACGGTCGCGGATCGCCGGGACGGTGTCGCACACCTCGAAGAACTGCTGCAGCTTCGGCGCTTCCATGAACACCCGATTGGCGAATCCGACCGCGTGCTGCAGGCGATCGATCAGCATGGCGGCGAAGCTCATGAAGGTGACGATCTCGCCGATCGAAGCCAGCCGCTGCGCGAACAGCCAGGCGCCGAGCAGGATGATCGACAGAACGGTGATCGTGGTCGCCGCCCGGGTCAGCACCGCGACCACAGCCCACCACGACAGCACCGGGATCTGCGCCGCGAGCAGCTTGTCGACGACGGCTTTGAGTTCCGAGACTTCGGCCTCGACGCGCGCGAAGCTGTGGACCAGCGCCACGTTGCCGAGCGTGTCGGACGCGCGTTCGGCGAGCTCGGAATAATGCTGCTCGACCGAGCCCTGCATCGACTCGGTCTTGCGCAACACGAATGCCGTCAGTCCGGCAAACACCGCGCACAGCGCCATCAGTAGCAGCCCGAGCCGCCAATTGAGCACCAGCGACAGCGGCAGCAGCACCAGGAACGACACGAAGGCGGCGAGGTGATCGCGGAAGAAGGCGATCCACAGCGACCACAGCGAATCGGTTCCCTGCAGCATCACCTTCATCAGCCGGCCGGAATGGACGTCGCCGTGGAAGGCGAGCGGCAGTTCCAGCACGTGCTCGAAATATCCGGTGAGCACCGCGTGGCGCCGGCGATGGGCGAGGCGGTCGGCATAGAGGGCGACCAGCGTGCCGCAAACGATGTTGAACATTCCGAAGCCGACCCAGATCAGCAGCAGCGAAATCAGATTCGACCAGATCGGGGGCGCGTCGGCGGCTTGGGCCTTGGCGAGCGTGTCGACCACCCGTCCGAACAGCACCGGCTCGGCGAACTGTCCCGCGGCAAGCGCGAGGTTGGCGCCGGCGAGCATCCAGGCGAGGCTCTGCTCCGGCCCCAGCAGAGCCAGCACGCGAGCATAGAGTCGAATGAGCTTCATTCGGCCGCCTGTCTGCGCTTCCCGTTGCGTCCCATCCGGATGGGCCATCGCCAGCGCGGCCGCGCGCGGCGGCTCCGGCGGCTTGCCAGCGCCAGGTCCCGCACCAGCCGCGCGCCGCCGGAGCGGCGCTCCAGCATCAGCTTGCGTTCGTGAAACGCCTCGAGCTCCGGGCGATGGCCGACGCTGAGGATGGTGGTGGCGGGGAGCTGATCGGAGATCATCCGCATCAGCTGTTCCTGGCTGGGAGGATCGAGCGCCGAGGTCGCCTCGTCGAGCACGATGATGTCGGGACGTACAATCAGCAGCCTGGCAAAAGCCAGGCGCTGCTTCTCGCCGCCGGACAAGATCTGGTCCCACGGGGCCTCCTCGTCGATGCGGTCGGTGAGATGGCCGAGGCCAACGAGCTCCAGGGCTTCGGCGACCTGCTCCTTGGGAATCTCGTCGGCCGGGGCCGGATAGGTGGTGGCGCGCCGCAACGTCCCGATCGGCACATAGGGCCGCTGCGGCATCAGGAACAGCTTCGAGCCGGAATTGACCCGCACCTCGCCCTGGCCCCATGGCCATAGGCCGGCGATGGCACGGACCAGCGTGCTCTTTCCGGTACCGCTTTCGCCGACCACCAAGACCTTCTCGCCGGGAGCGATCACGACGTCAGCCTCGTTGACCACCACGGTGCCGTCGTCGAGAGTGACCGAGAGATCGTGCAAGCGCAACGCCGCCCCTTGCATCTCGCCGCGCTGGATGCGGCCGAACCCCTCGCCCTGCTCGGCTTCTTGCAGGCTGTCCAGCGAATAGAGCAGCGAGGCGACGCGCTGGGCCGAGGCGGCCCAGTCGGCGAGCCGCGGATAATTGTCGACCAGCCAGCTGAATGCGGCCTGGACGAACACGAAGGCGGATGCGGCCTGCATGACCTCGCCCAAGGTCATGGTCCCATCGAGAAATTTCGGCGAGGAGAGAATCACGGGGATCACCGGCGCGACCAGCACGCTCGCCTGTGACACGCTCGTCGTGCGCATGTGCTGCGAGCACAATTGCCGCCACCGCCGCAACACCTGGCGCAGCGAGCGGTCGAGGCCTGCGCGTTCCTCCTGCTCGCCGCCGAGCAGCGCGATGCTCTCGCCGTTCTCGTGCAGCCTGGTGAGCACATAACGATATTCGGCTTCGGCCTGGTTCTTTCGCTCCGAGGCCGCGACGAAGCCGCGGCCGATGCCGACCATCAGGGCGCTGGCGATCAGCGAATAAGCGACCGCGGCGATGACCAGGAATCCCGGGATTACGATCCAGGTCTCGCCGACGCGAAACGAGAGCGGCCCGCCGATGCTCCACAGCACGGCGATGAAGGTGAGTGCCGACAGCACGGCCTGCAGCACGCCGGCGCAGAAGTCGACCGGCGCGTCGGTCGCGATCCGCAGATCCTCGGCGATGCGGCCTTCGGGATTCTGGTGATCGCCCGGAACCAGGTTGAGCTGATAATAGCGTCCATTGGCGAGCCAGCGATCCACGACGTGGCCGGACAGCCATCCGCGCCACCGCCGCTGGGTGGTCATCCGCGCAAATACCGCGCCGACCGCCAGCACGACGCTGGCGGCGGCGAGCAGCGGAAACATCAGCGCCTGAAACAACACCGCCCCCGAGTCGCGGGCCTGCAGCGCATCGAAGATCGAGCGGTTCCAAACGTTGATCCGATATTGCACGAAGATCTGCAGCGCGATCAGGATGAGCAGCGAGACCGTCAGCACCCAGGCGCCGCGGGGTCCGGCCATTCTCCAAAAACCACAGGCGCTCGCCCAGAACCTGCGCACCAGCAGGCGTCGGGATTCTCGTTGGACATCCGCTTCCGGTACGTCCGGGTCTTTGCTCAAAACAGTGCCGATTTGCCTGCAGCAGTACGAAAACTGCGACGCAAAACAACGCCGCTGCGGCCGTTTGGTTCCAAAAACCGACGGTCCGACAGAGGGTTAACTCGCGATATTGCCGATCGCGCAGCCTCGGCCCGGCGCTCAGGCGGCGCTCGATCCGGACTTCGCCGTAGCGATCGGGCTCGCATCACCCGCGCCGGAGGAAGCCGCCTCGACGCAGAGGATCACGGCCTGTCTGAGCGAAAAAGCGTAGGTGTCCGCACCGGCCCTCGCACGCAACTGGTCGTCCGCCGCCCGGGTCCGGCCACGGCCCCACAAGCCGGCGAGGATCAGCGCGCCGGGTACCTGCCGCCGAATGCGCCGGATCGAGTGATGCAGATGGGCAGCGCTGCTGCCGAGCTCGAAATACGACAGGCAGATCATCCTCACGCCCGCGCTCTTCAGATGAACGATGTTGGACGAAGACACGGCGACATCGGGCTCCAGGCCGGCCCCCAGCCCGTGCTTTTCCAGGAGCTGCGCGAGCATCGCCGCCGCGGCGCCGTCGAACGGACCTCTACCCGCGATGCACAGAACGGGCCCGCCGGCCCAGTCCGCTCGCAAATTCCGCGCCAGGGGAAGGTCCGGAGGCGCCGGTTCGTCTTGCTCGTCTTCCTCGTGGCTCTGGCCCGGCTTTTCCTTGCGAATGATCCGCGTGGGTGTCACGTCCTCGTGCTCGGAAAGATCCGTGATCAGGCCGTGCACCGTGTCGTTGATCTGGGCGACATGCTTGGCGTCGAGCACCCCGCGCCGGAAATCGATCTGCGCCAGGACCAGCGCGGGAAGCACGATCTCGTCGTAGCAAACCGACAATGATCGGCGTTTGAGGACCTGCTCGAGCTGGTCGAGCGCTTCGTCGGCGTCGCCCGCAAGCGCCCGCTGGTAGAAGCTCTGGGCGGGGCTCAATGGCGGCTCGTCGCCGATCATGACGTCGACGAACTGCAGCCATTCGATGTGCCGGCCGAGAACGCCGAGGCACACGGTCAGCGGCGTCGACAGCAGCAGCCCGATCGGGCCCCACAGCCAGGTCCAGAACGTGGCGGCGATGATGACGGCGACCGGCGTGAGCCCGGTGCTGTGACCGTAGACCAGCGGCTCGATCACCTGGCCGATGAGCGGCTCGACGACGACGAAAAGTCCGACCGTCAGCAACGCCATGGTCCAGCCCGGATCGACCGCGACCGCGAGCGCCACCGGAAACGTCGCGGCGATCACGGCGCCGATGTAGGGCACGAACCGCAACACCATCGCCAGGATCCCGAACAGCACCGGGTTGGGCACCCCGATGAAGGTCAGGCCGGTGCCGACGATGATGCCGAACAGGACGTTGAGCGAGGTCTGCGCCAGGAAATAGCGGCTCAACCGCCGCGCGCCGTCGTTGAGCGCTTCCGTGGTCCGTTGCAGATCGTGGGATCCGGCGAGCCGGATCAAGCGGTCTCTGAGATCCTGTCGCTGCAGCAGAAAAAACGTCACGAAGATGACGACGAGCCCGGCCGTCGTCAGCGGATCGACGAGCGGCTGCAGCACGCCCTGGATGACCTGGGCCGGCGCCACCTCGGGCTGGTGGATTTCCACCGCGACGGGAGCATTCTGCGCGACGTCCGGGGCCGGCGCCCCTTGCAAGCCATGGCTCTGGTTCTTGCGGATCTCCTGGTTGACGTTGCGCAGAAACGTCGAGATTCGTTCCAGCGTGCCGCCGCTCGCCGCATCGCGCACCGAGCGAATCTTCTCCTGAATCGTGAACTGGTATTCGGGCAGCTTCTGCGCCAGTTCCGTCACCTGTTGGCCGACGAGCAAACCGATGCCCAGGAAGATGGCGCAGGCGAACGCCACGACGAGAACCACGGCCGGAACGCGCGGCACTCCCCAGCCTCGCAGCATGCGCACGGGCGGGGCCAACACAAAGGTCAGGACGATCGCCAGCGCCAGCGGCAGAAAAATCGCTCTCGCGAAATACAGCGCCGCGACGATTCCCAGGACGGCCAGCACGGCCAACGCACGGGTGATCGCAACTTCGGTGCGCATCCCGTTGGGGTGCGACCGTCCGGGCCCGAGAAGTTCGGCCATTTCGCTCCTGTTCGGGATCCGGCCTCTCCCGGCGCGGTTTCCACGATGAATATCAATACTTTGGATAGGGAACAGTTCCGTTAGACCCCGGCGATTTGCAGGTTCGGGCTGAAGCAACCTCGCGCGCGCCCGCATTGACGCTCATGGCCAGGACCAGCCGCGCCGCCTTCGCTCGTGATCGGCTGGAACCCAAACCCGCCGCCCGGCGTAGTTAGGGATACGGTGACGCACCCATGAGCTCCGTAGAGGAAACGTTTCGTCCCGATTGTCCGACGTGCAAGGCATGTGCGGCTGCAATGCGGATCACGCGGTTTCAGCCTCGCCGCGAGAAGGGGGCCGCTGCCGAGCCACGAGTATTCGTTTGCAGCGACTGCGGCTTGTATCAGCTCGTTCGCCGCAATATTTCCACCAGGCAGACGGCCGCCTAGGTTTTACCGTCAGGCACCGGGGGCGCCTGTATTCGCGATGCAACAAGGGAACCTATTGGGTTCAACAATGTTTGCTTGGCGTCCAGGTACAGGAGGACGCGCCATGGCCATGGTCATGATCAGCTGTCCAAACACGGGGCGGGACGTTCCTACCGGTATCGAAACCGATCCTTCCAGTTTTGAGAGCTTCGTTGCGGCGGCCCCGATCCGCTGCCCGGTCTGCGGCCGCGAGCACGCCTGGTCGAAGACCAATGCCTGGCTGGCCGGATCGCTAGGGTGCCTGCAGGAAACGAAATTCGCCTCGAGAGCGTCCCGGCCGGCCCGCTGAACGCCATCGCCTTCGACGCGACCGGGCAATGCGGCTCGTCGGGCGCCGGCCTGCCCGAACAGCGCGCCGAGCGGCCTCAGCCCTGGCTCGGATCGGACGCGATCGCCACCACCCGCGCCAGCAATTGCTCGCGGCGGAGCGCCGAACGGTCTCTCTTGAAGGCATCGGCGAAACTCTCGAGTACGCCGTCCTCGAACGCGGTCACGACCGTATCGTGGACATAGCTGCGGCGGCAAACAGTAGGCGTGTTGTCGAGGTCCTCGGCAACCGCGCGCACCGCTTCGAGCACCTGGCGCCGGCGCTGGCGCGCGCTCGCGGCCGGCGACTGGCGTGCGAGGGTCTCGAGAACGGCGGCCGAGGCGAGCAGCGTGCGGAAATCCTTCAGCGATATCTTAACGCCGGCGATTTCGCGCAAGAACCCGTTGACCTCGCGGGCGGTTACGGCCCGCACCACGGCATCCCCGTTGCAATATTGAAACAAACGCCGCCCCGGAAGCTTGCGCAGCATCTCGATGATCTCGGCCAGCCGTGGGGCGTTGAATTCCTTGCACACCACCCTGCCGCCCTTGCCGCGGAAGCACAGGGTGACGGTGTCCTCCTCTACCGACACGTTCGACTTCAGCAAGGTCGCCGCGCCTCGCGTGCCGCGCATGCGCGCGTAGCTTTCCGTGCCGGGACGAACGCCGCTTCGGGCCACAAGCTCGATGACCGCGGCAAGGGCAAGCTCGCGCGACGGCTCGCCACCGGCCAGGTGCTGGCCGACGCTGCGCCGGATCTTCGGCAGGACCTTGACCAGCCGCCCCAGACGCCGGGCCTTCTGCGCTTCGCGCACCTGTTGCCAGGCCGGATGATATCGGTACTGCAGCCGGCCGGCATCGTCGCGCCCGATCGCTTGCAGGTGCGCAGCCGGATCTTCGGCATAGCACACGTCATGGTACGCGGGCGGTACGGCGAGGGATGCGAGCCGCCGGATCTCGTTCTTGTCGCGCAAGGGGGAACCGTCGGGGCGAAAATAGGCAAAGCCCCGCCCGGAACGGCGACGACGGATGTTCAGCGCCTCGGTCGTGACCAGGTGCAGACCGAGCCGTTTCGTCAGCGCCTGCAACCGCGAGGGCCGCCGCGCACGGCCGCCCCGCGCCGCGGCGGCCAGTGCGGGCTCGTCCTGATTCTCCGCTGAACTGGGTCGCTCGGCCATGCTCGAACTCGTTCGACTACAGCGCGCCTTCGCGGCCGAGCGTCCGGCGCCGACGGACCACAGATCGGGTCGGGGTCACAGGCTCGCAGCCGCGGCGACCCTCGACGCTGCCGATCACGAGCTCGGATGGGGATCCTTGACTTGCCCGCGATACTCGTTGGAAAGCAACGGCGCCGCTTCGAGAAGGTTCCGACAGATACGCCATACAGATGAGCCGTTTGGCCGGCCATCCCCAGCATGTCGCCGCTACCCCGACGAAGCGGAGCAGCCAGCCCAACGAGGTCGCGTCGCGCTCCGTGTTCCTGGCGAGCGAGGATGCTTCCTATATCAGCGGCCAGATGCTCCACCCCAACGGCGGCGGCATCGTCGGATCACAGATCGGAGTACCCGGTCTCGGATCGATTCTAAGAAGGCCTGCCCTGCCCGCGGTAGTGCTTGGCCTGCCGCTTCTTTTGTTTGTTCCTGAAGCGGCTCATGCGGGAAACGCCGATCGAAGTCCGTTTCGGGCGCATCGTTGTTCTCCCGTTGTTCGCCAATACCTGATGGATAAACGATGCATTCGGCGGTCCGGTTCCGATGGTTGGTACTCAAGTAACACCGATGAATGTTTGATCCCGGAAAAGCTGTTCCCGACTTCGGAACGGAGAATTTCGCCGCTTTGGGACTTCTTTTCTGGAGCCGCATGCGTCATGTTGTCACTTCCGGAACAGGATCCGACATGCCGAAGCTTCCCGCTCCTTCCCGGCGCCGCGCCGCCCCGCCTCGGCAACCCGCCGCGGCCGTACCGCGCGCGATCGGCGATGCCGCCTCGGTCGACACCAGCCGCCTGCTGCCTTTGGACGATCGGCTTTATGCTTATTTGCTCGACGAGACCGTGCGCGAACCGGGGCTAATGGGATGGCCCGGCCGCGCTCAGCGGCCTAATCTCCTGGACTGAGGCTGGGAGGCGTGAAGCAAGGCTCAAGGAGCATGCGATGC